>Ga0302252_1000415_pt1 | contig 39312 bp, 41 predicted proteins | sample AAG_RA_Leu_MG_FD_193511 | JGI IMG/M metagenome (GOLD analysis project Ga0302252, IMG submission 193511) | Enriched activated sludge microbial communities from anaerobic digester in WTTP, New Holstein, Wisconsin, United States - AAG_RA_Leu | ecosystem: Engineered > Bioreactor > Anaerobic >... | reverse complement strand
GGAATCCCTGGGATTTTCCTATCAGGGAGTAGGCAGATAAGATGCGCATCCTCGTCACCGGCGCCGCCGGTTTCATAGGCTTTCACACGGCAAAGCGCTTCCTCGAAGAAGGCCACAGCGTCGTAGGTATAGATTCCATCAACAGCTATTACGACCCCGAGCTCAAATTCGCCCGCCTGAATGAGCTGGGAATAGGCCGCCAGGCCGAAACCTGGGGAACGCCGGTACAGAGCGGCAGATACCCGGAATTCAGCTTTATACGGATGAAGCTGGAAGACAGGGCGGCGATGGAAAGCCTTTTCAAGAAAGGCTGTTTCGACCGGGTCATACATCTGGCCGCCCAGGCCGGCGTACGCTACTCCCTCGACCACCCCCACGAGTACATCGATTCCAACATCGTCGGCTTTTTAAATATCCTCGAAGGCTGCAGGCACGGCAAGGTGGAGCACCTGGTCTACGCCTCCAGTTCCTCGGTATACGGCCTTAACAACACCCGTCCTTTCAGCACTCACGACCATACAGACCACCCGGTAAGCCTCTATGCCGCCACCAAAAAAGCCAACGAACTCATGGCCCATACCTACAGTCATCTATACAGCTTACCCACAACAGGCTTACGGTTTTTCACCGTCTACGGCCCCTGGGGCCGGCCCGACATGGCCTACTTTAAGTTCACAAAGGCTATCCTTGAAGGCCAGTCCATAGACGTTTATAACAATGGGGACATGTGGAGAGATTTCACATACATCGATGATATTACGGAAGGAATTATTCGTATAACTAATAAAATTCCTTCAGGCAATTTTAACTGGAATTCTTTAGAACCAGATCCTTCCCGATCAAGCGCCCCCTATAAGATCTACAATATCGGTAATAATCATTCAGTAAAACTCTTAGTTTTTATAGAAACACTAGAAAAAGCAATAGGAAAAACTACAAAAAAGCACTACTTTTCTATGCAACCTGGTGATGTATACGCAACCGAAGCCGATATTGACGATCTGAAAGACGTAATTTACTGGAAACCCACGACCTACATTAACGAAGGGCTGAGGCATTTTGTTGAATGGTTTGTAATCCATAAAGGTTTAATATAAAAAGTTTGGTATTGCTGATACTTTAAATTTCTCATATTAGTTGTATAAGAAGTTTTATAAAATATTTAACAATTTTAGGTCAAAGAAAAATCGATATGTTGAGAAAATAGAGGATATTTATGAAAAGAATTAATCCCAATATTAAACCGTTTGAAAAAAAAGTGTGGCTTAGTTCGCCCACTATGCATGGTCCAGAATTGGAATATATGTCTCAAGCATTTCATACTAATTGGATGTCAACAGTTGGCGAGAATATCAATAAAATTGAGCATTTAATAGCTGAAAAGATCGGCTGTAAATATGCCGTTGCTCTAGCCACCGGAACAGCAGCTCTCCATTTAGCTTTAAAACTTACTGGCATTAAACCAGGAGATCGTGTGTTTTGCTCGGATCTTACTTTTAATGCTACAGTGAATCCGGTCAAATATGAGGGTGGAGAGGTCGTATTTATCGATACGGAATACGAAACGTGGAACATGGACCCTGTTGCTTTGGAAAAAGCTTTTCAACTATATCCCGACGTTAAGGTTGTTGTAGTCGCACACCTATACGGTACTCCGGCTAAAATTGATGAGATTAGGGTTGTGTGTAATAAACATAATGCTGTTATAGTTGAGGATGCAGCAGAAAGTCTTGGAGCCACGTATAAAGGCAAAGAGACTGGTTCTTTCGGGAAATATAACTGTATCTCTTTCGTGGAGGATTCAAATTTAGATAGACTAATTCTTTGTTGAATAAAGAATTATTATTGATTTATAAACCATAAAAAAGGCATATTTTGATAGCTTTCTTGAACGTTGCCATATAAGGAGAATGGCTTTTTTTGCTTGGGGACGTTAAGAACTTAATCTCATGCTGCTTTTTTGTTTGTAATGCAACTCATTACTACACAACAAATTGAAAATTGTAGGTTGTTGATAGGTAAAAAGCCATGAATAACACATTTTTCTTGAGAAGTTATTTTAGGCTAGTTAATTTATTGTGTAGTAGTAATTTATTTGATAATAAAAAAGTGCCGTAGATGTTACTCTACGGCAAGAGGGAAGTAGTCTTTAATTAAATCTTGATAGTGATTGCAACCGGAATCTGAGGCCTGCTCGTGGCCATCACCAGTAGACATTTATAGGAACCAGTAGCATCTGAGACAGTGCAACCAGAAATAATAGTCAGGTGGTTTATCCTGAATGTTCTGAGTGATGCTTCGAACTGGAAGACTTTGTAGCATCCGAGGTTATAGGATCTGGCTTCACAGCTAAGTTGCCTGTTCGTTCCTTTCATTTTGGTGAGTCCCGTAACTGTTGCGATTTGCTTTGGAAGTGAATACCAGGCCTCATATCGTAGAAAAGGATTTTTTCCATATATCCTTGGAATAGTGGAAAAAGAGCCTCTGAAGCGTGTTGGTCTTGCGAGGATGATGGAGTGATGATCTTTTGGAGTGCAGATAAGCATTCCGATGTATTCTCCTGTTTCATCATTGATGACGCAGCCTGGTTCCAGTGGGAAGCTTGACCTTGTGAAATCAAACTTTAACTGGAACAACTTGAGGCGTTCATCTCCAATGGACTTTGCTAACGTAGTTCTTTCAATGAACTCCTTGTGATCATATGGAGAGCTGATCTTTACCGGCAGACTTTCCAGGGCCTGCCAGTAAGAAGTCTTGCTGAGGTATTCAGTCATTGGTTCCTCCTTAGCTGCATGAGATTCCGTATTTGGTGAGCAACTTGTTCTTAAGCTGCTTCAACTCTGAGTCGGTTTCCTCTTCCTGGATGTAGTCGAGTACGAGGATTGGATATTTGGGATAGCTTGTGAACGATACAAGTTTGATGGAGTACTTCCTGGAATCTGTTGAAACATGGTATCCAGGTTCCAAGTTCATGTGCCATGCATTGAACTGAGTGTTGGTCTTGTCCAGGATTGCGATAGACTCGGATTCAGATTCTTCAATGAATATGGCATTGAGATGTCTTGAAGTCTGTCTTCCTTTCGGATTGGAGATGGTAACTGGTACGAGGGAAGGGTTTGAATCCTTTCCGATGATGTCTGCGATGGTTGTTTTCATGTAAAACTCCTTTGTAGATTTTTCCAATACTTAAGAGCGCATGATATTAGTCACTCTGGTCGAGTGATATATCAAGTGAATACTCAATAAGTTGTTGGATTGTTTGAATTGTAGATAATAGTGGAACTGAGCAATCCTCTTAGACTGCTTGCCGAGTTTATAGTAGTTGAGGTGAATTACTCTACTCAAGTCTCTTTTTTTCTACTTTTTTCTACTGGATTCTACTGGAGGTAAAGTGCATAAAGTAGTTAACCCATTTAGGTTCGTGGAGTATGTCTCATTACCTCCCACAATGAGTGCTTGAGAAAACAATAATCAAGCATTTTTTTTATAAGTCTTTATGACATTTGATTTTAGGAAATAATAATCATAGAACGGATTGTTCTGAGAACTATAAAAATTCTGTAGTAAAGCAGATTTCACGTAAAAAAGCAGGTTTTTCGGCCTGGAATGAAAGGGAGGATATCTTTTCTTTTGCTCAAAGGGGTTAAGAACTTAATCCCAAGCTCAACTTGTTTGGTTGTAATGCAAATCATTACTACACAATGAATTAATAAAAGTTGATAGTTGACAGGTAAAAAGCCGTGAATAACACATTCTTGTTGACAAGTTATTTTATGGTAATTAATTCATTCTGCAGTAATAATTTACTGAACAATAAAAAAGAGGCACTCCGGAGAGTGCCATGAAGGAGTTTGTAACATTATAATCAACCTACCTTCTGGGTGAAGAACAGAGGGTAGGCTGGCTTGGAAGGGAAGAAGAGTGAAAGGCATCTGTAGGTGCCGGTCTTGTCTCTGAGAACGCAGCCAGGCTCAAGAGGGAAGTTGACCGCATTGAAGTCCCGTCTGGTGTTCTCAAGCTGATAGAACCTGTAGAGGTCGTTGCCGGAGGATCTTGCACGTGACCATCGGAAGTCATGTTCACCTTTCTTGAATATGACACTTTCGACATTCACCTCTGAAAGTGGCAATGTGAACCATTCCTTGTAGAGAATGAAGCGGTCTCTGATATGAGTCTTTTCATCAAGGAAAGTAGGAACCTTGAATCGGTCTCCGACATTTGATGAGTCAAACCTTATGATAGGTCGAGCAAGCACAACCGGAACCTTTGGTATCTTGCCGTAGGAGACTTCCAGACATTCATATGTTCCTGAATGGTCCATGATGATGCAGCCGGGCTCTATCGGATATGCGTAAGCTCCAAGTTCCTGCTTGGTCATGTCGAATTGGAAGATCTTGATCATGTCAGTTTCCGTAGACCTTACTTCAACGCAGGCAACATGGTAGTTGCTCCTGAGAGGATGAAGAGACTGGATGTAGACCTGCTCAAGTGGTTGCTGCATCCACTGTTCGTTAGAAGTCAGAAGATCTGGGGTAGTTGGGTTATCCATTTATGCTCCTTTCTTTTATGGTGATTGCAACCGGAATCTGAGGCCTGCTCGTGACCATCACCAGTAGGCATATGTAGGAACCAGTGGCGTCTGAGACCGTGCAACCAGAAATAAAAGTCAGGTGGTTCCTCTTGAATATTGTATTTGATGCTTCGAACTGGAAGATTTTGTAGCATCCGAGTTCATATGACCTTGCTTCACAGCTAAGCTGTCTGTTTACTCCTTTCATTTTGGTGAGTCCAATGACTGTTGTGAGATGCTTTGGGAGCGAGTACCAGGCCTCATATCGCAGAAAGGGATTTGTTCCGTACACCCTTGGGATAGTGGAATAAGAGCCTCTAAACCGCATAGGTCTTGCAAGGATGATGGAGTGGTGATCTTTTGGAGTGCAGATAAGCATTCCGATGTATTCTCCTGTTTCATCATTGATGACGCAGCCTGGTTCCAGTTGGAAGCTTGACCTTGTGAAATCAAACTTTAACTGGAACAACTTGAGGCGTTCATCTCCGATGGCTTTTGCTGATGTAGTCCTTTCAATGAAGTCATTGTGATGATATGGAGAGCTGATCTTTACCGGAAGACTTTCCATGGTCTGCCAGTAAGCTGTCTTGCTGAGGTATTCAGTCATGAGATTCCAAACCTCCTGTAGTTTGCTAAGGCTGCACATGCTTTTGCGGAAGCCTTCAGGTCGTCGGGCTCAGATATAATCCTTGCTGATATGATTGGGAACTTTGGATAGTGAAGAAACGATGCTTCTTCAACACGATAGTAGTTTTTCCCATCATAGATGATGAGACCAGATTCAATCTTCAGTCTCCATAGAAGGAACTGAGAACTAGTTTCTTCTAGAAAAATTATGGGATTGGTTTCATCTTCTTCTTTGATGAAGACTCCTCTGAGTGTTCTTGGTGTTTGCCTTGATGATTGCTTGTAGATCACAAGGGATACTTCTTTGAATCTTTTTGGTGCAATGGTCGTTAGAATCTTCTCAAGATCTTTGTTCATTGTCATCTTCCTTTGGTCAAAAATGTGATTACAACTGGAAGTTTAGGAAATGCTGTAGTCATTACCAGAAGTACTTTGTATGTTCCAGTTGAATCTGTGATGGTGCATCCAGAAACAAGGATCAGCCGCTTATGTCTGAATGTACTGATTGATGTTTCACATTGGAATATCTTGTAGCATCCGAGGTTGTAAGACCGGGCTTCACTGCTTAGTTGATTCTGTTTACCTTTGAACTTGGTGAGACCAGTTACTATAACTGTTTCCTTTGGGATGATGTACCAGGCTTCATATTTAAGGAATATGTCATCCCAACGAAGTCCACGGGTTATGGAGATATCTCCTCTGAAGCGCTTGGGCCTTGCGAGAACAATTGGATGATGACGGCATTCTGAAGTGTAAACGAGCATACCCCAATATTCTCCTGTGGAATCAGTGAGTTCTATACGGGGTTCAAGAGGGAACTTCATCTTCTTCAAATCAATGCTGAACTGATAGAGTCTGATGAATTCATCTCCTAGGGCTTTTGCGTTTGCAGTCTTTTCAACTGAAATCTCACGGCGATATGAGGATTTGATTGTTACAGGCAGACTTTCCAGGGTCCGCCAGTAAGAAGTCTTGCTGAGGTATTCAGTCATCCAATACCTCCATCAGGCTACACCAAAGAACTTGAAGCGTTTGAAGAATTCAGCCTCAGTTGAGAGTTCTTCTGCCGTCATGTTGGGTTTTACAATTGTGCAGACGAGGATTGGGAATTTGGGCCTTGTGAAGAAGGAAACTTCTTTGACTTTGTAGTGGCTAGTTCCATCGAAGATTATACTGCCGTTGCAGAGGGTGAATCTCCAAAGCTGAAATTGCTTTGTTGTTTCACTTAAAACGATTGCCTTCATCCCATCTGGGAGGTCTTTGAACACGGCTTTGAGGGCGCGTGGGATTTCTCTTGTTCCTGGGTTTGTGATTGTTACTGGAACTAGAGAACTGTTTGGGATGAAATTGTCCAATGTCATTTTCATGGGGGGTTTCTCCTTTTATCTATTGTGGTGACATATTAGTCACTCTTAGTGTGATGATTATCAAGTCAATTAGCTTGATATAACCTCTACTTATTCAATGGACATGAAATGGTGATTTTGACGAAAATTTGGGCAAGAAATTATTATTGCTTTTATGAGAATGTTACGAGGAATTGGTAACGTGATAATTGTTACTGGTTTTCTCTTTGTAACTAACAAAATAGAATGAAATATGTTCGGAAACTCCATAATTTCCGGACGATGAATATAAGAAGGATAATAAATGGATTTCTTACACGATGAGCGTTTTGCTGGAATCAAACCATTTGAGAAGAAGGTATGGCTCTCCAGTCCTACTATGCACGGAGAAGAGCAGAAGTGGGTTGACCAGGCTATTCAGACCAACTGGGTCTCCACTGTTGGTGAGAACATAAACGAAGTAGAAAGACAGGTTGCAGAATATATAGGGACTAAATATGCAGTTGGTCTTTCCTGTGGAACTGCAGCCCTTCATCTTGCTACTAAGCTTGCAGGTGAGAAACTGTATGGTCAGGCAAGACCTAATGAAGGAACACTGCAGGGACATAGAGTCTTCTGTTCGGATATGACTTTTGATGCTTCCATTAATCCTGTTGCTTACGAGGATGGAGAAGCTGTTTTTATTGATACTGAGTATGATACATGGAACATGAGCCCTGAGGCCCTGGAAAAGGCTTTTGAGCTTTATCCGGATACAAGACTTATTGTCGTTGCTCATCTATATGGAACCCCAGGGAAAATGGAAGAAATAAAGGCTATTGCAGACAAGCATGGTGCTTTGATTGTTGAAGATGCAGCAGAGAGTCTTGGTGCAAAATATAAACTTAACAGTAAGTGGGTAGAAACCGGTACTCTTGGGAACTATAACTGTATCAGCTGCAATGGAAATAAAATCATTACAGGATCTGCGGGTGGTCTTTTCTTGACGGATAGCAAGGAAGATGCTGATAAAGTTAGAAAATGGTCCACACAGAGTAGAGAGGCAGCTCCTTGGTATCAACATGAAGAGATTGGATACAACTATAGAATGAGTAATATTATCGCCGGAGTTATTCGAGGCCAAATTCCTTATCTTGATGAACATATTGCTCAGAAGAAAGCAATTTGGGAAAGATATGTGGAAGGCTTAAAAGATCTTCCTATAAAGATGAATCCATGGGATAAGGAGAAATCAGAACCAAACTTCTGGCTTAGTTGTTTGACTATAAATGAAGAAGCTATGGCTCCATCAGTCAGAGGAGAACAGGTCTATCTCTATAAATCAGAAAAGGGCAAGAGCTCTCCTCATGAGATTCTTGATGCTCTGTCAGCTTTTAATGCAGAAGGACGACCTATCTGGAAGCCCATGCATATGCAGCCGATGTGCTCTGAAGAAGCGGCGTAAATCCTTAATTTTAACGGATTTTTCCTTGTTTTAGCGGCATTTTGAACACTTTTTCAATCGTTTTGGCGGCTGAGGCAGTATGCACGTGAAGGGATTCTTTTGGGTGACGTAGAGAGAAAACAGCTCTGAAAACCGTGTCGATTGCATATGCATAAAGCTTTCAAACGTACATCTGCTGCATATGCATAAGAACTTCACAGAGTCATTTTCAACATCTGCTGCGTATGCTTAAGACTATTAAACGTACATCTGCCGCATATGCATAAGGCTTGTACAGAAGAAAAATGGCATCGACTGAATATGCATCAGGTGGTCATAGTAGCATTTTGACATCTGCTGAATATGCATTAGGAAGCCACAGCATCACAGTAAAAAAAATAAGGGAGCATATAGAAAATGATGAATACATTAATCTTTGCGATTGAAAAGATTGTATCCCCAGTTGTTCTGCTTTTCCCGGATGGCGAGAAGAAAGAATTCAAGTGCGGGAAGGAAGCTGTTTTTGATAGCGGTTTTGCCGTTGAGTCTATTTGTGCTGATGGCGGAACTGTTGTGATTAAGCTTCAGAAGGCGGAAGAGGACACGGACTGGATCAAGGAGCAGATCGAAAGGACCGGAGTAGAGCCGAATCTTTTTGATGGGGTGTAATTTCAGATCCAGCCGGAGATGATTGGAGATGTCAGAGAATCCTGGAGCACCGGGTTTCTCTTTTGGAACGAGCAGACGGACGCTGTCTGTTCATTACAAAAGAGAAGGTGATCGCTTGAAAAAGAATTTTTCCTCCCTGGCTCGTGATTTGTGGGTAGTTGTTCTTGATGTAGTTGCTGTAAATCTGTCCTACTACCTTGCTCTCCTGATACGGTTTTACGTGAATTTCCAACTTCGTCCCGTTGCTGTGAATGAGTATCTTCCAGCGTGGATATCCTTCACTCCCTGGTATACGGTACTCTCCATTCTCATTTTCGCGGCATGGCGTTTGTACGGAGGGATGTGGAGATACGCGGGCATCAACGATATGAACCGGATTATAGGAGCCAATGTCTGTACTACGGTTCTTCATGTGATAGGCACGGTGGCTTTTGTTTGCCGGATGCCCATTACATACTACGTGATCGGAGCTGGTCTGCAATTCTTCTTTGTGACCATTATCCGTTTTTCTTACCGCTTGCTTTTAGTTGAGAAAAGCAGATTCAAACGCGGTGAAAGAATACCGTGCCTGGTTATCGGAACCAGTGATCTGGGAAGAAAAGTGATCAAGCATCTTGAGGATGGAGGAGCTTACCGGACTGTTGCAGTTGCAGGCTCTGATGCCGGAAGAATGTTGGACGGTGTACCGGTGGTTCTGTTTTCTGAGGTCTCAGAGATTATTGATGAAAAGAAGATCACAGAACTGTTCATTGCCGATCCGCTGTTGACGAGTGAGAGCAGGAATGAAATCAAGAAGATAGTTGAAGAACGGGGAATGAGCGTTCAGGACTACACAGGGTACCAGGCAAATATGACCGGGCGCATTCCACTGACCGCCTTGATGTCCGTTTCCACAGGGACGGTCACGATTGTTAAAGATGGCCAGAAGAAACAGTATGAGAATGCCGAGGAAGTTCTGAAGGTGGTTACTACGAAGATGGATGTCAAGAAGATCGTTTCGCCTGAGATTGAACTTGGGAAAGCCCGGGAGAGTGGCTGGAATGATTGGGCTGAGATTTATACAACCACAACCGGACAAGATGTGAGTGTTTTGTGATTGAGTTGATATGACTGCCCAGATTGTGGGGCAGTGATATGAGCCTAATAAAAAAGTTGCAAGTTGAAATTATAGTCACGCGTTGAAATAAAAATGGGGAGAACAGACAAAATGAGTGAAGTTACTGCGAAGCGCATTATTAGTTTTAGCCCGCCTGATATTTCTGAACTTGAAATTGCTGAAGTAGCCGAGGCGCTTCGCTCTGGGTGGATCACTACCGGTCCGCGCACAAAAATGCTGGAGTGCCGTCTGGCTGCATATGTAGAGACGGGAAGAACAGACGTTGATTGTACAACGAAGGAAGCCATCGCTAAGTATAGCCAGAAGGTTGTGTGCTTGAATTCGGCTACTGCGGCAGAAGAACTCAACCTTCGCATTCTGGGCATTCATGAAGGCGACGAGGTTATTGTTCCCGCCTATACATACACAGCGAGTGCTAGTGCTGCGATCCACTGTGGTGCAAAGGTCGTGTTCGTTGACATCCAGAAGGACGGCGATTCTGTCACTCACATGCCAGAGATGGACTATGACGCTATGGAAGCAGCCATCACTGAAAAGACCAAAGCGATCATCACTGTGGATCTCGGCGGTATCGTGTGTGACTATGATCGGGTCTTTGAAATCGTGGAGAGAAAGAAGAGCCTCTTTACCCCGGTAGAGAGCGACGGTACTCCCTTGGGTGATCTGAGCAGCAGAATTCAGCACGCTATCGGTCGTGTGGCTGTGGCAGCCGACTGCGCTCATAGCCTCGGTGCAAGCCGCATCGTGAGCAGAACTGGTGCCGGAAAGCTCGAAAAACCTGAGAAAAAGTACTGTGGAGCGATAGCTGATTTTACATCTTATAGCTTCCATGCCGTGAAAAATTTTACTACCGCCGAAGGAGGGGCCTCTACTTGGCTGCCTTTGGAAGGTATTGAGAACGCGGAAATCTATAAGATGTTCCAGCTGTTGAGCTTGCACGGACAAAATAAGGACGCTCTGGCAAAGACCAAGATTGGTGCCTGGGAATATGACATCATCGGCCCATGGTACAAGTGCAACATGACGGATATCATGGCTGCGATTGGGTTGAGGCAGTTGGATAGATATCCATCCTTACTCTCCCGGAGAGAGCAGATCATGGAGAAGTACGATAGTACTTGTGATGAGTTGGGGATAAAGCATCTTGTTCACCACACGGACGGAATGGACAGTAGCAACCACCTCTACCTCATAAGAATCCCTGGGATCGACGTGGAAGAGAGAAATCTGATCATCGAGAAGATGGCGGAACGCGGCGTCGCTACTAACGTCCACTACAAACCTCTTCCTATGATGACTGCATATAAGGCACTTGGGTGGAGGATAGAGGACTTCCCGAATACTTATGATTACTACCACAACCTCGTCACGTTGCCGCTTCATACGCTGTTGAGCGATGACGACGTGGAGTATGTGTGTGAAACGCTGAGGGAAGTAGTGAGAGAAGTGGTGTGGTGAAGAAACGGTGGGGGCTCCTATTAATCTTGGCTCTTTCGATTGCAGGTATTCTTTGGGTTACCCTACTGTCGAGACTCGGTACTGATACACGGAATCTCTACCCACCATTCTGGTCATATAGGGCCATAGCCAATGGGAGCGCCAAAGCACTCTTTGAGGATTTTGGAAATGTTGTTCTTTTCATCCCCATTGGAGTGATAGCCGTTGTGCTCTTGCACTTAAAAATCTGGCAAGCCGCACTATTGGGTCTATGCTTTTCGCTTTTCATTGAAGGCAGTCAGTGGTTTTTGTGGCTCGGAAATTTTGAAGTGGATGACCTGATTCATAACGCATTAGGAGCGATAGTCGGTTCTGCATTCGCGACGAAGGTAAGTCTGAGACTGCCAAGGCAATCCCGAAAAAGAAACACCCTCTTTCTGATTGGGCTGGTGATCGTACTACTCATTGTTCCACTTGGCTACCAGAGGCTAAACCGCATATCGATGGAAAGATATGCAGCCCTGAGTAATCGTGAGGATGGGGCAGTTAATCTCCTGATTCTCAATGGCGAACCTGGATATGTCGGTGATACCAACGTGTATGTTGGTTATAACGATGATGGAAGTCTAACCATTAGTGGAACATCGGACAAACGTGCGTGGAAGCTAATCGGCAATTTAACCTTGGGACTTGGTAGCTATACATTTTCTGGCCTTTCCGGTGCTGAGAATAATACCATAGCACTTGTCTTAGAGTATTACAGCACGGAGCATGGGAGGTTTATCCGATTAATACCAGATGTTGGACCAATAGATGCGACTATTTTCATATTAGAGGAAGAAACAAAGATACGGGCTTATGTTGGAGTCTATCCCGGAGCTACAGGAGCGTATATAGCTCGCCCGGCGATTTATCGAGAGGAATAAATAATTGTGCTAAAAAAATGGGATCATCTACCGGAGTTTATGAGAACTCCTGAAGTTAAACCTTACTGGGACGTGCTCAATAGAAAACGTGGGCAGCTTATTTTGAAGCGTGTTTTTGACCTTGTGGTTAGTCTTATACTCCTTCTTATCCTCGCCATCCCGATGGCGATCATTGCTTTGTTGATCAAGAAAGAAGATCCAGGACCGGCGCTGTACCGGCAAGAGCGTGTGACGACCTATGGAAAGCATTTCCGTATTCATAAGTTTAGGACCATGGTTGTCAATGCTGACAAGATTGGCACAGCTGTGACTGTCGGTGAAGATCCACGGATTACCAAGGTTGGGAAGAAATTGCGCAGCCTTAGGCTGGATGAGTTGCCACAGGTACTGGACGTGATCGTGGGTGATATGAGTTTTGTGGGTACAAGGCCAGAGGCTGTGAAGTATGTTGAGCAGTATAAGCCGGAATATAATGCGACACTTTTGATGCCAGCAGGGATCACATCTGAGGCAAGCATCAGATATAAAGACGAGGCAAAATTACTGGATGCGGCATCGGATGTTGACAAAGTGTACATGGAACAAGTTCTGCCAGAGAAGATGAAGTGGAATTTGGAGTCGGTAAAACGCTTCCGGTTTCTACGAGAAGTCTTGACAATGTTCAGAACCGTGTTTGCCGTACTTGGAAAGGAGTATAAGTGATAAATGGAACAGCAAGCTAAATTACCTTTTGTTTCAGCCCTGTTAGTTACCAGAAATGAGCAAGATTATATTGAGATAGCACTGACATCATATATTGAGCAAACATATCCAAAAGATCGATATGAAATCATTGTTATTGATGGAGAATCTACTGACAATACTTTAGATATTGTAAGGGACATCAAAAAGAAATGTGAAACAGAAGTCTTTAAAATATCAATATTAAACAATCCAAAACATATTCTTGCATCTGGATGGAATATCGGCATTAAAGCGGCAAAAGGAGAGTATGTAATTAGGATAGATGCGCACGCAAAGGCATTTCCAAATTTCATCGAAAAAAACGTAGAAACAATGTCTCAGGTTGATGCAGCTTGCGTTGGCGGAAAGCTGATAACTAAGACAATTCAAGGCAATAACGAAACTATATCTAAAGTGCTTTCATCGCCATTTGGCGTGGGAAATTCAAGTTTCAGGGTGTCTGATAAAGCTGGTTTTGTTGATACTGCGGTCTATGGTTTATATAGGAAGACGATTTTTGATGAAGTTGGATTTTTTAATGAGAAATATGCTCGAAATCAGGATTTGCAAATGCATTCACGGATTAGAAAGCATGGAGGGAAATTCTTCTTTAATCCGGAAATACAATCTGAATACTATGCAAGAAATACAACTAAAAAAATGGTAAAACAAGCATTTGGAAATGGAAAATGGAATATGGTGCTCTTAAAAGAGGATCGCTCTGGTTTATCAATACGACATTTAGTTCCCTTTGCTTTTGTTTTATTTATTATTCTTTCAACAATTCTGGGAATTGTATATAGGCCAATTTGGATAATTGAGGCTTTTGTTCTGCTTCTGTATTTGATACTCGGACTTGTATTTGGCATTAAAGCAGGTGCAAAAGGCATGGAGATAATAAAAATGCCTGGATTATTTTTCCTGTTACATTGCGCATATGGCATAGGTTATATTGCGGGACTCACAAAGTGATAAAAGGAGAGAAAAGAAAATGAAACTGTATGATCAGCTCGTAGACAAGGAAGAAAAACTGTCCCTGGTAGGCCTCGGCTATGTGGGAATGCCCATCGCTGTGGCTTTCGCTAGAAAAATAAACGTTATCGGATTCGATCTGAATGCAAGGAAGATCGAAATGTATAAGAGCGGGATTGACCCCACTCATGAAGTCGGAAATGAAGTGATTTCCAAAACAACTGTGGAATTCACCGCTGACGAGACTCGTCTCCGCGAGGCAAAGTTCCACATCGTTGCTGTTCCGACTCCCGTCAATGATGATCACACCCCGGATTTGAGCCCGGTGGAGGGCGCCAGCACGATTCTTGGTCGCAATCTGACCAAAGGCTCTGTTGTTGTATTCGAGTCCACTGTTTACCCTGGAGTGACAGAAGATGTCTGCGTACCAATTCTTGAAAAAGAATCTGGGCTGAAATGCGGTGTGGATTTCAAAATTGGCTATTCTCCGGAGCGTATCAACCCCGGCGATAAAGTGCATCGTTTGGAGACGATTAAAAAGATCGTGTCCGGTATGGATGAAGAGACCCTTGATTGCGTAGCGAAGGTTTATGAACTGGTCGTAGAAGCCGGCGTCCATCGTGCGGAGAGCATAAAGGTTGCAGAAGCGGCAAAGGTCATCGAAAATAGCCAGCGCGATATCAATATCGCTTTCATGAACGAGTTATCCATCATCTTCAATAAAATGGGTATTGATACGAAGTCTGTTCTCGAAGCAGCTGGTACCAAGTGGAACTTCCTCAAGTTCTATCCGGGCCTTGTGGGCGGACACTGCATCGGCGTCGATCCATACTATCTCACCTATAAAGCGGAAATGCTTGGTTATCACAGCCAGATCATCCTGTCTGGTCGCCGAATCAACGATGATATGGGCAAGTATTGCGCAGAGAACTGCGTTAAGAACCTGATTTCTGCTGATAAGGCGGTTAAAGGAGCGAAAGTTGCTATTCTGGGTTTCACCTTTAAGGAAAACTGCCCGGATACAAGAAATACAAAAATCATCGACATTGTTCATGAACTGCAAGAGTATGGTATTACACCTGTGATTGCTGATCCCGAAGCGGACGCGGAAGAAGCAAAAATGCTTTACGGTGTTGAGTTTGTGGGCATGAGCACTATCAAGGATATGGATGCAGTTATACTTGCTGTTGCTCATACTGAATTCAGTAATTTCAAAATGGCTGAAATGGACAAGTTCTTCGGCGAAGGCAAGAAGGTTCTCCTTGATCTCAAGGGGCTTCTGAATCGTAAGGAGTACGAGGCCGCTGGTTACAGCTATTGGAGATTGTAATATCCCCAGCGACTATCTTGGTCTTAAATCAACCGAGGCAGAACGGGAGACCAGGAAATCTATGTATACCGAAAGGAAAAAGAACCTTAAATGGAATCTGCCCCAACCTATGGCGGCCTGTATGAAAGGCTTGTGAGAGGAGAAGAAAAGTTAGCACTGATCGGTCTTGGATATGTTGGAATGCCGATCGCTGTGGAATTCGCTAAGCATGTAAAAGTGATCGGCTTTAACCACAACGAGAAGCGTATCCAGCAGTACAAGAGCGGTATTGATCCGACACACGAAGTCGGAGACGAAGCGATTCAAAAGTCCACAGTTGATTTTACGAGCGATGAGAAAAGACTGAGTGAAGCAAAGTTCCTCATCGTAGCTGTTCCGACGCCTATCAAGGATGATAAGACTCCGGATCTGGAGCCCGTGGAGAACGCCAGCCGGATCGTTGGTCGGAACATTGTGCCTGGCAGCATTGTTGTTTACGAGAGCACAGTCTACCCCGGCGTGACGGAGGATGTCTGCATTCCGATCATTGAAAAGGAAAGCGGACTCAAGTGCGGTGTTGACTGGAAGATTGGTTATTCTCCGGAACGCATCAACCCCGGCGACAAGGTTCATCGGCTGACCACTATCAAGAAGATCGTATCCGGTATGGACGCGGAAACGCTTGATTGTGTTGCGAAAGTGTACGAGCTGGTTGTTGAAGCTGGCGTACATAGGGCTTCCAGTATCAAGGTTGCGGAGGCAGCAAAGGTCATCGAAAATAGCCAGCGTGACATCAATATCGCTTTCATGAACGAGCTCTCCATCATCTTCAATAAAATGGGTATTGATACGAAGTCTGTTCTCGAAGCAGCTGGTACCAAGTGGAACTTCCTCAAGTTCTATCCGGGCCTTGTGGGCGGACACTGCATTGGTGTTGACCCATACTACCTTACGTACAAAGCGGATATGCTGGGCTACCATAGTCAGGTCATCCTCTCTGGTCGGCGTATCAACGACAGCATGGGAAAGTATGTGGCTGAGAACTGTGTGAAGAACCTCATCGCTGCTGACAAGCCTGTGAGAAACGCAAGGGTAGCTATCCTCGGGTTCACGTTCAAAGAAAACTGCCCGGATACGCGTAACAGCAAGGTTTGGGACATCGTGAACGAGCTAAAGGAGTACGGCATCGAACCTGTTATCGCAGATCCAGTAGCTGATATTGAAGAAGCCAAAAGAATCTACGGAATCAGTTTTAACAGCATGGATGAGATTGTGAACATGGATGCTGTGATCCTTGCGGTTGCGCATGATGAGTTTAAGAAGCTGGAAAAGACCGACCTGAACAAGATGTTTAGTGCGGGCAAGAAGGTTCTTCTGGACGTCAAGGGAATTCTGAATCCTGCGGATTACACAGATTATAGTTTCTGGAGACTGTAAAAGAGATTCGTCCTTCTCTCTCATGAAAAGCATTGTGGGAGAGAAGGACAACAATAGAGCTTTGGAGGAAATGAAATGGGCTATCAAAATGTAAGTTTTCCTGAGAAAAGTACGTTCTTGGTTACCGGCGGCGCGGGATTCATTGGATCGAATCTCTGTGAAGCTATTCTGGAGTTGGGCTATAAGGTGCGCTGCCTGGATGACTTGAGCACTGGTAAGCAGGCAAACGTGGATATGCTCATGGACAATCCTAACTACACTTTCATCAAGGGCGATATTAAAGACCTTGATGCCTGTATGCGTGCCTGCGACGGTGTGGATTATGTTTTGAACCAGGCAGCATGGGGGTCCGTTCCGCGGAGCATCGAGATGCCGCTGTTCTATTGTGCAAACAACATCATGGGCACACTGAATATGATGGAAGCAGCGCGGCAGAGTGGTGTGAAGAAGTTTGTGTATGCTTCCAGTTCCTCCGTCTATGGAGATGAGCCGAATCTTCCGAAAAAGGAAGGCAGAGAAGGAAATTTGCTTTCTCCTTATGCTGTAAGCAAGATGTGTGATGAAGAGTGGGGTAAGCAGTATACAAGGCATTATGGCCTTGATACCTATGGCCTGCGCTACTTCAATGTGTTCGGCCGCCGACAAGACCCGAATGGCGCTTATGCTGCCGTTATTCCGAAGTTTATCCGTCAGCTGCTTCACGGTGAAGTGCCTACGATCAATGGTGATGGCAAGCAGAGCCGTGACTTTACCTATATTGAGAATGTTATCGAGGCCAACCTCAAAGCGTGCCTGGCTCCTCATGAAGCGGCAGGCGAGGCTTTCAACATTGCCTACGGTGGAAGAGAATACCTCCTTGACATCTACTATGGCCTGACTAAAGCACTAGGTGTTGATGTGGAGCCGAACTTTGGCCCTGATCGCGCTGGCGATATTAAACACAGCAACGCTGATATTAGCAAGGCAAAAGAACTGCTCGGTTATGATCCTGACTGGAGTTTTGATCGTGGGATAAAAGCAGCGATTGAATGGTATAAGGATAATTTGTAAGGGAGTCTTGAAATGGGTATTGAGCAGAAAATCAATTATCAGCTGAATAAGCATCCGGGCGTGAAGAAGGTTGTGAAATCAGTTTATCAACACGCCATGTACGCTATCAGTCCTAAGGTAAAGAGTGAGGGTAATATTACTCGCATCTCCCCCAATGATGTCTCCCATGAGTATTTCTTTGGCTACTATGATAAGTCTCCATGGGATGCGACTGATAGATACATGATCTGTTTGCGTGCCAATGACACATGGTCTGATGTAAGCCCGAAGGAGAAAGCCGATATTCTGCTCATTGATACTACCTTACTAGAGACTGATAAGAACAGAGTTAAGAAGATTGCGGAGACCAGTTCATGGAACGTACAGCAAGCTTGCATGGCTCAGTGGCTCGGCCCCGACTTTTCATCTCGGATTCTGTTCAACGATTATCGGGATGGTAAGTATGTGGCAGTGATCAAGGAGATCGAGAGTGGCAAGGAGAGAGTTATCCCTGCTCCTGTGTACACGGTTTCTTCTGATGGTAAGATAGCTCTGACATTGGACTTCTCTCGGTTGTACAACCTTCGCCCTGGTTATGGCTACTACAACGCGCCAGAGAAGACGGCTGGTGTTGCTTTGCCAGATGCCACAGCGGTTTGGAAGATTGATTTAGAATCCGGAGAGGTAACAGACCTCTTAACATATAAAGACTTCGCAACCTTCCAACCTCGCCCTGAGATGAAAGAAGCTAGCGCTGTACACAAAGTGAACCATCTAATGCTCAGTCCGAATGGGCAGAGATTCATGGTTCTCTACCGCTGGTTTATTGGAGAGAGAAAGTATACGAGGCTCATTACATGTAATGTTGCCGGAGCCGATATGTATGTTCTCTCTGATGATGATATGGTTAGCCATTGTTTCTGGAAAGACGATGAGCATATCCTCGCTTTCGAGAACAAGAAGGATGGTGGAACTGGATATTATCTGATGACAGATAAGACACAGGAGTATAAGCACTGTTGGCCGGAACTGACCGGTGATGGGCATCCGAGCTATAGCCCTGATCGAAAGCACATCGTCACGGACTCTTATCCAGATCGTGCGAGGATTCAATATCTGCGCGTTATGAAGGATGAGGACAGTAAACCAGAAGTTGTGGCAAAGGTGTTTTCTCCGTTCAAGTATGACAATGACACTCGCTGTGATCTACACCCGCGTTGGAATCATGCAGGAGACAAAGTGTGCTTTGACTCTGTATTTGAAGGGCATAGAGGGCTATACACAGTTACTGAAAAATAGAAGGGATTTCAATAGTTATGATAGGCTGGTACATAGCAAAAATAAAGTGTCGTCTTGGTGGCGGAAAAGAGGAACTTAACAAATTTCTAAGGAAACAGGGAATGACAATTGGTGCGGGAACCAAGACAGCAAGTCCCTTGAAGACATCAGAACCATATTTAGTCTCTATTGGTAAAAATGTTACCATTTCTCATGATGTAGATTTGATAACACACGATAATTCAGTTTGTAAACTCTTTGGAGTAGGGCACGATTTATTTGGCAGAGTAATAATCGGAGACAACTGTTTCTTGGGTGCGCACTCGGTGATAATGTATGGAGTTACGATTGCAGATAATGTAATTGTTGCAGCAGGAAGCGTTGTTACTAAGTCAATAGAAGAGAGTCATACAATTGTTGCAGGTAATCCTGCAAGAATAATAGGGAAATGGGATACGTTTAGAGAAAAAAACGTTGCATTTGAGCTTTGTACATGGAAAATGAGCAAAGAAGAAAAGAGAAAGTATATCCTTGACAATGAAAATCGACTGATCAAACGATAAGAGGAGACGATCACTATGAATAGAAAGATGGTATCTTGTATTATCCCAACATATAAACGTAGTGACACACTTACAAGAGCAATAGATAGTGTCTTATGTCAAACATATGAAGCTCTTGAGGTTGTTGTAGTCGATGATAACATCCCTGGTGATGAATATAGTCAAAATGTAAAGAGAGCATTAGAAAAATACTCTGCTAATCCTCGGGTAAGATATATTGAACAAGAAAAACACATAAATGGTGCGGTAGCGCGCAATGTCGGAGTCAAGGAAGCCAAGGGAGAGTACATTGCATTTTTGGATGATGATGATGAATGGTTACCTAACAAAATAGAGCGACAAGTAGAAGTGATGGAAGCAGAAAAAGTAGAAGGTGTTTCATGCCTCTACAAAATATATAATAATGGACAACAAACTGGAAAATGTCCAGCTTATGATTCTGAAGAATTACAGTTTAAAGTGTTAGCGAGACAGGTTGCAATTTTTACATCCACATTCATGTGTAAGAAAGAGTGCTTCTTGTCATTTGGTGGTTTTAATCCAAAGTTACTCCGTCACCAAGATTTGCAACTATTTACTGACTTCTTAAATAATGGGAATATTTACCCAATTAATGAATACTTAGTAATCCTTCACACGGACTCAGAGATTAATTCTCCGAATACGGAGAAGATGATTAAAGTGAAACAAGCTTTTTTTGAAGCGGTGCAGGAAACTGTAAACAAATATGATAATAGTGCAAAGAGAAGAATTAAAAAGGCGCACTACTTTGAGGTAGTTGTTAGTGCAATTAGAGAGAAAAAAATAAAAACTGCAATGAAATATCTTGCAAAAATAGGACCAGATTATTACGCATTCAAAGATGTTATGAACAGATATAAAGCAAGGAAGAAATAAAATGCGTTCAGAGAAAAAAGTTGCGTACTGCATTCTACATTATCAAAACATTGATATGACAATTGACTGTGTTGAGTCCATAATTGATAGCAATAGAGATAATCATTTTTATCAAGTTGTGCTGGTTGACAATGGCTCACCTAATAAATCAGGCGCAGTCCTTAAAGATCGATATAAAGACATAGATGAGGTCACTGTCATTTGCAATGAAGAGAACTTAGGTTTCGCAAAAGGTAATAATGTTGGATACAAGTATGCACGCGAAGAATTGCACTCAGAATTGATAGTAATAATGAATAGTGACATGATAGTCAATGAAGATTTTTGTGCAGATAGAATATACAAGGAAGCATCCCACTATTCCTGTGAAATTATAGCTCCGGATATTATAAACAAACAAGGTTACCATCAGAATCCTTTGTTAATAAAACCGTATCCAATTTCTACGTATTTGATGTCTGTTGTAAAGAATTCAATTTGGTATACAGGTGTGAGTTGTCCGATTATTGGTCAAAGAGTGTACGAGCTCTATTCAAAAAAGAACAATGATAATTCCAGATACAAAGATAATGTACAAATATTTGACGAAAACACTTTTGTTCCACATGGTTCTTGCTTGATATTTACAAATGATTGGATTAGGAAAGAGGATAATGCATTTTTGCCCATTACATTTTTATATAACGAAGAAGAGATACTATATGCATATGTTCATGCGAAAGGGTACTCAATAAAATACTGCCCCAAATTAAAACTAAACCATTTGGAAGATGGAAGTCTAGATTATGAATATAGTGTGGGAAAAAAGAAACTCAGGTTCCTATGTGTTCAACAAAATAAGTCAATCATGAAACTATTACAGACAAGATTGAAGGCGAAGCTTGGGACGCTTTGCTAAAGGAGTATAATACATTGCTTGCTTTGTTTTATCTGTGTTCAATTGCCATAGTGTTATTGGCACGACAGAAATTCGACAAATTAGTTAACCCTTGTTCAATATATGTATTTGTGTGGGTGTTTGTTGTATCGCTATATAATTTAAACTGGGTTTATTACGATCAACTCACATATACAACGTATATGTACATTATTTTTTTCGAGATAGCGGTTACAATGGGAATAATGACGAGCTATACGCTTTCATTTAAAATCGGGTCGAATCGATATATGTTTTCAAGGAGTACACATCATTACAATGATGTTGCATTTCAAAAAGCTATAGATCGTGCAATTATCATAACTGCATGTCTTTCTGCAATTTCAATCATCCCTAACTCCATTATGACGATAGGAAGATATGGTATAGCAGGGATAATGTCTAATATTTCAAATATTTACCAGGCGAGAGAGGCTGGAGAACTAGATTATGTCAATTACTTTTCGCCTTTCATATATATCACATTAGTATTGGTTTCAGTCAGAATAAAGAAATACGGGTTTAAAGTGTATTATGTGGGCGTTTTTTTGCTTGCAGCTATAAATGCTATCTCCTTTGGCGGAAGGAACAATATAGTTTATTCGATAATATTGATTACTGCTCCTTTTCTTATTAAAAGAAAAATTAGACATATTGATACCGAAGAAAAGAAGAAGAACAGACGCAGAAAAATAATCATCACAGTTGCTGTTATAGGGGGCGCATATGTTTTATATTCAATTAACTTTCAGCGTGCTCTAAATACAGTTATCCCAACTAATATTTCACCAATAATGGCATCTCTTGTTCAGAAAAACTATAGTATTTATAAAACCTATCAGTATCTTACTGAACCTTTAGCATATTTAAATAAGTTCCTAGAGGATCCGTATTTTTCATTTGGGGCAAACACTTTTAACTTTTGGTATAAACAGTTAAATAGATTTGGACTCGAAATACCACGAATAGAATCGTTGCCATTCATGTATATTCCCATGTCATGCAACGTAGGTACATACATTACAGAATTGATAATCGATTTTGGTGGCATTTTCTCTTGGTTTATTGTGTTTTTGTTTGGAATGATTACTGGAGGATATTATAAACGTTGTTTAAATGACAGTTACGATATTGAAGCTATGTGTATGATTTCGATATGCTATATAAGTATTATCCTTTCGTTTTTTATGTGGCATGTTAGAAGCACAAATCTATGGATAGCAATTATCATCAGTGTTATTGTTGGGAAAATGATAAGTAATAGAAGTTTGGCTGATTCACGCGAATAACCATGTGGATTGTATTTATAATATATTCTTGGAGGATCATATGAAGGGCATTATTCTCGCTGGCGGTGCAGGAACGCGCTTGTATCCGTTAACTATGGTAACGAGTAAACAGCTTCTGCCTGTTTACGATAAGCCGATGATTTATTATCCATTGAGTACGCTGATGCTTGCTGGAATCAAGGAGATTCTGATTATATCCACACCAACAGACTTGCCTCGCTTTGAAGAGCTGATGGGTGATGGGAGTCAGTTTGGTGTGCAGCTATCATACAAAGTTCAACCTTCCCCTGACGGTCTCGCCCAGGCCTTCATCTTGGGAGAAGAGTTTATTGGGACTGACGCCTGTGCGATGGTACTTGGCGACAACATCTTCTACGGGAATGGATTCAGGAAATTGTTGAAGGCGGCAGTAGAAGATGCTGAGGGGAACTCTCGTGCTACAGTGTTCGGCTACTATGTGAATGATCCGGAGCGTTTTGGTGTGGTTGCTTTTGATAAGAGTGGTAAAGCCACAAGTATCGAGGAAAAACCAGCACAGCCAAAATCCAACTACGCTGTGACCGGATTGTACTTCTACCCAGCTGGTGTATCTGCTAGAGCTAATCAAGTAAAACCGAGCAAAAGAGGGGAATTGGAGATAACCACGCTGAATGAGATGTACCTAAACGATGATCTTCTGGATGTTCAACTCTTAGGACGAGGCTTCGCCTGGTTAGACACAGGGACTATGGACTCTCTTGTTGAAGCAGCCGACTTTGTTCAGATGATTTCCAAACGGCAGGGCATTACAATTTCAGCCCCAGAAGAAATCGCCTTTATAAACGGATGGATCGATAAAGAGAAGCTGATGGAGTCAGCGAGCCGGTATGGTAAGTCTCCTTATGGATCGCATCTTAATGCTGTTGCAGAAGGGAAGGTGCATTATTAATGGGGAACTTCACCTTTACCGAAACAAAGATAAAAGATGTGTATATCATTGACGTTAAGACGTACGGGGACCATCGTGGCTATTTTATGGAGACCTACAAAGAGTCTGATTATCTGGAGGCTGGTCTAAACTATCGCTTTGTTCAAGACAATCAATCCTCATCCAGGAAAGGTGTTCTCAGAGGCCTTCATTTTCAAAAGACCTATCCCCAGTCGAAACTCGTTCGCGTTCTCAAAGGCGAAGTGTTTGATGTCGCTGTGGATCTTAGAAAAGGATCAGAGACCTATGGTCAATGGGTCGGAGTACTATTGTCAGAAGAAAACCACCGTCAATTCATGATCCCGCGTGGTTTTGCACATGGATTTGTTGTTGTATCCGATCATGCTGAGTTCGCCTATAAGTGCGATGATTTCTATCATCCAGAAGATGAAGGCGGGATATTGTGGAATGACCCAAACATTGCAATAGAGTGGCCTGACGTGGGAGAAATTGTATTAAGCGATAAAGATAGAAAGAATCCTACTCTAAAAGAATGCAAAATGGAGTTTGATTTATGAAAAAGTATCTCATCACCGGCTGTGCCGGATTCATCGGTTCCAATTTCGTCTACTATATGTTGAAGAAGTACGACGATATTCTCTTGGTCAACCTGGATAAGCTTACCTATGCGGGAAACCTGGAGAATCTGAAAGGCTGTGAAGGCGATCTTCGTCATGTGTTCGTTCAGGGAGATATCTGCGACAAAGAGCTGGTATCATCGCTCTTCGCTCAATACGACTTCGACTATGTGATCAACTTCGCTGCAGAGAGCCATGTCGATAGAAGTATTGCCAATCCCGAAATCTTTGTGCAGACGAATGTGATGGGAACGGTCAACCTGCTCCAGCGGGCGAAAGAGGCATGGTATGACGCAGAGAAGAAGACCTGGAAAGAGGGCAAGAAGTATCTGCAGGTCAGCACTGATGAGGTGTACGGAGCACTTGGCGCCGAAGGCTTCTTTATGGAGACGACGCCGATTAATCCTCATTCTCCGTATTCTTCCTCTAAGGCATCCGCTGATCACTTTGTGAAGGCTTTCCATGATACGTATGGGATGCCGATCAACATTACCCGCTGCAGTAACAACTATGGCCCATATCAGTTCCCGGAAAAATTGATCCCTCTGATGATCAACAATGTGAAACATCACAAGCAGCTTCCGGTCTACGGCGATGGTATGCAGATCCGTGACTGGCTGTACGTAGAAGACCACTGCAAAGCTATAGATATGGTTGCAAATGGCGGCAAGATTGGTGAAGTATATAACATTGGCGGTCATAACGAGAGACCGAATATCTTCATTGTGAAAACCATCATTGAGCAGCTTCATGATCGGCTGAAGGATGAGGGAATCAGCGAAGCCCTGATCAAGCATGTGGAAGACCGCCTTGGGCATGACCGTCGGTATGGTATCGATCCGAGCAAGATTAAGGCCGATCTTGGCTGGTATCCAGAAACTCCGTTTGAGGTCGGTATTGTTAAGACTATCGACTGGTATCTGGAAAACGAAGAGTGGATGAATCGTGTTACATCAGGCGCATATCAGAGCTATTACGCTGAGATGTATAAGAACAGGTAACCACACCACCTGGGAAGACGGACAACGGTGCGGGCAGAGGTATAAAGGAGCCGGTTCACGGCAGGGTAATGAGATTAAAGTATTCGTCACAGGAGTAACAGGACAGCTCGGGCATGACGTTGTGATCGAAGCAGTTCAGCGCAGTCACGAGGTCATTGGTTCTGGCGGCCGAAAGGGTGAAGACATGAAAGTATTCGTAACAGGAGTTGGAGGACAGCTCGGGCACGATGTGGTCAACGAGTTGAATCGGAGAGGACTCGAGAGCATTGGGTCCGATATACAAGCTGTCTATAGCGGTGTTAAGGATGGATCTGCTGTGGTCAGTGTTCCTTATATACAGCTGGATATCACGGACAGAGAGGCAGTGGCTAAGACAATCGAAGAAATACATCCTAACGTCATTATTCATTGTGCGGCTTGGACGGCTGTGGATACGGCTGAGGATGAGGAGAACAGAGCGAAAGTTGATGCTATTAATCATCTTGGCACGCAGTATATCGCAGAAGCGGCTAAAGCTGTGGATGCGAAGATGGTTTATATCAGCACAGACTATGTGTTCGATGGTCAAGGTGAACGGCCATGGGAGCCGGATGACAAATGCTATGCTCCTTTGAATGTCTACGGACAAAGTAAATTAGCTGGAGAATTGGCAGTGGCTAACACACTTGACAAGTACTTCATCGTCCGTATAGCCTGGGTTTTCGGCCTGAACGGAAAGAACTTCATCAAGACCATGATAAATGTAGGAAAGATGCACGACACCGTGCGCGTTGTGAACGATCAAATCGGTACTCCGACATACACACTGGATCTGGCGCGACTGCTCGTGGATATGGTGGAGACAGAGAAATACGGTTACTATCATGCTACGAACTCCGAGGGTGAAGAGGGTGGATACATCAGTTGGTATGACTTCTGCTGCGAATTCTATAAACAATATGGCCTGAAAACTAAGGTGATTCCGGTTACCACTGCGGAGTATGGACTCAGTAAAGCAGCCCGGCCATACAACAGCCGATTAGATAAAAGCAAGTTGGTAGAAGCGGGCTTCGATCCTCTCCCTAACTGGCGGGATGCAGTAAAACGGTACTTAAATGTTCTTAAGGATGAATGATCGTCTGATGATTAAAAGGCGATGGCAGTTTTTTTCGTAAAACCAGTTCAGACTCCAGTAAGAATAATGCGAGTGTAAGATATATGGAGAATAGTAAAGCAGGAAACCGAAAGACAATAAAGGATATTGTACGCGTTTCCTTAAGCAATATAATTAAATTATTGGCAGGGATTCTTGTTGGATTTCTGCTTCCTAAGATAGTAGGAGTTAATGATTACGGATATTACAAAACGTTCACTTTATATGCCACTTATGTGGGCATGTTCCATTTCGGATTTTCTGACGGTATCTATCTGCAATATGGCGGGAAAGCATATGATGAACTAGAGAGAACCTCATTTAGATTCTATTCAAGATTTCTAATCGCCCTTGAATTGGTGATTTCAATTGTTCTTGCGATTATATCTCTTGTAACTTTATCAGGAGAATATCGATTTGTATTTGTGTGTCTCTCTTTCTTCTTGGTGGCAAATAATGTGACAGGGTATTACCAAGTAATATCTCAAATCACGAGCCGGTTTGGAGAACTCTCATCCAGAAATATAATACAGTCAATTCTGATCTCTCTGGCGGTAGTTGGCCTATGGCTTGTAACAAAATTCTCCCATCAAACAATCACATATCGAGAATTCACGGTTATTTATGTGCTAATCTTTTTAGCTTTAGCGGTGTGGTATGTTTGGACCTATCGAGAGATAACTGTCGGTAAAGCAGTTGAAAATCGGCTGGTTTGGAGAGACGTTCCTAAGTTTATAAAACTTGGGTTTCCTTTGATGATAGCAAACCTGTGCTCATCATTAATACTAACTTTAGACCGCCAGTTTGTTAATATTCTATTTGATAATGAAACTTATGCGGTATATGCATTCGCATATAATATGTTATCCCTTATTACTACGGCAATGGCAGCAATTTCAACTGTTTTGTATCCTAAGCTTAAGCAAACTGATGAGGAAGTGCTGAAAAAATCCTACTCGAAACTGATAGCAGCAATTCTGTGTATGGTTTTTGCATGCATGGTGATATACTATCCTTTGTGCGCATTTGTTAGCTGGTTTTTGCCGAAATATATAGACTCCTTAATTATCTTCAGAGTAATCTTCCCTGGGCTTGCTATCAGTTCAGCAATTACAATAATAATGCACAACTACTATAAGACTCTCGGTGCAACATTCAACTATTTCATTAAAAGCATAGTGATTCTTGTTGTTTCCGGAGTGTTCAATTACGCAGCCTACGCCATTTTCAAAACCACAGTATCAATTTCAGTTGCATCTATCATAACTATGCTAATCTGGTACGTTTATGTTGAGCATTTTTTTATAAGACAATTCAATGTTAAATGGGTTCGCAATTTTTTATATATGGTAATTCTAATGGCGGGTTTCTATGGAATCACTCTGCTTGATAATCAGATAATAAGCTGTGTGTTGTATGTTGCATTGTACGTTACGGTAACAATTGCCTTCTATAGAGAATACGCAGAAAAGTTCTTGGACATAGTAAAAAGAAAACTGCATCTAAAAAAGTAACGTATTGCAAATCGATTACGATGAAGACAAAAACGCAATCAACATCCACAAACACGGGATCTCCTTCACAACCGCCAGCCACGCATTCAACGATCCCAATGCCGTCATAGAATTTGACGAACTTCATTCGATCCATGAGGATCGATACAATCTCATTGGCTGCTTGGATGGCCACATCCTTTTCATCGTCTACACGATGAGGGGAGAAGTACCGAGTATGATCAGTGCCAGACCAGCAACGAAAAAGGAAATAGAACGATACTATAAGCAGATGAAACAGCAAAGAAGGTGAAACATGGCGTATATTGTTAGCTCAACCGAAAAGGTCAGAGGCAAAGGAGCAGACTACGAAACCAAAGCCATGCTTTACCTTATGGGTGGCAGAGAAGACAGCTTTGAGATCTATAGTTTTGCAATTGATTTCTATAATGATGTTACTGGATTAAATGTTCACGCTGAAAAAGCATGGGATTTACAATCCAAAGGGAATGTGGCTAAAGGTCCTATGGAAATAGGCCGTGAGCTTGTTACACTATTTAAGAATTACCTATCAGACCTTACCTTCAATTATCTGATATTGTTTATGGCTGGAGTTCCGGATACTTTCAGGATTGACAGTTCCATCAATACATTTGGAATAGAGAATATAACTGAAAAAGCACTAAAGAGTGTTCGAAATGGTCTCGTTAAAGAGGCAACCGATAAAATCTATATTGATAACGACAAAATTACAGATGAGAACGTTGATGCTTTCCTAAAAAAGGTAACGTTTGTTATTGACGATAAGACAAAGGCTGAGTACATAAAGCATATATTGAGCCTTAACTCAAAGTTCATACCGAAGGATGCAGTTTTAGAAGGGATATTCAACACAATCCGGGATGCTCAAGCTGCCAAGAAGAACAACTCTTCGGTGGAGGGCGAAATGGTAACTCATCTTCGGGACGTTTATGCATATGATAGGACAATCAAGGCACGAGAAATCCGACTGATGGTTATCAATACTCTGGTTAACAGGGATATTGTTGGAGTTGGAGCCCCCCGTTATTTCTTCCCACTGATTCAGAATTATGATGGGATAAAGCAGGGTGAGGTTATAGAGGACTGTCAGCTTCAGATTTCTGTAGCATTATTTGACAAGGCGAATTCTGAAGCCTTCTGGGATTTGCTCGACGCAATCATTGATGCGGTTATTGATAACCGGAAATTAAGCACAGCTGAGACTTATGATATGATCTCCCAAAATGATGCCGTAAGAAAAACGTTGCTCGATGTTCTCTCCATACAATATCTGATTTCTGTGATGAAGGAGGCGTTGGAATGATTATCAAAAAAATTGCATTCGGGAATTCCAACGAGGCTTTCATAGAGAATAGATTGACTAATGGGTTTAATATCATTTTTAGCGATGACAACAATAAAGGCAAGACCATAGTTATGCAGTCAGCACTGTATGCGCTGGGAAATGAGCCTATATTTCCATCCTCTTTTAATTTCTTGGATTATTACCATTATGCTCAGATTATCCTGGATGATGGGACAGAACTTGAATCCTGCAGAAAAGGGAATTCCTTTATCGTAAAGATTAACGATAGTATTTCTATTATTGACGGAGTATCCGAGCTAAAAAGATATTTTACCCGTAATGGGTTTCCGTTCCCAGTGATTGTGAAAAATCATGCCAAGAGGATTGTTGACCCGGTTCTCCTGTATCAAATATTTTTCGTTGGACAGGACGGAAAGAACTCTTCAACAATTTTTAATGACAATTTTTACAAGAAGGAAGATTTCTGGAACCTGATTTTTGCACTTGCCGGTCTTGAATCTGAAACAATTGATATTATTGATCAGGATGAGATTAAAACAAAAATTGACCTCTTAACGGAAGAGAAGAAGGTTCTCAAATCGAAGAGCAAGATATATAAAAGCCGCAAGAGCTCGTCGCTCGACCTTGTCTCACAACAAAGAAGCAATGAAGCTTTTGAGAGCAAGGTCAAGAGTATTACCAGCTTACAAAGCAGAATAGTAGAACTGACAAAGTCGAGAAATCGTGCGGCAAGTCGAAAACTTACAAACGAACGTACTCTTGATGAGATTCGATCATTGAATCGAACAAATACCGCCAGTTCCCTATATTGCATAGATTGCGGGTCGGACCGTATTGGTTATAGATCAGGAGATAAATCGTATACCTTCGATATTACGGATAAAGATATGCGAAGGAACATCATCGAATCAATCCAAGATAAAATAAATGCATACGATGAGGAAGTTCAGAACTGTAACCTGCAATTAAATGAGCTGCAAAGACAGCTTCAGGCTCTTCTTAAGGAGGAAAATCTCAGCCTTGAGGCAGTTTTACTATACAAGGATGAAATCGTTGACGCATCTGCCGTAGATACACGCTTGGTAGAAATCGATTCTGAGATTAAAGCATTGAAAGCATCGCTCAGCATTGATAATAGAAAGAGTCAGGAAGAAGCAGGCAAGAGAGAAAAACTGAAGACAGAGATAGTTTCTCTAATGAATGCTTTTTACAAAAAAGTGGATCCTAATGGTACACTTGTGTTTGACGATCTGTTCTCAAAAAGAAAGAGTGTATATTCTGGAAGCGAAGAAACCGAATTCTATCTTTCAAAATTATATGCTATTGCAAAAGCACTTGGACATCAATATCCGATTATGATGGACTATTTTCGAGACGGGGAACTATCAAGCGAAAAAGAAGAGGTTGTCTTATCAACATTCGGAGAATTCAAAAACCAAATTATTTTCACGGCTACGCTAAAGGCAGAAGAAATGGGAAAATATAAGGGGAGAAAGAAGATAAAAGCAATTGACTATTCGTCCAATATAGATTCCCACATACTGTCAAGTAAATTCACAAAAAGATTCAAAACTATCATGAGATCGATGATGATCAAGGTATAGGAACTCAAGCTTCTCACGAGAGGATGTAAAAAATTGAACGGAGGTGTCATCTTGGAAGATAGAGGAAAACCAGTAATGTATACATGCCACACGTGCCTAATCAACTTTCAAGCAAAGAAATGCCCGAGATGCGGCAAGAATGGCATACCGATATATGAAGATCAAGTAGGTGAACGGCCTAAGAACAATCCAACGGACATCGCTGCTTTCTTTAATCGGAAAGGGAAAAAAGAATGAGGCAGCCAGAGAGTTTAGTTCCCTTTGGTCACTAACACCATGACGCTGACTCGCAAAGAAGAAAATGATTGAGAAATGTATCCGCTGTGGCAAACCGACACCCTATCATCCCAACACTCCGATCACGCTCCGTCGTTACTTCGTTGAAGGTTCCGGGCAGCTTTGTGAGGAGTGTTTCTTCAAACTTTACCCGGTGCCTGGAGCTTTCGATAGTGATGGTTACGTCCGATCTGCAGGACAGGACCAGAATAAAAAAGAATAGCCGAGGAAATCAATCCCTCGGCGTTCTTTTAGAACTATCTGTGTAACCGCTCCGAATTTTGATCAGAAAAGTGCGCCATTCTCGGACGAATAACCCGTTACAACTATCGGTATTACGTACAACATTCACAATTTCAATAATTTTGGTTTTAATCCTTCTAGCTAAAGATGTTATTTTTTATAACAATCAATAAAATTGCAACTATTCTAAACCTAATTTGGAGGGTCGTGGTATGTCGGCGAAATCCGCAAATATCGAATTCCTATATTGGAATGAAGAAGCAAATTATGGAGTTTGGAATCTTGAGATTTCTGGCCTAGATGAACATATTAATATCAAATTCTTTAATTTAGAGAAAGAGAAGTCAAATCTTGGAATAAGTTTAACTCCAATCGCTTATATCCCTTCTGTTAGCAATGAAAAGATCTATAAGTACAGAGTCAAATGTGAAAATAAAAATCACCTTGATCTTATTATAAAAGCGGTTAGATCTGGTGATGTTTTCTATTTGTCACTCGGGGATCCGATAAATGAAACTATCAGAGATCTAGATATCAAGTTTATTTCTAGCCAATACCATGTATGAACTATCGGTACCACGTACAACCAAAGTGATTAGTCCATAGAATGGTTTAAAGGACATTTTGTGATTTATGATAGGAAAGAAATATTACAAGCCGATTGTATCCATATGTAAAGAGTGTGGTAAAGAATTTCAATTATCTCCAGAAGAACAGAGTTATTTTGATTCGAAGAGATTTGTATTACCGAAACGTTGTAAAGAATGCAGAGAGCTACGCAAGACTGCCAGAAAAGTGCTGGAATCTGAAGAAAAGGCTAGGCTAGAGGAAAAGAATAAGGAAATACAACAAAAACAAGCTGAAGCAGATGAAAAGGAATTGGGAAAAATTCTTGAATCTATTCCGTTTCCTCAAATTCAATTCAATAGTCTAACTATCGACAATCCTTTACATACGCTTGTTGTTCTGGGAAATGGATTCGATATAATGCATGGGGTAAAATCATCCTATTGGGATTTCCAGAAGACATTGGGGAAGAATAATTCATTACGTTTCAATTTGGAGACGTATCTGAACACAAACGATTTATGGTCAAATCTGGAAGAGTCATTAGGGAAATTACAATACACCATGTTTCTCAACCGGGATAATATTGATATGTGGCTTGATGACTTTGATGCGTATGATCCTGATGCTCAAGCTGCCGACTATTTTGCAGCGGTGGAGACAGCAATATCACCTGCTTTTGAAATTCCTCATGTATTAAATCGAAGGATAAGCAAGTGGGTTAAGACATTATCGGTGGAATCTGAAAGCAAACCGTTTTCGATGCTTCATGGAGATTATCGAGTATTGTGTTTCAACTACACAGAATTCATAGAGGTTCTTTATGGGGCAAAGGCGAACAACATCTGTTACATCCATGGGTGCAGAAGGAGTCGAAAACCAGGCAAGCCTGACAAGCTCATCCTCGGACACAGGCCGGATGTGGAAGCGGGAGAATGGAATAAGGTTGAGATGAAATCATTCAAGTTCAAGGACCCATATAAAAAATACATCATGGACACAGCTTTTGAAACAGCGGCTAGAGAAACGGCATGGTATGATGATGCTACCACTAAAAACTGTAGTGACATTATTAATCAAAATATGTGGTTTTTTAATGGGCTTTCAGATGTTGAGAAAGTATTTGTGTTTGGCCACTCACTATCAGAAGTCGATTATTCTTATTTCAAGGAAATATCCCGGAAATGTAATGCAGAATGGTATATCGGGTTTCATTCCTTAGGCGATATTAAAAGACTTCTATCTTTTGTAGACAATTTGGAATTGAGAAAAGTAACGGTATTTCGAACATAAGGTAAGTAAACTTCGGCCCTGGTGTAACCGCTTAGATTGTTGATCAGTAAAGTGCGACATTCTCGGATGGATGAACCCGTTATGCAAATTAACCAAATTGCTATTTATGCATGGAGCAGGCATCCTTTACCAAAGCCATCGTGATGGTCTGTTCCGGCAATTCTTCGAAGAATAGGAGAGCCTCTTCACGACTGAAATCGTTAAGCGTAATGGCATCGATATAGTCGCCCCAAGGAGGCAGGAGAATCATCAGGCATTTCTCGATGATCTCCGCTACGATGCCGATACCGCCTCTTTCTGAGTCTGATATTCGTTTTGTGAGATATATCCTGGCTGCATGCTCGAATCTTACATGAAACTCGCTTTCGATGTTTTCAAGAAATTCCTTGATGGAGTCGAGAGGCATACCGGACATGACATGGACGGAACAGCGCCGATAGAACTGTGAATTGGATATGTTTTCCTTGCCCTTCTTGAGCAAAGCCTCGAGATCATGCGGCGCGGCAAAAATGAAAGATACCTTTGTTCTGGTGAAATCCCATACATACCGGACTAGATCCAGCTTGCGGATGCTGCTGTTGCTTCCACAAAGATTGTCAGCCTCGTCGATAAGAAAGGTTGTATCCATCGGCCTGCTGTTGAGATGGGTGATGAGCAACTGCGAGAGCCCGCACATGGTTTCGTTTCCGGGATAGAAATCGATCGGTGTGCACAGAAGCCTGAGAAGGTCCTTCTGGGGACACCCTTTTGGTGGGCAGATATAGTAAGTGTTGGCATTATTCTGCTGATAATCAAGAAGCAGTGAGGTTTTTCCCGATCCGGGATGTCCAATGATGCGGCACATCTTGTGGTATCTTGCAGCGGTGGCGATCTGGCCGTAGGCCGCTTCATAATCCGGGTAGCGGACCATCTTGAATTGGTTCTGCTGGACCGCGATTGAATAGGAGGTTTTTTCCTTTTCTTTCATTGTTGGCCATCCTCCTGAATTTTATCTTGATCATCGGAACGACGAAGTTCACTACCGGCCAGTTTCCTAAAGAAATCTGTCAATGGAGCTTCCTCGGGTCCCTGGACGATCCTGTTGACAGCTTCTTGTGTTGCCGAGGCGACTTTCACCAACTCGTTCGCTGTGTCGGAAAGGATTGAGGCTTCAGCCTTATCCCGATCGAAATCAATTGCTTCCCCATAAGCTGTGAGAGATTCTTGTGTCTGAGGTTCATCGTCAGGTTCGTACTCGGTGTATCGGTGGGATTGGATGCCGGACAACTTGATGCTCTGCTTGATGCATGCGACATGGTGACTTATCCGCCTGCGTTGGATCTTCTGTTCCTCGATGTGCCGAGCAAGTTTGAGTCGGTCGCGCTCCATAACGGAGTGATGTACGATAGGCTCGGCCTCACACAAGTAATGACCATCAATGATGACGCTGATGCTGTGGCAGAAGGATTGGTCGAAGTCGAAGATCAACGCGTACTCATTCACGTGGTCGCGAAGGTCCGGATGCCAATAGAACTCCCCGCGGTATTTGATGCCCTGGCAATGGATTTTGTGCCTTGGTTTCTCCACCATGAAAACCGACAGCGTGTTCCAGTCGGGGATGATCGTATTCGCCCTCGGTGCATTCCGGTATCGATTGATGGGAGGCATCTTTTCCGGAGTTGCCGAATATCCGTTGTATCCTGGAATGATGATGTCGAACCAATAACGGGCAAACTCCTCGATCGTCATAAGTTTTCCGTGCCTGATTAGATTCTTCTGTTCACGATAGAAGTCGAAAGGCCGTTCTTCACGGCAGTTGCCGGTCCAACCAGGAAGCTTGCGGATCCATTTTCGTTCGATAGTTCCGAATATCCGCTCGATGGTCTTGGACCTCCCTGCCCTCGGAAGTGCATGATGCACGGTGACATTCAAGGCTGGTAGGAGCGGGTTGTCACAGAAAGCTCGGTTCAGATGGAGCTCCTGGTCGATCCTCGAACGCATTGCATAGTCACGTCCTTCGACGAGAGTCGCTTTGTAATCTTTGCCCCTGTCGACGTAGAAGACCTCGCACAACCCATAAAATGGAGAATCCAAGGTGAAGGCAGCGGCTCGGCAGAAGCATTCCGCGATGGTCTGTTTGTTCGGACGTAAAGTGACAACCGATCCGACAAGGGCATCGGAGGCGGCATCCGAACAAGCGGTGACCCAGGGGCGGCCTAGAATTGGTTCTCCGGTCTTCATGTCTTTCCCTATGATTACTACCACATCACACAAGTGATGGTCGCCGAACCAGACCTCATTCACCGAAGGAGGCTTGGTCCGTATCGTTTTGTGCATGAACCTGTCTGCCCATGCGTTGTAGCCTTGGCGCCCGTAACAGATTTCCTGGTCGGGTAGCGAAGCGAGGAAGCGGTTGACCGGGTATCTGGATTCCGGAACGATCATTCCGCTGCCGACCGTCCTGCATTTGATTGCCGCATCAGGAAATCTTGTTTTCAAACGCTGATGTGATTTACTTTCCTGGTTGTACGGACAACGAAGGCATGCGTTCTTTCCGAGCTTTGCAGCCGTACTTCGGAGATCGTTCAAGATCTCATTCTGGCTGCCCGCGTTCGGTTGAGAGAACCGGAAGGCGATGAAACTTTCGCTGAGCTGGCAGAGTTGCCTTGACTTGTATGTCTTGGGATTTTGTTGCCCGAGCTTCGTGATGATGTTGCTCATGAATGTATCCTCATATTTATAAAGGGTGCGTACGTTCTGATGATGCTTCTTCGCGAGGCATTTCAAATCCGCATACGTCGTCAACCTTGCGGTATAACGGATCTCGCTAGCCTCTTTCAGTTCCTCGATCACACCCAGCAACTGCAGATAATCTTCCTGGCCATGACGTGTCCTGAAACCGATCAGGTCCAGGCTGAAATAGGAAGAAGCCAGCAAATTCTCTCTGATATATCTCTGTGAGGCATGTCTGGGCAGTGACGATAGGGAAATTCTGATCAGCTTTGCCTTGTCAGAATCGGGAGCTTCCGAAAGAATCTCCGAATCGGCTGTCACCAATCCCTGAGCTATCCACTTGAGCCAACTCTTTACGGGAATCTCAGAGTAACGTGATGCCTGTTCCAATGTGAGATAGTAGTCGTACACCGTAGAAAGCTCCAAATAATATAATATATTGCAACTAATATAAGTTATTAACCGCCTGTTCACAACACTTTTCTTCGATTTCCTGAGCGTGGGAAGAATAGTCCTGGTTCATTCTTACTCTGATGAAGCCAAGCTTTCAGGGATGTGTTGATATCGATACGCACCCGTCACTCGGTAATCGGGTGTGGAATTATTCTATGAGCCAGCATACTTTGAAATTTTATCGGGGACAGACGGATTCTGTTTGCATCAGGCTGTTGAGTGCACCGAAGATGTCTTGATCAGGTCCCTGGAGAACCTATGACTATTGCTGAAAGAATTGCTTTGATAAGAAACACCCTCGGACTGACCTATGGAAGAATGGGCAGTCTGTGCGGATACTCCGGAGAATATATCAAGCATGTGGAATCCGGTAAATCAAAGCCCAAGGCAATGTTCCTTGAATCGGTGTCCAAGAGTCTCCACGTGAACCCCGAATGGTTGGGGGGTAAGTGCGAGGTATCGATGTTCCTCGTAGACTTTGAGGAAGGGTCATCACTGGAAAAAAACGAGAAGGGGCTACGAATAAAGTCCACTCGGATGGAGAAAGGACTCAGCCAAGCCGAATTGGCTGCGAAGATTCGTGGTACCACCAAAACAGTCAGTGACATAGAGAACGGAAAGAAAGAAGTCACCCCGCGTATGGCGCTAAGGCTCGAGAAAGCCCTTGGGGTCGGGTCAGACTGGATCCTCTACGGTGATGAGAGAAACAAGGAGTGTCCGGTGGGCGATGCTATGGTGGAGTACCTGAAGAATCATCCGGAGGACAGAAAAGCGATCTGGAATAAAATGAATACACAAGAGGAGATGTATGAGAGATGAAAGGATTGGGACGGCGCAGCGCATTTTTTTGCATGAAAAATGCCTCTGTTACAGCAGGAGAAGCTGGAGCCATGGTTCTTGGAGATAACATATTTAAACTCCACAAATTCCGCTCTATGAAGATGTCCACACCTCACGATAAACCAACCCACATGTTGGAAAATCCAGAGCAGTATATAACGAGGAGCGGGAAGTTTATCAGAGCGCATTCATTGGACGAGCTTCCTCAGATTTGGGACATATTTATTGGGAATATGAGTGTGATCGGACCTCGTCCTGCTCTCTGGAACCAAGACTGGTTGACAAGTGAACGTGACAAATGGGGCGCTAATGATATCAAACCTGGTTTGACTGGCTGGGCACAGATTAATGGCCGTGACGAGTTGGAGATACCCGTGAAAGCGAAATTGGATGGAGAGTATACGAAGAAGTTGAGCTTCGGAATGGACGTCAAGTGTTTCCTGGGTAGCCTTCATGTCTTTGGAAAAGATGATAGCGTGGTTGAAGGCGGAACGAGCAAGATAAATTAATAGAATTGAGTGATAATCATGAATGAACACCATGTAAAAGTTTTGTTGGTTGCAAATGTAGCAAAGGAACATGTACTTAAATTCCATATTCCTACTATAAAAAGAATGAGAGAATTGGGATGGCAAGTAGATGTAGCATGTTCGGGGAAGGAGCATATTCCCTATTGTAACAAGCAAATATGTACATCATGGACGCGATCTCCATTCAGTAGTGGGACGATAAAGGGTATAAAAGAGTTAAAATCAATCATAAGCGAAGGACAATATGATGTAATCTATTGCCATACGCCAGTAGGGGGAGCTATTTCAAGGATTGCAGGGAAAAAATTTAGGAAAGATGGCCTAAAAATTATATATATGTCTCATGGCTTTCATTTTTATAAAGGGGCTCCTATTCTAAATTGGTTATTATATTATCCATTGGAAAAGCTGATGGCAAATTGGACTGATTGCATTATAACAATAAATGAAGAAGATTATAATAATGCGAAATAACGAGAGAAGCATTCATTCAAACCTGAAAGTTGGTTATAAAATTATTAAAACAATAAAAAAAGGTAAGCATGAATTGGTTTATTTAGAAATGTACAGTGTCCCCCTCTTTGTTCAGACCAGATATACTGAGCAAGGAGAGAGGATATGGCAGAGCAGCAACGATGGACGGCGAAGCGCAAGTCTGAGGTGATACTCCAGATCCTGCGCCAGACAACCACGATCATCGACGTGGCCAGGCAGAACGACCTGACGCCGAGTGAGGTCCAGGAATGGGTAGATACCTTCCTGAAGGCCGGCGAACAGGGCTTGAAGGCGCGGGCTCCCGGCGCGGTCGCCCAGACCGAGCAGGAGATCAAGGAACTCAAGGCCACGATCGGCGATCTCTACGTCGAGAACGCAATCCTAAGAAAAGCAAAGGCCTTGTGGGGGAGCTCAGAGGAGACCGAATCCTGACCCTGCAAGGCCAACTACTCGAAGACGGGATTCGGACGAGCATCAGGATCATCTGTTCAGTGCTCGGATACAATCGCTCAAACGTATACTACGCCCCCAAGGCAAAGCCCAAGAAAGCGATCCCCCCAGATCCGCAGCTGGTCGAGGCCATCCGTGACGTTATCGAGCGCTTCCCCGAATACGGGACACGGCGGATCACCGTGGTGCTCCGCCGGGAACGGAAGATGATTATAAACCGGAAAAAGGTCCACAGGATCGTCAAGGAGCAGGGCTGGCAGCGTTGGAAGCGCCCCTATGGCAATCGGCCCCGGGCGAAGGGAATGAAGAGCGTCACGCCCCAGATCAACAGCCGCTGGGCGATCGACATGACCCACGTATTCACCCAGAAGGATGGCTGGTGCAACCTGGTTGCCCTGATTGATTGCCACGATCGATACCTTGTCGGCTGGCGTTTCTCGAAGTCGGGTAAAGCCGGGCTTTCCTCCGGCGCCTTGGAGGACGCGCTGATCCGTGAGAAAATCGTGCCCGGCCAGCATGGACTGGTCATTCGCTCGGACAATGGCCTTGTGTTTGGATCCAAGCGCTTCCATGAGACGATCACAAAGTACAAGCTGACCCAGGAGTACATCACGCCCTATACCCCGGAACAGAACGGGATGATTGAACGGTTCTTCCGCAGCTTCAAGGAGGAATGCGCCTGGCAGCGGTCCTTCCTGGACTTCAACGATGCTTATAACCGGATTGCTGACTGGATGGATCATTACAACAAGGAGCGACCGCATTCGGCCCTTGGATATGCTACCCCGGCCGAAGTCAGGCA
>Ga0302252_1000414_pt1 | contig 39326 bp, 33 predicted proteins | sample AAG_RA_Leu_MG_FD_193511 | JGI IMG/M metagenome (GOLD analysis project Ga0302252, IMG submission 193511) | Enriched activated sludge microbial communities from anaerobic digester in WTTP, New Holstein, Wisconsin, United States - AAG_RA_Leu | ecosystem: Engineered > Bioreactor > Anaerobic >... | reverse complement strand
GCATATGAAGAAAATTATATTAGAGAATTTTCTTGATTCTGCATCGCAACTCAGCTTTGCCAAAAGCTGGATCGAGAAGTTTCTCGAAGGAAAAATAAGTTTAATTAGTTAGGTTCTTGACTATAATGACTCGTCGAGCTCAGTGAGATGGGATAAGTCTCTCATTTCAGGCTCTCGCCAGGAAGTCCTGGTCAAATCGGTCATACATATATTTTAGATCCAGATATTCGGAGATCAGATGAGCTTCGAAGTCAACTCGCATATCCTGATCTCTTTCCAGCACCAGCATACCCTGGCTGATCACTTCATACTGAAAATAGGCTGGAGCGCTATTGAGGACTCTCACATCGAACTCGACCCTGGGCTGGATTTTCTTTTCCAGACTTCTAGCCACCTTTGAAGAGAGCTTGAACCTTTGATATGGAGCCAGCTCTTTAGAGATATGGATAGCAATATCTATATCACGAAAATCATCTCGCTTTAGAAAGGATCCATAGACGTAGGCCAGATCTATCTCTTCGAATCCGGATAAAATAAAGCGAATGCTCTCCAGGATTCTATTCTTGTCCATCGGATGGCCTCGCTTGCTTATGCATCCTTCTCTGAGATAAGACTTTCTTAGAGATCAAGGCATCCGGCTTCATCCGCCTCAAATCCTCCCATCCCAAAATGGCTCTCCGCCCCCAGAGCCATCGGCCCGGTCACCGTCTCTGGAAATTCGATCCGAAATCCATATCCGGTTTTGGCAGGCCCGCCGCCGCTCCTCTGGCGCAAGAACTCCCGCCAGGCCACCTCTCGCCCACCCAGCCTCGTCCCCGCCACCGGCTCCACCGCCACCGGCTCCGGGAAACCGGCCAGCGAGAGCAGCCGGCGCAGTTCATGCTCCGGCCCCCCAATCTGCAGGCCCCGTTCGTCGCACTTGGGCACTCCGGCACGGGTGCGCTTGGCATGTCGGCCGGGCAGGAAGGGGGTGCAGGAGACCCAGCTTCTCGACCTGGCCAGGAGGGGGCTCTCCTGGGCAAAGTCCTCCCGGCTTCCCAATCCCTGCAGGGCCAGATTCGCCTCCAATCCCTCCGGCCCCCAGACCTGGCTCAGGCGCTGCAAAGCTTCCTGGTCCTTGGGATCAAAGCCCATGCGGGCATAGACTATTACGCCTGTTATCTCGCACGCTCCTGAATTCGGGTCCGACTCGCAGAAAATGTAGGCATGCTGATGCCCCTGCAGAGGCCGATGGAAGCTGTCGCAGCCGGTGAATACGGGCGAGCCCTCGGAGAGATCGACCAGAGCGTAATGAATTCTCTCCGCCAGAAGAAGGGCAGAGGTAAGCTTCGGCACATTGCAGCCGGATAGGGAAAAGCGGGCAACTGATGGCTCTTTGGTCGTTTAATTCTGCCTCCCAGCATTTGGCTGAAGTATCTGCAACTCTCCTTCCCTCTTGCGGGCAACATAAGCCGCTAAAAGCTAAGTACTTTTTGCATACATGTTCAATGTCCAGAGCAATGATGATGAAGCTGAATGCCGTGACAATTCTAGCTTCAAAGAGATCGACATAAAGCCAGAACCAATCATAATAGCAGACAAGAGGCAAAAAATGTTCGACGATGATATTGACCGTGACAGCATTCCTGATCTCATCCCAGCCAGCATGCTCGCCACCTATGCCTTCTGCCCCCGGCTGTGCTATTTGCAGTTCGCCCAGGGCGAGTTCGCCGACAGCGCCGAGCTGGCCGATGGCCGGCTGGAGCACCGCTGGATAGATGCGGGGCAGGATCCTGTTCCGGAAGACTTCCGGCCTTTCCACGCCCGCTCCGTATCCCTCTCCGTACCGCATGCGGGGGTCTGCTGCCGGATCGATCTCCTGGAGGGAGACGGCGATAGCGTCACCCCGGTGGAGTACAAGAGGGGCGAGGCCAGGCCGGAGGGGCCCTATGAGCCCCATCTGATGCAGCTTGCCGCCCAGTGCCTGGCCTTGCGGGAGAATGGCCTGTCTTGCCGGGAGGGCATAGTCTATTACACCGGCTCGGTGGAGAGGTCTGTGGTTGAGTTCGATTCCGCCCTGATAGAGCGGGCTCTGGGCCTCCTGGCGGAGATGCGCCGCACTCTGGAGCGGGGTGAGGTTCCTCCGCCCCTGCAGAACAGCTCCAGATGCGACCGCTGCTCGTTGGCAGGAATTTGTCTGCCTGATGAGGTCATTCTTCTGCAGCAGATGCAGATTGAGGAGAGGCCGCATCCGGAGGAGGGTGAGGAGAAGATCAGGATGCTCCTGGCGACCAGGGACGACGCTGTGCCTGTCTATGTGGTGGGCCAGGGCAAGACGGTCAGGAAGCGCGGCGAGCGGCTGGAGATCTGGGCCCAAGATCAGGGCAAGATCAATGAGGCCCGGATCCGGGAGGTATCCCAGCTCTGCCTCTATGGGGGAGTGGAGGTCACCACCCCGGCGATGGTGGAGCTGATGCAAAGAGGCGTGCCGGTACTGCACTTCTCCCACGGGGGCTGGTTTTTGGGGATCTGCCAGGGGATGAGCCACAAGAATGTCTTGCTGCGGATCAAGCAGTTCCAGTGGGCGGACGATGAAAAGCGGTCGCTATCCATTGCCAGGCGCATGATCTACGGCAAGGTCAATAACTGCCGCTATCTGCTGCGCAAAAAAGGGGCGTCTGCCAATCAGCAGGCCCTTTCATCCCTGGAGAGGATTGCCTCGGAGGTAGAGAGGGCAGAAAGCCAGAGCAGCCTGCTGGGGCTGGAAGGAGCAGCGGCGGAGATCTACTTCCAGGGCCTGGGCACCTCTCTTAAAGGCGACCAGGGCTTTTCCTTCCAGAACAGGAACAAGAGGCCGCCCAAAGATCCGGTCAATACGACGCTCTCATACCTTTACGGAATCCTGGTCAAGGAGCTCTTCTCCACAGCGCTGGCAGTGGGCTTTGATCCCTATCTCGGCTTTTATCACCAGCCGCGATATGGCCGGCCTGCTTTAGCTTTGGATCTGATGGAGGAGTTCCGGCCGGTGATAGCCGATGCTACAGCGTTTTCTCTTCTCAATAACCAGGAGCTGACAGCAGGAGACTTCATAAGGACAGGAATCGGCATATCCCTGACTCCCGAGGGCAAGAAGAAGGTTATAGCCGGATATGAGCGCAGGATACAGACGGAGATCGCCCATCCCATCTTCGGCTATAAGGTCAGCTATAGAAGGACAATGGAGGTGCAGGCCCGTCTCCTGGCCAGAACTGTCTCCGGGGAGCTGAAGGAGTATCCCGTCTTCATATCGAGGTGAATGGTCTTGAGCGGGCTGTATTGCTATATTGTGAGCTACGATATTCGAAACCAAAAGAGGCTGTGTCGGGTTCACCGGGCCATGAAAGGCTTTGGAGAGCCGGTGCATTACTCCGTCTTCCGCTGCGATCTCACCCGCCTGGGTCGGGTGGAGATGGCCTCAGCCCTCATGGATCTTATAGATGAGAAGGAGGATAGAATCATGATAATCGACATGGGTCCAGTAGACGGCAGAGTGGGGGAGCGGATTGAATTTCTGGGGGTGCATCCGGAGGAAAACGGGCGAGAAGAAAAAGTTATTATAGAATGAAGCTGCATTAAGATGCAAGTGGGTCCGGGAGGTTTGAGGGCTATCAGTAAGCCTAATATTACGAAAACTTCCGAGACGACATACGCACATTCGTAATATCTCTGTAGAGTTGACGAGGCTCGCCGAGCTGCACTTGATAGCGGTTATGTCTGAAATGAGAGCCTATCTATCCGGCAGTTCTCGTTAAGTTGACAGGGTTCGCCGAAATCAACACTCTGTCAAGAGCAGTAAGCGGCCAAAATATGCCGCTATTTCCATGTCTGAAAAGACGTGGCCCAATTGAAACGCCTGGTTCTTCCACGACCTGCTATCCGTAGACGCATATTTCCATGTCTGAAAAGACGTGGCCCAATTGAAACAATGCCGTTGCTCCTTCCCAAGAAGCTATCTGTATAATTTCCATGTCTGAAAAGACGTGGCCCAATTGAAACTAAACATAAATATGCATGGAATACGACTGATCGGACATGAATTTCCATGTCTGAAAAGACGTGGCCCAATTGAAACCCACTGGCAAATGCTTTTTGCAAAGCATCGTTAACATATTTCCATGTCTGAAAAGACGTGGCCCAATTGAAACGTTTTCCAGGAAAGTTGTCAACTGATTTTTCGTTTCCATTTCCATGTCTGAAAAGACGTGGCCCAATTGAAACACCAACACCGATGGCGAGACCAAGAACGGCACTATCACATTTCCATGTCTGAAAAGACGTGGCCCAATTGAAACGCTAATTTGGTTTGATCTTCTGCTATCTGTTTTTCCATTTCCATGTCTGAAAAGACGTGGCCCAATTGAAACATATTATTCATGGCCCAACTTTCAATTGAGGTTGGCCCATTTCCATGTCTGAAAGGACGTGGCCTAAAAAGAGAGGTTTCTGTTGTTAAAGGGTAAATCGGCTCGATATGAGTATTGCGTTAGAGGGCAGCCTGCCCGCCTGGCTCTTCGCATGGCGGATTCTTGTCCAGATCCACGATGAACTGCCTATTGACGTTATCTCTGATCAACAGACCTATAGATTCTCCCTCCTCAATGATGTCGCAATTGAGATGAGAGTACGGACTGACAACTCCTTTCAGAAACACGGACAGGTCCGCCGGCTCATCGAGAATCTCCTTGGCTTTCTGCACCGGAATCGCCCGGTCTACCTTTATCTCCCCTTGCTTCTTGATAATCACGTGCCATCTCCCATACTTGCGCTTGTCCCAACGACGAAGGCCGAATTGAGTGAAGAGGATGCCCAAAACGACTACTAGGAAGTTGGAAATTAGGTTGAGCAGTACGGTAAAAATCGAACTCCCAATCAGATCATTCATGATTTAGCCTCCCATTTTGCAGCGCAAGTCAATCGGCACTATCTATGAAAGAGCCTGCTCAAGCTTAAATAATTCCCTTGGCCATCATAGCCGCTCTCATCTCTGTAACTTGAGATTCCAGCTTCTCGAACCTCTGCTCCAAATATCCCGTAAGATCCTTTCTGGATTCCCTGACCTCTTGCAGCAGGTTTTCCTGGGAATTGAGCGTCTCTTTCTGCAGACCGATGGTCTCCTTCTGGAGATCTATGGTCTCCTTCTGCAGGCCGAGTGTCTCCTTCTGTAGGCCAATAGTCTCAGTCTGCAGATCGATGGTCTCTTTCTGCAAGCCGATCATCACATCCATCTTGCCGCCGATATTATCATTCAAATTATTTACCGCTCCAATCAGATTATTCAATAGAGATGCTGCGGTATCCAGCCGGGAGTCCGTCTCACCTTTCTCCACGGCCTTGTAGAATTTGGAGAAATCGCCTATCGGCTCTCTATATTCTCTCTCCATGGAAGAGACCTGAATCAGATTATCATGGATATTGATAGCCTCTTCAAACCACTTCAGCTTATCAGAATCGCCTTCAGCCACGACCTTGACTCTGCCGTCATCGAGATTCTCCACTACTCCCTTAAGCCCCAGCATTGTAGCAAAATCGACGACCCTCGCTCTGTAACTCGTCTTCTGCACGCTGCCGGAGACATAAGCTACAAGCCGTTTCATGCTCTTCATCATTGCCCGCTCTTCATATTTGGCTTTATCGCCGCTGCTGCTCTACATGCTGCCTGGATACCTCATGTCTTCATTCTGCCAGGCTCTTCATGATCCTGACCTCCGCCTTCACCGGCACCGGATGGAGCAGATCTGAGCCTATCCTCTCCATGATCTCCTTCAGCTTGACCGCATACTCCTCCGCCATCTCTTCAGGAACCTCCAGGAGGATCTCGTCATGTACGGAGTTGATGATCCTGGCCTCCTGGCTGGAGATCTTATCGTAGACCTCGCACATCACCAGCTTGATCAGGTCCGCCCCGGTCCCCTGGCAGGGCGTATTGTACATCTGAAACTTCGATGCCCTGATCCCCGCCCCGAAGCGCGGCCAGATCCGCCTCCTGCCCAGCAGTGTGGTGGTGGCCGTCAGAGGCAGGGAAAAGAACCCCTGAATGCAGTTGTGGAAATGGTGCTGCACTGTAAAGCTCATCTCCGATAGCTGCCGCTTCTGCCACTCTCTCACCCCCTCGTAGCAGCCGAAAAAATTCTCCCTGGCCTGCTCTGCCTCGTCGGAAGACATGAAAATCCCGTAGTCTGAGAGAATGCGGCTCTGCAAGCTTCTCGCCGAGCCGCCGTATATAAGCAGGAAGTTCATGGCCTTGGCCGCCTTTCTCTGGGCCTCTGTCACCTGCTCTATCGGAACTCCCGATATCCGGGAGGCGGTGAGCCGGTGCAGGTCGACCCCGTTTTTGAGAGCCTCAATCATGGCTCTGTCTCCCGATAGCCGGGCCATTATGCATAGCTCGATTGTAGAGAAATCGGCCTTGACCAGCTTCTTTCCCCCCGCCGGGGTGAAAAGCCTCCTTATGGCCGCCGCATCCTCGCCGGTGCTGGGAATCTGCTGGGCGTTGGGATTTCTGGAGCTGATCCTCCCCGTGGCGGACTGGATCTGAAAGAAATGGGGATGAACCCGGCCGTCTTCCGGCGAGATCTTCTCCAGCCAGCGGCAGAGGAAAGTGAGCTGGTGGCAGACGCGCCTGTAGCGCAGCAGCGCCTCCGCGAAGGCGCAGCCCGCCGCAGCCAGGCCTTTCAAAATCTCCCCCTTGGTGCTGCTCACAGGATAGCCCCGCCTTCTCAGAAAGGCCATGACATCATCGGTCCGGTCGGGATGGAGATAGCAGCACAGCCTCTTGCCATCTTGAGAGACTGTGACAAAGCCCTTCCTCCTCGCCTCTTCCTGCATGGCGGAGACCAGATTGCAGACCTCAAACTCCTCCTGGCAAACCATGCTCCTGGCCAGGTCGCTTTCCAGATGAATTCCCGATACCTCCATCTCTGCGATGGAGGAGGCGGCCTGAAACTCCATGTCGGCGATTTTCTGCAGCCTGTTTCTGGCCAGAAGCTCGGCCAGGATATCGTGCAGGGGCAGCAGAACCGAGGCCCGCTTTAAAGCCGGGCCATCGCTCCCACCACCTCCCTCTGCGCCATCTCCTTCCCCTTGGCTATCTCCTTCTCCTCGGCCGTCTCCTTCTCCTTGGCCATCTCCCTCGCTGCCTTCCCCCTCAAGAATGATGCCCAAATGCCTCTCCGCCAGAGAGGCCAGACTGTGATCGACCGCATCTCTCTTCCAGGGATGAAAGATAGATCCTGACGGCCTGAGATAGTAGTATCCCGACCAGCAGATCTGCGATGCCAGCATCAGATCAAAGATATTGCAGGCATTGATCTTCCTGCCTGCCGAGCCTCTGATCAATGCCAGGGCCGGCCTGGCGCCATAGATGACCTTCCTGATGCTTTCCTGCTCAAGAAGGGCGGCCAGCAGCGGGGCCATTTCTCTGCCAATCTCCCTTCCATGCTCCCTGCAATCGGAGATGTAAACGGACTTATCAGGAAGTGCAAGGCAGACAAGCTTGATTGCCGGCCCCAGAGAATCCTGGTCCGCTCTCTCCAGTGCCAGGCCGCAAATTCCATAGCTTTTCGCCTTTTCCAGGCCGAATTGCCATTCTTTCAGGGAATCCATACCTGTATCCCTTACTGCCCATCTTTTTTTTGGCTGGCCGGCCAGCGGCCCAATTTTCACGGACGTCTAAAATATCTCGACCTTCCGCCCATGGCCTGGCCGTAAGCCAGCCCCACCAAAAGCCCCACGATATGGGCCATATGGGCGATATTGTCCGCCGAGCCCATGCTCAGAAAGTCAATCAACGCGTAGAGCACAACCGCGCTGCGTATGGATATGGGTATAACGAAGAAGAGCAGCACCGATATCTCCGGAGCGATTATGGCCAGGCAGCCCATAACCCCGTAGAGAGCCCCGCTGGCTCCTACAAGGCTTCCTCCCGCCACCATCATCTGAGCCGACGCCGCCACAATCCCGGACAGGATGTAGATCTCCAGAAATTTTCTCTCACCCACCCTTCTTTCCAGCTCCATGCCGAAGAAGAAGAGGACCACCATGTTCCAGAAGAGATGGTCGAAGTTGGCATGAACGAACATATGGGTGATCAGAGTCCAGGGCCTCTGCATCAGATATTCCGGCCGCAGAGCCAAAAAGCCGTACAGGCCGGGAACCAGTGCGCCCAGGAAGAAGACAGCTATGCAGAGCAGCAATATAGTTCCGGAGGCGGATATGGGAAGGCGGGAGGGAATCCTGCTTCTCCAATCGCCCTGCCTCTCAGGCTCGCCCCACTCATTCCTCTTCACTTTTCAGCACCCTGCCGCCTTTCCCCGGATTTCGATCGGCTCATTCCGTTATATACTGGCCGTCACGCAGCACTATCACATAATCGGCGGAGTTTCGGAGGGCCACGGAGAATCCCGGCTCCGCTCCGAAGATGATGGTCTCCTTGCCGTGCTCCATGGCTTTGAGCAGCACCGGCTTGAGATCGGCATCCCGGGTGACCAGGGCCAGGGTGTCTATGACCGGATTGTAGATCATATCCACTCCCTCCACCGCCATTCTCACATCCACATCGCTGGTGCAGATCACCGCCTCGAAGCCCTGGTTTTCCACCGCCTCCACCAGCTTCTCCGAGGCATACTGGTTCAAGAAGACCTTGCCCATCTTTATGTCGCCGTAGTCCTTGAGCATATCCCGGATCTCTTCCAGATCCATCTGGAACTCCTTTCTGAGCATATTGGGCCCATCCACGAGCAGTCCAATCTTCTTTCTGCCCTTCTCCTTCTTTGAGCCGAGATAGCTCATGATATGCTCAAATTGAATTGGCATCCTGTTCATCTTGACCATTTCTTTCCCAATTGTCTAAGGCAGTGTATTTGATCGGATATTATAAATTCGTTTGGTATTTTCCGCCGTTATCCCCGCCAGCTCCTGAGGCTCCATTCCTCTGATTCTGGCGATCAGGCGTATGGAGTCCAGAACGAATGATGGCTCATTGCGCCCTCCTCTGGGAGAGAGGAAGGGGCTGTCCGTCTCCACCATCAGCCTCTCTAAAGAGACATTCCGGGCCAGGATCTGATGGCGTCCTGAGCGGCAGACATTGGTGGCCAGGGAGATATAATATCCCCGGTCCAGTGCCTCCTTCATCGTTGAGAGCGAGCCGCTGTAGCAGTGAAAGACCACCTTGTCCAGATGCTTGACCATATCCAAAGCAGGCTGCTCTGCATCCCGGGAGTGGATCACCAATGGCTTGTCCAGGGACAGGGCCATATCTATGACCCGGCGGAAGACCTCCGCCTGCCGTCTTCTGCCTGCGGCATCCTTGCAGTGATAGTAGTCCAGTCCCGCCTCTCCTATCCCCACCGCTCGATGGGCATTCTCTTCTATCTGTCGGAGGAGCATCTCCAGCTCAGGCTGCTTTATGCTCTCCAGGGTGTTGGGCGAGAGGCCTACAGTGGCGGAGATGAAATCATAACCAGCCGAGAGATCCAGGGACCTGGAATTGGTAGAGAGGTCGACCCCGGAGTTTATCATATGGACTATCCCTGAGCGGCGGGCACTGTCCATTACCTCTTGGCGGTCCTTATTAAATTGCTTGAAGTCCAGATGGCAATGAGCGTCTATTGCACCGGAAATTGGCTTATCGGGCGATTGGATTCCTCCCGGTTGCAGCTTTCGCCTGGTTGGTTTTATCTCTTTTGGTGTGGCCGCATCAAGGCCGGGAGAATAGGAAAGAAGACCCGGCTCGAAGAGAACAATTGATGCCGGCGGGAAATGAATTTATCCTGAAGGGATAAAAGCGATGATCAAATGAAACCCATAGATCAGGTGATACAGACCTCAGCCAAGATCAGCTCCATGGAGATCAGAGGAGCAGGCCGGATCGCCAGCGCCGCCGCCGCCTCCCTGCGCGACCTCTCCCTGGCGGCAGAGGCAGGCAGCCTGGATGACTTCAATTCCCAGATGAAGGCCGCGGCCCGGATGCTTCTGGAGACCAGGCCCACCGCCGTCTCTCTCTCCAATGCCATACGCATGGTCATGAGATACGAGGCGGAAGACCTGCCCTCTGCTCGTGAGGCGGTTGTCTCCAACGCCAACCGCTTTATCGAGAGCTCGGAGAAGGCCCTGGAGAAGATCGGCCAGATCGGCAGCCGCAGGATCAGAGACGGCGATGTGGTCATGACCCACTGCAACTCTCTGGCTGCCCTATCGGTGATAAGCACCGCCCACAAGGCAGGCAAAAAGATCAAAGTGATCGCCACCGAGTCCCGTCCCAGGTTTCAGGGCCGCACCACCATAGGCATGCTGGACCGACTGGGTGTGGAGACGGAGCTGATAGTCGACTCTGCTGCGAGAAGCTTCATGAACGATGTGGATCTGGTGGTGGTGGGGGCAGATGTGATAACCGCCAACGGAACTCTTGTAAATAAGATAGGAACCGCCCAGATCGCCCTATGCGCCCATGAGGCCAGGACCGGCTTCATGGTGGCTGCCGAGACCTATAAGTTCAGCCCCCAGACCATCCTGGGCGAGCTGGTGACCATAGAGGAGAGGGATGCGGCAGAGGTTCTGCCCGATCACAGCCGCTACAGCCATGTCCGGGTTCGAAACCCGGCCTTCGATGTTACACCGCACCAGTATATCGATCTGATATGCACCGAAGCGGGAGCCATACCTCCGGAGATGAGCTATCTTATCATCAGAGAAAAGCTGGGCTGGGAGATGGAGGGCTGAAAGATATAGCCCTAAATCCGCCCCTTGCATCTTCTGAAAGCGACCAGCAGGCCCAGAACTGTCATTGCTGCTCCGGGCATAGGAGCCTCTGGCTGCGCTTCACTGGCCTCGGCTTCCGCTCCTGTTGGTTGAGATGTCTCTCCAGCATCGTCCGACAGTTCAGGCTCCGAATCGCCTGCACCAGAGATATCCTTCAGATAATCGATGGTCGAATCGTAAATAGCTTCAGCTTGGCTCTTCTCCTCAACCACATTGATGTAGGCGGTCAGCTTTCCCGGCCTGGCTCCGGGAGCCGCTGTATCCACCACAAAGGTGTAGTTGCCGGGGGCAACATCGCCTGCCTTGACCGAGCAATTGTAGTCGGTGACCCCGGCAGGAAAGACATTCTTTATCATCTTGGGGCAGGTGAAGTCAAAGCCTTCGCTTTTGTTTCGGAAGACCAGCTCCACATAGGCCCTCTCCCCACCCATGCCCTTGACCGAGACGGTGAAGTTGGCTTCACTGTTGGCGGTCATCTCTATGGGAGTGACATTGATCACCTTGAACCAGCCGCCTGATGCATCGGCCGGGCTGGCCAGGAGCAAGAGAAGAGCAATCAAAAGGATGGCAAAGAAGTTTTTCATGGAGAGTAGATTATATTGAAAGATATTAAGAGGTTTCGGGATATCTACCACAGCAGCAGCCCGAAGTACCTTGCGGCATAAACCAAGCCTACAGCAATCACTAGCAGCCCGAAAATCCTGGTGGTCCAGGCTCCCACAGATACATACTTCTCCCCGATCCTTCCTCCCACGGTGCGGGAGAAGGTGGCTATGGGTATGATAGGAACGCCGTGACCCACCCCGAAGATGAAGAGCATCATGCCTCCCGCCAGGGGGGTGACATCCTGGGAAGCCAGCCAGATCAGAACCGGCAAAACCATGGAAAGGGCACAGGGAGCCCAGCCCAGGGCAAAGAATACTCCCAGTGTCAGGGCTCCGATGAAGGCGGAACGCTGGAATAGGGAGATCGAGGTCTCCACTGACCGGTGCAGCAGGCTCTTTTTTACCTCGCAGTGCTCGCCGCTCGGCCCTCGCAACCGACTTTTCACCGGCTCAATTATCTCCTCCAGCGGCTTGATATTGCTGATGCCGAGCAGGATCATGATCAGACCGGCCAGAAGGTCAAAGAGCCGGGAGTCGCGTATGAAAAGGCCCACCTGGGATATGAACAGCCCCAAAACAAAGAAGACCGCGGCCATGCCCAGGGTGAAGGCCACCCCGATCAAAAAGCCCTCTTTGGAGGATGAGACGCCCTTCCTGGTGTACTCCTCCTTTCTTCTCACCGTCAGGACATAAGAGAACACTGCGATCATGAGGGCAATGGAGCAGGGGGCGAGCGAGGTCACTATTCCCAAAATAAACATCCCCAGTGCAGAGACATTCTGGCGGGATATCTCTCCCTCCAGCCCCTGCCATTGGGAGCTTTCCAGGTCCTGAATCTTTTCGTACAGCGTCTCAGCGCTCTGCACTCCATCCAACTCCCCCTCCCCTACCCGGTAGACGTGATATATTCCTGAGATCATGCCCTCCCTGTCTATGAGCAGCAGGGTGGGATTGGAGGAGCCTCCCCGCACATCCCAATAATCGAGATATTTGCTGGCTACGGCATAGGGCTCGATATCCTCGGCCCAGGGCCAGGATATATTGACCTTCCACCAATTCTCGGCCAGGGATCTGCCATCCTCTGAGTATGGATTCTTGCGCAGGTTGATTGTGGCTATCTGAACCTCGGGGTGCATCTGCTTCAGGCGGGCCAGCTCTTCCACCTGGCCTTGCAGAGATTTCTCGCATTCTATGCACAGAGGAATCTCAATGTTGGTTATATGCAAAATCAGAGGCGAGCCGGAAAATCCGGACAAGGAGAAATTCTTGCCGTCCGCGGCCCTGGCTGTGAAATCAGGGGCCGCTACGCCCTCTCCTGCCAGAGCCGGGCTGGCTGAGATCAGAACCAGGCTAAAAAGAGACAGGAGGGCAAAAAATGCCTGCCAGGCCGGCTTCATCCCACTATTGGTAGCCTGGAGCAATCGGAGCAATATCTTCTCCACCTTCAATCCCAGGCGTTCTTATTTTTCTTATGGTAATAAATGGCGTCCTCCAGATAAGAATCGATTTCCTTCTGGCTCAAGATGTCCGCCTTGCTGTGCCAGGCCACCTCAACCTCGCCCTTAGAGCCTCTGGCCAGGGTGATGAATATGGTGGTGGGAATATATTTCATTCCGCCATCAGGATCATAGACATTAAGGATATCAAGAGCCCTCTTGAAGCCAGAGCCCTCCGCCAGCACATCCTGATAGGAGATGCTCTCCGCAAATCGGTCTGCAGATGACTTGATTCTGGGCGTCTGGACCAGACAGGGCACACAGTTGCTGCTATGGATCAGTATGAGCAGAGGCTTGTCCTTAAGTTCATCCAGGACCCAGGAGGGATGCTTTGCGGAGCGGCTGGCGTTTTCATGCTCATCGGGATATGCCGTCCACCAGTCGCTCTCATCCGATCCGACCTCAAAGGCCGGTGAATAATTATCGTCGTCCTGGCCCATGGTCAAAGTCGATGCCGAGAATAGGGCCAGAGCAGCAGCTGCCAGTAATAGGAAATTTTGAAGCTTAATGAGCATTGAATGAACCCCCAAATATACTCTTCTTTGAAATCAAATCCAATCCGGTAAGGGCGCGGGTCAGAAAAAGACAGCAGAATAGCTGCCTGAACATCTTGCAACCGGCGCCAGGATACATCAACAGAATCGAGGATGTGGTGCTTTGTATTTATTGGTTTTGGAAGGCAGCATTTCAAGGAGATGGTATAGAGGAGTCCATTTCGATGTCAGGAATCCCCTATCCATTGACATATAGATCGATATCTCAGACCTTCTTTAACATTCCCTTGCTTATCAGCTCATCGATCCTGGCATCAACCACCTTGATGATCTCATCTTGGCTCATCGACCGGCCGTTGGAGCTCTCCGTCTCCTCGCTCTCCAGTGATTCTCTCTGGAAGATGCGCATGGGATTGATGAAGAACGGCTTCTCACCGTCTCTCAGCCTCTTTCTGGCTTCCTTCAGCTCATATACAAAGCCGGCTCTTTTGGCTGAGCCATCCGGGCCGAAGAAGAAGGTCTTTATGGCCTCTCTGGATCTCTCGGTGAGCCTTACCTGCTCGGAGCTGCCATTCTTATCCCCCTTTCCTTCCATCTTGCCCTCATAAAAGAGGTCCTCAGGCCTCTGGCTGACATACTGCAGAGCAAGGGAGATGACCTTGCAGAACCTGTTTTCCAGGGTTCCCTCTTTGAGATAGGCTTTGCCGTCCCCTCCATAGGGATTTCGGAGAAGGATCAAGACCTCGTTTTCTGCCTGGCCCATCTTTCTGATCGGCCAGATGTTTTCCGGCAGGATTCCGATCTCCTTGGAGAGGGCCTCCCTGATCTTATCCGAATCGATGTATCCCCGGCAAAAGACTATGGCAAAGTCAGCTTTTTCCGGCAGGCATCCAAAGAGCTTTCCCTTCTCGCTCAAAGCCTCTCTGACCAAGGCTTCCTCTTGATTCCTGGCTCGGGGAAGGGATGCATAGAGGGGGACGAATAGGGGAGGTCGAGAGAGCCCTCCGGAGAAGTGCTGGGCGATGGCCTGGCTGGGGGGAATCTCATCGGGATAGTCCCTGCCCGCTACCACAGGCTGCATTATCTTGTGGATAAACCGATTGGCGGAGGTGTAATCATTTCCGAATCTCTTGAGCAGTATCTCATTGTCGATGACGATAACGCCATTGGCACCGCTGCCTTTGGTCATAAGATCATATAGCGCACTTATGGCCGCCAGGTTTCTTCTCCCCTCCTTGGAAAACTGGGCTCTATCGGCGAAGTCTCCCAGCTCAGTCAATATTCCCAGGGCAAAGACGGGATAGTCGGCTTTGCCCTCATTTCTGATGTGGTTAATGATGGGATTGATAAAGCCCGTCCCCGTACCGCCGCCGAAGGAGACAACAAATAAGATGCCATCGCACTCGCCCTTTCCCAAGGTGGTATAATCCTTTATGGCATTCCAGGCGCTGTCGAATATGGGATTGGGCGCTTGAGTGGAGGATGAGCCATTTGCCGAGGGGAGGCCTCCTTTCAGCTCCACCATCTCTCTGGGCATGGTACGGGCCACTGCATCCTGTATCTGCGGATCGGTATCAAAGATCTCGAATATGGCTTTTAAGTACTGGGCGTCTCTCACAAAGCCCTGCTTCTTCACATCATATCCGTACCTCTCCCGCACCATGCGGTGAACCTCGCAGCCATCGGCCACGGAGTCGTGCGGTATAAAAAAGCAGGGATAACAGCCTTCGGCCATGTCTCCAAAGAAGTGCTGAACATTCATGGCATCGTTCTTGTCTGCTTCCAGCCATATGCCCTGGATCATCCCGTTGGATACATGTCTTGCCCCGGTCAGGCTGGAGAGCAGAGGAAAATCCAGGTCCTCATTTCCCAGAAACTCCTGAGTGATCTTGCCGCCTGCTCCTCCTATTCCCACAATGCACAGCTTCATCTCATTGCCTCCAGGCTCTCTTTAAAGATGGGCATGGCCAATATGCCTGCAGATAAAAGCAGCAGCAATAAGCTGAAAAGCTTTGCTGCCTCGGACTGGGCTGGATATATGGTTCCAAGGTATGCCGATAATACTATAGATGCCGATAGAGCGATCAGCGTGAGGGCAATCAACTTCTTGGCCGATCGTGATATGGTATAAAAGCTGTAGACCTCTGTCAGCCTCAGTTCCCGGCGGTCTTCGGGAAGCTTATCCAAAAATAGGATAATCGCCGCAGCCAACAGACCGGCGGCGATGCCAAGGATGGCGAAGCCCATCTGATTGGAGGCCAGAGAGGCTACCTGCATATAGCTGTAGGGCAGGTAGGTCGGAACCAGCAGATAGAGATAGGAAGCGGCCACAAAGAGCATTATCCATGAGGCAAAGGCAAGAGCAGTGAAATTTGAGCCCTGTGATACGGTCATCTCCGCATACAGAAGAGGCTTGGCGACGGTCTTCTTCTGTAGCATCGTCATCAGCCTGTGAACTCGATATATATTTTTTATATGCAAAAGTGCAGCGGAAATGAGCATGGCTGCGAGAATCGCCGTTCCCGCTGCAAACAGATCGGCGGAATTCAATGAGCCATAAATGTCCATATCTATCTCCCTCTCAGCATGTTTATGATTGAGCTGGAAGTCTTTTCAGCTGATCCGCCCAAGTCAGCTCTATTGTTCCCGCCTCTCTTGCCTGATGCTCTCTCATGGGCTTCGACTCCCTTCTGGAGGTTCCTCTCCATGAACAGGCCCAGCAATGCGACAACTGCCAGCATCAAGAAGAGGTTGAGGACCATGATCCCATCATAGATGCGATAGGGCACGATCTTGGAATTGAGCAGCTCACCCTGCCTCTCAATGGAATCCCTGCCGCTTTGATCGTACTCTGAGTACCTGATCCTGTAATAAAAGACCTTGCCGGCATCGGTTACCTGGAAGGGCTTGGTCTGGTTGAAGTAGACCACAACCGGATCCAATCCGACCTTTTCCGTCTTGCTCTCCACAGTTGTCCATTCACCATCATCGGTCCTGGTAAAAAGGGTGAAAGCTATATCATACTCCTCCGGGTTGAGGTTCTTGGCTCTCACGCTGAATGCATACCTCTCCCACCAGTAGTAGTTCTCGCTGGCAGAAGAAAAGCCCAGCCTGTCCACAGCCAGCTTGGCTCCCTTGCGCAGATTCGGCCCGCTCAGGGGCTCCTCTGGATCTCTTGCAGTGGAGTTGATGCTGTCGTCATAGCTGTAGTAGTAGGTGAAGTTCTTGCCGGCATCGTCTTCCTTGAAGAATCCATATTCATTGGCCTTGAAGCTCACCGGACCGGGCATGGCGCTGATTGTTTCATTTCTAAATTCATTCCCATTCTCATCCAATATATGTAGTGTTACATTGAGCAGGTCGCCGTCCTCATCCTCGATCTTGGCCTTATACTCGATGGGATCATTGTACCTCACCAACCCCCCCGGTGTGACATTGAATTCGCTCATCCTGGGAAGGCTATTTGTTATATTGAAGACAAGCTCGCCGTAAAAGGGCGGTTCGAGAGTTTTATAGGAGGCGGTGCTCCATTTGTTGACTCCGTCGCTGGCATTGACCCTCAGCCTCACCTCGCCGATCTGCTTGAGGTAGGCAAATGAAGGAAGATCATTCCAGATCCTTTGAGTTATGTTGGTTTTGGCATTATACTCATTGGCCTGGATCTTATTGGGAAAGAGGTTGACCCGCCGATAATCATCTGAGCCAGGCTCTTTGGCCTCAAGGTAGAGATCGAGCATTCGGCGCATCTCCGGCAGATTGTTATTTTTTATGACCGTCATGACCTCTACAGGCTCAGTGCGGCTGACTGTGGTGTTGTTGCCGCCGTAGTACAACAATACTGTCGGCAGGGTATAATTCTCGCTGGTGATGGGGTCCTTCCAGAGCAGAGTCTTCAGCTCTTCGAACTTCTCCGGCTTGTTCTTCTTTCCGTCCTCAACCGCCTTGAGCAGCCTGTCGATATCCACCTGCTTGCTGCCGCCGCCACCACCACTGCTGCTGCCTCCCGAGGATCCGGCCGATGTCGTAGCCGGGCCCACCACATTCTGCACCGACAAGAGCAGAGCCAGGATGATCAGAAGGCATATCAATTTCTTATTCATGGCAGCATCTCCCCGGTCTTGATATCGAAATCGTAGTACGGTGGGGCCTGAGTCTCTGGAATCTGCCATTTGTAGGTTTGCTCTCCGCTTCCATTTTTGTAATCCTGGCACTGGCCAATGGTCTTCCAGCTCTTGATGTTCTCCGGAAGGCGGCTGTCTCCACCCACCAGACATATGGTAAGATTCTGGGAGGAGTTTGCCGTCACCTGGAAGTTATGCACCCTGCCATTTAAGCTGTCTGCCGCCTCGGATAGAACGGCTATGATCTCCGGGCCCGGAAATGCTCTGGTCTCGGCCCCATCGATGATAAACCTGAACTCTCCCTGTCCCAGGAAGGGAGTCTCCCAGAAGGGCTTGAGGGTCCAGCTCACGCTACCTGCAGAGGGATCGAATCGCTTTTTCTCCCCCACGATCTTCCAGGGCTGGTTTAATCCGGATGCCCTTACCGATAGCTCAACCCAGGGCACCTGAGCAGAGCTCCAGTTCTGCAGCTCCAGGGTATAGGTCAATGCATGAAGCGGATCCTTCTCATCCCAGGCCTGGATTGCACCTATTGCAGGGGTTATGTTGCCGATAACAGTCACCAGGCTTTCATCGAAGACTCCGGTGGCTCCCGGCTGACCGGACTGGCTCAGGGGAGCCTTCTTGAGCACCCTCATATAGCGATCGGCAAACCTGAAGTCGCTGCCCAGAGTGGAATGGTTGAATGCTAAAGATATGGTGTAGTTGTTTCCAATGTGCTTTTCTTCGAAGGGCACTGCTGCCTGGTAGAGGTAGCTGTCAATTCCTATCATCCTGTCCGCCAGATCCTGCCTGAAGTCCTGTTCCGGACCGGCGAGCCCAAGCTTTAGAATCCCTCCTGCCTCAGAGTAGTTGATGGTGGCGCGGATGAGCTGGTCCGCCTTGCCCCCCTCCGGCACATAGAGAGTCGGATCGTACTCCAGTATCAGCTTGGGCTCCCATATGGCCTCCGGATCGGTTCCCTCCAGTGCCACCTGCATTATGTGGTCATTGAAGAGGGAGTAGCTTTGGCCATCCAGCTCATAATTTAATGAGAACATGTAGCTCTTCCCGGCCTGGGAGGCGTCAAACGGCTCGGAATAATCATATCTATACCGACCTGCACCGAGATCAAAGACGGTCATCTCCGCCGTTTTATCCTTGTCCGCCCCTTTAAGATTCAGGGTCATGGAGCCCTGACCAGCAGGCGAGAAGACCTCGGCGCTGAACTGCTGCGAAGCACCTTTCTTTTCAGTCACGAAAAGGACCGGAAGGTAGCTCACATCTCCCATGGCCTTAGGCTTTAGTTCGGAGAACTCCTCCAGGACCACCTGCATGACTGCGTTGAATATTATCTCTCCTCCAGCCGTTTCGGGATGGGCGTTTTTCAGGCTGAAGCTGTAGTCTCCGATGTCATCAGCCCCGAATTCCCCCGTCCAGATGTAAAGGTAGCGCGTCCCTCCCAGATAGACTGCCTTCATCTCCTCATCATCGGCAGTTCCATCCGGGGCGATGATGCGAATCTGCATCTGGTCCTCTCCCTGGGGGAAGTCCACAGTGGCCTTGATGGACTGAAACTCCGGTGCGTCCTTTGATACCAGCAATACCGGTTCGAAATCGACCGAGATCAGCCTGGGCTGGCCTCCCATTATCATCGGCCCGGAATAGACCTCCGATTCAGAGGTCTTATCGGCAATTCTGGCTGCAAATCTGTAGCTGGCCTCTGCTCCTTCTGCATCGGCGCACCTGCTCCTGAAAGGCTGGGCGAGGATATTGATCAATGTCTCTCCGGCGGGGGCCTTTGCCGATCCTCTTTTCACCCAGGAATGGCGGCAGGGATTATAGACCTCAAGATCCACTGTGGCATCAACGCTGGAGCTGACAGGCACGGAATAGAGGAAGGTATCATTCCATCTCCCCCTCTCCGGAGCAGCCTTGCCCTCGCCAAATTCAATGGCAAGCGGCAGAATGGTGACTTCTCTTTCCGCCAGTGGATACTCGCCTGAGAGTGTGCTATGCTCATAAATGAGGCTCAAATTCAAGCTACTCTCTGCATCTTCTCCCTCAAAGGGCAGGCTCCAGTCGTATCTGTACCTATCGCCGCCCAGTGCAATTCCCTGGCTGCTCTCCTCCATCTTGATGCTGCCATCTGGCTTCATGAGACGGACAATTGCCTGGCCCTGTCCCGCTCCATACTCCACAGTGGCAGAGATGGCGGTTGAAGTTCCCTCTTCCGAGGCATAGACCATGATGGGCTCGCCCTCCGGGGTAAGGGAAATGAGAGCAGGCTTTGCGCCCAGGAAGGTTGGGCCGCTGTAGGCTCGGGATGAGGCGATCTCCTCTCCGGCGAAGCTGGCTATAAAGCGGTATTTTGCTGCCTTCCCTGCCATCTCCGGGCACTCGTAGGCGAAGGGCTGCAGGGTCCAGTTGAGCATTATGGCCGCTGCAGCCGCTGCCTCCCTGGTCTGCTTTCCAATCCAGTCGCTGCTGCAGGGATCGTAGACCTGAAGCTGGACCTTGACCGGAACAGTCGAGTCTATCTCTGCCGAGTAGGTATAGCTGTCATTCCATTGCCCAAAATCCGATCCGTCGGGAGACTTGACGCTCGCATCCAAAAACTGAACCGAGACGGGGGAGACCATTATGCTCCGGTCGTCGAATTCATGCCTTCCCCCTTCCAGCTGATCGTGCAGGAAGGACAGGGAGAGGGTATAATTATTATCGATATGCTGGTCGTCGAACTGGACCTGCCACCTGTACTGATATCTATTTCCTCCCAGAAGAGCAGGCTCTTCCCTGGACTTGAAGTCCATGTTGGGACCGCGCAGCCCCACCTCCAGCTCTCCCGGACCCTTGCGGAAGGAGACGATGGCGGACATATCCTGAGTGGTGGTCTCGCCTGAGGAGACATAGACATTCTCCGGTATGGATGAGCTTATCAGCTTGGGGATCTCCTCTACTACATTGAATGCCACAGCAGTGCTATTGGTCGAGAAGTCCCATCTTTGATTTATGTACTCCAGCCGGGCGGAGAAGGGCGCCGTCTTGCCCAGATCCACATGGCTGCGGTTGAAGAGAGGCGGATCGTTTTCTGCCGTCCATCTGAAGACTGCCCTATCCCCTCTGATCTCGGGATCAAGAGAGGTGAAGATCATATCATCCCTGCCGGGATGGCTTATTATGAGCCGCCCCTGGGGACTGCTATCCTCCATGCCCGCAGATGCATCCCTGACCGTGGCCTGTATGGTGTAGTTGGTATAATCAAGGCTCTTGTCTATTTTCAGGCTCTCGGCAATGGGACTGTAGGGGCGGAGGGTGATATTGTAGGGCCCGAAGGTCAGCGGCTCCATCTTGAGGTTGTTGTAGACCAGCATGAAGCTGAAGTTCCCGCCGTCTCGGTAAGATGAGAGGTCTTCTTTGATGGAGGCAGCATAAGCGCTCTTTCCCGAGGAGCGACAGCTTATATCCTCAGTGCTCCAGGTCCGGGATTCAGACGTGCCTAATGGTCCGGTTATTACCAGATGGCAGGTGGGCCTGGGGTCGAGAGCATCCTGATCCCTGAAGCCGGCTGAAGCAGAGATCCCCTGGAAGAAATAGGGAGTGCGGTCAAATTGGATACCGGTGCTGCTGGGGGGCTTAACTATAGGGCCGGGGATTCTCTTAGTCCTGTCCTCTTCCCTACCGGCAGCATAGAAGACGAATTCGAATGAGGCGTTCTCCGTCTCTTCAATGGCAAATCGGTTCTTGGAGCTATAGGGGCCGAAGGAGAAGGATTTCCTTGCCATTCCGGTCTGATCTGTTGAGTCAGAGTGAATCAGTTCGCCATTATTATAAATATTCAGCTTGAGGCTGAATTTGGTGACAGCTACCGCACCAACCTCGCTGGCAGCTTCCTCGCTGCTCCATACCTCAGCGGAATAGGTGAAGTCCTCGTAGCCGTATTCCGGAGCGACTATGGCGTTTCTGATCTCATAGCCGCCCTGGGCGGAACAAATGGGGGAAAGGAATAAACAGGATATCATGAAAGAGACAAATATAAACAATATAAAATGATAGCCTTCTTTTCCAAATAATCTATGCTGCGAGCTTTTCAGATTATAAGCTCTGCTACTGGGATCAGCCATAAACGCGATCAATTGCTTTTTGCCCCCATGAACCAGGTACTCTAAGCCTTTCGCAATTATAAAGGCTTTTTGCCCCAAGGTAAACATGAACCAGAGCAATCCAGATGAGCCGACAAAAAATGATATGCCTGCACTAATCTCTTCCCTGAGGCGCCCGGAATGATGGATTAGAAGTGCTGTGAGTAATTATTTAATGCTTCAGCGCATACCTGCCATCCGGTGAGATAATGAATCTGGAGCACGTGGCCGGAAAAGACAGGGGCCGGGTCAGCCTCTTTGCCCTGAGCACCTGCATCTGGTGCAAGAAGACCAAGGAATTCCTCTCCTCCCTGGGAGTGGCCTTCGACTTCATCTATGTGGACCTGCTGAAGGGAGAAGAAAGGGCGGAGGCCATAGCCGAGGTCAAGAAATACAATCCCAAGCTGTCTTTTCCCACCCTGGTCATAGGCGAGAGGTGCATCGTGGGCCTGAAGGAAAAGGAGATCCGGGAGGCGCTCAGCTTATGAAAGAAGAATATCTCGGCGCTTCAGAAGAGGAGGTAGAGAAGCTCTGCGCCCGGTTGGACTCTGAGGCTAAGCAGGGAGGATACAATCTCAACTCGGATGCCGATTTTGTCAAAGGCCTGGCAAAGGGTCTGCTGGTCAATGAGAAGCGATACGGCTACAGGGCTTGTCCCTGTCGCCTCGCCAGCGGTGATAAGGCCGAGGACATGGACATCATCTGTCCCTGCGACTACAGAGATGCCGATCTGACCGACTTTGGGGCCTGCTACTGCGCCCTTTATGTCTCCAAGGCCGTCCTGGCCGGAAAGCAAGAGCTTTCCTGCATCCCTGAGAGAAGGCGGCCCTCTGAAGAGAGGAAGAGGCTGGCAGAGGAAAAGAAGGAAGAACGGGAGAGGTCAGAGCTGGGAAGAGATATCTCTCTGGCAGCCTTCCGGCTCAGTCTGCCGGTTTGGAGATGCACCGTCTGCGGCTACCTCTGTGCTCGCGATGCACCCCCTGAAATCTGCCCCATCTGCAAGGTAGGAAAGGAGAGATTTGAGAGATTCATTTGACATTTGAATTCAATTTAGATCTATCGTTGTTTTCCTATTTTTATCATTTTATTTTTAAATGAATACCCCGCAGCTTGCTGCGGGGTGCGCTGTTTGACTATCCCTTATCCTTGCCCTTCTTAGGAGCAGCCCCAGATCTTGTCCTTCTCCGGCGTTTCGAAGTAACCGGCATCATTGGAGCTGTGCTCTGAGATCATCTTGCAGTATCCCATCCACCAGTCCATGATCCTGGTGTGAGAAGGCATGCCCAAAAAGCAGCCGGTAAAGCGGAAATATCCCGGCACACCGCCTAGATTGATGCCGTCGCCATTCCCGGTCGTGTCCACTATATGGTACCTGTCATCGCCGGGAAGCAGCACCAGATTGAAGGCGTGGCCGGGATGGTCGCCCACCAGAGGCAGATCGAAGGCATAGCTTGCGGTCATGAAAGCCTCGCTCCGGTTGTATCCTGCCTTTCTGAGCATGGTAGCGAGGGCGGCAGAATAGTCGCTGCAGACCCCGGTCTGGAGGATATTTATGGTGGCATGGGCCGGGAGCAGCCCCATGGAAGCGCTGTTCTGGCTCATATTCGTGTCCGAATGCCAGGCCGCTAAGCCCATCTCCTCAGGCCGGCAGGAGAGATTGGATACATTAGCGTTATAGCCATCCATGAACAGCCGTTTTCCCGATACCCAGGAGCCGCACATTCTGGTGCATTCGGGGTAGCCTGAGCAGCAGGCCTTGAAGAGGGCGTAGCCCTTCATATAGCGGGCATCAGGGCCGAAGGAGTTGATCAGGTATATGCCCCGGCACCTCTTTCGGTCTCCTTCCGAGCGACTCCAGGCATCGGAGCATGCCCGGCCCGGCAGGGGCGAGCCGTCGCAGCAGTCAACCGCCTCAGCCACAATCCAGTCCAGATGGGGATGGCAGACCTCCACCCTCTGGCAATCTTTGCTGGCGTTGGGCCAGATATCCTGGCAGGGAGTGTCAGGAGGGTAGTACCTGGGCCTGGGATCGACCTTGCCGCATATCCACGGCTCGGCAATGGCGATTTCCACGTAGGCCAAAACCGATCGGCGGCTGGAGTCGCTCACATTGAGGGTGATATTATGCCATCCCAGGCTGAGATTGTCTATCTGAAAGGACTGGCAAGAGCCAATCAATCCATCTCGGCTGGAGCGCCAGATGTAGCGGCAGTCCTTCTCTGGACAGACTCGGGCGGCGAATTGAACCTTCTCTCCCCTGGCAAATGTCCGCACATCTTCCGGCAAGAGAATCGCTGCCGCAGGGCCGTCCCGGGAAGTGCAGTTCTGATCCCCGGATCGCTGCCGGTCCGCATCTGCCTGCTTTATGCTCTGGCTTTCTTTAGTAAGCGTCTCATACTGCGGATGGCCCTTCGATCCGGCCTGGCAGCCGCAATCCTCCCATACATCCGTTTCATTGCCTGAGTCTTTGGCATATTTTGATAGCTCCATTTCAGACGATCCGGGACCGGCTGGACCGGGGAGATAAACCAGTGAGGCCATGGATAGAGCAATCATAGCCAGGGCCAGGAGAGAATACAGCAGAATGCCCCGCCTTCTGCTCCTGCTGCTGGAGAGAAGGGGAAGCCGGAAGAGCTGCGGGGAGAGGGAGAGAAGCAGGAAGGCGAAGAGGAAGAGTACACCGGATACCGACCAGGTCTTCCAGCCATAGGGCAGCAGAGTTATTGCCGCCTGGGTCAGGGCAAAGCCGAAAAGCCCGGCAAATAAAAAGAGCATCCGGGCTGCGCTCTGGCGGCGGCGCAGAGCCAGCCAGGCTAAGGCGGCCATCATTATAACCAGAAAAGCTGCCATCCATTCCTGATATAATCCAAAAAGGAGGAGGATCGCAATATAGATCAGACCTCCCAGAGCAAGTGCCGCCCTCACCCCCCTGGGGCTGGGCCAGGCCAGGGCGGAGGCAAGTATGCCCAGCAGCCCCAGCAGGATTATGAGAAAGCCGCCGGCGGCCTGGGAGAAGAGATAGTCAAACTCGCCCGGACGGCCTATGGACGGCAGGGCGAAGATCAGGAATATGCTTCCCACAACTATGGCTGCAATTCCGGCTAGGAGCCCGGCGAGAGCGGATATCTTTCCGGCAGCTGCAAGATCATCATGTGCTGGCATTGCGGCATTTTGGGTTGCTTCAAAGGAAGATAACATTTTTGGCGCAGATGAAAAGATTGATGCTGGCCTTTTCGCCCTCCCGTCATGCCTGCTCTCTCTCATCGGGAGGCTAGATCCAAATACCTTGGCGTGGCAATTCAAAGAGGTGAATGCAATCTGCGGGCCAGGGAGGATCTCATGGACATCTTCATGCGGGCAGCAATAAACGAGGCCCTTGAGGGGCTCTCGGAGGGAGGAGTTCCCATCGGCGCCGTTCTGGTGGAAGGGGGCAGGATAATAGCAAGAGGCAGAAACCGCCGGGTGCAGGATCAGGATCAGCTTATGCACGCTGAGATGAACTGCCTGCGCATTGCCCGACTAACGGGCGGCTATCACAACACCACACTCTATTCCACCCTCATGCCCTGCTATCTCTGCGCCGGGGCTGTAGTCCAGTTTGGAATAAAGAAGGTCGTGGTCGGTGAAGCCAGGAGCGCTCCGGCGGCGATGCAGTTCATGCTCTCCCGGGGGATCGAGGTGGTGGATCTCGACCTGCCGGAGTGCCGGGAGATGATGCAGCGTTATATAGCTGAAAACAGGGAGCTATGGGAGCTGTTTTTAAGCGAGCTGAATCCGGATCTGCTGCAGCCGGAAAAATCCATCTCCATACGGCATGATCTGCGACCGGGAGATGTGGGATATATCACTTATATGCATGCAGTCCTCTATTCTCCAGAGCAGGGCTGGGATCAGACCTTCGACTCTTATGTGGCCATTCCTCTGGCCGAGTTTGCCTTGAGGAACAGCCATAGGGAGCGGATCTGGATTGTGGAGAGCGGCAGCAGGATTTCGGGATCTGTGGCGGTAGTAGAATTCTCTCCCCGAGCAGCTCAGCTGCGCTGGCTGCTTCTCCGTCCCGAGCTGAGGGGCCGGAAGCTGGGGGGAAGGCTGGTCCAAGAAGCGGTGGCCTTCGCCAGAGGGGCAGGATACTCCTCCATCTTCCTCTGGACGGTTGACAGCCTGCCTGCGGCAGCCGGGCTCTATAGATCAGCGGGCTTCAAGGAGAGGGAAAAGGTGACTCATGAGCTATGGGGATGCCTGGTCACTGAGGTGAAGTATGAGCTGGCTCTGGAATAGGCTCAATGATTTTATAGGATTTTTATGGCTTTGTATTAATGGCTGATGATTTGAAAAAGATGATTGCTGAAGGCTTCAGCAATCAATTCCGTCGCAGGGAACCCTTTCTTTTTCTGGGACGGGATTCTCATGGAACTTGATCAGCTTCTCCGCCTCGAATACTCCGGAGAACATCTCGTGGGCCTTGATGTCCTTATAGAAGATCTTGTGCCAGGTGGCATCGGTTCCCCAGGTGCCGTTAAAGCTGTTCTTGGTGTCCATGCCTATAACGTGGGCCGGATTGTTGCCCATGAGCTGCGCCACTTTATCTGAGTCCCTTCCTGCCTCCTTGAGAGCGGCGATAAGCTGCTCCGGAGTCATGACCGGATTGGCCTCAGCCATGTACTTGGAGTATTCCTCAGGATAGTACAGCGCCAGAAGCTGCAGATAATCCTGATTCACCGGGTCGACAGGCTTCTTTCTGGTGGTAGGTGCGGTCGAGACAAAGAATGAGGTCTGATCCTTCTCCATCTCATATACTGCAAAATTCTCCTGGATGGTCGCTCCTATGCCCCCATAAAACTCCTTGGAGTGCATATATTTGGCGCCGACCAGCGGAGTATTTCCGGCATAGGTAAGCTTGGTGGACTCGTACATATTGAGCTGAGATTTGTCTCCCCCATTGACCGAGGTGATATTTCTCAGCAGCTTATCCGCATTCTGCGAGTAGGCGTGCTCCTGATCGAGCTCTAAATCGCCATCTCCCGCCATATTGTTGAAGTACTCCAAAGCAATCTTCTTGTCTACTATGGAGGTGCTGATATCAACAACACCTGTTCCTGACACTTTATGTGCCTCACAAAACTGCTCATATTGTATTGGCGAAACCAAAGGAGGATTGGCCAGTGCAATAGAGCAAGATAGCAATAGGACTAATGCCGTTGCTATTACTACTCCCTTCATTTCGATTCACCCCTTTTTGATAGATTAATAAAAGAATTTGCCTTGAAGAGATATAAACATATCGAATACAAGAGCAGGAATAGATCCTCTTAATATTAACAAGGATGATGATGGTAATAGTAATCTTACTCATGCCGAAAAAAACACAAATTAAGAAAAATATATAGAATATTTAATTAATGAATCCCGTCTATCGTTTTCAAATAGTCCGAAATTCCAATGGCGCAGCTTCTCCTATGATGGCAAGTGAATTAAATACTGATAATGGCCATAGGTGATTGTGAATCCTATGGCCATAGATCCCAGTCAAAGCAAAAGTCCCTCCGCGCTCTCTAGATCTGCCAATCGCCTCATCTCCGAGACCAGCCCCTACCTCCTGCAGCATGCCCATAATCCCGTGGACTGGTATCCCTGGGGCGAGGAAGCATTCCAGGCTGCCGCAAGAGAGAACAGGCCGGTCTTTTTATCAGTGGGCTATTCCACCTGCCACTGGTGCCATGTCATGGCCCGGGAGTCCTTCCAGGATCCGGAGGTGGCTGAGCTTCTCAACCGGACCTTCATCTGCATCAAGGTAGACCGGGAGGAGAGGCCGGATATAGACCAGATATATATGAAGGCAGCGCAGGCCATGACCGGAAGGGGAGGCTGGCCGCTTTCTATAATCATGACCGCAGACAAGAAGCCCTTCTATGCCGCGACCTATATCCCCAAGAGGGGCAGCTTCGGCCAGGCGGGGATGATGGAGATCATACCCAAGATTGGAGAGCTGTGGCAGGAGAGCAGAGATGAGCTGCTCGCCTCCGCCGACCAGATCCTGGACTATTTAAAGCAGGACCGGTTCCGGCCATCGCTGCAGGATGAGGCGGTTGATGAATCCCTATTGAAGAAGGGCTATGATGCCCTGGCATCCATCTACGACCCCCATAATGGCGGCTTTGGCGGCGCACCCAAGTTCCCCGCTCCTCACAACCTCCTCTTCCTTCTCCGCTACTGGAATAAGAGCATGGATGCTTTCGCATTGCAGATGGTAGAAGATACCCTCCAGGCCATGCGCATGGGCGGCATCTTCGATCACCTGGGAGGAGGATTCCACAGATACTCAACCGATGCCGGATGGCGCGTTCCCCATTTTGAGAAGATGCTCTACGACCAGGCCATGATGGCCATGGCCTATGCCGAGGCCTATCAGGCCACGGGAGATGAAGTCTACTCCAGGACGGTCCAGGAGATTGTTGAATATGTGCTTCGGGATATGACCTCATCACAGGGGAGCTTTTTTTCGGCCGAGGATGCCGATAGCGAGGGAGAGGAAGGTGCATATTATCTATGGAGGGCAGAGGAGCTAAAGGAGGTGCTGGAGCAAGAGGAGTTTGGTCTCCTGATCAGGCTCTTCGATATTCACGAGAGCGGCAACTTCGAGGCGGGCAGGAATATTCTCATAGCCAGATCCACTTTCAAGGATGCAGCATCGGTCCTCGGCATCAGCGAGAGCGAGCTATTCCGGCGGTGGGGGGCGATGAGAGAGAGACTGCTGGCGGCGCGCGGCAGGAGGGTGCATCCCTCAAAGGATGACAAGATCCTCTCCGACTGGAACGGCCTGATGATAGCTGCTCTGGCCAGAGCGGCTCAGGCTCTGGGGAGGCCTGAATATGCCGATGCCGCAGCCGGGGCGGCGGATTTCATATTAAATGAGATGAAAACCGAAAGTGGCAGGCTTCTTCATAGCTACCGGAAAGTGTCTCAGATATCCGGCTGCCTGGACGATTACGCCTTCCTGGTCTGGGGATTGATCGATCTGTATGAGGCCCAATTAGATGTCAAGTACCTGCGAGCTGCTGTTGATCTTAACCGGACCATGTTAGAGCATTTCTGGGATAAAGATGAGGCCGGTCTATTCTTCTCCCCCGATGATGCATCGGATCTGCCCCTAAGAGAGAAGGCATTTCATGATGGAGCCATTCCATCCGGAAATTCCGTGGCCATGCTCAATCTGCTCCGCCTCAGCCATCTGACCGGAGAGACACAGTGGGGGGAGATGGCCTGGCAGCTGGCCCGCTCCTCTGCCGGTCTTTTGGCCGCCCAGCCGGCAGGATATGCCATGCTCCTCTCTTCCTTAGATTATGGCCTGGGGCCGAGCATGCAGATTGCTCTGGTGGGGAGAAGCGAGGATCCGGATATCATTGAGATGCTAAAAGCCATCAGAAAGCGCTTTCTGCCCCACAAATCCGTTTTGCTGGTCCAGGGCGAGGAGACGGAAGAACTGGCGGAGTTCGCCAGAGACCTTGGAAAGATGGAAGGCAAGAGCGCAGCCTACGTCTGCACCGGCGAGAGCTGCAGCCCGGCCGTTACAAGTCCGGTGGAGTTGATCCGATTGCTCGATGGGCCAAAACCGATCCGGGATGGCGGCAAAAGCTCAAAGGGGCCCTGAAGCCCTGGCAGTTTCTCGCGATTTGCCAGCCCGGATGCGGGATGGCCCTGATCTTAACAGCAGACGCTGGGTCAATAGATGACGATAAGCCTGTAAGGGCTACTCTTCAGCTCGATAACAATAAATACTACCAGTCTGGGAATAGGGGCCTTGAGGAGATCCAAATTTCCGAGAACGAAATTGCATCCGATCCCGACCGGCACCGTAGTCTGAGAAGACGCCGTAGCGGTAGCTATATTGGAATTTTAAAGTCCGCCCCATTAAACTCCGGAGGCGAGATGGATTTTCTCATCAGTCTAGGTCTATTTTCTCACACGCAGGCTATGCGGTGATGTTTTAATGAACAAACGAAGAGACCAAATTCCAAAAAAGGATATAATGTACATCTTGAAAGAAGATGACTCACAATATATTGTTAATGAGAGTTATTTCTACAAGACCGAGCCGTACTACACCATAGTCAAAAACGAGAATGAGGGCATTGAGACCATACCCAGCAGCAGCGATGTGCTGGATGCCTACATCGTCCCCATCTGCCTGGAGAAGGCCAAGCTGGCGGGAATACCGGTCTGCGAATGGATAATCTCCAATGTCTATGTCTCCCTGCCGGCCATAGTTTACGGGCTGAACTACTTCTCCACCCCATCAGACCATTTCCTGGTTTCTGATCTCAAAGAGGCAAAGCAGGTCATCAAGCATGTCACCAACCGGGGCAGATATCCCTTCTGCTATCAGAAGATAGCCGAGAAGAGCATCGTGGTCAAATGCATATCCATCTTCGGCAAGACCATCAACTGCTGCGATCAGGCCAGAGATCTGGCAGAGAGGATCTATGAGGTATTCCGCCTGCCGCTGGTGGAGATCGTGATGGTCAAGGATGAAAACCGCTGCCGGCTCTCTTCGCTGTCCCCCGTAAAATACTCGCAATTATCGAAGGATGAAGCGGAAATGCTTCATCACCTCCTGGATAAGAGGGTGAGAGGCCTTGAGTAAGCTGGGCATTTATGTCAATCGACAGACTCTGAGCAGCTCGGAGCAGATCACAGCTGTGGTCAAGTGCAGGGATGAGGCTGAAAAGATGGGGCATACCGTCGAGTTCATCTTTCCTGTGGATATGAAGAAGATCCCCAGGCTGGATGCCCTCTTCATCCGGGCCAACACCGATCCCATGAATACCACCTATGTAGCAGCACGCATGGCTGAGATGTACGGCATACCGGTGATAGACGATCCCGCCTCCATTCGGATCTGCGCTGACAAGATCAATATGTATATGCATCTGATGAGGAATAAAGTGGCCATGCCGGAGACCCGCTTTTTAAAGAAAAAAGAGCTGGAAGAGGCCCAGGCAGCAGCTCTGTTTAAGAATTTGGGCTCTCCCCTGGTGCTCAAAGAGCCTTCCACCTCCTTTTCCGCCCGGGTGGAGAAGGTGGCAAGTGTAGAGGAGCTGCTCAAGGTGGCCAGGAGGTTCTTCAAGCTCTCCGACTGGATAGTGGTACAGGAGTATATCGAGAGCAGATTCGACTGGAGGATCGGTGTGATTGGCGGCCAGCTGCTCTATGCCTGCCGCTATATCATCCCCTCTGAGACCTTCAAGATCCAGGCTTCGGTAAACGGGCATGTCGTTTACTGCGATGTGGAGAGCGTTCCCGCTGATCAGGTCCCACCGGAGGTCGTAGAACTGGGGCTGCAGGCCGGCAATGCCGTGGGCAAGGGGCTATACGGCGTGGACATAAAGGAGAGCAAAGGAAAGCTCTATGTCATTGAGGTCAACGACAATCCTTCTCTGGAGGGAGGAGAGGATGCCCATTACCCGGATATGTTCGCAAATATCATCTCCTATCTCATGAAGGGAGATGTATGCGGCTATGCGGAGAGCCTTTCTCAGGCAGCCACGAATCAGTTAGGCCTTGATGGTGGATTGAACCTCGAATCCGGGCCGGCCATGTGCGGCCCATCATCTCTGGCTGAAGACGAGGTCTGCTCTTACAAGATAGATTTCTCGGAGCGATAGAGAAGGCTGCACTTTTTTGATAGAATGCGCCTTGAAGGCAATTCATTTAGAGATATTAAATTAGGATTAATCTAAAAAAGAGATGATGCTCTGATGGAAGATGATCTATGTGAGGCCATGAGCCTCTCCTGCGAGGCCTGCCATCTTCAGGGAGGCTGCTGCTTTGAGGCCAGGCCGCCATTGAGCCAGGAGAGAATTGAGATTCTGAGAAGGAACGGAGTGCCTGAGGAGGCCATAGAGTTTCAGGGATACTGGAGGCTGCGAGCCGGGCCGGACGGCTATTGTGTGCTATTTAAGGACGGCAGATGCGGCATTCATTCCATCAAGCCGGAGAGCTGCGTGGCTGGGCCCTTTACATTTGACATAAAAGACGGAGCGCTCCAGATCTTCCTCAAGAGAGAAGCCATCTGTCCCATGGTCCGATTCCTGAAGTCCAGTCCCCGAGCCTACCAAGCGATGTTCGAGACAGCCGTGGCCATGATCACTCATCTGGCGAGAAGCATTCCCGCAGAAGAGATGCAAGAGATCCTGAAGATCGATGAGCCGGAGACCGATCTGGTGGCAGAGATATCCCTCTGGGACTGAAAAGATATGCAAACACGGCACAACGCCCTGGAATCTCCTTTGTTCATAGGAACGGAGCACGAGTACTCCATAAACGACAAAGATCAGAGAGCTCTGGCCATATCCGATCAGATCATAGAGAGGATCGCGGGAAGGGTGGATCATGAGGTGGCCTTCGGGGGCATCCTGATCTCCAAGGAGCTGCAAAAGCATGCCTTAGAGCTGATACCGAAGAGGCCGGGCAGTTTGAGCTATCTGGAAGAGAGCCTCTACCAGGGACTTGGCGATCTATACCGGGCCACCAACCATGAGTATGCCTTCATGGGCCTGGGGATGCATCCTTTGCTGAAACTGGACCAGACTGCATACTGGGACCATGACGAGCAGGAGTACTATGAGGCCTACGACCGCCTCTTCAACATCAGGCAGCATGGCTGGCTGAACATCCAGGCCCTGCAGATCAACCTGCCCTATAAGAGCAAAGAAGAGATGATTGCCATGTTCAACAAGATCCGCTCTCTGATGCCCTATCTTGTGGCTGTATCCGCCTCCTCGCCCCTGGTGGAAGGAAAAGCCACATCCTATATGGACAACAGGCTGGTATACTACCGGCAAAACCAGGCCGCTATTCCTGAGATCTGTCACGGCATCCTGCCGGAGAAGCTGGAGAGCGTGGATGATTATGTGAAGATCAACCGGCAGATATACTCCGACCTCAAGAGGCAGGGCGCTGAGATACTCTGCCGGGAGTGGGTCAATTCCCGCGGCGTTATAGTCAGGTTTACCAGAAGCTGCCTGGAGGTAAAGGCCATAGATGAGCAGGAGTGCCTGCATTCGGATATGGCCTTCTCCGCCTTCCTTTTAGCCCTGCTTCGATCCGATCTAATCCTCGAGGAGGACGAATCGAGCCTAATGGCCATGCTGGAGTCGGCCATGAGGCAGGGGACGGCGGGCATGAGGCCGGAGCTGGAGGCGCTGCTCCGACAGGCAGAGAGGAGCGCCACAAAAGAGGAAAGGGGATATCTGCCACTGATAGCCCAGAGAATTGAGCAGGGAAGCCTGGCCGAGCTCATGATGCAGAAGCTTCAAGAGACAGGAGCGGTGGAGGAAGAGATAAAGGGCCTGATGCGCCAGATGCAGTGGTGCCTCAAGGAGAACCAGCCCTACTCTGTGGAGATGGGAAGCTGCGGCTGAAAAGCTGAAAGAAAATCTATAAGGCATTCTGCCCCTAAAATCCCTTTCGATATTATGGAAGAATTCGATCTCATTGTCATCGGCAGCGGAGCGGGGACCAATGTTGCCTCAGGGGCAGCAGAGAGCGGCCTTAATGTGGCATTGGTCGATCAGGGCCCCACCGGCGGCACCTGTCTGAACAACGGCTGCATTCCCTCCAAGATGCTCATCTATCCCGCTGATGTCATCCGCAGCATTCAGGATGCCAGAAATATCGGCGTTCATGCTGAGCTCCATGAGGTTGATTTCGTAAAAATCATGAGCCGCATGCATGACGTGGTGGATAGAGCCCGCTCCAGCCTGGAGCAGGCTCTGGAGAGTGCAGATGGTCTGACCTACATAAAAGAGAGGGCGGAATTTGTTGAAGATTATGTCCTGAAAGCGGGCACGAGAGAGATGACCTCCCCAAAGATAGTTATAGCCTGCGGAGCCAGGCCTCTCGTCCCGGCCATTTCCGGCCTCCTGGAGGCTGGCTTTCTGGACAATATATCGCTGCTACAGCTGGAAAAGCTTCCCCGCAGCCTGATCATCATCGGGGGAGGCTACATCGCCTGCGAGTTCGGCCACTTCTTCTCCGCCCTGGGAGTTGATGTCACCATCATCGGCCGCCATCCACTCCTCCTGAAAGGCGAGGATCCGGAGGTGGCAAGGCTGGTCTCCCGGAAGCTATCCTTATTCATGAGGGTTGTCACCGGCTATGAGGTCATCTCCGTGGAGAGAGGCGGCGATCATAAGACCGTCTCAGCCAGAGATATAGAGAAGGGAGGCGTTCTTCAGTTCCAGGCAGAGCAGATCCTTCTGGCAGCAGGCCGCCAGCCCAACTCCGATCTGCTCCACCCTGAGAGAAGCGGCGTGAAGACGGACCGGCAGGGATGGATTTGGGTCGATGAGCATCTTGAGACCAGCAAGAGGGGCATATACGCCATAGGCGATGCCCTGGGAAAGCACATGTACCGGCATACGGCCAATTACGAGGCAGAGGTGGTGATGCACAATCTTCTCCACGAGGATGACAGGTCAGAGAGGGTGGAGGCAGACTACCATGCCGTGCCCTATGCCGTCTTCACCTATCCCACTGTGGCGGGAGTGGGGATGAAGGAATGGGAAGCTGAGGCGAAGGGCCTTAAGGTTCTGATCGGAAGAGCGAATTATACCGATACGGCAAAGGGTCTGGCCATGGGAGAGGAGAGCGGGCTGGTCAAGGTCATGCTGGAGGAGGAGACGGGAAAGATTCTGGGGGCTGCGGTGGCGGGTACGGCTGCAGCAGAGCTGGCCCAGCAGGTGGTCTATCTCATGAATACGGAATATCAAGATATTACGCCGGCATTGCGGTCCCAGGTGATCCATCCCACCCTAAATGAGGTGCTGGTGCAGGCTTTTTCCCGGCTGCAGCGCCCAAAATGGCAGGCTTGACCGGAAGAAGAGCAGCTGATGAACGACTCAAATGATCGGACCGAGCCATAACAAGACAGATGTAGAAGAGAAAGAGAGGCATGTCTGCCCGGCAAAGATGAAGGAAGACCGAGGGCAACATGCTCACACATTTGCCAGATCTATATCAGCATGAATCCATAAATGACCCTAAATCTCAATAATCGCTATGATCCTCCAGAAAATGCAATTTAAGCTCGTCCTTCGAGTCAAAGATCATACGGCAGATCTTGCACTTAAATCTGCCCTCTCTTCGTGATCTGCCAGCTATTTTCTTAGATCCGGTGCCTGCCATTTCAACACCTCGAATCGCAAAACCCTTGGACTTCATTATTATTTAGCTTTTCGTTGACCGGAGATACAGTCAGAGATCTTGGCCGGTCTCCCATGAGCGGTAGGATGGAATAAATACCTACGGGGCAATAAACAAAGAGCATATCGAGTTCTGGTTGATGGTGATGACGATGACGGATAAGAGATATCAATGCAGCATGTGCGGATACATTTACGATCCGGCGAAAGGAGATCCTGACTCTGGAATTGCCCCAGGCACGCCTTTTTCCGATCTTCCCGATAGCTGGATCTGCCCCGTGTGCGGCGCCATGAAAAGCGATTTCAAAGCCCTGGACTGATCGCGAAGAGGATGAAAGACATGGCTCTGTGCAGAGAGATCAGGCCGGGAATAATGTGGGTCGGCGCACTGGACTGGGATCGCAGGCTCTTTGATGCTCTGATTCCCCTTCCTCGGGGAACCAGCTACAACTCCTATTTGATCCGGGGAGAGGAGAAGACTGCTCTCATCGATGCTGTGGATGACAGCAAGATAGAAATGCTCCTGGACAGCCTCAGATCCCTTTCTGTCGAGAAGCTGGACTACATCATCGTCCAGCATGCGGAGCAGGACCACTCCGGAGGACTGAAGAGGCTCCTGGAGCAATATCCGAAAGCCATGGTACTGGGATCGGCAAGATCTCTGGATCTTCTGGCTGAGTTTGGCCTGATAAAAGGGGGGACAGGACAGGAGGCAAAGGACGGCGATATCATACCTCTGGGCGGAACAAGCCTCCAGTTCATAGTCGCTCCCTGGGTTCACTGGCCGGACACCATTTTCACCTATATCCCGGAAGAGCGCATCCTGTTCACCTGCGACTTTCTGGGCTCCCATCTGGCAACAAGCGATCTATTCGCCTCGGATGAGGCGGAGCTTTATCGTCTTGCCAAAAGGTATTATGCCGAGATCATGATGCCCTTCCGCTCCAGCGTCAAGAGGCACCTGGCCAGATTGGAGGGCATGGAGGTGGATATCGTAGCTCCCAGCCACGGGCCGGTTCTGGACCGGCCCGGTTTGATCCTGGAAGCCTACAGAGACTGGGCCTCGGACAGGATCAAAAATGAGGTGGTATTGGCTTATGTCTCCATGCACGGCTCCACCCGGATAATGGCTGATCATTTTGCAGAGGCTCTGATCTCACGCGGGGTGGCGGTCAGGAGATTCGATCTCACCGATTATGACCTGGGAGATCTGGCCGAATCCCTGGTTGATGCGGCCACCATTGTAATCGGCACCCCAACTATGCTCGCCGGAGCCCATCCTCTTGCCCTTTATGCCGCTACACTGACCAATTCCCTGCGGCCCAAGGCCAGGTATGCCTCCATCATTGGCTCTTTCGGCTGGGGAGGCAAGATGCTGGAGCGGATCACAGAGAGCCTCTCCGGCATTCAGGTGCAGTTCCTGGATCCGGTGGTGGCAAAGGGCAGGCCGAAAGAGGCCGATTTTGCAGCTTTGGATCGCCTGGCCGATGAGATAGCTGGCCTGCACCGGAAGCTGACTTAATGAGAATGGGGCAAAGGGCAAAGGAGGTGAGGTATAGCTTGCCGCTTAAGAGAGATTGGGGCAGAAATAGGAAAAAAGGACCGGCCATCAGGCGATGATCGCCCCTGAGTCTCTGATATTCTATGCACTGGTGCTTCTGGCGACGGGAATAGCAGTTGGCTTCTTCTGCGGCCTGCTGGGGGTGGGAGGAGGCTTTCTGATGGTGCCGGTCCAGATCTGGGTCCTCTCCCTGCAGGGCATCGAGTCCACCCTGGCCACCAGAGTTGCCTTTGCCACCTCTCTGGCGGTGGTGCTTCCTACAGCCATTTCTGGATGCAGAGGGCATGCCTGCTGGGGAGTGGTCTTATGGCGAGAGGGGGTGATTTTAGGCCTCTTTGGAATGCTGGGCGGCTTTTTGGGGGGAAGCATAGCCTCTCATGCGCCAGGGGAGACTCTGCGAATGATCTTCGGAATATTTGTCATGCTGGCGGCAGCAAGAATGCTCTTGATCCCTAATCTCCAGCCCCGGCAAGAACCGGATAACAGGCCGAAAAAAAACATTTTCCAGTATTTGATCTGGGGAGGGGCGGTGGGAGTTCTCTCCGGCCTGACCGGGATAGGAGGAGGATTGATGCTGGTTCCGATCATGATTGTAGTTCTGGGCTTCAGCATCTATCAAGCTATTGGCACCTCCTCTGTGGCCATATCCTTTAACGCCCTGGGAGGAATAGCAGCCTATGCCATAAACGGATGGGGGGTGCAGGGGCTGCCCGGTTACTGCATTGGCTATATCGATCTTCTGCAATTTTCCCTGCTGGCTGGGAGCAGCATATTCTCTGCCCAATGGGGAGCAAGAGCAGCCCATCGATTACCAGCCGAGAGGCTCAAACAGATATTTGTTGTATTGATGCTTTATATCGGGCTGAAGATGATGGGAGCCCTTGAATGGGCTGGACTGTAGCGGGCAAGACAGCGGACCGGGAGGATATGGCTTGAGCTCCGGCGGAGCCTGCCGCTATTTTTTCCATGTCTCCGGCAAAAGCATCAATATCACCGGCAGAATCTCTAGCCGGCCCATATACATGCATATGCTTCCCAGAATCCTCCCCGCATCGGAGATGGCGGCGAAGTCCAGGGCCACCACGCCGAATCCCGGTCCTACAACTCCAAGACAACTGGCAGCCGCTGATAGAGCGGAGAGGGCATTGAACTGAGGGTTTGAGGACTCAGTTATGGCAAAGCCCAGAGCAGCGAGCATGAATATCATGATATAGAGCTGCACAAAAAGAAGCACCGATTTGACTGTGCTCTCTTTGACCGTCCTCGCGCCGATCTTGATGGACATCACCGCACTGGGATGAAGGCTATGCATCAGCTCGTTATAGATGTATTTCAGAACAATCTGCACCCTTCCCACCTTGATCCCCCCTCCGGTCGATCCGGTGCAGCCGCCGATTAGCATCAAGAGAATGAGGGTGATCTTTGCCGCCAGAGACCAGGCATCATAATCGAAGTTATTGACAAAGCCGGTGGAGGTCATGGTGGAGACGGCCTGGAAGACGGAAGAGCGCAGTGCAGACGCGAATCCTCCCGGTATCCTGCCCCAGAGAAGGAGCATGATAATAGATATGCTCATCATAAACAGATAAAACCTGAACTCCGGGTCGCGAAGAAGGATTTTCGGATCTCTCTTTTCCATTATCCGGGAATAAATGATGAAATTTGTGCCGCCCAGGAGCAGGAAGATGCAGACTATGACCTCCACAAGCAGGTTGTTGTACTGGGCAATGCTGTAGGCCATGGGAGAGAAGCCGCCTGTGGCTATGCTGGAAAATGAGGTGCATAGAGAGTCGAAGAGGGGCAGGCCAGCCCCGAAAAGGAGCAGCGCCTCCAGGCCGGCCAGGCCCAGGTATATTCCCCAGAAGGTCTTGGCCGTGTTCTTCACCCTGGGGGTGATGGCCTCCTTGGTCAGCCCCAATCCATCTATGGAATAGAGCTCTCGCCCGGCCAGGCCCAGATTGGGGAGGATGGCTATGAACAGCAATACGATTCCCAGGCCCCCGAGAAGCTGGGTGAATGATCTCCAGAAGAGAAGGCCGAAGAATGTCCCCTTGACCTCAAGCAGGCCGTGCAGATCCAGGGTCAGACCGAAGTGCAGATCTACCACATAGGAGGTTGAATTGCCGAGAATAAAGGAGGACATACCTTCCACCAGGGCATAGGCCAGGCTGCTCCGCACCAAATCCTGGTTTATGATCCAGTAGCCCTGGGAGTTGAATTCGCTGAGGATGGTGGCTCCGGCGGTGGTAAAGCCGGAGATGGATTCAAAGAATGCATCCACCAGGCCTAAGCCCAGGAGCAGATAGGGAAGAGAGCCCAGAGAAGCAGCGAGCAGCCAGCTCAAGGATACAGTGACAAAGGCCTCTTTGCGATTCAAACTCGAGCTTTCTCCGCGACGGGAAAGCGCCAATCCCAGGCTGATGGAGAAGAGAGAGGAGAGGCCAAATGCCACCACTCCCAACGGCTCTTTGTATATGGCTGATACTATTCCCGGCAGGATCATAAGCAATCCGAGCAGCATAGCCAGCAGACCCAAGGTCTTTTGGATGATCCTGGAGTTCATTGGTTATCAAGAATGACTTGACCACTAATAAGATTTTACACTCAGGGAGTCCCGCCAGTAGGGCTAGGCGTCTCTTTTTCCTCTGCTCTTCAGCTCGCCTCCACCTCCGCCCCTAAGCCTTTCATCTGGGCGAAGAATCCGGGATAGGAGACGTCCACCGACTCCGCCGTATCTATCTCCGTGTCCCCGACCACCATTCCGGCCACGGCCAGGGCCATGACTATCCTGTGATCGTGGTGGCCGTGCACCTTAGCCCCATGCAGATTGCCCCCCTCAATCACCAGGCCGTCCGGCCTCTCTTTGATGTCGGCTCCCATCCGGGAGAGCTCCACGGCCATGGCATGCAGCCGGTCCGTCTCCTTGTGCCTGACGTGCTCGGCATTGAAGACG
>Ga0302252_1000410_pt1 | contig 39445 bp, 32 predicted proteins | sample AAG_RA_Leu_MG_FD_193511 | JGI IMG/M metagenome (GOLD analysis project Ga0302252, IMG submission 193511) | Enriched activated sludge microbial communities from anaerobic digester in WTTP, New Holstein, Wisconsin, United States - AAG_RA_Leu | ecosystem: Engineered > Bioreactor > Anaerobic >... | reverse complement strand
GTTGGGGCTGAAGACAAGGATAAAGGATAAACTTGTCCTTCTGCTTGCGGATTCACCCTTCGACAGGTGTTACAGTGAGTAGTTCGGCTGGCTCACTATAACATTTGTCGAACTGCTCAGGGTTCAAATCTGTCCGCCTACTGTCGGACTTTAGCCCTGAAGGGGCGGAATAGTTTTGAAACGATGTGCCTGGAGAGGGTGGTTGGCGATGCAAGTAGCGGCTTTACCAAAGAGCTGTTCAGAAACGTTGCATCGCCTTGGCAAAGTGGTGGTTTAGAGCCAGCTAAGTGTTCTTTCTTGTCTTGATACAAGAAAGAACCAAAGAAAATCAAGGCTGAAAAACCCGACCCACTTGCGGTTCATGCTTTTATGCCGTTTTTCTAATACCTGCAACGTTTAACGTTTTTCTCCTTTACGAGCACTGCGGAGAATATTTTTCCCCCGTTGGGGCTGAAATTTGAAAGCTGAAGAGCTTAAATTGAAAAAATAATCTACATGCTACAAATCAACCTTGAACCCAACTACCAGAATATCATCAACCTGAGGATACTTTGACCCCAGCCATTCTTTAAACGTACTCTTCAGAATATCGCGCTGCTGACCGGAGGGAAGGATGGAAATGCCCGCCAGCAGGTCGGTAAAGTTTTTAATCATAAACTTACGACCATCAGGACCCCCAAACTGGTCAATGAATCCATCCGAAAATTGGTAGAACCAGGTTGGCCCCTCGATTTTGATGGAATGGGTGGTAAACTCCCTCTCCATGTAGCCCAAACCACCACCAATGGACTCCTTGTCGCCCCGAAGCCTGAACACCTCGTTGTTTGCCACATAAACAAGCGGGTTTTTTGCTCCCGAAAACTCAACTACCTTGTTGTTAAAATCTACCACACACAAGGCCATGTCCATACCATCGCGGTTGTCTGTTTCATCCTGTCGCAAGGCACGCCTGATACCGTTGTTCAGGTCACGAAGAATAGCCCCAGGCTTGTGAACCCCACGCTCAACAATATCGTCGAGAAGGTTGTAGCCAATCATGGAAAGAAAAGCACCCGGTACACCGTGCCCGGTGCAGTCAATAGCCGAAACGGCTACTTTCCCATTTTTCTGTGAAGAGCCGGGTGAGGTGGATAGCTCCCTGAACCAGTAGTAGTCGCCGCTCACCACATCGCGGGGACGGAAAAATATGAACGACTCGGGGAAAATCGCCTGCAGGTTTTCCTGTGGCGGTAACAGGGCTTTCTGGATTCCCTGCGCATAGTTGATGCTTTTGCTAATGTTCTCGTTCTGCTTCTGAATCTGATCGCGCTGTTTCTGAATTTCAACATTCTGCAGGTTGAGAAGCTCGTTGGCCTTTTTCTTGTCCCTGTAATTCCTGTAGATAAAGATTGTGGAAACAATCACCACGACAAGAAAGACCAATGTAAAAAATATGATGATTCGCTGGATGCGCGACTGAGCTTTCTGCTCGCTAATCTGAGCTTCTTTAAGCTTGCGGTCGGTGTTCAGCAGATCTATCTCGGTTTGGCGCTGGCGTGCTTGCTCCTCAGCTTTCTTCAGGCTGTCCTGACGCTGTAAAAGCATATAGCTAAGTGAATCCTGGGTTGACTTGGCCTGAAGCTCACGCAAGCTCATGAGGAGCGCCTGCTGGGTTCGCTGCATTCTCTCACGTTCGGCATCGGCTTCGGACTTAACCACCTTGGTTTCATACTCGGTTTTAAGCTGTTGGGTGGATAGCTGCTGCTCATACACGGCAAACATTCCGGCATACTCGTTTGCCTTAGCGGTATTCCCCATCTTATCGTAGTTCTGCGAAAGCAGCCTCAAACAGTTCAGAATTAACCGGGGGTTGTTAACTTCCTTCGAAAGGGCCAAGGCTTCATCAAGCAGCTGCACGGCCTTTTCGTTTTGATTCAAGGCTGTGTGGATATATGCAACATCTATCAAACCTGCAGCTAGTTCGCCCTTATCGTTAAGCTTTCGCCGAGCATCCAGGCTCTTGTTGAAGTACTCCAGAGTCAGGTCGAGCCGGTCCATGTCGGCGTATATAAGAGCAACGTTGCTGTAAACCGCCTTTACATCGGTATAGTTGCCAATTTTTTCGTTCAGGGGAACCGTTTCGAGAAAATACTTTATAGCCTCGTTTACATTTCCGTTCTCCCAGTAAATAAAGGCTATCTTATTAAGGTAAAAAGCAGCCTGCTGAGGATTATCGGCTTGGTTGTACCGCTCAACCAGCTCCCTATACCTGTCAACGTCATCCTGCTTTTGCTTGGGGAGCACGTTAATTTCCTGCGAAAGCGCTATAAAGGGACATATCAAAACCAGTGCAAACACCAGAGTTGACCCCACCAAAATCCTTTTCAATTTATACCCAGTTGATTTTAAATCAAACGTACAATATTTTTTCAATACGATACAAAATAAACCTACTTTTTTTATAAGAATGGAAATTATGATGACAAGCATGTGTATGTAGTCTCTAAAGGTAAAATAGAGAGCTATGAAGCTCCACCTTACAAGGATTACCAGCCATGTTTTAAGCAAGAGGCTAGCTACAATCACCATAATGCAGGGATACGGTTAAATCGCCATCGAAACAACCCGAGCAAGAAAAATAAAATAATATCTCAACACCTTAGTCATTGATTAATCATCATTTACATATCAAATTTTGCCTGCTATCAAATAAATTCATTTACCTTTGCAGAATTGATTAGTAGTTCTTCAAAAAAGCATGATATTTAATAATTTTGTTAGCTTAAGCATTGACCAACAACCATGAGAAAACAAGTTGTAGCAGCGTTTTGTGTAGCCGGATTAGCGATGGCATCAGAAAAGTTGATTGCACAGGATTTTGAGGTAGCCCCGGTAAAATTGATGTTTGATGCCGAGCCTGCTACCAGCCAAACCAAAACAATCAGCGTTAAGAACCACAGCAGCAGAAGGGTTTCATACACAGTTGCAGTGGCCGATTTTTTGCCATCAAACACGGGTGAAAAAAAAACACTACCTCCCAACTCCACCAAGCGCTCCTGCGCCAACTGGCTTAACATCAACCCGTCGTTCTTCGACCTTAATCCAGGAGAAGATATTCAAGTACAGGTAACCATGCTGGTTCCTGGCGAAGAGTATGGCTCAACATGGTGTATGCTATACATCCAGCCTACTACAGAGCAAACATCATGGACTGCCGACAAGCAGCTAAGCACGGGTATCACCGTAACGGGTAGAATTGGTGTCCAGGTTTACCAATCGCCTAAGTCGAACCAGTTCAGCTCGGTAAAAATTAGCAACTTACAGGAGATAACCCAACCAGGCGATAAGCTGCGCCGATTTTCTGCTTCAGTCGAGAACCTGGGCGACAAGGTAACGATGTGTAAGATTTTTCTGCTGGCTTCGAACATGGTAACTGCCGAAGAGAGACAGTTTGCCGCTCAGAATATTGAAGTATTCCCAAAGATGAGCCGTAACATAGAGCTGGAGCTTCCCAACGACCTGGTGGCCGGAACATACGCCCTGGCAGCAATTGTTGATTACGGCCCAAAATTCCCCCTTGAGGGAACTCAAATTATAATTGAGGTTAAGGGTGAAAATCGAAGTATTAACCCGTTACCCCCCGACACCACGTCGCTTTCAAAATAAAAAATCACCGAATTGCCTGGCAGCATTAAATTTATTTTGGCAGTTTGCCTTTCCTTCATGCTGGCTCCAGCAGCAGCACAGAAAACTATAGTGTTTGTTGAAAAAACAGGGCAAAATGGGCTGCTTAAAGAAAAATACCAGGGGGTTGTAAGTGATGGTGATACCATTCGTCAGGGACCTTACGTGTACTATAGCGATAACGGCATACTAATACAGGAGGGTTACTACAACGCCGGTAAGCCTGACAGCATCTGGTTAACATACTTTCCGTCGGGAGCAAGGATGAGCCTTTTCCGATATAAAAACGGCGTTAAGGATGGTGAGTTTATCTTTTGGAACCAGGAAGGAAGCGTTTACCAGAAGGGGACTTACAAAAACAACCTACTTCACGGAGAGGTTACCACCTACCATAGGAATGGCAATGTTGACACCCGGTCGGTGTACCGCAATGGCAGGCTAAACGGATTAACCGAGGTATTTGCCGAAGATGGAAAAATAAAGCTTCGCTCGGAGTACCTAAACGATACCCTAAACGGAGTGTGGCAGACCTACTATGAATCGGGAGAGCTAAACTATAGCGGAAGCAAAAGTAAAGGTAAGTACGACAACGTGCTGCTGGCTTACCATAAAAATGGATCGCTTCAGCGCGCTGCACGATACCACGATGGGGTTCTGGACGGCGAGGTAGTTTCGTACTATGAAAACGGTAAGCCTCAGGTAACCTCGCACTTCTCAATGGGAAAGCAAACAGGCGAGTTTGTTGAGTACTACCCCAACGGCTATGTTAGGGAAAGGGGAATGTACAAAGAGAACCAAAAGGAGGGCATGTGGATGAGCTTTTACCCTAACGGGCAGCTTCATGGAAAGGGAAATTTTAAACAGGGTAGCCTTATCGGCGAATGGATATTTTTTCATGATAACGGAAACCTCAAGCAACGTGGAAGCTACTGCAATGGTAAGGCTTGTGGCTTATGGCAGTACTTCAACCCTCAAGGAAATTTAATTTTGTGCGGAGTTTACGTCGATGATTTACAAAATGACATTTGGACTACCTTTTACCCAAATGGTTCGGTAGCTGGCAGAATACTTTTTGTAAACAACAAACCTGCTGGAATAAGATGGGTTTACCAGCAAAATGGATCAATGGAGAAGAGAGGCGGACAGCTTTAGGTTCTTCAACTCAACCCCACAATAACAAATAAGAGGCTGAATGTCAGCCTCTTATTTGTTATATAACGTTTATACTCCAACAGGCATTTTAGGCATCAATGTTGGCGTACTTGGCATGTGCTTCAATAAACTCGCGCCTAGGCGGAACCTCATCGCCCATCAGCATGGAGAATATCCTGTCGGCCTCAGCTGCACTTTCGATGGTAACCTGGCGGAGGAATCGGGTATCGGGACACATGGTGGTAATCCAAAGCTGTTCGGCATTCATCTCACCAAGCCCTTTGTAGCGCTGAACGTGAACAGAGCTATCACGTCCCTTCCCGAGCTCCTGAACTGCCTTTAGCCTCTCCTCCTCATTCCAGCAGTAGCGATCCTCCTTACCTTTTTTAACCAGGTAAAGCGGGGGAGTTGCAATGTAGAGGTGTCCCTCGTTAATAAGATCGGTCATGTAGCGGAAGAAGAAAGTCATGATAAGTGTTGAAATGTGGCTTCCGTCCACGTCGGCATCGGTCATAATGATTACTTTATTGTAACGAAGGCCCGACAGGTTTAAGGCCTTGCTATCCTCTTCTGTGCCAATACTTACACCGAGTGCAGTAAAAATATTCCGAATTTCCTCGTTCTCAAATATTTTGTGCTGCATGGCCTTTTCGACGTTCAAAATTTTTCCCCTCAAGGGCAGGATGGCCTGGAAGCTCCTGTCGCGTCCCTGCTTGGCAGTGCCGCCAGCCGAATCACCCTCTACCAGAAAAAGTTCTGTTTTCAGGGGATCCTTATCGGAGCAATCGGCTAGCTTACCTGGAAGTCCTGAGCCGGAAAGCACGGTTTTTCTTTGCACCAGTTCCCTTGCCTTGCGGGCAGCATGTCGTGCCTGTGCGGCAAGTATGACCTTTTGAACAATGTTGCGGGCGTCGCGGGGGTTTTCTTCCAGGTAGTTTGCCAGCGCTTCGCTTACTGCCTGATCAACAGCCAGGCTAACCTCGGGGTTGCCAAGCTTGGTTTTGGTTTGACCCTCAAACTGGGGTTCGGCCACCTTAACGGATATAACAGCCGTTAATCCCTCCCGGAAGTCATCACCATTGATGTCGAATTTCAGCTTGGAAAGCATCCCTGAATCATCGGCATACTTTTTCAGCGTCCGGGTAAGCGCTCTTCGAAAACCAGTTAGGTGTGTGCCCCCCTCAACGGTATTGATATCGTTTACGTAGGAGTGGACATTTTCGGAAAACGAGGTGTTGTACTGCATGGCCACCTCAACCGGAACATCCCCTTTATCGGACTCGATGTAAATGATTTTCTCGGTCAGGCTCTCCCGGTTACCATCGAGGAACTTGATAAACTCCTTTAACCCCTCAACCGAGTAAAATTCCTCGTGGCGGTAGTGGGCTTCGCCGTTTTCAACCAATTCTCGCTTGTCAGTGAGTGTTAGGCGAATGCCCTTATTGAGGAATGCCAACTCGCGTAAACGCGAGGCAATAATTTCAAAGTTGAAGCTAATGGATTGGGTGAATATCTGCGAATCGGGCATGAAGGTAATGATGGTGCCTGTGCTGGGTGACTCTCCAACCACCTCGAGCGAAGTAACAGGCTTTCCCATTGAAAATTCCTGACGGTATAGCTTTCCATCGCGCATAACCTCGGCAACAAGCTTTATGGAGAGGGCGTTAACACAAGAAACTCCAACCCCATGCAGCCCTCCTGATACTTTATAGCTGCCCTTGTCAAACTTTCCGCCAGCATGTAGAACGGTTAGCACCACCTCAAGTGCCGATTTCTTCTCCTTTTCATGGTAGTCAACCGGAATTCCCCTCCCATTATCCACTACGGTGATTGATCCATCCTCGTTGATGGTAACATCAATCCTATTGCAGAAACCGGCTAGGGCTTCGTCAATGGAATTATCAACTACCTCGTAAACAAGGTGGTGTAATCCCCTGATGCTGGTGTCGCCAATGTACATTGATGGTCTCATGCGAACGGCCTCCAGCCCCTCAAGAACCTGTATGCTATCGGCGCTATAACCGTTGGAAATCAACTCTTCTCCCTTCAAACCTTCGCTGCTCATACTACTTATAAATATTTGGAATCAGTTGCACACTTTAGTATTGTAATTAATAAGCTAATTTTTAAAAGCCATCAAAAGTAGTAAAAATTTTGGTTAAACAGCACTTCAAAAATTACTTTCCAATAATCATATAGTGCTATTATACAGACACATACGTATTTGTTGATAAAATATTTCAAAAAGTATGCCCGGGTTACAGCAGCTGTTTGTTGTTCTGTTTTTAAAAGAAGAAAAGCTTGAGAGAAAAAGCTAACTTCGCAGCAAAACCTGAGGTAGCCCATTTGGCATAGTTGAATTTTATTACCTCAAATAGAACTTACACCATGACCCAATATCTTGAACTACTAGAACATATATTGAAGAACGGAGTGCAGAAGACCGACAGGACGGGCACAGGAACAATCAGTGTTTTTGGGTACCAGATGCGCTTTGATCTTAGCAGAGGGTTTCCTCTGCTCACCACAAAAAAACTACACCTGAAGTCGATCATTTACGAGCTGCTGTGGTTTTTAAGAGGAGATACCAATATTAAGTATCTAAACCAAAACGGCGTAACCATTTGGGACGAGTGGGCCAACCGCGAAGGGGAGTTGGGGCCAATATACGGCTACCAGTGGCGCTCGTGGCCAGCTTCAGATGGCCGGCATATTGACCAGATAGCACAAGTTATCGGCTCAATAACCCAAAATCCCGATTCGCGCAGGCATTTGGTTTGCTCGTGGAATGTAGGCGATATAGGTAAAATGGCGCTTCCTCCTTGCCATGTGCTATTCCAATTCTACGTTGCTGGCGGTAAGCTCTCCTGCCAGCTTTACCAGCGCAGCGCCGATGTTTTTCTTGGCGTTCCCTTCAACATTGCTTCGTATGCTCTCCTAACCACTATGGTAGCCCGTGTTACCGGATTAGAACCCGGTGAATTTATCCATACGCTGGGTGATGCCCACATCTACCTCAATCATGTTGAACAGGTTAAGCTGCAGCTGACGCGCGACCCGCGCCCGTTACCCACCATGCACATTAACCCGCAGGTGAAATCTATTTTCGATTTCAGCTATGATGACTTTAGCCTGGAGAACTACAACCCGCATCCCCATATCAAGGGGAATATCGCCGTTTAGTGATACTCGACTGTGAATCTCGAAATCTCTCCTACAAGAATTAATTAAAATTTCACATCATATTTTTTGGTAATACATTAAAAAGCTATTTTTGTGATGAATTCAGTTTAACTAAAACTTGCAGAAATGGCATACAAAATTTCCGACGATTGCACCGCTTGTGGTACTTGCATTGATGAATGTCCTGTTGAGGCAATATCCGAGGGCGATATCTATAAGATTAACCCCGATATTTGCACCGACTGTGGTTCATGTGCCGATGTTTGCCCGGTAGAGGCCATTCATCCCGAGTAATTACAGCAGTAATTTTATCAAAATCCGCAAATCATGCGGATTTTGTTTTATATATGAATACCCCCTGATTGGTAGCATGACGAACTGAACAAACCATGCTCCTTTGAGCTAAAACCGCTTCAACAATGCAAATCAAAAAAAGAACCGCACAACCTTTTCGAAAACCTTTAATGCTGGCAGTACTTGCAATGAGCGCCACGCTAAGCTTTGGTCAACCATTCGGCGTGCTAACCTACAACATTCGCCTCGATACCGAGCAGGATGGGGTAAATCGATGGGATAATAGGAAAGAATCAATGGTCGAGCTAGTCAACCGTTACAGCCCCGCCATATTTGGAGTTCAGGAAGCGCTGTACCATCAGATCTGCTACCTTGATAGTGCCTTAAAAAAATACACCTACATTGGCGTTGGCAGAGACGATGGGAAGAAGGCCGGCGAATTCAGCGCTATTTTCTTCGACAACACCAGGCTTAGGGTGATTGCCCACTCCACCTTCTGGCTATCGGAGCACCCCGATAGCGTTTCATTAGGCTGGGACGCAGCCTGCAGAAGAGTTTGCACATACGGGCTTTTTGAGGACATGCTTTCCCATAAAAAATTTTGGGTTTTCAACACCCACTTCGACCATGTGGGTAAGGTTGCCCGTAAAAATTCCGCAGAGTTGATAGTCAACAGGATAAATGAGCTGAATGGCGATAATTTGCCGGTAATAGCAATGGGTGACTTCAACAGCAATCCGGCTGACGAACCGGTGAAGATATTAGCCTCAACGCTTGCCGATGGGTTAACTTGCTCTCAAAAGCCGTTGAATGGACCGGTTGGTACCTTTAATGGGTTTAACCCTGAATACCTACCTGATGAAAGGATTGACTATATATTTGTTCTGAAAGTGCGAGTGCTCACCTACAGCCATCTTACCGACCGAAGGGAAAATGGTCTTTTAATCTCCGACCATCTTCCTGTTCTTGCTGAGGTGGAAATATGAATACCTTCAATTTAAGATTTTATTGAATTTACTAGAGTTGTCTTAGCCTAAATCATGGCATTGTTTCGGCCTGTTATTTTTTTTTTGGCAAAAGTGATTCTAGAGTCTGAAAACAACCCCATCAACGCAGCTCTTTAACCTTTGGCTACCAGAGTATTCTGAATGCAGGGGTATGCTCCGTCGTTCTGCTTCTTTCAAGTCGAGTTGAGGCAGGCATTGCTGCGGAACCGACCGGAATAGACCCTTTACCGACAGGTAGTGCGCCAGGTATTCCTGCTCGGTTTGGCCGGGAGTGGGAATAAGCAATCCTGAAATGCCTAGGGTAACAAGATCCATTATGGTGCTATAACCACCCCTGACCAGCAGGTACCTACAGCTACGTAACACGAATGCCAGCTGCTCGTCGGGTAAATGACCGGCATACCATATTCCGTCAACCACTCTAAGTTCACTACCATTTTGAGGTTTCCCCTCCACCACCAGGCAACCAATGGAGTAACGGTGGGCCAGGTTTGCTGCCAGCTCAACCAGAAGGGCACGCTGGGGCTCGGGACCCGAAACCATAACTACCATTTCCCAGGTTTTAAAATTGGATGCTGGCGCTATCCCTGAAAAACGTGATAGTATTCCGATGTATTGAATGTTGGTCAATCCGTTAGGGCTGGACAGCACTCCGGCAATACTGCCAGCACCCTCATTATCGGGAATCCAAACATGGTTGAAGCGTTTCAACCAATGTCTTATTAGTATTTCCGACGCTTTAGTAAGGAATTTGAAAGGTCTGGGCGGAATTACCCTAAGCTGGTGGGTTACCATCACCGACATAATTCCACGCAGCCACAACCCGTAGCGGTTGTCGGATATCACCAGGTCAATGTGGTTTTCCAAAACCAGCTTTTTCAGCTTTCTATGTTCCCTTAGGTTGATGAAGGGAAGCCTGATGGCAACCCAAAGCATAGGCAGAAGCTGGCTGGAGCCCCGCTTAAATTGTACCTTGTACGACGGAAAAAATTTGGTTTCTAAGTAAGGGCATGAGCTTTTTACCAGAGCCAGCGAATTCGCATCGGCTGCAACCACCACCCGATGTCCGCTTTCCAGCAGTAAGCGAACAATAGGGACAACCCTGCTTGCATGGCCGAGCCCCCATCCAAGAGGGCATACTAAAATGTTCAGCTGCCGAGGGGTGCTCATTATTTAGGCTGAAACCTGCGTTGCAATACCCAACATCTCCACCTTTTGGGCAATGCCGTTGAGTTCCTCCTCAGATAGCTTTTTGAGGTCATTGGCCGGGGTATCGCGGGCAATGGTGTAAATCATCACCTCGCTAGGTCGAATCTGATCAACCAGCTTGAGCCATGCCGAGATTTCGGCAGGTGTGGTGTTGTCAACCGGTATTCCGTTGATGCTGCCCCTTACGAATAACGACTGGATTATCAATTTCCCTTCAAAAGCCATCAAGCGGTCAACAAGATTTTTTAAATCAAAACGGATGAGGGGTTGGTTGAGAGCGTTGATGGTTGCCTCGAAGGCAGAATCGAGTTTTAAAATGTTCTTATCCACTCTTTTAAGGGCTGCAACCACATCGGGACGATGCAGCATGGTGGCATTAGAGAGTACAGCAATGTCGGCATTAGGGAAGTATGTATTCCTCAACTCAATAGTATCGTCTATAATTCCGGAAAAATCAGGATGAAGTGTAGGCTCACCATTGCCAGCAAAGGTAATTACATCAAGGCCTTCACCCCCGCTAATCATTTTCTTTAGCTTATACTCAAGGGCTGCCTGAACCTGCCCCCGTGAAGGGAGCATATCCGAATCAATGGAGTCGGTCCAGCCACACTCGCAGTACACGCAGTTGAACGAGCAAACTTTTCGGTCGGGCGGAAGCAGGTTCATTCCCAGCGAGGCACCAAGCCTCCGGCTACGCACCGGGCCAAACACAATGCTATCGAACAGAAAGGTTGACATAGCTGCTGATTTTTCGCAAAGATACCCTTTTGGAGCAAGATGGTGTGCCCGTGTTCAACTTTTGGAAATTATGAACAATTCAAAGCTTGACATTCTATTAAATACTAATGTGTTGGGTATGCTGCATACACGATACTAAAGCACGAACCAGCTGATTCATCAACTTCTGCATAACAATCTATAAAAATTATCGGCGGCAACCCCCAACTTTAAATCGTTTGGGGTTGCCGCCAGATGAATAAAACCTCCAGTGGGATTAACTCCTAAAGGTGGAAATCCCCTTAATGCTTATTAAAACTTGTAAATAACGCCTAGCGATATGCTAGACATGTCGAAATTCAAGCCAAAACCGTTAGTTTTTAAAGTGTGAGTTTCTCCGGCAATCTCATCCTTTTCCCTGTTAAAAGAATAGTACACACTACCCAGGAAGGCTTCAATAGCCAGCTTTTCGCCCAAGCTGTAGGAGATGGCAGGCATAACGCTAATACCAAAATTTAGGTATTTAGGCCCATCAGTAGTATTCCCATCATTCTTCGTTTTGTTGGCGCCAAACTCTATTCCGACATTACCTTGTGCAAAAATATTCACATCACCCAGACTTACAGCGTAGTACCTGACAAACGGAGTAATTCCAAACATGCTGGTAAGATTGGCCACATCGTTTTGCTTTTGCTTTTGAAGGCTATAGCTAACACCTGCACCCACTGCCAACTTGTCGTTTAAAAAATACCCGACTGCAGGGGCAACACGAAAATAGGTGTATCGTGCTCCCTCGGTTGTAACCGACCCGGTTGTAGTTTTTGGCATTGAGGTTGAAAGGTTGATGCTACCGCTAACAAACATTTGCGCATTTACTACGCCTGCGATCGTGGTTAATGCAATTAATACAAAAAAACTCCTGATGATTTTCATTACGATTCATATTTAATGTTAGGCCTACTCTTAGGTTTTTCGGCATACACCTATAATTAAACTCAGCAATTGACGTATTGTTCAATTTCGATATTATGACGGTTATAGGGTTTAAGCCATCCCTACCATATTATCGCCGATAGCTACTTTTGCCTAGAAAAATTATTTCAACTTAAGTAAATTTGCAACAGCAAAAATTGCGCCAACTGCCATTAGGCTAGAGGCTGAATCCCCCTTTACGTATCAAGTTTGCTCTGCTGATTCCTATGCCCCAGAGTGTTATGCGAATTGCTTCCCACAAGTAGTATGCATTTGGTAAGCCATTAGCTGGTTTGATGGAAAGAAAATACACGGTTTAAGAATAAGTTTTTATATCATGCAAAACGTTAAACACAAATGGATTTGACCTGTTTAGTAAGCAAAAAATGGCTGTGGAAAGAAAAATATACCCGGTAGAAGGAATGTCGTGCGCCAGCTGCGCCATGACCGTGGAAAAAACCATAAAGAACCAACCGGGGGTGGAGGATGCGGGCGTTAACTTTGCCAACAGCACGGTTTGGGTTACTTTTGATCCTAAGGCTGTTAAACCTGAAGATTTAAGGGATTCTGTTCGTTCGGCTGGCTACGATCTCATAGTTGATGCCGTTGACGTGGTAAAAGTTGGCGAGGAAGCCAAGCAGAAATACGCCGATGAGCTAAAACTGCGCTTCTGGATGTCAGCAGCATTCTCAGTGCCTCTTCTCGTGTTGGGAATGTTCTTTATGGATTGGAAGCTAACCCCGTGGCTGTCGGCCATTATGGCTGCTCCGGTGGTATTTTGGTTTGGCAGGCAATTCTTTACTAATGGGTGGAAGCAGGCCCGGCATTTCAGGGCAAACATGGATACCCTGGTTGCGCTAAGCACTTCAATTGCCTACCTCTTTAGTCTTTTTAACACTATTTACCCGGAGTATTGGACAAGTCGAGGCCTTCAGGGGCATATCTACTATGAATCGGCTTCTATAATAGTAGCCTTTATACTGCTAGGAAAGTGGCTTGAAGAGAAAGCTAAGAATCAAACCACCTCATCAATAAAAAAAATCATGGGCTTGCAACCCGATATGGCCTGGTTGGTTGAGGGAGAGAGCCTGAGCGAGGTACCGCTATCCCGTATTAGGAAGGGCGATGTAGTGCTGGTGAAGCCTGGTAGTAGAGTCCCTGTTGATGGAAGAGTTGTGGATGGCCAAAGCGTGGTTGATGAGAGCACCATTTCGGGCGAGTCAATACCTGTTGTCAAAAAAGTGGGTGATAAAGCATGGGCCGGAACAATGAACCAACGGGGCAGCTTTAAGTTGATAGCCGAACAGGTTGGGTCGGAATCGGTGCTGGGTAGAATCATCGCTACAGTTGAAAGCGCACAGAACAGCAAAGCTCCGGTGCAGCATCTGGTTGACAAGGTGGCAGGAATATTTGTTCCAGCGGTAATGCTGGTTGCCCTACTTACCCTTATTACCTGGCTTGTGCTAGATCCGGCTAACGGCTTCTCACATGGGCTAATCTCCATGGTTACCGTGTTGGCCATAGCTTGTCCATGCGCCTTGGGTCTGGCAACGCCAACAGCCATTATTGTTGGAGTTGGACGGGCAGCAGAAAAAAACATCCTGATTCGGGATGCCGAAAGCCTCGAAACAGCCCACCAGGTAAACTACATTGTTCTCGATAAAACAGGGACGCTGAGCGAAGGCGTGCCCAGCGTGGATAGAATCGAATGGTTTACCCATGAAACCACCTATCCGGGTATTTTAAAATTTATTGAGCAGAATTCGGGTCATCCACTGGCTGATGCTATTGTTCGGCATTTCGAAACAGACGACTCCTCGGGATTTGTGGCCGATAGCTACGAGTCCATTGCCGGTAAGGGGGTAAAGACAACAGTAAAGGGAAAAAAGTATTTGGTTGGCAATCCAGACTTTCTTAGGCAGGAAGGAGTGATGTTTACCGATACAATTGAAAGCAGCCTTTCGGAGATTTTAAACAACGCCGGATCGGTTGTAGGGTTTGCCGAAAATAACCTTCTTCTGTGCCTGATTCGGGTATCGGACAGGATAAAGCCCTCCTCCAGGGAAGCCATAAAAAGATTAAAGGCCAGAAACATAGAGGTTGCCATGCTCACAGGCGACAACCGTGCAAATGCGGAATTTATGGCACGGGAACTCGAGATTGCCCACTATGCAGGGCAGCAGCTTCCGTCGGATAAGGCTGATTTCATCAAAACCCTTAAGAAACAGGGAAAAGTGGTTGCCATGGTGGGTGACGGCGTTAACGATAGCGAGGCGCTAAGTGTAGCTGACGTAGGAATAGCCATGGGCAAAGGCTCTGACATTGCCATTGACGTGGCTCAGGTTACTATCCTTAACTCCGATTTAAACATGCTGGTAACGCTGCTCGATATTTCAGGCAAAACTATCAGGACAATCCGCCAGAACCTTTTCTGGGCATTTATATACAACATCATTGGTATTCCAATTGCAGCGGGACTTCTTTACCCATTCTACGGAATAACCCTAGACCCAATGTTTGCAGGTATGGCCATGGCTCTCAGCTCGGTGTCGGTTGTAACGAACAGCCTTCGGCTGAGAACCGCCAGGATTTGAAAAAGGACAAAGTGAGTTTGTACGGCTAATGACTGATTCAATATAAAAAGGATAAAGGTTAAAAAACCTGTCCGCCTACCGGCGGAACTTGTCCGGCTCCTGACGGATTCCAGAACCTGTCCGCCTACCGGCGGAACTTGTCCGGCTCCTGACGGATTCAAGATTTCAGATTCAAGATTCAAAAACCTGTCCGCCTACCGGCGGATTCTAGATTTAGAACTTGTCCGGTGGTTTAAGCCCCGAAGGGGCGGAATAAATAGCAAGAGGCGCAGCCCCTTGTATGGAGCGAACAATTTTTACAAGCCCGAAGGGGCGGAATAGTTTTGAAACGATGAGCCTGGAGAGCGTGTAAACAAAAGCCCCGAAGGGGCGTAATAAGTAGCAAGGGGCGCAGCCCCTTGTATGGAGCGAACGATTTTTACAAGCCCTGAAGGGGCGGAATAGTTTTGAAACGAAGAGCCTGGAATAGAATTTTGGTAAAGAGCATGCTAAGCGTTCTTTCTTGTCTTGATACAAGAAAGAACCAAAGAAAATCAAGGCTGAAAAGCCCGACCCGATGGGTTCCCCGGGGGCGGAACTGCCACGCGGCACAACTCGCCCCGCCTACGGCGTGGCTCAAACAGTGCCGCTCGGGCATTCCCGCGCTACGTTCCACCCACGACCCATTTGCGGGTCAGGCTTTTATGCCGTTTCTCTAATGCCAACAACGTTCAACGATTCTGGCCTTTACGAGCACCGCGGAGAATACCTTTCCCCAGCTGGGGCTGAAGACAAGGATAAAGGTTAAAGGATAAAGGATAAAAAATTGCCTGGCTAACGACGAAACTTGTCTTTTACCTGGCGGAACTTGTCCGGCTCCTGACGGATTCCAGAACTTGTCCGCCTACTGGCGGAACTTGTCCGCCTACTGGCGGATTTCAGATTTAAGAACCTGTCCGGTGGTTTAAGCCCCGAAGGGGCTAGAGAGCCTAGACCCGGGCAAAGCCCTGGGTTTTAAGGTGGCCACGGGTATGTTGGCGATGCAAGTAGGAGCCTCTCTAAAGAACCATTGAGACCTTTTGCATCGCAACAGGAAAAAATAAGGTTTATATCACACCCCTTCAGGAATTCAGGGAAAAATTGCACGAAGTGAAATCAATACCAACAATACTCCTCTGCCCGTTAAATCTCAGAGCAAAAAACTTACTCCTTAATGAATGTACCCTGGTTTATCTCCTCAAATGCAACGCTGAGCTCATCGTTGGTGTTCATCACTATGGGGCCTCGCCATGCTATGGGTTCATTTATGGGTTGACCACCAAATAAGAGAAAGTTGGCACCATTACTTTCAGCTTTAAGCTGCAGAATAGATCCCTTGTCGAGTATAACACCATTTAAGCTGCCAATAGGCTTAGAGTAATCGGCGAACGAGATTTGCCCATCGTAAACAAACAGGAAGTAGCTGGAGTTGGCATTCAGCGCTTCGTCAAAAAGGGCATCGGGCCATAGCCTAACATCAAGAACATCAATGCTGCTGTTGTAGGGTGTACTTAATCCAACGGCCTTACGGAATCGACCGGCAATTACCCTAACCCTCGATGAGCTTGTTTCAACCTCCGGTATATCGGATGATTTTAAATCGTGGTAGGTAGGAGGTACCATTTTAAAGCTACGGGGAAGATTCAGCCAAAGCTGAAAACCATACATTAACCCCGAAATGGGCTTAGGCATCTCCTGATGGATTATTCCGCTACCTGCAGTCATCCACTGTACACCGCCCGGGTTAACTTCACCCCTATTGCCAAGGCTGTCGGAATGCTCGACCTTTCCCTGTAGCATATAGGTGATGGTTTCAATTCCACGATGGGGGTGCCATGGAAATCCAGCAGCATAGTCGGTAGGATTTTCGGAACCAAAGTAATCCAGCAAGAGGAAGGGATCAGTCTCCATTCTTGTGTCATACCCGAAAACCCTATTTAACTTTACTCCTGCACCATCGGTAACCTGCTGGGCGGGAATAACTCTCCTTACCGTAATCACCACCTGCTTATTTTAGACCGTTAAGTTAGTAAATATTTTGATAATGTCAAATTAAAACTCTTATGGCAAGTTTTTAACGTGCATATTGTAGAACCAGGAGCGCTTTTACTTACTATCAGACTATTTTTTACAATAACACTTACACCCAATGCTTTGTTGACAAAAAAATGAAGAGCCAGTAGGCAGTTTTTCCATTTCTTACTACTTTTATCGGAAATTAAGATTTGATGGTATGACAAAACTAAGGGCGTTTATACTTTCTTTAACGCTAGCTGCTGCCTTTAGCCTTGCTCACGGGCAGGAAACAAGCATAAGCACCCGTGAGGAAGCTCTTTTTGCAAAAGCCTTTGAGCTTTACCAGAAGGGGTTGTATGCCAGCTCGCAGAAAACATTCCAGAAGTTTCTGTCTGAATATTCCTCGGACGTTGTGGCCCAGCTAAGGACCGATGCAGAATTTTACAGCGCCATTTGTGCCATTGAACTTAACAACAACGATGCTGAGTACCTTCTTGGCCGCTTCATTCAAAATCATCCCGAAAGCCAGTACATTGATTTAGCCTACTTTGTCATGGGCAAGCGGCAGTACCAGCAAAAGAACTTTACCAGCTCAATCTACTGGCTATCCATGATTGACGGGGAAGGACTAGACAGGGAAAAACGCTACGAGATGCAGTTCATGCTGGGTTACTGCTACTTTATGACGAACGATTTTGAGCTGGCAAACAAGTGGTTATACCAGGTAAAGGACATGGACAGCAAATTTTCCGGGCCTGCAACCTACTACTACTCACACATTGCCTACCTTCAAAAAAAATATGCAACCGCACTAAAGGGTTTTGAAAAGCTTCAGAACGATGAAACGTTTGCTCCTATTGTTCCCTTTTACATATCCCAAATCTACTACTTGCAGGGCGATTACCAAAAGGTAGTGGCTTATGCTCCTCCACTGGTAGCCGATAATGCCACCAGACGAACCCCTGAAATAGCACGAATAGTTGGTGATTCATACTTCAAACTTCGGCAGTACGACAGCGCGCTAGTTTACCTGAACAAGTATGTTGAAAAAACTCCCCAGCTATCGCGCGACGATTACTACCTGGTAGGATTTACCTACTATAAGACAGGGAATTTTTCTGAAGCAGCCAAGCACCTTGAGCGAGTTTCCACGGTTGATGACTCGTTAAGCCAAAATGCCAACTACCACCTGGCCGACTGCTACCTGAAGCTAAACGACAAGCCTAAAGCCAGGCAAGCTTTTGGAATGGCTGCAAAGCTAGATTTCGACTCTTTTATCAAGGAGGATGCACTTTTTAACTTTGCCAAGCTCACCTACGAGCAGCTTTACGCACCCTTCAACGAGGCAATTGAAGCATTCAGGCAGTACATCACCCTTTACCCAAACACTCCACGTACTGACGAAGCCTATAACTACTTAACCTTGGCCTACCTAAGCACAAGAAACTACAAGGAGGCGGTAGATGCGCTCGAAAAAATCAAAGTGCAAGACGTAACCATTAAAACCGCATACCAAAAGGCAACATTCTACAGAGGATTGGAGCTATTCCAAAACATGCAATTCGACGATGCCATTACGATGTTTGCAAAATCGCTCGAAAATTCAGCCTATAACCCTACAATTGCAGCGCTGGCAACCTACTGGCAGGCCGAGGCTTATTATAGACTAGAGCAGTTTGAAAAAGCAGCTGAGGGCTACAACCGATTCATTTTAACTTCCGGTGCCTTCAGCTTACCCGAGTACCTAATGGCACACTACAACCTTGGTTATTCCAACTTCAAACTTAAACGTTACGATGAGGCCGTTGTGTGGTTTCGCAAGTTTACCAACCTTAGCAACGATGAGAAAAACGTTTTTGTCGGCGATGCCTACAACAGAATCGGAGATTCATTTTTCATTCAGCGTCGCTACTGGGCTGCCATAGACTACTACGATAAAGCCATGGCTATTGGCACAATTGATGCCGATTATGCCCTGTTCCAAAGAGGCTTCGCTCTTGGGCTGGTCGAAAGGCCCGAAAAAAAGATTGAATCCCTTCAGAAGCTGCTAACCTTATACCCCAGCTCAAGCTACGCTGACGATGCAATTTTTGAAATTGCACAAAGCCAGCTGGTTCTTACACAAACAGGCAAGGCTATGGAAAACTATAAGCTGATTGAGAAAAACTATGCCGGTAGCAGCTACTACGTAAGGGCATTGGTTCAACTTGGGCTACTCTACTACAATTCCGAAAACCCTGATAGCGCCATGATGTACTTCAAGCGCGTGGTGGAAGGATTCCCAAATTCTCCTGAAGCAAAAAATGCCCTGATGGGAATAAGAAATATTTACGTGGACAGGGGCGATGCAAACACCTACTTCAACTACGCCTCCAGCTTGGGCAGCCTGGCCAACATGAGCCTAGCCGAAAAGGACTCGTTAACCTACATTTCGGCCGAAAAAATCTATATAACGGGCGATTGTGAAAAATCAAATGCCGCTTTTTCGAGCTACCTGCGCGATTTCCCCCAGGGCAACTTCAGCATTAATGCCCTTTTTTACCAGGGTGAGTGTTACCGCAAGCAAGGCATGCGCGATAGGGCAATTGAGGCTTTCGATGATGTTGCTACCCGGCAAAAAAACGACTTCACCGGTCAGAGCCTACTCAGGTTAGGCGAACTTTATTTTGAAAAGGGAAGCTACGACAAAAGCTATGAGGCATACGCAAAGCTTGAGTCGGTTGCGGAGTACAAATCAATGCTTCAGGATGCCAGGATAGGAATGCTGCGCTGTGCCTTTGAACAAAAGCAATATGCCGACATTCCGGCAATAGCCAGCAGCATACTTTCGGCAGAAAAGCTACCCGATGAGCTTGAGCGTGAAACCCAATTCAAGCTGGCTAAATCGCTCTACGAACTTGGAAGAGCCGACGAGGCCTTAGTTGAGTATTCAAAGGTGGCTACCAATCTTAAAACAGCCGAGGGGGCAGAGGCAAAGTACATGAAGACCAGCATTTACTTCCAGAAAAAGGATTACAAGAAAACCGAAGCGGAGGTTTTCGATTTTGCCGAAAAGAACACCCCCCACCAGTACTGGCTGGCCAAAAGCTTCATACTGCTGGCCGAAGTGTACGCCAACCAGGATGACTTCTTTCAGGCCAAAGCTACCCTTAATAGCGTTATTGACGGGTATTCCAGCACAACCGATGGCATTATTGACGAGGCTACCGCTAAGCTTAACCAGCTGGTAAAGACCGAGAAGGATAAGCAGTCAGTAAAGGTTGATGAGGGTGTTACTTTTTAGATGTTCCATTCTTTTAAACTAGCCAGACATGCAGAGCAGAAAATACACCAATAAGCACACACCTCATGTTGAGGTTTGCCGGTTGGCAGCGCCATACCATTTAGCCAAAAAACCAACAATATTGAATACCCATAAGCACATAAAACAACATTTTGCGCCCAATATACTGCTGGCAGGCACACTGGCGTTTATATTTACCACAAACCTGCTGGTTGGTAATAAGGCTGTAGCCCAGGAAACCAGCCTTAAAAAGGAGGTAATGGTTGTTAGACCATACGAGCCCTCCATTTCTGATGCCTTCAAAATAAACCAGCTCCCTAAAATAGAGGACACTATTAGGGTTACCCCAAACTTTACCTACTCCATCGTTCAGCGGCCTGCCGTTACAGCTTTTACACCTAGCCCTATCTCAGCAGCTCGAATGATGGCCGAACCATTGAAGGATTTATCAAAGGGGTACATTAAGCTGGGGATGGGAAACGCAGTACTTCCAGTTGCCGAGGTATACTTCATGAGCAAGCGTAATCCGGACTTTATGTATGGCGCTTGGGTACAGTACCGCTCAAAGATTGGGAAGGTTAAACTAGAAAACAGCAAAAAGGTTGATGCCAGCTCATCCACGGCTGATATACAGATTTTTGGGAAAAGAATGTTTGCCAATAAAATTCTTCAGGGAGATTTAGGCTATAGCAACAACGCAAGAACCTACTACGGGTACAACATACTGGATAGCCTGACTAGCCCAACATCCGATAAGCAAAGGGTTAACAGGGTAAACGCTAACCTCAACTTCAACACATCCCGGAAGGATTCAGCCCATTTCAACTATAACGCCCTAGCTAGCTTTGAACATCTAGGCGATAAGTTCGATATGCAGGAAAACAGAATTACCGGATTAGGAGGACTCAATAAGTATTTAAAGCAGGAGCAACTTGGCGTTGATATCTCATTTACCCACTACTCCCGAAGCAGCCAGTTTGACATGCAGAAAAATTCTATTCTGAACATTTCACCATGGATTCATTTCTTTGGGAAGCAGTGGCGGGCAGTAGCCGGGCTATACATGGTTTACGATGCCAACTCCGGAATCAACAACACCTTCATCTATCCACGCGCCATGCTCTCCTATGATGTTGTAAGCCACTATGTTATACCCTACATTGAATTTGGAGGCTACCTTGAGGAAAACTCCTACTCCAAGCTTATTCGGGAGAATCCCTGGATAACGCCTGGCATTAGCGCCTGGAACACAACCCATAAGCTGGTGATGACGGGTGGAGTAAAGGGGAAGTTTAGCGCCAAGGTATCCTACAATGTTCAGGCCTCCTACTCCATAGTTGACAGCTTATACTTCTATACAAACATCAGCATCAATCCGGCAAATCCGCTGTATAATAGGTTCAACCTGGATTTCGATAACGTTGAGCTTACTAAAATTTTAGGCGAGCTCACCATCGCTCCATCGGAAAGGTTCAGCGTTCTGATTCACACCGAGTACTTCAGCTACAAAATGAATGAGCTGGCACATCCATGGCATAAACCCGACTACAACACCTATGCTGAGCTACGCTATAACCTAAGGGATAAGATATACACCAGCATACAACTTTTTGCCGTAGGCAAACGTTGGGTGCTCTCGCCCGACGGGGTATCGCCTGTTAGGCTTAAAGGGTACGTGGATGCCAACCTGGGATTCGACTACAACTTCAACAACAGGCTTTATGCATTCCTAAACCTGAACAACATCACCTCGTCACGCTACCAGGAATGGTATCTCTATCCTGTTCAGGGATTCAACCTTCAGGCTGGGCTATCGTATAAATTCTAGCCGGAAATGTTGAAAGTTTAAGATATCAGGCTCAACTTTGACCTTTCCACAGCATTTGCACCATTTTTTCGTGGAACAAATCGTATCCTTTCAATTCGTAACCCCCTTTAACCAAACATAGGAAGCTGCTCGAAATTGCACCTGAGGCAATTTACTGGCTACACAATTATTTTTCTTCAAGTTATAATAGGCCAACCCGCAGGATTTTAAAAAAATGGACTTTATGGTTAAATAATGCTAAATTTGTTTCTTGAAATTATTTAACTGCCGAACAATGCACTGCCAAACAGCAAAAGAGATTAAATCAAGCTTGATAACACACGGGTTAGGTTGGATTTTTTTAATTTCAACCTTCATGCTGAGCATGCCTCGGCTAGCTGCCCAACCCGCAGGATTTAAGGAAATATTTACCGATGCCGAATACTACCTTCTGATGGACGATTACCAGGAAGCGCTACCCCTTTACCAGAAACTTTACAAGCTGGATTCTACCAACAGCAATATCCATTACCGGCTTGGCCAGTGCTACCTGAATATTTCCGGGAAAAAACAAATGGCCATACCCTTCCTAGAAATGGCCGCTCAAAGCATTAGCCCAAAGTACGTAGAAGGGTCATACCGTGAAACAAAAGCTCCGTTGAATGCCCTCTTTTACCTTGGGCAGGCCTACATGATCAACATGGAGCTTTCCAAAGCCCTCAATGCGTTTACCCAATTCCGGGAGAACCTGAACGTTGGCGATATATACAACCTCGACTATGTAAACCAACAGATTAAGGCCTGCCAAACCGCCGCCTCTTTTCTCGAAAAACCGCTCAACATAAAAAAGGAGCGGTTTGTCCTGCTTCCAGGCAGAAATGTTAGCATTAGCTATCCGGTTTTCTCGGGCGATAGGCAAAGTTTAGTATTTACTGTAAAGGAAAAATTCTACACCGCTCTATACCATAGCGTGAAAACCAATGGTGAATGGGGAACACCCAGCAACATCACCCTTGACTTGGGCGTAGAAGGTGAGGTTTACTCCACATCCCTTAACCATGATGGCACCAAACTCCTTATTTTTATTAATGACATGGGTTCAGGGAATATCTACATATCTACCCTTGAAGGTGGAAAGTGGCAACTTGCAAAGAAATTTCAGGGTGATATAAACTCTAGAGACTGGGAAACCTTTGCCTCCTACTCGGCCGATGACAAGTATATTCTTTTTACTTCGAACCGTAAAGGTGGCGTTGGAGGGCTTGATATATACATTTCCGAGTTACTTCCTGGTGATAAAGTTTCGCCTCCGTCCAACCTTGGTGAAATCATAAATACACCCTACAACGAGGAATCGCCCATTTTAAGCCCCGATGGCAATACCCTTTACTTCGCATCACAGGGACATAACAGCATGGGCGGATACGATATCTTCTACTCCAAACGTATTCCCAACGGGCAATGGTCAAATCCTGTAAATATCGGATACCCCATAAACACTCCCGACGATGAGTATTTTTACTTTCCTTTTGATTCCAGCACCGCCGTTATGCCCTTAGCCTCCAACGGTGAATCGCCATACAACGAACTTTACCAAATCTCCATAAATCCTGCCCCACCGGTAAGGTACGTTGGACTCGACGGCTCCATCTACCTTACCGACAACTCCGACATCCAATCGGCTGATGTTAAAATTATCATTACCTCCGACAGTATACTGAACATAAGAGATACCATTGTTCCCTCCAAAATTGGCAAGTTTACATGTACACTAACACCAGGGACATACAGAGTTGAAGCAGCCAGCAACTTCTACAGCATGGAGCCGGTGCACCTGTATATTCCTCGCAACTTTAACCAGGAGGTTTATCCGCTAGAGCTGAAACTTCAACCCAAAATGGTTGCCGAGGGCGCCGTCATCAAGCTGCAGAATATTCTTTTCGACTTCGACAGCTACGCCCTTACCCGCGAAGCTAAGTTTGAACTTGAAAAGGTTTTCAACCTGATGGCCGAAAATCCATCATTATACATTGAGGTTACAGGGCATACCGATAGTAAGGGCTCGCCCATTTACAACCTAAAACTTTCGGCCAAGCGCGCCAGTGCCGTAGTGGATTACCTGGTTGCAAAAGGGATTGACGAAAGACGTTTCATTGTTCGCGGGCTAGGATCGCTGGAAAATCTTGCCACAAACACCAATCCCGATGGAAGTGATAACCCGGCCGGGAGACAATTCAACCGTCGTGCCAGCATTAGAATTTTCAACCCCGATAAAAAAATCAGCATTGAGTATGTTGATGTTCCTGAACATCTTAAACCCATAAACTCTCGATATACCATACTACTAGCCCAACCCGGTGTTAAGCCTACAGAAAAACAGATTTCAGAGGTGGAGAAAGCCCTGGACATGAATACTCAGGTCTATGCGGTTGGTTCCTACAACTTTATATGCATTGGCAGCTTCTCTTCCAAATCCGATGCCATCGAATCGTTCGGGAAGGTTGTTGACCTCAACTTCCCACAAGCGGTAATTATCAACGAAAATGAGCTGCAGCGAATTGTCAGATCCTCGCAAAAGCAGCTAATCACCAAACGCACTATCTACACCATACTGGTGGTAACCTGCGAAAAGCCGCTAAACCAAGACTCATTCAAAGGGTTCCCGGTAACGGAGGAGAAAGGCGAAGACGGTCTGTACAGGTACTATTTTGGCATCTTTGACACCAGGGACTCTGCCAAAAAGAATCTCGACACCGTTAACTCTCTGGGATTTCCGAATGCAATTATAGTGAAGCTCGAAAAGAACAGGTGATGACTGAAGGTGTTTTGGAAAACAACATGGTAAAACTCAGGGCACCGGAACCCGATGATGTGGATTTGCTCTACGTTTGGGAAAACAACATGGAAATATGGAAGGTGAGCAACACCATTACCCCATTCTCACGCCACCTGCTAAAAAAATACATCGAAACAGCACACCTCGACATTTGGGAGTCAAAACAACTTCGACTCATCATTGAGGCTAAGGATCAGAACGCCCTGATGAATGTTCCTGTAGGGTTGATTGACCTTTTTGACTTCGACCCCTACCATCTTAGGGCAGGGATAGGTATTCTGATTGCAAACCAGCAGTACCGTCGCAGAGGCTATGCTACTGAGGCACTAAAACTCCTCGTTCGGTACTGTTTTGGCATCCTCCAGCTAAACCAGATTTACTGCAACATATCGGCCGATAACCCGGTTAGCCTGCAGCTCTTCAAGAAGCAAGGATTCGTTGAGGTTGGGGTAAAAAAATCATGGTTAAAAACGCAAAGCGGCTGGGAGGATGAGGTAATGCTCCAGCTCCTTAACCCCAAACCACGCCTACCAAAAAACTAACCCGGAATAAAAGCTGCCAGGGTTCAAACCACAAGCTGCACGAGTAAAAAATTCCGAGTTGCAATTAATCAAAGTTAAAAAGGCTCGGAATATCTGGCCATAGAGACTTAACCTCTGGATTTTTGCTACAGAACTCGTTGGTGTGCTTACAGTAGGTGTAGTCATTCTTCCACGATGTGCCGTTTGCTGAAATTTCCCGAAGCGCATTGGCAATGTACTCCACCTCGGCATCGGTGGTTGTTGGATGTAGCGACCACCTAACCCAGCCGGGCTTCTGAGAAAAATCGCCATGATTAATCATTTCGGTAATCCGGTGCGACTTATCTTTAGTAACATTCAACAGGAAATGGCCGTATGTACCGGCACAAACACACCCGCCCCGCATTTGAATGCCGTAGCGCTCGCTTAGCAGGGTAACCACCAGGTTGTAGTGGAGCTCATCAATGTAGAATGAAATAGAGCCAATTCTTTGGCAGCAGTTTTCGGCCAAAATATGAAGCCCGGGGATACCCTTCAGCTTTTCGAAGGCAAGATTCACGAGATCCTCCTCGCGAAGGGCGATATTTTTAACCCCCATTTTCTCCTTAAGCCTGATGGCCAGTGCAGAGCGAATGGCCTGAAGGAAACCGGGCGTTCCACCATCCTCCCGCCTTTCGATATCGTCAATATACTTGTACTCACCCCAGGGGTTCGTCCAGTCCACCGTTCCGCCTCCAGGGTTATCGGGAACCCTGTTTTTATAAAGTTGCGAGTTGAAAATTAGCACGCCCGAAGCCCCGGGCCCACCAAGAAACTTGTGGGGTGAAAAGAATATGGCATCCAGCCTCTCAAGTGGTTCGGAGGGGTGCATGTTAATTTCTTCATAGGGAGCAGATGCGGCATAATCAACAAAACAAAGGCCTCCGACCTCGTGCATGATACGCGCCAACTCGTGAACAGGAGTTCGGATACCGGTTACATTGCTGCAAGCCGTAAAGGAACCAATCTTCATTGGCCTGTCGCTGTAATTCTCAAGTGTTCTTCTTAAATTAGCTGGTGAAACCATGAGGTTCTCGTCGGGCTCCACCACCACCACCTCGGCAATAGTTTCGTACCATGAGGTTTGGTTGGAGTGGTGCTCCATGTGGGTAACAAACACCACCGGCCGCTCTTTAGGGTTGGCAAAGACAAAGCTGTAGTTTTTTAACCCCAGGATGCGCTGGAATTTATTTACTGAGGATGTCATTCCGAAACCCGAAGTTACAATTACATCATCCGAACCAGCATTTACGTGCCGTTTTATCTCCTTTAGGGCAAAGTGGTAGGCCTCGGTCATAAATTTCCCAGTGTAGCTGCTCTCGGTATGGGTGTTGGCCACCATGGGGCCAAAAACATTCAGCATCCTCTCCTCTATTGGCCGGTATAGCCTGCCACTGGCAATCCAGTCGGCATAAATTAATGGCTTCTGCCCAAAAACAGTGGGGTAGGTTGTATCAATCCCTACAATGTTCTTCCTGAACTGCTCAAAGTACTTCTCGGTTTGGCTCATTTCATAGTAATATTTTGAGAAAAATTATCTTCAACTTTGCTCCATCACGCTGTAATCAGGAATTTCATTTAGACTGTAGGAGTTCCCCGATTCCCAGCTTACAGCAAAGGTGTAGTGTTTAATTCCGTTTGTAATCACCAGGTAGGGAGCCTTAAAGTATGAGTTGTAGCGAACAACCTGGTCAACAGTGCTCTCGCTGAGTTCAACATCAGCAGCCTTACACTCTACAACCACTAACGGCTTCCCGACTCTACCATAGACCACCACATCGGCTCTATGGTTTACCCCATTCAGCAAAAAAGCAACCTCCACCCCTATTAATCCCGTGGGAACATTCTTAAAATCGCAAAGGTAGCGAATAAGGTGTTGCCTCACCCACTCCTCAGGGGTTAGAGGTACGAATTTTTTCCTTACAGCATCAAAAATCTGTAAGCTTTTACCAACCTCCCTTACTCGGAAGTCAAATTCTGGGAAATTGAGCCTGCTTATACCTTCAACAGCCATAGGGCAAAAGTACTAAATTCCGGTTGGGGTGCAAATGCCAACCAATCAACCTATACAGTAGGAATTTGAGATTAAGAAAATACTATTCCTTTTTGCAGATACTCAAGGCTTCGAAAAATGAGCGGGTTAAACCATAAGTGAATAAAATATCAGCAAATATTTGCTAACCAACCAAAAATGAAATTTTTCATTTCAAACCCGCTATCGGTTTCAAAAAATATTTGTTAATTTGTGTTACTAGATAACCTAAAAAATTAACCTAATAATGAAGAGGCTACTATTCACCCTGGTCATAGTAATGGCTTATGGCATCTCGAATGCACAGCTGTTCAAGGTTTTTGGACACGAGGTAGGGTATATTTACGTTGGACCCAGGCTTGGCATGAACTTTTCCAAGTTTTCCGACTTTAACGGCACTTATGAAAAAAGCCGGTTTGGATATGAGTTTGGAGCAGTGGGGGAGTTTGGTTTCACCACTCGTTTTTCCATTCAAACCGAGCTGATGTTCCTGTCGAAGGGAAGCAGGGATGAGAATTTTGGAAAAATCAGGATGAACTACATCGGCATACCCATTCTGGCCAAATACGGATTCAGGGCGTTGGGGCTGGACAAGGTTTATGTGATGGGCGGAACGTTTGCCAACGTAAGGGTTGGCGGCGCTTGGGTATATGACGATGGCACTACCTATGAACTGGGAGGTGGTATGAAAAAATTCGAGTGGGGAATGGGGCTGGGTGCAGGAGCGCAGTACCCGTTTAAAACTGGTGTAGCAGCTTTGGATTTAAGGTACTCATTGGGGTTCTCAGATATTCATTCGGATGATAATATTACGACTCACTCCAGATCATTCGAGGTAATTCTCACCTACAAGTTCGATTTGGTTGACCTGATGTTCAAGTTGAAGAAGAATAAAACTCCGGAACCTGAACCAGCAGGTAACGAAGTGGATAGCAACAATGCCAAGGGGCTGAAGATTGAAAAAAGAAACTAACCCTTAGCTATTACCTTATTTATTTTGTAGAAGCCTGCCATCAGGCTTTTATTGTTAAAAGTGATAAGCTAGTGCAGCCTGACACCAATCAAGTGGATAAACTCTTCGCGGGTGTTATCGTGGGTTAGGAAAGCACCGGTGAATGCAGAAGTGGTGGTTACGGAGTTCTGCTTCTGAATGCCCCGCATCTGCATGCACATGTGAGCAGCTTCAATCACCACGGCCACTCCCAATGGGTTGAGCGTTTCCTGAATGCAGTCGCGGATTTGAACGGTAAGCCGTTCCTGAACCTGAAGCCTTCGGGCATAGGCATCTACAACCCTGGCAATTTTACTTAAACCGGTGATATACCCATTTGGGATGTAGGCAACATGAGCTTTCCCGTAAAAGGGTATCATGTGGTGCTCGCACAGCGAGTAGAGCTCGATATCCTTCACCAGCACCATCTGCCGGTAATCCTCCTTAAACCTGGCGCTTCGTATCATCTCATGTGGGTCAACATTATAGCCGTGCGTAAGGAACTGTATGGACTTAGCCACCCTTACAGGAGTTTGAACCAAGCCCTCCCGCGAGGCATCCTCGCCAATAAGCTTGATTATCTCACTGTAGTGGTAGGCAAGTTTTTCTGTTGTCTCGGCGTTCCAACGCTCAATCCGGGAGTAACCCTCCTCATCGTTTATAGATGCGCCCTGGTTAATTTCTTCCATTTCCACAATAAATTTATTCCCCGTAGTACTCTACAGAGTTGTTTTCTGTTTCTACTATCCTGATGCAGTGAAGTAAAGCACCAACAACCGCTAAAGGTTTTTGGAGCTCATTCCAGATTGAAACAGCCAGGTTTTCGGTTGAGGCCATTTTGCCCCTCATAAAATCAACATCCATGTTGATGTTCTTATGGTCAAGCTTCAGCACTACCATGTCATGCACAATCCGGCTAATATCCTTGGCATTCACCGCATACCCCAAATCCGCATTAACCTCGCCCTTAACTGTAACAAATAGCTCGTAGTTATGCCCATGCCAGTTGGGATGCGAGCACTGACCAAAAATTTGAAGATTTTGCTCATCGCTCAAATCCGGATTAAAAAGACGGTGGGCCGAGCTAAAACGCTCCCTTCGTGTTAGGTAAACAACAGGCATATAAACCACTGTTTAGCGAAAACAAACTACAAAACTAAGCTCTTAAATTTAAAGTTATACGCTTTTTGTAATTTTGATGAGCTAAAATGAAACTATACGACTCATGTAGGCAGTTTAACATTTTAGGAATTTTATTGTTCAAAACGGTAATCAGGCGAATTTAAGAACATGAACCGAATTCTTCTAGTTCTGGCAACCCAGGTTGAGGCCATGCCAATAGCCACAAAGAAGCTACCCATAGGCTTTCCAACGGCTATGAGCCTTACGGAAAGACACCACGTAGATATTCTGGTTACCGGAGCTGGTGCAGTGCCCACAGCATATCATCTGGCCAGGAATTTATCAACCTACAACCTCATTATAAACTTAGGCATAGCTGGTAGCTACCGGGCAGAAATTATGCCGGGCAGCTTGGTTACTTTAGGTAGCGACGCATTTGCCGACTATGGGATAGATAACAACGGGCATTTCGAGCCAATCAATAGTTTTGATTTTAACAATGACACTCCTTACCGGCTCGATAGGCTAGAAAGTCCCTGGTTAAACCAATTTAACCTAGCGCTTCCTGTTGTAAAGGGCATTACTGTTGGAACTACTAGCGGTTCAACAGAAAGGATTGCCAGGTTGCGAGAACAATGGAATCCCGATATTGAAACCATGGAGTCGGCAGCTGTCTTTTTTGCTTGCCTCGCTGCCGGCAAGCCTTTCATTTGCCTGCGCGCCATTTCCAACGCCGTTGAGCCCCGAAACCCAAAAAACTGGAGAATTAAACTGGCCGTTGATAGGCTAGCCGATTGCACCCTCGACCTGCTGGAAAATAAAATAGCATAATCATGCAAAGCAAAAAACCTCTTAAACTTAACTTTTCTACCTGCCCCAACGATACCTTTATGTTCTGCGCTATGGTTAACCGCTTGGTAGAAACCAAAGGGTATCAGTTTGAACCCTACCTGGCCGACATAGAGGAGTTGAACCGGCTAGCAGCACAACAGCTACCGGATATCACCAAGCTAAGCTACGGGGCATTCCCGGAGCTTTCGGCCAGCTACCAGCTGCTGGACTCCGGTAGCGCCTTGGGAAGCGGCGTTGGCCCTCTGGTAGTTAGCAGACGTAAAATTTACCCCGATGAGGTGGCCTACACCAGAGCTGCTCTCCCCGGCGAACATACTACAGCCCACCTGCTATTCAACCTTGCCTACCCCAATGCAATGAATAAAAAATTCTACCTTTTTTCCGAAATCGAGCAGGCTGTGCTGGACAACGAGGCAGATGTAGGTGTGCTCATCCATGAGTCACGATTTACTTACATGACCAAGGGGCTAACTAAGGTAGCCGATTTAGGTGAATTCTGGGAAAAAAGAACCAACCTACCCGTACCCCTCGGGGGAATTGCCATTAGAAAAGACTTACCTGAAAACCTGAAAACCGACATTGCCATAATATTGCAAAGCAGTATAAAGTTTGCATTTGCCAATCGCTCTGCCACCATGCCCTATGTCAGACGCTTTGCCCAGGAAATGGACGAAGAAGTTATGGAAAAACATATTAACCTCTACGTCAACAACTTCTCTCTATCACTGGGTAACTCGGGCAGAACTGCCGTGCTGGAGCTCCTTAAAACATCCGGAAAACTGCCGGACAACTGTGAAACCAAGTCTCTTTTCATATACTGAATGATAGCCTTGGCATTGCGCAAGCTGCTTTTCGCCAAATAATTTGAATTTTTACAGCTCAAACCCTTTAAACTTTGATTTGAAAACGATATTTTTATGATTACAATAACTTTTTAAATGCTCAATGGAAAGTCACCATCATACCAACAATAACACCAAAACACCCATTTTTGGAAAAACTCAATGCATTGTTGACAGGATACAATCGCTCGACCAAAAATGGTATGTAGAATTCTGGCTGATTCGTTACTACTTCATGGGAATTGAGGTTTACAGGTACAAAAAGGAGAAGGTTAAGCTGAATGGGAAAAACAACGAGCTTGCCAAGAATGGTAGCGAGTAGAATCCACGCTAAAATCTAATACTTACCTCTTAAATAGCCATCCATATCCCATTTTTTCTTTTCCGGAAGCAATAGATGGATGATCAACTCAAAGATTATTTATAAAAAGCCATAGTGCGACCATCTCAATACAACCAACGTTAACGGGATAGTAAATTTTGGATATTTCTGAGATAAATAACAAGATTTTGTTGCCCTGCCTTCAGTATATTTGAAAAAAATATTGCCATATACCTGATGATTTCTACAAACGAACGCTACAACCGATTTATAGAGTACTTTAACCGAACCATGCCGTCGGCCACAACGGAGCTGAGCTACAGCAACCCCTACGAGTTACTGGTAGCAGTAATCCTAAGCGCCCAGTGCACCGACAAGCGTGTGAACATGGTAACTCCTGATTTTATTAAACGCTTCCCCAACCCTGAAACGCTGGCAGCATCAAGCACCGAGGAGGTGTACGAGCTGGTGAAAAGTTGCACCTACCCCAATAGCAAGGCCAAGCATCTGGTGGAAATGGCTCAAACCCTGCTCTCCAAGTTTGACGGCAAGGTGCCCGAGGATGTTCAACTGCTACAGCAGCTGCCGGGAGTTGGGCGTAAAACAGCAAACGTAGTGGCCTCGGTAGCTTTTAACATACCTGCCATGCCTGTTGATACGCATGTTTTCAGGGTTGCCAGACGTTTAGGTTTGGTTACTAATGCCAAAACACCGCTGGCAGTCGAACGGCAGCTTACTGAAAAAATCCCGGCCCAACTGCTTGCTACAGCGCACCATTGGCTTATACTACACGGACGCTATGTTTGTACAGCCCGAAATCCAAAATGTAGCGAATGTGGCTTAGCTGACATTTGCAAAGAGTTTCGCAGCAAGGCAAAATCTTCAGAAAAATAAAAGCCAGCTATACAGTAGTCAACCATCTAAGATTCGGAGAACATCAAAAAAATATTATGCCCAAATACCGGGGATGTACCCATGCAAAGAAGTGGCTTCAAATGGAACCCTGAACTACAGGTAATTTCTTGCAGCTATTCTTTATTAAACAACCAGGTAGGGTAACTTGCATAAACAAGCATGAATAACCGTGCGTTACCTACGAGTTCGGCGAAACCTAAACATGGGTATCCTTTCCGCTTAACCCCCATGCCTAAAGGGTATGAAAATCATAAACCTAAAAGTAACGTACAAATGAAAAAAGCGAAATGATTCAACCAAACAAAATAAAAAGTAGCTTTCATTTCTGCATTTCTATATTTATTGTCATTTTTGCCTTCACATAGCTAGCATTAATCAAAGTATGAGCATGCCCCATGTTGTCAAAAAAAATTTCAGGCTGTTGCGCCGCATATTATACTTCGCATTAGCCATCGGAATTGTGCTGATATTCATACCCCAAAAAGGGAGGTTCAAGTACGAATTTCAAAAGGGTAAACCTTGGATGCACGATGATCTTTATGCTCCCTTTGATTTTCCCATATACAAAACAGATGCAGAGCTCTTTTCGGAGCGAGCCGAGATACTAAAAAATTTTAGCCCCTTTTACCGCTTCGACTCTACGGTTGCACAGGAGGCTATTCAACAGTTCAGGGTTGACTTTCACGAAACATGGGTCAAATTCATAGCCGAAAATAACGGTGTTCAGCCCCTTTCCTTATCAAAAGTCAATGAGTTGTCAACTTTTTATGAGAATGAGGCTATCAACGCCATTCAGCACGTAATGGACAGCGGGATACTCAATAAAACAGAAAATCTGGTTAGCAATGACATGGCAAGCTCCAAGCTAACAATTCTTGCCGGTAACGTAGCTCGCGAAACTCTTTACGAAAATGTTTTTACCAAACGTAAGGCTCTGGAGTATGTAAAAAACAAGCTTCAACAAGCCACTCCCCCTGGCAGAACACCCGTAGGCAATATATGGGCTTACATGGATTTACAAAAGTACATCCAGCCCAACCTGATGTATGATGATTTCATAACCCAAAAGTACAAGAACGAGCAAATTGCGAGCATATCGCTAACCAAGGGGATGATACAGGTAGGCGAGCGCATCATATCAAAGGGTGAACTCATCACTTCCAGTATATACCAAGTGTTGGAATCGCTTAAAAAGGAGTACGAAATCCATCTGGGCAGCAGAAATAGCGCTATAGTTACAGCGGGTAATGCATTGATGGTTACCGCATTGTTTATTATTCTCTACATGTTTATCCTCAGCTTCAGACCCGAAGTTTTCCGAAACGACGCAAAAATCCTATTCATTCTGATGCTAATTACCCTGATGGCTGTAATTTCGATTTACATAATAAAGAGTAGCCTTTTCAGCATATACATAGTCCCCCTGGTAATTGTTCCAATTTATATCCTCACATTCTTCGACTCGCGGCTAGCGCTATTCACTCATCTGGTAACCATATTCCTGGTAGGATTTTTTGTACCCAATAGCTTCGAGTTCGTTTTTATCAACTTTATTGCGGGAATGGTGGCCATTATAAGCATGACGAACTTCTACCGCAGGGGGCGATTGTTTGTTACCGTGGGCATGGTATATGCTACCTACGCCTTACTCCTCGTGGGACTTGCAGCTGTTGAGGAGGGTAACATAAAAGATTTTGAGAGCATTAACCTTCTTTGGTTTGCTATAAACGCCCTACTGCTTCTGGCGCTATACCAGCTGGTGTACCTATTTGAAAGGATTTTTGGCTTCCTCTCCGATGCAACGCTCATCGAGCTATCCGATACCAACCTCGATTTACTTCGAAAGCTGGCCGAAGTTGCCCCAGGCACCTTTCAGCACTCCCTTCAGGTGGCCAACCTGGCTGAAACAGCAATTCAACATGTTGGCGGAAACCCCCTGCTGGTTAGGGCTGGAGCTCTATACCATGATATTGGGAAAATGGCCAACCCGTTGTACTTCATCGAAAACCAACCATACGACTTCAACCCCCACCGAAACCTGGATTTTACCGAAAGCGCATCAATCATTATCAACCATGTTACCGAGGGTGTCAGAATTGGCCGCAAGGCCGGACTTCCCGACCAGCTGATTGACTTCATACAAACCCACCACGGCACCTCAAAGGTTAGATACTTCTACCAGCGACACCTCGATAAGTTTGACAACGGCGCTGCCGATGCCGTAAAGTTTACCTACCCTGGCCCTATTCCGCCCAGCAAGGAAACAGCCATTCTGATGATGGCTGATGCAGTGGAAGCCGCCTCAAGGAGTATGAAGAATGTGACTGAGGAAAACATAAAGGAGCTTGTTGACACGCTTATAAACCAGCAGCTGGCCGATGGTCAGTTTAACGATGCCAACATCACCTTTAAGGATATCTCGACCATTAAATCGGTTTTCAAGAAGAAGCTGCTGAACATCTACCACGCCCGAATAGAGTACCCCGAGACTAAGGCTAACGAGTAATTTTTTTACTTTCGGATAGTAGTAGGTTGATTCTCGCAGGCACTTATGGCCCACGGTAACAACCATAAAAGCAACATAACCAAGCGAACTAGGCCGAAAAATTTTCAAAACCCGGTATGCCCTCAATCTTAACTGGGCGACCCTGTTTTAACCCTACTCCTATAACCTTCGCCTTTACTGCCGTTGAGCCATCGGGTATGGCTATCACCTCCTGATCAAACACCAACCGTAAATGCCCCTCACGACGAGCTGATACCCTTACCTTAAATTTATCACCGCTGGCGAGCGAACGTTTGTAGTCTATCTCTATTCGGGTAACCACCAAATCTATACCCTCAGTGTGAAGGCGAGCAAAGTCAATACCCCAGCTGAGCAAATATTTATGACGGGCATGCTCCAGGTAGTTCAGGTAAACTGCGTTGTTTACAATTCCCTCAAGGTCGCACTCGTAGTCCCGAACCTCCATCTCTAGTTCGAACAGCTCTGCTAATTTGTCCATGGTATGTAACAAATATTTATACGGCCATTGAATAACACTCTGAAGAGTAGCGCAAATTTGGTAAAAAAAATCAGTTTCCCTCAACCATGTACTCCTTAAGCTTCTCCGATTTAGGGTTATTGAAGAGCTCATCGGGTGTTCCCTGTTCAATAATTTCACCATTATACATAAAAATTACATGGTCGGCCAACCGAATAGCCTGCCTAAGTACATGCGTTACCAGGATAATGGTGTAATTTTCCTTGAGGTTTCGGAACAGGTTTTCGATAATTTTACTGGAAATGGGGTCAAGGGCCGAGGTTGGCTCATCGGCCAGGATTATTCGGGGTTTCACCGCCAAACCTCGCGCCAAACAAAGCCTTTGCTGCTGACCAATGGAGAGGCTGGTGGCTGGAGAGTGCAGCCTATCCTTAACCTCGTTCCACAAGCCCACCTCCTTAAGGTGCTTTTCCACATTGTAGTCTATCAGCTTTCGGTCGCGTATCCCCTTAAGCTTTATCCCGTAGGCTACATTCTTATAAATTGAAACGGGTAACGGGTAGGGCCGTTGCGAGAGCAAACCCATTTTTTGCCTAATTGAAGGTATATTTTTACTTGTATTCAGGATGTCATCGTCCTCGATAAAAATGTTGCCCGTGACCTTAAGCTCCCTGTACAGGTCGGTTAGCTTATTCATGCACTTTAGCAGGGTGGTTTTGCCACAACCCGAAGGACCTAGAAGAACTGTTATCCTATTTTTAGGAATTTCCAGGTTTATATCCTTCAGAATATGATGGTTACCCGCATGTACGTTTAGGTTTCTGATGCTTAAAATTGTACAGTCCTGAATAACTTGAGTATCAGTAGGGTTATTGGTCATTTTAATATCAATTTCTAAGATGAACTACTTAATGTTAGTTTTTGAATATCGGTTCGAAAGGAACCTTGCGCTAAGGCTTATAATCAGGATGATGATGGTGAGAATAGTGCTTGCAGCATAGGCACGCTCCCTTACCTCAGGGATTGGAGAGCCCAGCTGAAAGAATATAGCCAAAGGCAGCGTGGCGGCAGGCTCATCAAGGTTAACAGGTATTAAATCGGTGTAACCTGCAGTAAAAAGCACCGAAGCGGCATCGCCAATGCCCCTGCCAAACGCCAGCAATGCAGCAGTGATGAATCCAGAGAAACCCTGCTTCAGCATCACCTTATAAGAGGTTTCGGCCTTGGTTGAGCCCAAGGCCAAGCTTGCCTCATGCAACCCCCTTGGTATGGTTGAAAGAACCTCATCGAAGGTGCGCACCATAATTGGGGTTACCAGAAGGGCAACTGTAATAATTCCTGCCAGCAACGATGCATTTAAACCAAAGAAAAGCATCAGCGTAAAACCAAATGCCCCGTAAACAATGGATGGAATGCCCCATAGCACATCGAGCAGGTAGCGAATGGTTTCCTGCGTTTTTTTGTGCCTTACCAGGTGAACGTTCAGGAAAAGGGCAGCCGGCATACCCAGTACAATGGCAATAAGCGTTGCGCCAAAAGCAATGTAAATTGAACCTACAATGGCATTCAGGACTCCACCCTCTCCCCCGTAGTAGTATCCTCCCTTAGGTGTTTTAATCACCATATCGAGCGACAGGGCGTTAAACCCCTTGACAAACACAATGACGATGATTAGGCCCAAAACAGCAATAAGGGAGTAGGTGGCAATCGCCGAAAGAGCTATAAATATTTTCTCCTCTATAATCTTCCACCTGTTCATCGCTCGCGGGTTTTAAAGATGAAGTACCGAAATATCAGGTTTATCAAAAGAATGATAACCAGCAGCAGCAAGGCGGCAAACATCAGCGCTGAATCATACAGGGGAATGGAAAGCATTTCGCCATAGTTATTGGCAATGAGTGCCGGTAAAGGATATCCGGCTTCAAAGGGGTTGAAGTGCACCTGCACCCGGTTACCCACCACCATCATCACAGCCATTGTTTCGCCAAATGCCTTGGCTATGCCCAGCCCAAAAGCTGAAATTATCCCCGGGTAGCTCTTGCGGATAACCACATGCTTTACTGACTCCCAAAAGGTGGCACCCAGTGAAAGGGAAGCCTCTCTCAATCCCATTGGCACCGTTTTAAAAACTTCGGTTATCATGTTCAGCATGTAGGGGACACACATAACTGCCAGCACAATACCTCCCGCCATAATGGTGTAGCCCGAGGAGGTGGTTCCGAAAATAGGAGCAAGAAATTTTGAAATGAAGGGCACCACCACCAGAATACCCCAAACACCGTAAATGACAGATGGTAGCCCAGCCAATATATCAATTACCGGGTACATCACCTTGACCAGTCTTGATGAGGCAAATTGAGTAAGGTAAATGCCGGCCAGCAGGCAAACTGGAGCTGATAGTACAAATGCAATCAGGGTTACGTAGATAGAACCCGCCACAAATGGCCAGAAGCCAAACTTACCCTGAGATGGCTGCCAGTCGGAGGTGAAAAGCAGGGTTCGGAGGGATTGGTGCTCTAACAACGGCAGTGATTTCAGGTAAAGCCCAACCCCAATAATTACCGGCATAAGCAGGATGATTACCATCGTGGTAATCATCCATGTTTTAGTGGTACGGTCAAAAAATATTCTTCGAAACATGGCTTTTTACTCCAGCAGCTTCAAATACTGGTTTATCTTTTCATGGTTAAGGGGTACATACCCCGCCTCCCTAACATATTTCTGACCTTCGGTAAGGCACCACCTTATAAAATTAATTGTAGCTTTTTTCTCAGGTTTACCCCTGGAAACAAAGTAAAGCTCGCGAGCGGGTGGCGAAGGATAACTCCCATCGCTAATGGCTTTTAGAATCAGGTCAAGGGAAGTGTAAAAATTTTCTGTAGAATCAAGCTGACCGTTCCCATTGACGTCGATTGGAACAACCTCAACCCCGCTTCTCTTTTTTCCGGTTTTTATATCGAAGGCAAAAATTGTGTTGTTAAAGCCAATACCAAGAGGATCGTTGGCCACAGCTTCTGCAAGTCCTGGGTCACCAAAAATTCCAACTCCCTTAATATTTTCCTGCTTCCCACCCAGGTAGTTTGCCCAGGTTTCGGCAGCACCACAGGCATCGGCACGGCAGTACACAGTAATGCCATCGTTACCGGGGATGCCGAGCAGCTTGTTCCAACTCGTTATGGATTCTTTAAGAAATATTGCGGAAAACTCCTCACGCGTTAGCCCTCGCGTCAAAATCTGATTCAGATGGGGATTTCTAACGCTAATGGTGGGCACAACGGCATCAATGGTCAATCCAACGCACCATGCACCCCTGCTAATTTCCTCCTGAGCAATTGATCGGGATACCATACCAAGATCAACAGCACCGGCAAGGGCATCTGCCATTCCCTTACCTGCGCCACCTCCGGAAATATTAAATCTCACCCTGGGGTTTTCCTCCTTGTACTTTTCGGCCCAGGTTACCACCAGCGGGTAGAGTGCAAATGCTCCAGAAATGGTTATAGTCCGCTGCTTCTGCTTGTTCGAGGCACATGCCGATAGGAGCAACGAGACAGCTAGGAGGTAAATAATTCCTGATTTTTTCATGTCAGTAGAGTGTATCTTTTACAATATAAATGTAACGCTTTACAATTTAGCCACATTAAGTTGAATATCAATATATAAATTCCACATTCCTATTTGCTATAAAGACCTAGATTCGTTTTGTTGTTTGTAAATCACCGGAGTAATAGTGAGCTGCAAGTACAGGAACTGGGAGAATTTGCTGTTGGAAACATCCTGAATCTCCTTCAACGATTTGGCGGGCAGCATAAAAAGGTAACCGCACTCAAACCCACCCCAATCAGCAAACTTGTAGGTTAATATCAAATCATTCTCATACCCCAACTTTCGGTCATCAGGGGTAGTTGTGTTGGTTTGGGCCAGCATGAAGTAATGGGCAGTGTTGCAAAGGCTAACCGATTTAGAGAACTTGAAATCCATGTAGAGGTAGTAGTCGGCCAATCCGCCTTGTCTGGTATCCTTGTCAAAACTTCTGAAGTAGTCCATGAACCCAAAAAATGTGTGGCGGTTACC
>Ga0302252_1000409_pt1 | contig 39541 bp, 30 predicted proteins | sample AAG_RA_Leu_MG_FD_193511 | JGI IMG/M metagenome (GOLD analysis project Ga0302252, IMG submission 193511) | Enriched activated sludge microbial communities from anaerobic digester in WTTP, New Holstein, Wisconsin, United States - AAG_RA_Leu | ecosystem: Engineered > Bioreactor > Anaerobic >... | reverse complement strand
CAACTGCGACGAAGACTCCTGAGGGCGTTAAGGCGTTCACAGAGATGTCGAACAACGTGAGCCAGAATCCCCAGGCCGCAGCGGCGTTCACGCAGACTATGGCAACTGCGACGAAGACTCCTGAAGGCGTTAAGTCTGTCTCAGAAATCGTCAGAAATGCATCCCGTGACCCTGCAGCATCGACTGTGCTCATGCAGACCCTTTCCAGGGCTGCCGAGACGCCTGACGGGGCGAAAGCTGTAACCGAAATATGCCAGAATCTGAGCCGGGACCCTCAGGCTTCAGCGAATCTGATGGGAGCGGCTCTCGAAGCCCTCAAGACGCCTGAAGGGAAGAGGGCTTATGAGCAACTCAGTGCCACTGCCTCAAAGGACCCTGCGCTCGCAGCCGCGCTTCTGCAGACAAGGGCGTCTGAAGCCGGGACCTCTGAAGGAAGCGCCACCCTCGCGAGAGAGATGTCATTCCTGTCTGAGAGCCCGAAGCTCCAGGCCTCCTTTGTGGAATCGCTGGGCAGGGCAGTTGAAAGACAGGCTGGCCAGGAAGCGTTTGCACAACTCTGTATCCGTTCTGCTGAATCGCAGCCTGCCAGAGAATCGCTGATGGAGATGCTGAACAGGGCCCAGAAGTCACCTGAGGCTAAGGAATCGTTGTACAATCTGTATGGAAAAGTCTCGCAGGACAGCAATCTCTCGTCGTCGATGATGGCCCTGATGTCCCGAGTGCCAGGAAGTGAGGAGGGCAGGACCGAGATGATCGCCTTCCTCGGCTCGGTAAGAAACGACGCGAAGATCAGAAACAGCTTCCTCGGCATGATAAACAGCACGCTCGAACATCCGAAAGGGGCAGGCACATTCTCCTCGTTCTCAAATGGTATGAGATCTTCACAGGATGCGCGCGAGGACTTCGTGAGGACTTTGACGCAGATGTCAGCAGGAGGAACTGCGAAAGAAGGCCTCAAGACCACACTGACGAAGGTGTTTGCAAGGGAATCAACGCGGGACGCCATTTTCGACATCTTCAACGACAGCCTGCTGGGCTCGAAGGGGAAGACTTACTTCAAGCACTTCACAGGAAACCTCGAAAAGGATCCTGAGCTCAAATCGCTCTTCATGGACAATTTCACGAAAGCCTGCTCGACTGCCAGGGGTCAGTCGAGGTTCCTGGACATGATGAAAGCCTTTGATATGGAGCCCGCCTTGATCAGGCAGAGCGAGAAGATGGCGAGGCAGTCCATCAACACAGGTCTCTCCATTCCGCCCACTGCCGCTAAGATGTCAGCTGAAGGCCCCCTGCCTCTGGCGAGGGCCGCGGCAGTCAACGAGAGCCCCGACGCAGCGCTCCGGTCAAAGCTGATGTCGGTCAAGGAAGCCGCCGCAGCCGATCCCAGAATAGTCGCGGACAGGGCTATATCGTCCGGAATGGCCGTCAGGATGAGAAGAGACGTATTCGGGAAGCGCTCGAAAGGCTCTGACGAAGTGGAGGAAGTCTCGTTCGACCCTGAAAAGATCTCATCGAACGATCCGTATGAAGTCTTTGCAGATTCGAACATACGCTTCACGAGGGAGTGCCCTCACTGCGGCAACAAGATCTACAAGAGGATGGACTACTGCCCGGACTGCATGGATGAGGGAAGAGAAGTCGTGATGCGCACCAGGGTGACGTTCAAGAACAGGGGACAGAGCTTCATGGCCCAGGAAGACTGGATCGAGTTTTCTTCCACTGCTGTGAAGGTCCTCATCAAGGAACAGCAGGAGCAGCTCGCGCTGTTCCGGGAGTTCACATCGAAGATCATCCCGAAATACAGGGAGATACTGGCTGTCGTGAAGATGTATCAGTAAAGCTGAAGAGGCTCTGGATTCAGAAGCATCGCGTAAACGCGCTCGAGCTCCGCGTTGGCCTTTTCCCAGCTGTAATGCGAAACAGCCTTCTCCCAGGCCTTTTCGGCCAGCCCGGAGCCGAGAGAGCTGTCTCTCCAGGCTTTCAGCACAGCTTCTGCGAGGCTCTCAGGATCATCGGCTGTAAACAGCAGCGAATCTTTGCCATGGGTCAGGATCTCCTCTACTACTGCGATCCTGGAAGCAACCACAGTCTTCCTGCAGGCCATGTACTCGAGGATCTTTATCGGGCAGCATCCCTGGACGGTGTTGCGGTCGCAGAGGGAGAGCGGGGCTATGCAGATATCGGCTCTCTGGATATACCGGGCGACTTCGCTGTGAGATACAGCAGGCAGGATGGTTATCCTGTCTGCGAGCCCGGCCTTCTCTATGAGCTTTCTGTATCCGCTGCTCCACTGCTTCCTTCCTGAGCCGAGAATGATGAGGTCTGCACGAGCCTCTCCAGAGATGATCTTCATCGCTTCGATCAGCGTGCCGATGCCCTGCCACGGCGCCAGCGTCCCTGTATAGAGAAGTGATAGCCCGGAAGAGGCGTGAATATCATCATCGGGGCGGAACAGTGACAGGTCGACTCCGTTGGGTATGTGATGGATTCTATCCTCCCTGACTTTTGCGCTTCTTATCAGAGAGGCGGTCAGAAGAGAAGGGGTGATGATCCTGTCAGTCTCCCTGAATGCCAGGAGCTCCATCCTTTTGAGCTTCTCGATCAGGGCAGGCCGGGAGGCAAGCAGGGGATAGTGGTATTTCAGCTCGACAGACGGCAGCCCGTTCACTTCATATACAGTCCTGTATCCCATCTCGGGCCTGAGCCTGACGATCTCGAGGCCTTCCCATATGGAGCGGAACTGCACAGCCTGATAGCATTCAGCTCTGAGATGCTTCTCCAGAAAGCTCCTGAAAAGCTCAACCCTCCTGAAGAGATGGGGCTCGTCGAATCCGACGCTCAGATGGCGCACGCCTGAAATTTCTGTTTCCTCTGCGCCGGGTCTGGAGCCCAGCGTCAGGAGGGTAACTTCCGCGGAGACGCGCTTCAGAGCCTCCAGAAAGCTCAGTATATGCGTGCTGGCACCTTTCGGTGAAGGCACGACATCGAACGCTGCGTAGAGAATCCTGTTGAATAGCATGCCCATGTTATTCTGATAAACTCTCCTTTACCCTCTGCCGCTGAACTGTCATTATGCTTTGCAGGAGGAATTCTCAGGCTGGTTGCAAAGTTAATAATGATGTCCATGAGACTGACAGATTTCGGAGAGTTAAATGCAGTCACTGAACTTCACCGCAAGAGGCACTGTTGATTCGATAATAACAGAGCTCGACGGGCTGATGGTCTTCGACACCGTCATAGAGCGGAAGCTGAAGAAAGTCACAACACCACTCTGGATTCTCGTGCCTCTTGCCATAATCACATTATTCCTGATTCCCGTAATCACGCCGGTTCCATTCATTATCTGCATCGCCATATTGATCCCGCTTGCAATCTACCGTGACAGCCTTAAGGGCCAGGATCTGGAAAACAGGAAGCTCGAACTCGGGAGAGCGCTCTTCAATGTAATCGGTCAGGACATAAGCCCGGGAACCGAATGCTATGTCGAGATAGACATGCAGGGCTATATTAAGCACGGCCAGATGCTGGACAGGCAGAAGGAAGGCTTCTTCGGCGGCCTGACCCGCTCCCGTTACAGCGACAGATGGTTTTCCACGCGGGGGAAGCTCTGCGACGGAAATGTATTCAAGATTTCGATCGAGCAGTCTGTCAAGCGGGTTGAAAAAACGAAGAGGAAGTATGTCAAGATCACCGAGTCCATCTCGGAAAGCATGAAGTTCCTGATTAAGATAAACAGGGAAAGATATCCGGACATATCAAAGCTCTCCTCGCTGCTGCAGCCTTCAGTCTCCATAGGAAATCTGCTGATAAGAAAGGTGCAGGTCACTGACAATCTGGTGCGCATTCAGGCCGAGACAGGGACCAGCCGCAGGACAAAGGGCAGGAGCGGCACATCTCTGCAGGGAGCTGAAAATCTCCTGACAGGAAAGTCTGTGATTTCATTGTTTTTGCACTTCTACAGAGAGCTGCAGAAGTGCAGATAGGCAGAGGCAGTGTATAACCTTGACAAACTGATCGACGACGACGATGCCTTCCGTAGATTTACCAGGGCTGTTAAAAATTCGGACATCGAGCCTTCCATCCGCTGCGCCAAGATAAAGCTGACCCCCCGGTGCAACCTGCAGTGTTCCATGTGTACATACTGGCGGACAGACAGAGGAGCTGAGATGGATACGCAGGCGGTTCTGAAGGTTCTTGAAGATCTAGGCGAAATGGGGTGTATGAAGGTTCATTTCTCAGGAGGGGAAATCTTCCTGAGGGAAGACATCCTCGATATTCTGGCGAAGGCCAGGGAGCTTGGATTCAAAGTCAATGTCACCACAAACGGCACCCTGATAACGAAGTCCCTGGCTTCGAAGCTGATGAGGCTCAGACTCAACAGTATGACCTTTTCGCTCGATGGCTCCTGCCAGGCCGTTCACGATAATATCCGCGGAGTCAGGGGCGCTTTCAGAAGAGCTGTGGAAGGGCTCGAGCGTATAGCCGCGGCAAAGGCCAAGAGGGGAGGAAAGACAAAGATCCGGATCAATACAGTGATCCAGCGCGACAATTTCATGGATATTCCCGGGATATTTTCTCTGGCGGCCAGTGTGGGAGCGCATGAGGTGCACCTGATGCCTGTCGATGCAAAGAAAATGGACAGGAAGGGCCTTTCCAAGAGGCAGATCATGGAATACAACGAAATAATAGCTCCTGAGATTGTCAAAGAAGCGGGAAGTCACGGATTTCCCATCAGAGAGTATCAGGTCTATCCCTTCGGGAGGAAGAAGGCCGAGATAAACCTCGCAAAAGAAGGGAGATACGCGCTGGACTATTATTCGGACCAAATCTGCTTTGCGCCGTGGCTTCACACTTTCATAGCCTGGGACGGCTCGGTGTCGCTCTGTTGCATGTCCAGAGGGAAATCGCCTTCGCCGGGCAGCGTTCTCAGTGAATCAATCAGCGCGATATTCAGAGGAGAGGCCTACAGGCAGGCCCGTGCTTCGATGATATCTGAAAGACCTGAATGCTGCCAGTTCTGCGATGACTTCATCGAGGAAAACAGAAAGCTGGATTCCTCGATGAAGGAGCTCATCTCCCGGAAGGCAGCAGATCGACTATAAGCGAAGCCGCCCTGGAGGCTTCGTTCACATAATCAATCTTCTTCTCTTTTGCATTGCGCACCTTGTCGATCAGCGCCGACAGCCTCTCCAGAAGCGCGTCAGGGCTGGAAATGCCTTCTCCCGCCGCTCTTCTTATCTGGTCATCGTACATCATCTTCTGAGGCAGATACAGCGACGCTATCGAGAGCGACTTCGACTCGTGGTACAGATTGTACCCTGAAGGTCCGATCAGTATGTCGACGGCCGGAAGCAGCTCCACGAGAGGGAAGTGGCTTATGAACAGCGGGTTTCTCCTCCTGTCCTCGTCATCTTCCTCCTCCGCCGCCTTGTTGATCGATGCAAAGCGGAGTTCAAAGCCCCTGGGCTTGATCAGCGAGAAGACTTTGCAAAGGAGTGTGTAGAGAGAAGCGTCCTTCCTCTGCATTCTCTCAATCACGCAGAGTATCAGCCTGTTCTGCCCTGCCAGGCCTATCTGCCCGCGGGCGCTCTCTCTGGAAGGCAGCTCGTCGCAGTCCCGCTGAAGGACGGGACAGGCCAGCGAAGTCGGGACTTTTTCAGGATCGTGCTGCTTTACAGGCTCTACTGAGATTACGTAATCGAAATTGTTTTCGATGAAATCTGACACTGAAAAGCGGCGGATATAGTCTTCTTTAAGAAACCTCTCGATCAGGACCTTCTTCGCGCTGAGCTCAGGAAGGAAGTGCACCAGCTCACCTGCAAGCCCCCTCGGAAAAGTGTCGACTACGAGGATGTCAGGCTTGAAATCTTTCACGAACGACTCTACAGTCTCTTTTACTGAAGGCCCGCCTGCGCAGGAGGTATCTATGCACTTCAGCCTGAAGGGAGAAAAGTCGAAGAGCTGTGAGTACGACGAATTAGTTAGCACTGCAAGCTCTCCCTTGAAGAGAGTTTTGAGCTTCCTCACCAGGGAGTGTGTGCGCGTCAGATGCCCGAGCCCTGAGCCCATTGCATAGAAGAGTATTCTCCCTGCTGCTTTTCCCTTCGGATCAGATTCTTTCGGAGAAGTGGTCACGTCAGAGCGTCAACTCCCTTCAAAGTCGGATTCGTACCTGCCCTTGTCAGGAGCTTCCGCTGCCAGCGCTGAGTGATCGCTCTCAGTGAAAAGGTGGTCACTGATCTGAACGGGACGATAGTCCAGATCGCCGTACCACGTGTCGTAATACATGATCGGAGAGTAAGTGTCGTATCCATCTGTGACCTTCCGGTCCCCTGCTCTGTCTGTGTCTTCTGCCGCGACAGCAGGCTTTTCTCCTCTCTCCCTCATACAGGTGACGCATGAGATCTGGCCGCTCTGGAGCTTCGGGCCGTGTTCACTGCATACAGGCTTTCCACAGAATGAGCAGCGCTGCACCGCATCCCTGTCGCATCTTCGGACAGTCAAAAAGCCTGTGCTCTCAAGACATTTATCATTCATGCCTGTTATTGCTCCTTCTACATATTCAGGACAGGCCGATCTCTCAACGCACATCCCTGTAGAAGACTACGAGCGCTATTCTCTGCAAGGGATCGATGGCCGTGATTCCCATGAAGCAGGCTTCCTCCTTCTTGATCTGCCCGGCAAGCCTGAAGAGCACTGCGCCTTTATCGTCATCTATCTCAACAGCGCCGCCGCTTTCCTTTGCCCTGCACGGTGTTGCGGATTTTATCGACAGCTCATTTCCACTGGTCCTGATATGGGCAATCTCTGTATCTTTCGTATCCTTTATCTTCAACTCGCCTTCCTTGTTTCTGATCCGGTACAGCTCCTGATCGCTGCCGTCATATACCTTGCATCCTATGTCCTTCTTCTTTATCTTGCAGAGCGGCTTTCCGCCTGCGTCGCTCATCTTTGCCCTGTCCGCTTCTATCTTTATGAATGCCGCGGTCCCGCCCTGGCCATCCTTGACCACATAGCGCTGGCCCTCTCTGGCGACCGTCCACAAAATATTCCCGCCCGGGTCTGATATCGTGATCCCGCCTGTTCCGGAGATCGCTTCTGGAGAAGATGCCGCAGAGGGAGACGGGCCAGGCGCCTTTTTTTCAGGCCTGGTCACGGCGCATGATGATATTGACAGGCACAGAACAACAGCAGCGCATAGAGCCATTAACCGCTTCATACTAACCTCCAGGGAGATCTCATTTTATATGTTCATTCGGGTCAGGGGTACGGGGTAACGGGTTCGGGTAATTCAGGAAGAATTTCAGCATACATGCGAATTTTGCATTTTCCCCGTACCCAGTACCCACGAATTCAGTTTGTAACTCGTGTTACTATTTCCCCTGAGGGATAGATACTCCTTCATGTGAAAAAGGCAGCCCTACCCGGATGGATACGGCTGCCTTTGATTGGCAGCTTGTTTACAGTCAAAGATGAGTGCGCTCTGGTTTTCATACCAGTGTAAAATGGGGGAGAATGGGGAGATGGGGAGGGATAATGATAATCTCTTTCATTCTGTATGGCGAATCAGGGCTATGAGATTTATTAAAGGACAGGGGAGGCGGAGCCGGAAAAGCTTCGGGGATTTAAGTCCGGCAGGGTCATGAAGGCTGCCGGAGCGATCCTGTAAGCGCTGATTCGTAGACGAGCATGAGCCTGGCGTTCTCTCTTTCGCTGTTGAAGTGTGAGAGGACCCTGTCCCTGGCGCATTCCCCTGTTTTGTCCCGCTCAGCCTGAGTCCTGTTCTTTATCTTCTCTATGGCATCTTTCAGATAATGCAGCTCACCCCGTCTGATCAGGTATCCGTCCACTCCGTGTGTGATTATGTCCGCTGCGCCTCCGGCGTCGCTGGAGAGAACGACCCTCCCACAAGCCATCGCCTCCAGGACCGAATTGGGCATCCCTTCCCAGAGGGACGGCGAAATGACCAGATCGGAGGTATTGTAATATTCGCAGAGCGTCTCGTCGTTGTCGATGTGTCCTGTTATGATGATGTCTTGTTCGATGCCGCCGTGATTCTTCAGATATCTTTCAAAAAGAGGCAGATCCGATTTTCTGACGCTGCCAATCAACAGAAGTTTGACCCCTTCCGTCCTGGACAGCTCATTGAAAGCGTCCAGTATGAAGGTCATCCCTTTTTTCATTCTGAGCTCTCCTGAGAAAGTCACTATGAAATCGCTCCCGAGGAAGTGCTTTCTCCTCAGCGATATGCGATCCGGCATTATCCTGAAGGTCTCTGCATCGACACTGTTAGGCGTGAAGAAGATGTCCTTCCTTCCAGACAGCACTGTGCACTTTCTGACAAGCTCGCTTGTGACGCAGGATATGGCGTCGGCATTTGAGAGGGTCCACTGCAGGAAATGGGCGTATCTGCCGTGGAACATTCCTCTGTCGACATCATTGCCGCGGGCGTTGACAATCGATTTCTTTCCGAGCATTCTGGCATAGAACGCCGCCAGGTAGCCGGGATAAGACGCATAGAAGCCGTGGAGTATCTCCACAGGATGGGTGTGAACCAGTTCTGTTATTATGTTGCCTGCGAGCTGCAGGGTCATATCGTCATCTGGAAAAGGCCCCAGACGCACGACAGATACTCCGTCCATCTCCTGTCTTGTTGTCATACCTGCCGAGAGAGAGCGATCGATTGTAAACACGACGACTGGTATGGCCTTCAACGTCAGAGCCTCTACTATCCTGCGGGACGAGCGCGATACACCGCCTCTGGCAGGCGGATATGATTCAGTGATGAAAAGAGTGCTCATTCTGTGGTGTTTCATCTGAAGTTCCCCCTTTATTAGATTTCTTCCCTTTTTATCTCTATCCTGTAGTATGTCATATTTTTTTCGAGTTGAGCTTCACACACTATTGTGCCTTTGAAAAGGACCGATCTTTACTCTGAGCGAATATATAGACAATCTTATTAAAGGACAGGCTGGTGTGACCATGGGAGAAGAAAAGAAAAGCGGGATCGAAGAGCTGAGCGGGCTGGTAAGGGACATCAGAGACATAACCCGGAATATAAAAGAGCTGACAAAGAAGAAGAGGTTCGATGAGGCAATAGGGATCCTCGAGCACCTCAGAGAGAGCGGAGACATGGGCATCAAAGAGCGGGTGGTTCTCGGTGAGCTTTACGCTGAGACCGGAAAGTGGGGCGCAGCTGCGGATGTTATGATTGAAGTGCTCAGAGAAGACCCTTCGAGCAGGAAAGCTTACTCAGTGCTTGAAAAAGCCACGGAGCACGGAATTGACGATGGGAAGCACATTGATTTCTATCAGGAGCTCGTCTCCAGGAAGGAACTGACAGACAGAGCGATAAAGGCCTCAGTTCTGCAGAAACTGCTCGACCATTACAGGGACATGGATGACAGAAAAGCGCTGATGTCAGTAAAAGAGGCGCTCTACGACCTCGACCCTTCGAACAGGAGCTATCAGAGCAGCCTCTGTGAGGAATACATGCTTCACATGCGCCGCGACGAAAAAGCGCTTGAGGTATATGAAAAGGCTTACAGGCAGAATCCGAAGAACAGCATCCTGAGAAAGCACATCTGTGCATCCTATCGGGAGCTTCACAAAGACAGATGGAGAAATCTCGACGTATGCCTGGCTCAGTATGCAGAAGAGCCCGAAGATCTGGAAAACGTCCGGTATCTGGCTTCTTCATTCATGAAGAAGGACGAGCACATAGACGACAAGATACTCGAGATCTACAACCTCTGCCTGGACAGGGACATGCTCGACAGAGGAAGCCTTCTCTTCCACAGGGGCCTTTATTTCGAGAAGAGGCAGAAGACTGCAGAAGCGATCGAGAGTTACGAGGAGGCCTTCAGAGTCGGCTACGGCGAGAAGGATCACTTCCCCCTGCAGAAACTGGCTTTTCTGTACGATGCGCAGAAAGAAGCTGATAAGGCCAGAGAGTATTTCCTGAAGCAGCACGAGCTCTATCCGGAAGATGAGATTACCGGATCAGAGCTGCAGAGAATACTTCTGAGCCACGATACGCTGGCCGGGCTGGACTGCGAGGAGCTGGTCACTGCAAGCGGGCTTCTTACAGCCAGGACATCGCTGAAGACATCGATGGCTGTGGCAGAGAGACTGATCGATACGTGCAGGGACCATAAGACAGCGCTTAAATGCTATGAGCTGGCCCTTTCGCGTGATCCTTCGAATATCGATGCCCTCGAGGGGAAGAAGAAATGCCTGGTCAGCCTCGGAATGTTCGACAAGGCAGTGGAAACTCTTGAAAAGAAGCTATCACAGAAGCTTCAGAAAACTGCAGCGGTACAGTCCTATATCGAGCTTGCAGGGCTCTGCAGGGATTCGCTCAAGGATCCGGATAAGGCGGATAATGCGCTCACAAAGGCGCTTGCAATCGATGCCATGAGCTTCGAATGCTGGTCCATGAAGATATCTCTGCAGAAAGAGAAAGGCGATGATGAAAGGCTCCACGAATCGCTGCGGGAAGCCTGGAAGTTATTTCCTGTTGATGAGAAGATCCTCCGGGAGCTCAGAGATTACTATGCAAGAAAGAAGATGACTGCAGCGCTGTACGTCATAGACGAAATCCTGTTCCTGACCGGAAGAGGCGCCAAGCCTCCAAGGCAGGGAGTGGCAGTCCCTGAAAAGGCCGACGACTATGTCGATGAAAAAGACAGGAAAGGCCGGGAGAAGGTCAGGTTCTATCTCAGCACGCTCGATTCGCTCAGGATAAAGACAGGTGATCTGAAAAGCGACAGCGATCTCGACAGGCTTAGAAGCCTGATGAAAGAGATGTCTCCGGATGACGGGGATCTTGTAAAAAGCCTCATGGATAAATGCAGCCCCCTCCTCGGGGCTCAGGATGTAAAAGCGCATGCGCTGGAAGAAGACAACGCCCCATTCAAGGTGAGGGCAGTTGCAGATCTGGATGAGAAACTGCTGCTGCTTAACCCTCCCTTCTTCAGGATGCTCTCTGCTGATATTGAGCTGGCGCTAACCGCCCAGGCTCTCGCCCATCACAGATTCGAGCACACAGAGCTGTACCGCTCCATTAGAGTTCTCAACACGCTTATTGTTCAGTATATCGACAGGCTCATCTGCTACGTCGAAACATCGGTGAAAGGCTCGAACGACTACCTGAGAGCGCCGCTCCTGTTCCTTGTGAGCCAGCTAAAACAGGAGAAGACGAGAAAAAAGGTATTTGAAACCATTCTTACCCATATAGAGAGTTTTATCCATCATCCCCTTCTCGTGGACCTGATTAAGGACACATCGAGCCTTGTGCTGTTCAGGGAGGGGTCGGTCAACGATTTCGAAGAGGGAGCCTCCTTCACTGCGGACAATGCAGCATATGGCATCACCAGGGATCTGGCGGCGGCTACGGCGGCGGCCATCTATGACAGCTCGGACGATCTCAGGGATACTGAGCTGACTGCGGAAAGAAGGATGGAGCTGATAGGCTCGGGCTCTGTAAGAGACAGAGTGACACATCTCTGGAATTTCGCTCTGAGCTGCGCGCTGAAGGAGAAGGCGGCGATATAGGATACTTGATACAGGGTATGGGTTACAGGATACAGGATACAGGATACAGAGTGTGAGGGCAGACAGCATATGACTGTGGCCAGCTGCAGCACGATTTTGATGTAAAATATAAAATCTGCGGGGAATGAGAAGAACTTGACAGCCAGTGAGCGCGAGCTTCAATCAAAGTTCATCAGGATAATAGGCTGCACTGCCGGCGAGGGAGGCATCGAGCTTTCTCTCATTGACGGCGTCAGATTCATGTCCTGGGAAGACATTACTTTCGCTACAGCAGTGCGCCTTTCAAGAGGGAAGGAAGAAGACACTCCGATTCTGGTGGTGATGAGAGGCGATGATGAGCATCTCTATTACATTCATGGAGGCAAGATCAACCCCCGCCTTTTTATCTTCAACGGAGACGCTCTTCAGCAGGAGGCATCGACCGAGCTGTGGGTTCGCACAACCGGAAATGTTGAAAGGGATTTCAAATGGGTATCTCAGGCAATATGCTCCCGAATTTTGAAAGGACATATCGACAAGCCGCTGATCGGCTCGATAAAGGGCGGCATCCTTTTCCTCCCTGTCTTCTCTTCACTCAAGGATATAGCCGAGTACTGCGAAAAGACGATAGAGGGGCTCTCGTCCACATCCTCTGTTGGCGCGCAGGCTCTCGAGATATCTGATGACGAGCTGACCACTGTCTCTTCTCCATCAGAGAAGAGGGAAGAGTGGAAGGAGGGCCTCGTCATAGAAGGCCGTTACACCGTTCAGGAGGTCCTGAAGGGTGGAATGGGGATCGTGTACATCATCTTCGATCCCATAGATGTTAAGTTCTATGCCCTCAAGACCTTCCAGGAGAGGTTCCTGTGGGATGAGGTTGCCATCAAGCAGTTCATCAACGAGGCGGAGATATGGGTGAAACTCGACAGGCATCCCAATATCGTGACTGCCGAGCTCGTGAGGATAATAGAGGGGAAGCCTTACATATTCCTGGAGTACGTGCAGGGAACAGATCTGGAGCACAGGCTCAATGACGGGCCCCTCCCTGTCAGGACCGCGATAGACCTGGCAGTCCAGTTCTGCGGCGGCATGGAATACGCCTTCAACAAGCTCGGGCTGATCCACCGTGATATAAAGCCTTCAAACTGCCTTCTGACGAGAGACGGCGTCATGAAAATAACCGACTTCGGCCTCGGAAAGATATTCGACGAACTCCCTGTCGAGGACGGCGCGAAGCGGAGCTCCCAGCCGAAGGGGCAGGGAGGCATCTCCGGCAGAGACTCGCAGGAGCTGAGCGACTCGATGAGCACGTCGTCTACGGCAGTTGTCGGAACTCTCCCCTTCATGGCACCTGAGCTATTCTATGACATGAAAAAGTCGGGGCAGAAGAGCGACATATATTCGTTCGGACTTGTGCTGTACATGATGCTGACAGGAAAAAACCCTATGTACAGCAAGGATCCGCTCGAAGTGATAAACAACCACATAAGCACTGTGCCGGAGAGCCCGAGAGCGCTCAACCCTGAAGTCCCAGCCCTTCTCGAGGACATAGTGATGTGCTGCCTCGAAAAGGATCCTGCCAAGCGGTTCGAGAGCTTTGCAGAGATTAAGGGCTTCATGGAGCATATCTATGAGACGTTCTTCAGCGTCAAATACAAGCCGCCTGAGACAGGCGAAGCTCTCTCGGAGACGGACTGGATAAACAAGGGCATCTCCCTAGGTTCGCTGAAGCGACACAGGGAAGCCATAATGACCTTCGACAGGGCCCTTGAGATAAATGCGGGCTCGGTGAAGGCTCTCATCGAGAAAGGCGCGATGCTGATCCAGCTCGGACTCAACAGCGATGCGCTTAAGTGCTTCGACAAGGTGCTGGAGCTGGAGAGCACCAACTGGGAGGCCCTGTCGATGAAAGGAGAGGCTCTCTGGAACCTGAATATGAATGATGAAGCACTTTCCTTCTATGACAAGGCCCTGGCGCTTAAAAGTGATGTCCCTGAAATCCACTGCAGGAAGGGAAGGATTCTGACAGAGCTTCACCGGTACGACGAAGCCCTTATGCACTTTGACAGGGCGACGGATCTGAATCCGAAAAGCGATGAGGCCTGGGACAGAAGAGGATACCTGCTGATGCAGCTCGGGCTTTATGAAGATGCTTCTGACAGCTTTTCTAAGGCGATAGAGATAAATCCGCGCATACAGACATCGTGGATTTACAGGGGCGACGCTCTTTATGAGCTGGGCTTCTACAGCGATGCCATCAACGCATACAAGCGGGCCATGTCTTTCGAGGAGCAGGCCAACAGGGCGAGGATCTGCATAGGCAACTGCTACAGGCAGATGGGAAACACCGACAGGGCGCTGCAGCAGTATAGCAAGGCAATCGCTGAGAATCCTTCCGAGCATTCGGCGTATCTCGAAAAGGCGTACACGCTGATGCTCGGATATCAGTGGGAGGAAGCGCTCGAAACAATAACCGACGCCGAGACCGAAGGAATCGATGAATTGCATACAAGGATTGTAAAGGCCAGAGCGCTGCTGCAGCTCGGCTATATCGAGGAGGCATCGTCGTTGCTGAAAGACATCAGAGAGCCCTGCGACGACTGGGAGTATCTGTTCCTGAGGGAATCCTGCGCGACCTGGCACGGTGTGAAAGAGAAAATCATGGGAAGCATCCCCATCGACGCGGCTCTTTCACAGCACGATGTGTTCAGGGATCTGAACACTGCGATCTCTGTTTTCTGCAATCTGGCCGATGCCTCGCAGCACCTGGCGTATTTCATGGAGGAGAGGGACGAGTCGCGCTTCTGGTCACTGCAGGCGACGATACAGTTCCTGATGGGATATTCAGATGAAGCCCGGACAAACGTGGACAACGCCCTCGCCCTGGATGCCCTTAACACTGACGCGCTTTCTCTGAAGGAACAGCTGTCTCCCCCCGGAATGCGCAACGGAGGCAGAAAGGATGAAAAGAAAGGCTTCCTGAACAGCCTTCTGAGGAGGGACAAAAAGGAGGCGCTGTCGTACCTCGACTGGCTTAAGACAGCCTTCAGGGAGCTTAAGATGAAGAACAGCTCTGATGCCATCAAGGCATTCCAGGAGGCGTTCAAGCAGAATTCCAGCCTGATGTTCTGCGCGTACTTCCTTGGAAAGCTGTTCGAGAACGTCAAGGAGCCTCAGCGCTCGAAAGAATATCTCGAGTGGTTCATAAACTCATTCGGCTATTCGAGCGGATACTACAAGGAAAAGGTGATGCAGCAGACCCAGCAGAAAGAGGAGAATCAGGAGCTCGAGCAGTGGTACAGGAACTGGATCGGCTACTACCACCACGATATCAGCCCGTGGATCTCGTACATCAGATATCTTGAAAAAACAGGGCTCCGCGAAAAGCTCCGCATAGTATGCCATGAGGTGCTGAAGCGCTTTACCGACAGGGATTTCCTGCGGCAGGAGCCTTCGAGGGCCTGGAACCTGCTGGGACTTCTCAATATGCTCGCAGGCCGCCTAAGAAGCGCAAGGCAGTGCTTCGAGAATGCCCTTGAAAACGAGGAGAGCATCACCATCGCGCACATGGGAGAGGCCAGGTGCCTGGAATTGCAGAAGCACCGCTCCCAGAGCCAGGAGCTGTATGAGACCCTCGTCGGCGAGACAGGCGCCCATATTGCGGTCAAGTATGCATTGACCAATCTTTACTGTGACGGCGGCGATTATGACAAGGCACTGGCCACAATAAACGAGCTGATCAAATTCAACGAACGCTCCATCATCCTGCAGACCAAGCGGGCCGAGGTATACATTCACAAGAAGCAGCACGGCGAGTTCCACTATGTCTATCAGCAGGTCCATCTGATGGATCAGTATTTTTCTCCTCTCAAGCTTCTGAAGAGCATCGCAATGCTCGAGGCCGGCAAGCTGGATCATGCGATCACAGATCTCGAGAATGCCGTCGCCTTCGAGCCTCAGAACGGGATTCTGAGGAAGTGCCTCGCCTTCTTCTGGCTGAAGGCCTCCCAGCCAGAGAGCGCCCTCGAAGTGATGAAGGACATGGACACCGGCACCACCTTTGATTCAGAAGTCTCGCTATTGAGAGGAATAGCTCATTATCAGCAGAGGAGCTACAGCGAGGCCCTCTTCCACTTCACCAGATACGCTCACCTGAGGCCCAACAACCTCGACAACTTCCTCTTCTACTTCGCGGCGCTCTACAACAGCGGAGAGAGGTCAGGCACCGAGATTATGTTCCAGAGAGCCAAGAGGGTGGGTGGTAAGAACCTTCCTGCGTGGATCAACCTGGGAGTGTACTACATCAAGGAAGGAAAGTATCGCGAGGCTCTGCAGTATCTCGAGGGAGCGATCCGCCTCGACTCGGAGAGCTATCACGCCTGGTTCTACAGGAGCTTCTGTCTGCTGAAGAGCTCAAGCCTTGACGAGGCCCAGAAGAGTGTGGAGCGTGCCCTCTACTTCTGCCCGCAGGACCTCAAGTCTTGGGCTCTCAAAGCTTACATAGAGTTCATGAAGGGGAACATGAAAGAGAGCGAGGACAGCCTTTCGAGGACTGTTGAGATAGACGACAAGAATGAGAAGATATGGAATAACCTGGGCATCATCTACTATTTCAGCCGTAATCACCAGGAGGCCCTCAAGGCCTTCGACAGGGCGCGCGCTCTTCGTGACGGCTATTTCAACGCGCTTCTCGGAAAATCTCTCACATACAGCGCCATCGGAGAAGAGGAGAATGCGATATCAATGATGCAGGAAGCTGAAAAGGCTGACAGGGAGGCATACAGGCGATGGTGCGACGAGATCTCCGACTCGAAGGAATCACTGATACCCATGGCATTCGAAGAGTCTATCGATCTGGATTTCCTGCTTCCTTCGCTGCCTTTCAGGATCTCCTGGGATCCGATCAAGCTGATGGACATACTGGATCTGGATGGCGCTTTCAGCTAGACAGAATCTTCACCGTTCCAGGAAGCCGAGCAGTCTTTTCCAGCTCTCGCCGGGCTTGTACCTGATGTATGAGCGGGCCTTGTGCTCGGTTATAAACCGGATGATCTCCTCTGCGAGCTTCTTCGAATCGTGGCGAACCAGATTTGTCTCGTTGATGAGAGGGATCGAAAATATGCCGACGCCGAGCTTCTTTATCTCATCTATGTCCGGCTTCACAGGGAAGGCGCCCTGGGCTTCATATTTTTCGATCAGAAGAGTGGGCATCTGGTCGTTTATGAATACGTAGTCGACCAGCCTGTCCCTGCTGTGCCTGAACAGGGCTTTTATATGGTCTGAGGCCGTGAAATCATCTGTTTCGCCGGGCTGAGTCATAACATTGCAGACATACATCTTGAGAGCCTTCGACTCGGCTATGGCCTGCACCATCCCTTCGACGAGCATGTTCGGGAGGACGCTCGTGTACAGGCTCCCCGGCCCCAGGATTATCGCCTCCGCCTCCTTTAATGCCTGGAGAACTTCAGGGAGCGGTTTGTTCTCTTCCGGCCTGAAGAAGAGCCTTGCGACCTTCCCTTTCGCCATCGGGATATTGGACTCGCCTTCTATGATTCTGCCGTCTTCCATCTCGGCGCACAGCACTGATGTCTGCAATGTGGCCGGGAACACCCGGCCCCTTATCGAGAGGATCCGGCTCGACAGTTTCACCGCCTTTTCGAAATCGCCTGCTATGTTGTTCAGCGCCGCCAGGAAGAGGTTGCCGAAGCTGTGGCCCTCGAGCCCGCTGCCGAGAGAGAAGCGGTACTGGAACAGCGATGACAGAGTCGATTCGTCTCTGGACAGCGCGACGAGACAGCTCCTTATGTCTCCCGGCGGCAGGATCCCCAGCTCCTGCCTGAGCCTTCCTGAGCTCCCCCCGTCGTCTGATACTGTTACAACTGCGGTGATATTTGTTGTATAGTGCTTGAGTCCGCGGAGCAGCGTCGAAAGCCCTGTTCCACCGCCGATGACAACTATTCTGTAGCCTGTTTCAAGTTGTCTCTGCTCATACAGCACTTCGACGAGCTTTTTCTCCTCATATGGGACTATGGCGTTGTAAATTGATTTGAACCATCTCCTGATCCCGTAGTACATCAGGAAGAGCCCGAGCAGCAGGAAGAAGATGTCGACAATAGTGGACGAGATCCTGATCCCCAGCTTCTCATGAAAAAGCTGCACTATTCCAAGCTCAATGTCAATAGGCGTCCTGAGGTTCGCGAGCAGTATCAGGCCGAGTGAAAAAAAGCAGAGGCCGAGCCAGGACAGAAACAGCCACCGCTTGATCTTCATGCCAGGAGAGAGCCATTTGAGAAGTCTTATGAAGAAGTTCATGTCTGCCTCGGGAGCTCAGTGGATCTTGAGATCCCTGTATTCGGCCTGGACTCTGTATCCGGTGTTCTCCAGATACCGGGCCAGCTCATTGGCGAGCACGATCGATCTGTGCTTGCCTCCTGTGCAGCCTATGGCTATTGTGAGACTGGACTTTCCCTCCTGGATGTACTGTGGTATCAGGAACTCAAGCAGGCTGTAGAGCCGTGACAGGAACTCCCCTGTCGGCCCTTTCTTCATCACGTAGTCCTTCACTGCCTCATTATTTCCTGTCAGGCTCTGAAGCTCCTCCACATAGTATGGATTGGGAAGAAACCTCACGTCGAACATCAGATCGGCATCGAGGGGGATGCCGAACTTGAATCCGAAGGCCACGACGTTTATGTTGATGGGGAATCCGTCGTGGGCAGGGAAGAAAAGGTTCGTTATCTCTCTCTTGAGCTGATTGGGAGTAAGATTCGTGGTCTCAATTATTCTGTCTGCAAGGCCCTTTATCTCCTCGAGCTGCTTCCTCTCGATCTGAATCCCTTCGAGAACCCTGCCGCGCCTGGCGAGAGGATGCTTCCTCCGCGTTTCGCTGTACCGCCGCACCAGCATAGCGTCTGAGGCGTCCATGTATAAGATCTGGTATCTGAAGCCGTATTCAGGGATCTCCTTGAGCGCCGAGACCAGCTCTTTGAAGAACCTCCGCCCGCGTATGTCTATGACGAGGGCGATCTGATTCAGATCAGACGTGGCGCACAGTTGCACGAACTTGGGAATGAGGGCAGGCAGCAGGTTGTCGACGCAGAAGAACTCGAGATCCTCGAAGCACTTCAGCGCCCAGCTCTTCCCAGCTCCGGAAAGGCCTGTTATGATGACTATCTCGCCTGAAGGCATCGCGGTCTTTTCCTGCGGCTCCTGCTTCTGCGAGCCGTCGTTGATGTCTTCTCCGTCCGGTTCTCTGTCCAGATCTTCCATATATTCCTCTGTGCATGTCCTTTTCAAAGCTCTACTAGAAATTTTCTTCCGACGGGCAATTTCCTCCTTTTTGAACAGAGAAGGTATGGCAAATCGGGATCTCTTCCAACAATGTGCAAAGAATCCAATCACTATAAATCAGGAGAATTAAATACAAAATCAGTGTAAGGTAAGGAGAGGCGGGGATGGAGGAGAGCGGGAGAATAAAGCAGGATAGAGGAATACTCCGAATCTTGTATTATTTCTTGAAAATATTTCTATACCAATTAATGGGCATTGCTATTTGCCCGAAGCTGTACATTCTGTTATAATCACCTGTAAAGATCAGATAAAAGAACCGGGAAGGCAGCCGCCTGATCTGCCGGCGCAGGTTACGCTGATTGCCACTAACTATATGAAAGCGAGGAAGTTTTATGACGCTCAGGTATTCGGCCCTCTTCTGCCTCATCGCCCTGATACTGCTGTCGGGATGCTTTCCATCCACAGTGAGTGTCGCTCCTGATGGAAGGATTGCCCTCCCGAGAGGAGATGGCATCTATCTGATGGATCTGGCATCCGGCAAGTCTTCCAGACTTTATGAGGCGGAGCCTGGAAAGGAGCCCGGCTGGGTTCAGTGGTCGCCGAAGGGCGATGAGATAATGTATGTCGTAAAAAATGAGATATTCCTCGTATCGCCTGACGGCACAAACCTCAGGAGCTTCTATAAAACGCAGAGCACCATGGGGCTCTGTCTCTGGTCTCCTGATAAGTCGTGCATCTCCGTCGCTGAGCTCGGAATGATGAGCTCCGAAACAGAAGAGGGTCAGGAGAAGGACAGCAGGGCGGAGAAGGTGGACGCGAGCTTGAAGGGCGAGCAATTACCCTGCATGACTGTTCTGGATGTCAAGACCGGTAAGGTCAGATGGCAGGTGCAGAACACTTTCTTCATCCACCGCTGGATGCCTGACAGCAAAAGCATTATTATCTATCACATCCTGAAAAAGGACAAAGACTCGGGAATCTACACCGGAGAGATAGCGAGCCTGCAGCTCTCAGACGGGAAGCTGCGCTCGATGGTCTCGACGATGGGATTCGATTCATGGCTCGATGTATCTCCCAGCGCCGAATCAGTCTACTTTACCGCCCAGACAGCCTCCCTGTCGAAGGAAGCTCTGAAAACGCCTGACAAGAACGCCTCAGGCAGGCTCTTCAGGCTCGTGAAGAAGGGAGGAAAGGCTGAGCTGAGGGATATCGGGACGGCATCGATATTCTTTACGAGCCCTGATTCTAAACGGCTGCTGATAGCCCGGCAGGATGAAGACGGGACGAAGCTCATAGTGTGCGACGAGAACGGTGAAAGGGAAAAGCTCATTGCGCAGAATCCGGCGATCAACACCGCCGAGATGAGCAGCGGTAAGATACTGCCTCTGTGGCTCAACAATGACGAGATAATGTTCTGGCGGTATGTAACCGTGCTCGCGCCTGATGGCAAGTCTCTGACGGCATTTACCGCGAAGGCCGACGGCTCGAAGATCACTAACGTGCAGGGCAGCATAGATCAGGCGATAATACAGGCTTCGAAAAAGAAGTGACAAAGCTGCGCGAAATGACAATCACGCAATGAACGCAGTCAATATATGGCAGACAAACTGAAATCCGCAGGTCAAGAAATGACAGGAGACAATTACAAGGAACTGGAGACCGGTGAAGTCGGCAGGCTCTTCTGGGAGTATTCGCTGCCGGCGATCGTCGCTATGACGGCGGCCTCAGTATATAACATCGTAGACAGGATCTTCATAGGCAACGGCGTCGGAGCGCTTGCAATATCAGGCATGGCGCTCACCTTCCCGATAATGAACCTTGCAATCGCGCTGGGCACCCTCGTGGGCGCAGGCGCCTCTGCCGTGGTATCGATCAGGATGGGCGAAAAGCGCCGCGACGATGCGGTCAGCACGCTCTGCACCGCTCTCGTGCTCAACATCGTTATAGGGACTGTCTTTTCTATCCTGTCCCTGTGCTTCCTGAATAACATCCTCTATGCATTCGGAGCCAGCAGTGACACGATCCCCTACGCAAGGGACTTCATGCAGGTCATCCTGCTCGGCAATGTGATAACGCATATCTTTTTCGGGCTGAACAGCATAATGAGGTCCTCAGGATATCCCTCCAAAGCGATGTGGTCGATCCTGCTTACAGTCTCGGTAAATGTCGCGCTGGCTCCTGTCTTCATATTCGTGCTGAAATGGGGGATCAGGGGAGCGGCACTCGCCACGATACTGTCCCAGACAGTCGGAATGATATGGGTACTGGCGCACTTTTCTTCGAAGACACCTTATGTCCGCTTCGAGGCGGAAGGATTCAGGCTCAGGTGGCCTGTCATCCGTGATATATTTGCGATAGGGGTCTCACCGTTTCTGTTCCACAGCTGCACCTGCCTGGTCGCCATAATAATGAACCGACAGCTCGGAAGGCAGGGCGGGGATCTGGCGATAGGAGCCTTCGGAATCATCAACAGCATAGCCGCGCTCATTGTGATGATCATATTCGGCTTCACCCAGGGAATGCAGCCCATCGTGGGTTACAACTACGGAGCCGGGCTCATGGACAGAGTGGTCAAAGCCTTCAAGATCACTCTGGCCTGCTCTACAGCGGTCTCCGTGATGGGCTTCCTTATGGCAGTGCTTTTCCCTTCACAGATTGCCGGGGCATTCACACACGACAGCCAGCTGATGAGCCTCACGTCGTCAGGGATGAGGATCATCATGATTGCATTTCCTCTTGTGGGCTTTCAGGTTGTCACGTCCAACTTTTTCCAGTCCATCGGAAAGGCAAAAGTCGCCATAATACTGTCACTGTCGAGGCAGGTGATATGCCTGATACCGTTTGTGCTTATCTTTCCGCTGTTCTGGGGGCTCAATGGAGTCTGGACAGCCTCGCCGGCTTCAGATATGACTTCTTCAATACTGGCTGCGGCGATTCTGTTTTATTACCACAGAAAGCTGAAGGGGAGCGGCGCTCCGGCCTGACAGGAGTCCGTTGGCCCACATTTCTGAAGGCCTGTTACCATATTGTAATGCTCCGTTAACTCCCATGCAACAATGACATGGTACAATCTGATCAGCATGAATGGCAATTTGGTGGGCTTTTGAGAGTATCGATCGAACTGCAGTCTGAGCTGTGCTTAAAGGATGATCAAGAAATCAGGCATTTCTTGATCGATTATGTTTCATGGAGGTCAAAATGAAGAACAGCCGCCACGTCTATCTTGTAGCGATATGCGGGATGGGGATGGGGTCCTTTGCAGGATTACTGAAGGAGCAGGGATATCAGGTAACCGGCTCGGATAAAAATGTATATCCGCCGATGAGCACCCAGCTCGAGGAGATGGGAATAAAGCTGCTGCAGGGATATAACGCCGACAACCTGTCTGTCAGGCCGGATCTCGTGATAGTCGGGAACACGGTTAAAAAGGACAACCCTGAGGCGAGAGCCGCAATAGACGGCGGAATTCCATACATGTCATTCCCGCAGGCACTTGGCGAGCTTTATCTGAAGGACAGAAAATCTCTCGTCGTGGCAGGCACGCACGGCAAGACCACAACGTCATCGATGGTCGCCTGGATGCTCGAAGTGGCAAAGAAGGACCCCGGATTCCTGATCGGCGGGATCCTGATGAACTTCAATGCCAGCTACAAGCACGGCAAAGGCGAATTCTTCGTCGTCGAGGGAGATGAATACGACACCGCCTTCTTCGACAAGGTCCCCAAGTTCCTTCATTACAGGCCTTCGTCGGCGATCATCACGAACGTCGAGTTCGATCACGGCGACATCTACCATAACATAGACGAGATAAAGACTGAGTTCAGAAAGCTCATCGCGCTGATACCGGAGGGCGGGAAGCTGGTGGCATGCAGCGACTACCCGCACCTGAGAGAACTGCTTCCAGGCGCGCGCTGCCAGGTGATAACATATGGATACGAAGGCACGCCTGAGTGGACGGTGAAAGGCATTCACACCCAGGGCGAGACGGCTATATTTACCGTATATCACAACAACGAAGCCTACGGTGCGTTCGAGCTCAACGTTCCAGGAAGGCACAACATCCTGAACGCCCTCGCCGCAATAGCCCTGCTGCATTCGCAGGGCATAGAGAGGGAGCCCATGAGGGAGGCGCTGAGGACATTCAGCAGCGTGAAGCGCAGGCAGGAAGTCAGGGCGGTGATAGACGACGTAATAGTGATAGATGATTTTGCCCACCACCCCACGAAGGTCAGGGAGACAGTGTCGGCTATACGCTTCAGATATCCGGAGAGGAGGATATGGGCTGTCTTCGAGCCCAGGACGAATACGAGCAGGCGCGCCTTCTTTCAGAAGGAATATACGACCTCTTTCAACGATGCCGACCAGGTTGTGATAGCCGAGGTATTCAACCAGGGGATGATAGACAACGAAGACCGGTTCTCTCCTGAGCGGCTTGTCGGCGATCTCAACTCGATGGGCAGGAGCGCCTTCTACATCCCGAAGGCTGACGAGATAGTGAGCCATATTACCACAAACGTGAGATCGGGCGATATAATCCTGATCATGTCCAACGGTGGATTCGATGCAATTCACGAGAAGATCATCGAGAGCCTGAACAAGGTGCTGGCATGAGGCAAGGCCCGGCACAATGACGATTGCAGCAAAAGGGGCTTCGAAGGCCTCTTTTTCATATCAGGTGGAAGGTTTAACTCTTCCAAGAGAGAATAGAGACAACATACTGACGACGAAAGAGGTGTCACATGGCAGATCCGGTTGAAATGACGAGAGACATTACAATTGCATGGCTTGCCGCCTACAAGACAGATCTTGCAGTCAGGCGTCAGAAAGGTGTCGTGCCTGATTTTACCCCAACCAACGAGGAAGTGAAGGAGTTCATGTCTGCCATATACCAGAAGGTTCTCGAGCTGGGTGGAGAGGAGAAGGCGGCGAAGCCCCAGCAGTCAAAGAAAAAGTCGGCATCGTAGAGCGATTCCGCTATGGCAAAAATAAGGAACGTCACTCCTGTCAAGCTTATTGCAGGTATGATAGGGAGGGACGGGGAGATTTTTCCTGAAGCCCTTGCTCCGCTCGAAAGCCGGTGCGGCCCGGTTGACTTTCAGAGTGAATTCATCCCTTTTGATTTCACCGGGTACTACGAGAAGGAGATGGGCCCTTCTCTGCTGCGGAGGTTCTATTCGTTCGAAAACCTGATCGATCCGGGCGATCTGCCGGAACTCAAGATCGAGACCAACCGGATAGAAGATGAGCTCTGCGACAGGGAGACAGGCCGGAGGAGGATCAACATCGATCCCGGCTATGTTGCGCTCTCAAAGCTCGTGCTCGCGACTACGAAGGAGAGACCGCACCGCATCCATATTGGCAGGGGAATCTACGCCGAGGTCACGCTTCATTACCAGGGAAGCAGTTTCAGCCCGTGGGACTGGACTTATCCGGATTATCGCACTGAAACATATATCTCGATATTTAACAGGATAAGGGACGAATACGCTTCGAAGCTCAAAGAGCTTAATCTGCTGCCAAACCTGAGAAGACCGAAAGAGGAATGAAAAGAAGAGCTGTGGGCTGAGGCGCAGGGGACAGATGATGGACCTGTCGAATCTCAATATCGGGATCGATTCATCTCAGCGCTGTGCTGAAAGACGAAAAGGAACGGGCTGACAATATGTTCAAAAGGCAGAACCGCGTTGAAGAGATGATAAACGACTATGTGAAGCATTTTCTCGAGTGCGTCGAGAGCTTCAAGACCGGGATGAAGTGCTACCTGGAAAAGGGAACAGGAGCCGATTTCGACTACTGGGTCAACAAGACGCACAAGGAAGAGTCCGCCCTCGACGATCTGAGGCGCACCATAGAGATGGAGCTGTACAGCAAGGCGCTTCTGCCTGAATCGAGAGGAGACATTCTCGGGCTCCTCGAGACGACAGACAGGATACCGAACAAGCTCGAATCGATCCTCTTCCAGATACAGTGCGAGAATATCAGGCTTCCCCAGGATCTGCTGGCTGATCTGGAGACACTTCTACAGCAGTCGTATGAATCGTGCAACTCAGTCGGCGAAGCGATAAGGAATCTTTTCCAGAAACGCGAAAAGATTGTCGAGCTGACGAGAAAGATAGATCAGTATGAGAGCTTCTGTGATCACATAGAGCGCAGGATGATTACCAAGGTATTCAGGTCCGAGATCGATACAGGGGAAAAAGTGGTGCTGAAGCAGCTCATCCTCCAGATAGGCGATATAACAGATGCGGCAGAGAATGTATCTGACAGGATCACCATTTCCAGTGTGAAAGGCCAGATCTGAGCCCTGCGTATCATTGAAGAAAGAGGTTGCTCTTTCAATGGGTTTTTCTCCCTTCTATCTCCTTGGCGGCGTCTTCCTGGGATGGTCGATAGGCGCGAAGGATTTCGCCAATGTCTATGGGACAGCAGTCACATCTAGAATGCTCAGGTTCATGCACGCCGCGATCCTGGCCTCGATTGGCTGCATAATAGGGGCGGCCGTTGACGGATGGCGCGGCATAGAGACTCTGAGCAGGCTGGCGCCGCAGTCTTTCCAGACTGCAATAATCGCCACAGTCGCCGCGGCTTTTGCCATCACCGTCCTCAACATACTGAAGCTTCCAATATCAACTGCCCAGGCCGTTGTGGGAAGCATTCTCGGGATCGGAATGATGACAGACAATGTCAGATTCGAAGGGCTCGGCAAGATCCTCTTCTGCTGGTTCATCGCCCCTGTCGGCGCCGCTGTGCTCGTGATACCTCTCTACCTGGTGCTGGGCCAGATATATAACAGTCTCAGGCTCAACATCTTCCAGCGGGATTCATTTCTGAGATGGGGTCTCATCGTAGTAGGGGCATATGCGTCGTACGCCATGGGGGCGAACAACGTGGCAAATGTAGCGGCGGTCTTCGTGGGCAGGAACATGCTCACCGTGCAGGTCGCATCAATAATAGGAGGCGCCAGCATCGCCCTCGGGATCCTGACCTTCAGCAAGGGTGTGATGATGACAATCGGTAGAGGGCTCGTGAAGCTCGACGCATTCTCGGCGCTGATGGTCGTTCTTGCAGAGGCGCTGACAGTTCACGTCTTCGCGATAATCGGCGTGCCTGTCTCCACTTCCCATGCGATAATCGGGGCGATCATCGGAATCGGAGTGATCAGAGGGATTAAATCGGTCAAGGTGCGAAATCTTATCGGAATAATGGTCGGGTGGTTCGTAGCCCCGCTGCTGTCATTTTTCTTTGCAGTGCTGATATACTTTCTGACGCATCTGCATTATGTGCCTGATGGCTCGTCATAATAAACAAGGGAGAGGAACTGCGATGAAATGTCCCAGATGTGAGGGGACCGGAAAATGCATCGAGTGCAGGGGAACAGGCTCGATAACCTGCAGCCAGTGTGGCGGCGAGGGAAAGCTCCCGCTGAAGCTGCCGACCGGCGCTGTTAAAGAGACGAAATGCCATACATGCAACGGCGAGGGGAAAGTGCCGTGCAGCCCCACCTGCGAGTCCTGCCAGGGAGCCGGCGAGATCACACCGGTTCTGCAGAAAGAGGTGCGGGAGAAGTATGTGCCGTCCTGGATCAGGGTTAAAGAGTATTCAGCTTTTGCCAGCATGGCCATCCTGGTGCTAAACCTCATCGTCTTCATCGTTACATCGATAGGGCCGAGCAGGGATAATATCTTTTACCTGCTCGGAATACTGAACGGCTATGCTGTGCTCGATGGCCAGTGGTGGCGCATAGTCACGGCCATGTTCATGCATCTCGGGATACTGCATTTCATAGTCAATTCATACAGCCTTTTCATTCTCTGTCCTCCGATAGAGAAGATAGTGGGCTCGCTCAGATTTGTGATATTGTACATGGTCTCAGGTATAGCCGGAAATCTTCTGACCGTGCTGATCGATCCAGGCATGTGGTCTGCAGGGGCCTCCGGCGCTATCTTCGGAGTATTCGGCGCCTTCTTCGGTCTCAACTACCGGTACAGGATCTTTCCTGCAGCACTGATGAACCAGCTTTATATGATTCTCGTAATCAACGTGGCAATCAGCCTGACTCCAGGCATAAACCTCTGGGCACACCTGGGAGGCCTGGCTGGAGGTTTCCTCGTCTCTGTTCTAATAAAACTCAGATAATAATGAAAAGAGGTCCTCACTTGAAAAAAACAGCAAAGCTCACACTGTATATATCACTCGCTATTCTCGTCATCGTCTCGATATGCTGCTGCTCTTCAGTCACCAGGAAGAACGTCAGGATAGGAATTATCCTGCCTGAGAGCGGGCTCCACGCTTCGTTCGGGACGGCGCAGAAGAGGGGCTATGAGCTTGCCATGGAGGATCTCGAAAAGGACAGCAGGGCTCCCGGAGCGATGAGCTTCAAGGTCATATTCATGGACGACAGCAGCGATGAGAGAAAGGCAGTTCAGGCCGCCAGAAAGCTGACAGGCGAGGATCACGTTGCAGCATTGATAGGCTCGTACAGCAGCGCCACGACATTCAACGCAATAGAGATTGCCAACTATCAGAAGGTTCCGATGCTGATCCCTTCGGCGGCTTCAGATGAGATAACAGGGAAAGGCTTCCCGTGGATCTTCAGGATAAACGCCCCTTCCAGCGTCTATGCGAAAAACATAATAGACTACATAAAATCGCTGAAGAGCGTAAAAACACTGGCCATTCTGCATGAGAACTCCCTCTTCGGAGTCACCGCCGCAAAATGCATAGATAACTGCGCCAGGAGCGGAGGGCTCAGGATTTTATGCACAGGGGCCTATGATGAAAAGGACAGCCAGAATATCCCGCTGCAGCTCGAGCGTATCAGGAAGGCAAACCCTGATGGCCTTATAACAGTATCGTATCTCGAGGACTCAGTCGCCATTATGAAGAAGTGCAGGGAAATGCAGATAAACCCGAAGCTCTACTTCGGCACCGGCGCGGGCTTTACGCTCAACGAATTCATCAGGAGGACCGAAGGGGCGGCAGAGTATGTTTTCACCGTTTCGCAGTGGCACACATCGCTGAAGACGCCTGGAAACGATGAATTCGTCAAGCGCTTCCAGGAAAAATACAATGAAGCGCCGACATTCCACAGCGTAGAGACATATGCAGCGCTCAAGATCATGGCCCAGGCCATCAGGAACGCAGGCTCAGGCAAACATGATGACATTAGAAACGCCCTGCTGGCCCTCGATACGGAAACGGCTTACGGAAGGGTGAAGTTCGAGAACTTCGACGGCATGACCAACCAGAACCGCCATGAGATGGTGGTGCTCCAGATACAGGGCGGGAAGTACATGCTGCTGTGGCCGGAATCATCGAGCAACGGCAAGGCGAACTTCCCGACGCCTCCGTGGAATGAGAGAAACACCAGATAAGGCGCTCCGGTAGTTCAGATAAGGTTTTCCCGGGTATTTCAGGGATCGAGGGATCGAGAGATCAAGGGAATGAAAGGGAATTACATCCCTTGGCTGCTCGACCACTGCAGCATCTCAGAGCTCAGATGATTTATTCCTTCCCTCGGCCATTCGACCACTTGATCACTGCAGCCCTACCAGAAAACATGGGACCTGAAACTCTGGTTTATAAGTTGCGGTCCTTCTTCAGGATGAACTTCTCTCCGTCGAATGTGATGAGGAACTTGTCGCCGTCTTCGAAGTAGCACTTGGCGACTTCGTCCTGTTTCTTGTAGACAATGAGCTGGCCGCCACTGGCCGCGCAGCTGAACGACATCTTGTCGTTCGGGTTGATGGCGTAGCTCTGCCTGCTCGTCGTGCCTCTTACCAGAATCTCGATCCTGAAATCCGTTTTGTTCTTGATCGTTATCCCTGCAAAGCAGGGAAGAGCCAGGGATACCAGAAAAGCGCCGATTGCCAGTAGAAATAACAGTTTTTTCATTTTCATCCTCCTGTTTCCTGAGCAGATTGTTTCATAAAGCTTCTCCGGATGCATTGCCATTCCTCCCTTTTGACATACTCGCCGAAAGGCGCGGTTATTCCCCGGCTGTCATATAAGAAGGAGAAACACTGCTGAAGGGGAAGAATTCTCCTATGGAGACAGTATGTCCGAGATGCAGGACAAAGAATGACGGAGCGGCAAGGCAGTGCTCCCGCTGCGGGGCGCCACTCGGCGGCAGGGTATGCCCGCGCTGCGGAGGAGCGATGAAGAGCACAGGGAAGTTCTGCCCCTCCTGCGGGCTCCAGATCCCTCTGCCGGCCGTTCTCCAGCCTGCGGCTCCTCCGCAGCAGTATTCACCTCAGGCTCCGCAGGCTCCGCAGCCTCCGCAGCAGCAGTATCCGCCGCAGCCTCAGCCAGGCGCCGCCCCCCAGTACGGACAACAGGCCGAGCAGCAGCTGCGCGACAGGACTCTGCTTCTCAGGGAGCAGTTCGGCTCGGTCATCACGCAGGGCAACTACAAGGAGATCCTGCAGTCTAAAGAAAACCCCGTGACGAAGACATTCATAGATTTTATCGCCTGGGGGATCATGCACTTCTGGAACTTTACAGCGTTCCTGGCAGCGGTCACTGTGCTTGGCGTTCTGCTTGGAGGATGGGGTGTCGTGCTCGCAGTGGCTCTGACCTTCGTCTACTCGAAACACAAAGAGGATATACAGGCGAGGCTGAGGGAGATGAAAGGCGACTCTGCAGGAACGCGCAGAAAAGGTAAAGGCTACTCGTACTTCATCGAGGACAGATGCAACGGCTGCGGCATCTGCAGGGACATATGCCCTCAGGGAGCGATATTCCCTGCAGGCGAGCTATTCGCAATATACGACGAGCGATGCGACCTGTGCGGCAGGTGCATCGGCGAGTGCCCGGTCAGAGCTATTGTAAAGTATTGACGCTGTTCATGCGCTCTTCCAGCACTTTTTCCATCAGGAAGAGCGGCAGATTTCCCGAATACAGCATCACATCGTGGAACTTCCTCAGGCTGAAAGACTCCGGATGATTCTTCTCGACTCTTGCCTTCAGCGATTTCAGCAGATGCTTTCCAATCAGATAGCTCAGCTGGTATCCAGGCGTGTATGTATAGCGCTTCACTTCTCCCAGCGCGGAGAGGTCGTCCATGCCGACATCGTCGACGAGGTGCTTGATCGCCTGCTCGAAAGACATCTCGCCTGTTGAGAGCTTGACGTCTATTATGATCCTCCAGGCTCTCCAGTGCATGTCCTTGCTGCGGATCAGCGCGACCTCCGGAGTGTTCATGAAGCCGGCCTCTGCGGCCGCGTCTTCGCAGTAGTGGGCCCAGCCCTCGACGAACTCCGTTGGGCTGCTGAACAGGCGGGCTGTGGAAGGGTTCAGGTTAGCGCAGCAGAGCTGCAGATGATGGCCCGGGTATCCCTCGTGTACGGAGGTGTTGATGAGATCGTCGAAGCAGAACTCAGTCAGCCTCTCCGTGTTTCCTTCGACAGGAGTTATCATGTAGATCCCCTTCTGCACCGTGTCGAACTTTCCAGGCGATGAATAAGCCGCAAAAGGTATGAAATGCCTCATGAAGATCGGAGTCTCCTCCACGACGAGGCTCTCCTTTTCCGGAAGGGTGGCAAAGCCCTTTTCCTGCACGAACGTGCGGGCCTGCTGCATCAGACTGCGGCACTGCTCCAGGACTTCGTCTATGCTCTCCGGATGGTTCTTCCTGATCCTGGCCATGATCTCGTCGACAGTGGCGTCAGGGTCGATCAGCCTGGCGTTTTTCTCGATATTCTCCCTGCACTCGCGCACGTACTTCTCGCCGAGCTCGAGTATCTCGCTTCTGGTGAGCCCGAGCCTCCGCTTCTCGAGCAGTCTGTCGAACTGCTCCGGCGACAGATTGAAGTCGTGGGTGGAGCGGGGGAGCACTTCGTTGTAAAGCCAGTGCTCGTATCCCTTTATGGCTTCCTTGGCTTTCTTCGAGCAGCAGTCGAGCTCATCCAGCAGAGATCTGCTGTCCACGAGCTTTTCCGACATCTCCTGGATGAAATCGCAGTAGCCGATCAGCCTGTGACAGGACTCTATGCCGATCTCGACCCATATCCAGATGGGCTTCTCAAGCAGCTCCTTCGTCTCCTCCAGGTATGACGGAATCCTGTCCATCCTGGAGATGATGCTCCTCAGGCGGTCGATATAGGGCGTCGAATCACGGGAGATGAGCGTATAAAGCGCCGAGCCAATGTTTCTCGGGCCTGTCGGAAAAGAGCGCCAGAGCCTTCTTTCCTTCATGCTGAACAGCTCGAGCTCGAGCGCGTAGATGAGGCACTCCCTGTCAATCTTCTCATCAAAGTCGAGGGTGTCGCAGCTCCATCCCTCCACTTCCTTCAGGAAGCTCTCGTGGAGCGCTGTGACCTCCTCCATGTGCTTTCTGTCTCCGCGTGGCATCAGGGGATCGTACTCGATGAGCCCGAGATCGCTTCCCCAGATTGGATCGTGAGTCAAAATCGCATGAAAATATCTGTCAACCATTGCCGAGAACTCTGACATTGCCTTCATCCTTTCCCTGTCCAAACAGCCTGAGTATAATTTCATTGATTCTCCCTTGCTCTCCGGATACCTCCATGGAGCCTCTCGTCCTGGTTCCTGGAGCACGGTGCAAAAGGATTATTGACCTTGTGCAATGAAGTGATTTCATCTCATGAAAGTATATACGGTAACTGAAGTCACATTATATCTGAAGGACATGATAATCAACGACGATGTCCTGTCCGGCCTCACGGTGAAAGGCGAGATATCGAATTTCAGCGAATCGATGGCGGGACACTGCTATTTCACCCTCAAGGATTCGATTTGCCAGCTCCAGTGCGTGCTCTTCAAGGGAGCCCGCTCGAAGATGGCCTCCCCGCTGAAGGAAGGGATGCAGATAGCCGCCCGAGGCAGGATAGATGTTTATGAGAAGCAGGGCAGATACCAGCTCATAATAGACAGTGTGAGGGTTGAGGGCTCAGGAGAGCTGTTCGAGCGTTTCATTAAGCTCAAAAAGAAGCTGGAGAGCGAGGGTTTGTTCGACGCCGCTCACAGAAAGAAGATCCCCTTCTTCCCGAAAACTGTCGGAATAGTGACCTCCCCATACGGTGCGGCTGTGAGAGACATAATCACGACATTGGGGAAGAGGAACAGATCGGTCAGGATGATACTGTCGCCTGTCCTGGTACAGGGAATCGACGCGCCGGCCTCGATATGCGCCGGCCTTGAGGCGCTCGAGAGACAGGGAGAGGCTGACGTGATAATAGTGGCGAGAGGCGGCGGCTCCTTCGAGGAGCTGATGCCGTTCAGCGATGAGAGAGTCGCCAGGGCCATCTACAGGTGCCCGATCCCGGTCATATCCGGAGTGGGCCACGAGACTGATTTCTCCATATCAGATATGGTGGCCGACCTGAGGGCTCCGACTCCGACCGCAGCGGCCCAGATGGCCGTCCCGGACAGATCTGAGCTCAGAAGGCGGCTCGATCTCTCGGCAGGAAGGCTGACCAGGGCAGTACAGGGCAGGCTCTCGCAGATGAAGACGAGGCTGCAGGCGCTGCACTCCCAGTATTTCTTCCGCCATCCGGAGAGAAGGATCGAAATGCTCTCGCAGAGCCTCGACGGGCTGATCAGGCAGATGAAGGCCTCTGTGGAGAGAGCGATAGAGATGAAGAGGAGAAATCTGGAAGAGCTGAAAGTGAAATGCGACGCTTATAATCCGGCTGCCATTCTCGAAAAAGGCTACTGCATAGCCGTTACGGTTCCTGGGAGAGCGGTAATCCGAGGGGTGCAGGAACTACACGCGGAGCAGAGGATTCAGGCCATCTTCAGAGATGGAGAAGCTTCTCTGGACGTGAAGGAGCTGTTTGAAAAGAGGTGAATATCCTCTTCCTTGCAGGATTTTCCAGCCTTCCGATGAAGGTAGAGATTATACAGATGCGCAATTATTGAAGGAACATGAAAAAAGATCTGCACACAGAGCCTTATGAAAAGCTCTATGAGGAGCTTGAAGAAATAGTACAGAGCCTTGAGCACGGCGATCTACCCCTCGAAAAGGCGCTCAAGCGTCATGAGCGCGGAATGGTTCTCTACCAGGAATGTCTGAAGAGGCTGAAAGATGCGGAAGAGCGCCTTCTGAAGATCTCCGGCGACGGGGACGGCACTGCCCTTACCAGGCTGGAGCTCAGCGAATATGAGGAATCATGACAATCAACGCAGCACAGTATTTACAGGAGAAAGCTGAGATCATCAACAGGGCACTCGATGAATATCTTGGAGGACGCGAAAGCCTTCTCCGGCCTGTAATGGAATACAGTGTCCTTTCTGAAGGGAAGCGCTTCAGGCCTGTTCTCGTGCTGGCGACTCTCGAGTCTCTCGGCAGGCAGCCTGAATCCGCGCTCCCGGCTGCCTGTGCGATTGAGATACTGCACTGCTTTTCACTTATCCACGATGATCTTCCCTGTATGGACGATGACGATTACCGAAGGGGCCGCCTCTCGACGCACAGGAAGTTCGGAGAGGCAGAGGCCCTTCTTGCGGGCGACGCTCTGGTAATACAGGCCTTCGAGGTAATCTCGAGCCCGTTTCTGCCGGACTGGGCGACGCCGGAGAAGAAGATAAGGGTGATATATGAGCTCTCCTCCGCTGCCGGCGTGCAGGGTATGACAGGAGGCCAGTATCTGGAGATAGCTCATAAAGACGCGGAGATCGATGAGGCTCTTCTTGCGGAGGTTCACAGGCTCAAGACAGGTGCATTCATCAGGTGCGCGCTGAGAGTCGGCGGCATACTGGGCGACGCGTCCAGGGACGATCTCGATGCGCTCACTTCATACGGCGAATCCATCGGCCTGCTCTTTCAGATAGTTGATGATATTCTCGACGCCGAAAAAAAAGATGAAAAGATAAGCTTTTCATCGTTCTATGGCATCGGGGAGGCCCGCAACAAAGCCTCTGAGGCTGCAGCGCGCGCAGAGGAGGCACTTTCGCGCTTCAGTGGAAAGAAAGAGCTGTTCAGGCAGATAGTCGGCTTTTTGCTGGAGAGAAAGAGGTAGTTCGTAAATGGGAAGAATACTCGATCTGATCGACTCGCCGTCTGACATCAGGCAGCTCGGCCAGCCTGAGCTGAAGATTCTGGCCGAAGAGATCCGGGAGGAGATCATAGGCACGATCTCAAAGACCGGCGGGCACCTGGCCTCCAGCCTCGGTGTAGTGGAGCTCTCACTGGCACTCCACTATGTGTTCAACACCCCTGAGGACAAGGTGATCTGGGATGTGGGGCACCAGTGCTACGCGCACAAGATCCTGACAGGAAGGAAGAAATCCTTCGATACGATCAGGCAGCACAGCGGCATCAGCGGTTTCCCGAAGATTTTGGAGAGCGAGTTCGACTGCTTCGGGACGGGCCACAGCAGCACTTCGATCTCCGCCGCCCTGGGGCTTGCTCTGGCCAGAGACCTCAAAGGAGAGAAGCATAATGTCGTGGCGGTGATCGGCGACGGCGCAATGACAGGCGGCATGGCCTTCGAGGCCATGAACAACGCCGGCTCAATGAACACAAACCTGATAGTCGTGCTCAACGACAACGAGATGTCGATCTCGAGCAATGTGGGCTCTCTCTCACAGCATCTGAGCAAGGTCAGGATGAGCAGGCGCCTGCAGAAAGTCAGGAAAGACCTCAGATATCTGGTGAAGCATATCCCTAAAGTCGGAGACAAGGTGCTCGAGGTATGCGAGTACATTGAGGACCACGTCACATATCTGCTCGTGCCGGGAGTGATCTTCGAGGCTCTCGGGTTCTTCCACCTCGGACCTTTTGACGGGCACAACCTCGAGCAGATGATCAGGACCTTCGAGCGCGTCAAGAACATGGAAGGCAACATACTGGTCCACATTGTGACGCAGAAAGGAAAGGGCTATCCTCCTGCTGAGAAGGACGCCACGAAGTTCCACGCCGCGGCGCCTTTCGACAGGAATACGGGAAAAAGCCTGAACGGAGAGGAAGTGCCTTCATACACCGAGGTATTCGGGAAAACTCTCATAGAGATGGCTCGCCAGGACAAACGCATTGTGGCCATCACAGCGGCGATGCGGGACGGAACAGGCCTCTCCAGGTTCGCGAGGGAATTCCCGGACAGGTTTTTCGACGTGGGCATCGCCGAGCAGCACGCCGTGACATTTTCTGCGGCGCTCGCCTGCGGCGGCATGAAACCCGTGGTTGCCATATACTCGACGTTCCTTCAGCGCGCCTTCGATCAGCTCATCCATGACGTCTGCCTTCAGAACCTGCCTGTCCTTTTTGCGATAGACAGGGCCGGAATAGTCGGAGAGGACGGCCCGACACATCAGGGAGTCTTCGACATATCCTTTCTGAGACTCGTTCCGAATCTGGTGCTGATGTCCCCGTCTGATGAAAACGAATTCAGATCAATGCTGAAGACAGCCCTGCTGCTCAACGGACCTGCAGCCATCAGGTTCCCGAGAGGGCGAGGGGTAGGCGTCGCTATGGAGGAGGAGATCAAAACGCTCGAGATTGGAAAGGCCGAGGTTATCAGGGAGGGCAGGGACATCGCCATAATAACGATAGGCAACCTGGTTTACCCCTGCATCTTGGCAGCTGAGCGCCTGAGCGTCTACGGCATCTCGGCCACGGTAATAAACGCCAGGTTCATCAAGCCGCTCGATGAGGAGCTGATTGCAGGCGTGGCCAGGAAGACGAGACGCATCATCACGATTGAGGAAAACATAGTATCGGGAGGATTCGGCTCAGCTGTCCAGGAGCTGATCCACAGGAGCGGAATCGAGAATATAAGCATAACAACTCTCGGACTCCCTGAGCGCTTCATCGAGCAGGGCTCTCCGAGCATATTGAGGGAAAAGCTCGGCATGACCACCGAGGGGATCACACAGGCCATTCTGAAGAGTCTTCAGGTAATGGTATGAAAGGCATGAATCGATCTTTCCGCTTCACATCGAACAATGAAGAAAAAAAAGCGTCTCGATCTGCTGCTCTGTGACAGAGGGCTCGTTTCATCGCGTACGATAGCCCAGAGCCTGATCATCCGCGGCATGGTGTCCGTGAACGGCGCCTGTTGCGTAAAGCCCGGCACTCCTGTAGAGGCAGACGCTGCCGTTGAGGTCAGGCAGGAGAAGAGCAGGTACGTGAGCAGGGGCGGCTTGAAGCTGGAGCATGCGCTCGAGGCTTCAGGCCTCGATGTCAGAGACAGGATTGCGATAGATATCGGAGCTTCTACAGGAGGGTTCACAGACTGCCTGCTTCAGCACGGTGCGGTAAAGGTCTATGCTGTCGACGCAGGGAGGGGGCAGCTCGATTATTCTCTCAGGGGAGACGGGCGGGTGATCTCATATGAGAAGACGAACGCCCGCTATCTGGAAGAAGGGTTTTTTCCGGAGAAGGCAGGAGTGATAACAGTCGATGTGTCATTTATCTCAATTGACAAGATCCTTCCTGCGGCAGTCCGCTTTCTGGAGGACGGGGGCTCGATGATAGTCCTGATCAAGCCTCAGTTCGAGGCAGGGAGGGCGCAGGTCAGGAAAGGGGTGGTAAGAGACCCTGAAGTGCATCAGGCGGTGATTCACAGAGCGCTTCAGATATCGGCGGCATGCGGTCTCTGCTGCTCGCTGCTGACTCCGTCTCCAATCCAGGGACCGAGCGGCAACATAGAGTTCCTGATGCTTCTCACCAGAAAGGGATATGAAGACCGGGAGTGGAGCGACGACGAAGTGGGAAAAGTGGTTGAAGACGCTCACCGGTCTTTCAGAAGCGCGGCTTCAGATCACTGAATTTTTATTCCGGGTGACAATGACAGACAAGATGAGCAAGATACTGATTGTGGACGATGACGAGCCTGTAGTGATGGAGCTGTGCAATCTGCTGCAGAGCGACACGGTCCAGGTGAACGGCACTTACAGCGGCTCTCAGGCGCTGTCGCTGTCGTTCAGCGATCGCCCCGATCTGCTCGTTATCGACATGGTGATGCCTGATATGACAGGATATGAAGTCTTTCAGGCCCTTGAGATCCATCCTGAGACTGAGGACATTGCAGTGCTTTTCATGGTCAGAGACCCGGAGAAGCATCGGGAGAGCGCGGCGAGGAGAAAGAAGAGCTACAGGTTCACAGGGAAGCCCTGCGACCTAGATGAGCTGAAAAGAACGGTGGACATAATGCTCCGCGAACTTTCTGCAAAAAAGACAGGCGCTGCCGGTGCGGCAGGTGATGGAGCTCAGCGGGACAGAATTACCGGCCTCTACTCAGGCAGGTATGTCAGGGAGAGGCTCTGCGAAGAGGTAGAGCGCGCAATGCTTTATGAATACCCAATCTCTCTCATTACGGCCTGCATCGGCCGGCCTGATCGGTTCCACGGGTGTGAGGAAGGAATCACAAACTCTCTCGCGAATGAAGTGGCAGAATCTATAAAGATGCTCTCACGGGCAATAGACATAGCCTGCTACGAAGGCGGTCTCAGGTATACGATTGTCATGCCCAGAATGGAAAAAAGCGCGGCTCACGCATTTGCGCAGAAATTGAGGAACTCGCTCATCTCACAGAAATACCCGGATGCACTGAAGGGAGCGGTCACTTCGGTGGATACCGGAGTCGTTCAGGTGGATCCCAGGAAGCGCTGCGAAGGCGAGGCACTCTTCAGCGAACTCGAGATGTCGCTGCAGAAGGCCCGCGAAGGCGGCGCGGAGCAGCTCAGAATGCAGGAGAGATGAGACAGGAGAATCATATGAAGGCAGTAACGCTCTTCCCGTCACATGTCAGAAAGGCTCTTGATGAAGCCCTTCTGATTGTCAAAGTACTCAGAGAAAAAGGCATCAGAGTATTTCTCCCTGAGACGGCCGCCTCTATTGCAGGTTTAGAGGATTGTATTGCATCCAGCGACGTCATAAGAAGCGAATCAGACATTCTGATAAGCATGGGAGGAGATGGTACACTTCTGAGGGCAGCCCGCTTCGTGGGCCGCTCGGAGATCCCCATTCTGGGGATAAATCTCGGGAGGCTCGGCTTCTTGACAGAGACGCAGGTCAGCAGCTGGGGCGATGCCATCGATCGCGTACAGCAGGGACAGTACCAGATAGTGGAAAGAATGCTGCTGTCGTGCGAGGTAAGGCGGGACAACCAGGTAATTCTGGGCGGAGATGCCCTCAACGACGTCGTGATTCACCGGGGAGCCGTCAGCAGGCTTCTCGACCTGGAGATATTCATAGACGAGGGCTATGTGGGAACATATTCTGCTGACGGGCTCATAATCTCAACGCCTACAGGATCGACAGCCTATTCGCTTTCCTGCGGAGGACCGATTGTGAACCCGGAGGTCTCGTGCCTTCTATTGACTGCAATATGCCCTCATACACTGTCGGCGCGCCCTCTGATCATATCGGATCGCGAGAAGGTGATGGTGAAGGAGCGAGTAATTGACGGGATAAGCCTGACGCTCGACGGGCATCTGAACTTCGTGCTTCTCAAGAACGATGAGGTGCGCGTGGAAAAGGCATCATACGGCATGAAGTTTGTGCATTTTGAGAAGACATTTTACAGGACTGTGCAGGAAAAGCTGAAATGGGTCTCCCATCACAGTGAGGAATCCGGCAAATAGAGCTCTGCCGCGAGAAAGGGGACTGACACTCTCCTCGCAACGACACAGCAAGACGCAGTAATATTTTCGCACCAACAAGAGAAATGAGAGGTCGAACCCCCAGATGTATAAAAAGACAGTTCTTCCCAATGGAATCAGAGTAATCACAGAGGAGATCCCGTTCTTCAAATCGGCGTCGCTCGGGTTCTGGATCAATACGGGCTCGCGGAGCGAGAGCCTGGCCCAGAACGGCATCTCCCACTTCATAGAGCATATGATGTTCAAGGGCACTGAGAAGAGAAACGCCACCGAGATAGCCGAGATAATGGACAGCGTCGGAGGCCAGCTCAACGCCTTCACCGAGAAGGAGCAGACCTGCTACTACGTCCGAGTCGTGGACATCCACGTCCCGCTTGCCCTGGAGCTTCTGGCCGACATGCTCGTCAGCTCCGTCTTCGATCCCGTCGAGATTGAGAGGGAGCGGGGAGTCATCCTGGAGGAGATCAGGATGTACGACGACTCGCCTGACGAAGTGATTTTCGACATATTCACAAAGGCACTGTGGCAGAACCATCCGCTCGGGAGGACTATACTCGGCTCGAAGAAGGTGATCTCGTCTCTGTCCCGGGATGATCTGCTCAAGTTCATAGAATCCCACTATTCGTCAGGAAACCTGATAGTCTCGGCTGCAGGCAACATACATCACGAAGAGGTCGTCGAGCTCGTCGACAGGTTTTTCGATCATCACCGCAGCGCGCCTGCGAAGATCAAGTCCGGCAAGCCGCCTGCGGAGAAAACGCGGAACGAGGTAATAACTTACAAGGACTGCGAACAGGTCTATATGATCATCGGCGGCAGAGGAGTCTCGCAGCGCGACGAGGAGAAATACACCGTGCAGGTCCTCGACAGCATTATCGGCGGAAGCATGAGCTCGCGCCTGTTCCAGGAGATCAGGGAGAAGCTGGGGCTGGCCTATTCGATTGGATCGTTCCAGAACTCGTACTATGATGCCGGGCTTTTCGGCATTTTCGCGGGGACGTCTCTCGAGAACCTCGATACGGTAGTCTCCACCACCTTCAAAATTGTGAAAGAGTTCAAGGAAAAGGGCTGCGACGAGAAGGAGCTTGTAAGGGCCAAGGAGCAGCTAAAAGGCACGATCTCTCTCGCGCTTGAGAGCACACCGAACAGG
>Ga0302252_1000405_pt1 | contig 39750 bp, 31 predicted proteins | sample AAG_RA_Leu_MG_FD_193511 | JGI IMG/M metagenome (GOLD analysis project Ga0302252, IMG submission 193511) | Enriched activated sludge microbial communities from anaerobic digester in WTTP, New Holstein, Wisconsin, United States - AAG_RA_Leu | ecosystem: Engineered > Bioreactor > Anaerobic >... | reverse complement strand
AGCCTGGTTTATTTAGCTGATTTCTTTCAGATTACTGGTTTAGTAGACGAAGCTGAGAAACTGTTTGATTGTTTAAAAGATCGCTGTGAAGCAGAATCGAATATTGATTGCCTGATGGTAATCTTAAATGAAAAAGCAAGTATCGTAAAAAACCGTGGTGACTTCACAGAAGCACTGGAAATCTATCAAAAAACAGAACAATTTGCACAACAACAAAACAACTTTGGAGAATACATCCGGTCTATCAATAGTCAAGCATTTATTCAAGAGAATCTTGGTAAATTATCCGATGCGTTTGAATTATACAAAAAAGCCGAACAGATATCACTGGAAAAGAATAACAATAAAGGATTAGCGGATGCTGTCAATAATCAAGCTATTATCCTGGAAAAATGGGGAAGGCTCCAAGAAGCTTGGAACCTGCATAAAGAATCGGAAATGCTCTCCCGAGAGATACATGATTTAGTAGGAGTATCTACCTCACTAAATCATCAAGCTAGGATTCTTAAAGACTGGGATAAAACTAATGATGCGCTTGCGATCTACAAGGAAACTGAGAAAATTGCTCGTGAATTAGGCGATTTATTCAATTTATCACAATCTTTAAACAATCAGGCAGGTGCTTTGCTAAAAAGAGACAAATTAGAGGAAGCTTGGGATTTGTACAAAGCTTCTGAGGATATTTTTCGGATATTGGATGATAAAATACAATTATCCTCTGTTCTCGTCAATCAGGCGAGATTATTGGAACAATGGGGACGTATGGAGGAGGCGTGGGATTTGTACAAGGAGACGGAGACCGTCTGTCGGGAATTGCAGGATCCATTCAAGATTGCCGTTTGCTTGAACAACGAAGCCTATATCCTGAAAGAGTGGGGACGACTGAACGATGCGCTTGGACTGTACAAAGAATCGGAACAAGTATTCCGCGGATTGGATTTCCAGAAAGGGATCGCTCTCTCTTTGACTCATCAAGGAACCATTCAACAAGAGTTAGAGAACACAGAAGAAGCTTATGCTCTTTTCAGTTCCGCGATGTCAATCGCACAGGAAAAGGGTTACACTCAGATAGAAAAAATGATCCAGACTCATTTGGATGAATTAGGTTACTAAACAACTATATTGTCTCGATATTAAAATGCGATTCCTTGCTCTGCTCGAGACTATCGATAATTTTATAATTAATGGCATGGTTGACGCCTTGTATCAATTGAAACTCTCCTTTTTAATAAAATTACTTAATTATCTTATTTCTATATCAACATCAGAGTTTTTTCTTTGACCAGAGGCGTCTTCCAGTTTGATCCGTATGTGCACACTCCCGCGAACATCGTATTTGTGTGTAAGAGTACCCGACATATTCCCGTATTTGTCAATGGTGATTTCAGTAATGGTGCCGTCGCCCCAATCGATAGTGAGTGTATACGGAGGCACCCCGCCCGATATATTGTAGCTAATAATCAACGATTCGCCGACCCTGATAAAGCGTTTACCGGTTTCTGGATCTTGTTCGAGATTGGTCACTGTAACGGTGATACCAATGGTGCCTTTGTTGTTCTTCTTCACCTTCACGATAAAGTCTATGGTGGCTTCGGATTTGACTTTTTCATCGCAGCAAGCAGAGAGAACCAGGCTTGTTTTCTCCTCTTTTTCGACTTTTCCTTTCACTTGGCAGATGAAATCGACAGAAATAAAGGAGCCCCTCGGTATGGATCCGGTAGAGAATGATATCCGCTTTTCACCGGCATTCACGACACTGGCGCCATTCACTGAAACAAAACCGATCAGATCAGGCAAATCCAAATACAGAAGTACATTCGAAGCCGATGCGCCGCCTATATTATGGATATACACCTTGAAATTGATGTAATCATTATCGCTGTACTCTTTCTTCATGATATCGGCAGAAATAATCAGAAATGGCGCAGCCACAGAGACGGTACCGGAACAAATCCCGGATCGCAGGGATTGAAAACCATATAAATCAACCGCCACCACTTTATAATAGTAGATCTGCCCCGCTTGGGCAGTCAGGTCTAAGTAAGAGACAGTCGGAGCAGTCACCGATCCGATCTTGGTCGGTGAAGCAAAAGCAACAGCGGTATCTCGGTAAATCCAGTATTGGAAAATCGAGGAGGAACCGGTGAGAGAGGCTGCCCAGCCTAGCTGTATGCCATTCTCAGCTGACTGGGAATGTAAGCCGGTAGGAGCCTTTGGGATATCATAACGAAATACCGGAGAGAATCCGGAGTAATTGCCCATGGTATCAAAGGCGCGTAGTGCATAACGATAGGTTTCAGAGAAAGGCAGATTGCTATCGAAGGCAGTTACCACACTGCTGCCAAGAATGATCTGATAGGGTACCGATGAAAACGGTCCATCGTCTAAGGAACGGTATAAGGCGTACCCGACGATTGGAAAAGTACCGGGCGATGGTTCTGTCCAATCAAACGTAAAGGTATCCTGTGAAGGAGTTCCATTTAAAGAGGGCGTAGGAGGAAATAGCGTTGGGATCGTAAAAGCAAAGGAAAAGCCGGTTAATCCATCCTGAGGAGAGTTGTTATACCCATTACATCCCAAAACAAAGAAATTATCCGATGTAGTAGTATAACCGGAGCAATAGACGAGATTATCCTCTGTGACAAGGATATCGGTGGCGCAATCAAAACCGTAACCGTAGAATGTGGTGGAAAAAGATACAGTCTCCAGATTCGGGTAATACCTGACGACAAATACGTCGCCATAGTAGGTATAGTAGGGGAAAAAAGCATCAACCGTTGAAGGGAAATCCCATGAAAACGTGTAACCTGTGATGTACAAACAACCGGAACTATCCAAACAAGTATCCGTTACCAGATCGTAGCTATACCCGTCCAGCTGCGTATTGTCCAGCATCACAGCGCCATTCTCGCTGATATGAAAGACAAAAATACCATAATTATTGACCGGATTGATAGGTGTAACCGCTTGAGGCGTTATTAATTCTGATGCTTTAGGTCTTTCCGGTAAGGAATACGGGGGATTTCCACCGTAAGAATAATACTCCAACGTAGAAGTAATGTAGATGGAATTGTCGAAAGCGATATTCACAAACGAATTTTGCGCAAAATCCACAGGAAATAGATAGGTGGAAAAAAGCAACGAAGAAAGGTCGGGGGAGAATTTGGACACAAAGGAGCACTGTTTTTCGGGAGGAAGCGTGTCGTATAGAGCGTTATCGGTGATAGGTAAATCATTCGACCAGGTACAAGCAGTCAGCACTAGATTCCCGTCATGATCAATCGCAATAGAGGGACAGTAATCCTGACCTGAACCGCCAAAAAAAGTAGAAGCCAACAGCGAAGAGCCATCGGAAGACAGATGACATAAAGCGATTTGATTCTGCCAACCGGCATCATTGGGACCTGTATGGCTATAGCTGCCGTCTGTCATCGGAAAATCAATCGAATCGGTGTTGACGGCAATGTAGAGTGAACCGTCCGCAGCAAGAGCAACAGGGTTCCACGTTACCGTAGAGAGATCCTCAATCATATCTTCCCCGATACCGCCCAAGAAAGTGGAATACAAAAGCGTATCGCCCGAAACGTTCAGTTTAGTAATAAATATGTCTTTATACCCATTAAAAACGGTATCATACGCATTTTGCGTGACAGGGAAATTCATACAATAGGTGATTCCCGCTATAATAATCTCATTTTCCGCATTGAGTCGAACTTCACACCCATAGCTTCTTGTATAAGGATCATCAACAAAATAAGCACCTTGAAGAAAGGTCGAAAACTGAAGCGTGGTAAGATTGGCATTAAATTTGGAAACAAAAGCAGCGGTTGCATCCCGTAGCGTACTGTCATAAGCGCCAGGCGTAGTGGGAAAATCAAATGATTTGGCAAAACCTGTCACGACAAGATTTCCATAGGAATCTAATGCTTGGCTAAGCACAGCATCGTCAGAGTTTCCACCCAAATAAGTTCCGTACAGGATGGGATCAATGACGATTGTATCTTCTGCGGCATAATCCGTAATGGAGAACGAATAGGTATTGTCTCCAACAAGCCTGAAGGAAGCTTGAATAGGTTGTTTGGATTCTTGAGCAAAAACTTGCAATGAAGTGTCTGAGAGGAAGCCCGATTCAGTGTTCATCTGTAAGGTGGATGAATCTCGGCTTATCGATAGCGATCCCCCTTCCACCCTAAATTGAATCTGGTTCGGATTGACACCCGGTTTCACGTAAAATTCGTATTTGGGATTCTCTTTATCATAATAGTACAGAAGGTCGATACCGGGATACACTTCTTTGTATTGGATTTTACGAAAGTTTTGTACGTTGGTAATCCATGTTTTGACGTTGTTACCGATAAAATAATGATAGACATAGGGCAGAGGATCGATTCCCTGCAATTGAGACATGTCCGCATTGACCAAGGAAAGTGTTACGACTTGATTTTGGTTTTTATCTGATGAGATTAAGTGGTAATAGACACTCTCTTTTCCAAAACCTATTTGCCCAAAAGGGGTATTCCCGATAAATTGAAATTCAGGATTCCACTGCCCTTTGTTCTGGGTAAAACAGACTGGCTGAGAAACAGAAGAAGGTGTTAAATTAGGTAAATCTTGTCCGGATTGTTTGGAAATTGTGAATACATCGCTATTGACAGGAAAAACAAGAAATAAAAATAGCAGTAAACCCCATACTTTTTTCATTCTAATTCCTCATCCCTACTAAAATAACTGACTTTATTATAATAACAAATGCCAGTTTATAAAATTTTTTCCCCCCTCTTTTTTTTATGACAGGGGGACGGGGTTCTTGTCACATTTTTTTCTTAATAAAAACCTTTTAACTTCTGTTAAATCAATAGTTTTCCATCTTTATAAATAACTTCACCATCGGCAATAATTTCACCACCTTGTCGCATATCGCAAAGCATATCCCAGTGAATCAAGGATTCGTTTTTGCTACCGGACTCTTCAAAACCTTTTCCAATAGCCATATGGATCGTTCCACCAATTTTCTCATCAAATAACATGTTTCTGGTAAATTGAGTGATGCCATAGTTTGTACCGATAGCAAATTCTCCGACATACCGAGAGCCAGGATCGGTATCCAGTAAAGCAAGAAGCAGATCCTCGCCTTTCTTTGCAGTCGCTTTAACCACTTTCCCTTTTTCAAAAGTCAACTGAATATCTTCGATTTCTCTTCCATCATATATGCCGGGAAAGGAAAACCGGATATGACCATTAATTTGGTCCTCAACCGGACTTGTGAACACTTCTCCATCCGGAAAATTTTCATCAGCACAACAATTCACCCAATTTCTGCCAGCAGTGCCGATATGTAAATCCGTATCGAGTGCTTTGACGTGAAATGATTGTTTGGTGCTTAATATGTCCACAACCCGTTGTTGTGTTGTTTTGATCTTCTCCCATAGTTGGATGGGATTTTCCTGATCAACGAGACAAGCTTTATACACAAAATCCTCGTATTCCATCAAGGACATATTTGCTTCTTGAGCATCCGCATGAGTGGGAAATTGGGTACCGCACCAGCGTAATTCTTTGCTGTCCATCCTTTTATCAAATGTTTTAATCTCTTTTTCTCTTGCTTGTCTTCTGCGTTTCAATTTCTCAGGATCGACATTGGATAAATCACGCGTGTTGTAATCACCCCAAATTGTCAATAAGGCATCAATTTTTTCCGCTTCGTATAAGCTGAGAGGATTCTGGTAGTTAATTTGTTCATCAGAAGCCAATTTGAAGAACATTTCGCTCAATCCGTCAGGCGTTAAACGTACAATTGGAATCCCTCCGGCTAGAAGAGCTTTTTTGTAAACTTCTTTGATTAAAGGCATCACAAATGGTATTCCCTGAATCATAAACAAGTCATTCTTCTTTATTCTTAAGGAGTAATTCACCAAAATATCTGCCATATTCTCAATTCTTTTATCTGCCATCTTTTTCCTCCGAAATGTAAATTGTTTTTATTATATCAATTAGTAATATTATTAAAAGTGAATTGAAATATATTTATTGAAAAATCAGTTTTTTAAATCAGATGTGTGACAACGACCCCGTCCCCCTGTCATATAGAAATGGGTGGAGAATTAGGTATATTAGTAGTGTGAGGGAGTGTAAATTCGTGAAGGAGGTAGGAAGATAATGAAACGAAATATGTTATGGATACTTTTCTCATTGCTCATCGCTTCTTATCTGCTGTATTATTATGGGTACAGAGGAAAGGTGATTCAACTTGTCTCTGATACTGGAGTGATCACATCAGTGGATGCACGGTCCAAATCCATTACGGTTAAAAATCTTAATAACGATGAATTCGTGATGATTTGCAATAAAAAAACCACCATAGTGAATGATGCGATGCAATCTATTCCTTTCGAGAGTTTATTGCCCACCATGTCCATCCGGTACGACGGATACAAATCAAAGACCAATGAAGAGCTTGTTGTGATTCTCACCAACATACAGCTATCCGATATGGCTGATGTAATATTGTTGAATCCGTCTCCTTCCTCTACTATTCAAGGCTTCCCTGTTATTCTCCGGGGTTATATCCGAGTTGACAATAACCAAACTTACGCTCTGTCTGTCAATGGATTTGATCAAGGCAGTCTCTCCCCTATTCAAAACGATTCCGCTGGTGTCTATGCACTCTTTGAGTATCCGTTCACTTTGACCAGACAGATGATGCGTGATATGGAACCAACTTTAGAAATCAAAATTCAACCCTCAGGCGATAAACCAGCGTTTATTCATTCATTTCCAATAGATTGGTATAAAAAAATCGAACTGTACTTTGGAAACAGCAAAAAAGATCCGTTATCAGAAGATTGTACTGCTGTTTTTCCGGTTGAACGAAAAATACTGGCTCTTTTCGATCCGGCTGATCTTTTGCATTTATTGATCCAAGGACCTTCCGCTTCAGAAAAGGAACAGGGGTATTTCTCTTCCTTACCATTCGGAGCCTCTATCAATCATATCGAAAAGAAAAACAACCAGATTTTAATTGATTTTCAATCATTACATACCGGCGGTGCATGTCAAATCGATGGCATACTCTCCGAAATCAACCACACGCTTCTTTCGGCTTATCCCGGATACTCTATTGTGGTGACTGAAAACGGCTCAACGATTTCACCCTAAGGAAGAAGCTCTTCAACACTTACTTCTCCAAAAACAACCTCTACTTTAATCAATATCGGAGAAGGGGAGGATTTATAGCTTTCTGTTTCATACTCCTTATCACCAAATGAAACACTTCTGCCATCCGGAAGCGTAGCGTTTCCGAACACACTACTAACCTTTACCTTGATGGGATCAAGAGGATTGATAATAATTGTACCTTGCCCGAATACAACCGACACATCGAAAAATTTCTTTTTCTGGTCTTGCGTTAAATGCGAATAATCGATTGTCCCTTTCCCAAAAAGAATATTGTCTTCTCTATGGCGTTCAGAAATCTTTGTTTTCATGCTTTGAAAGTCGCTTCCAAAACGCCAACATCGAATGGACTTTGGCATGATCAATAGCTGTACCCCTAAAGCAATCAGCACTACTGCCCAGAAAATAGTGCCAAACGGAATTTGTATTGGATAAAACTGATCAACCAGGATTAACACACCAAATATAATCAACAAAGAAGCCCAAAAAAACGGTTTTAAGAAAAAATTCATCGTAGTGATTCCTTTCTTTTATAATAGGTTGACTATTTTTTGCAAAATTCGCTGCCGTCGCTGTTCATAAACAGATGAAGCGATCTTTTTTCTTGCTAAGGTTCTTTCCAGGTATGGCGCAACATACTGCAATTCCTCTTTTGAAGCAGAGGATTGAATATCCTGTAATACCCAAACCGTGTTATAAAACGGAAATCGTCTCCATTTTCCTTTTCCATCTCGCAAGGATTTGAGTATTTCCAATCCTCTTGGCAACCTGGTTTCCGGTTTATCAAGGCAACCGTTTAACAAACCTCTCCAATAAGCATTTGTACACTTGCCACAGCAAAACATGCCCATCGGTGATCCGTATCGCTCTTCATCCCTAGCAATTTTCTCACGCCAATTCTTTTTTACTGATGATAACGCTTCTTGCACATCTGGTATTTTTAATTGCCATCTTTGTAACAATCCCATCGCTTCTTCGCCCAATATATGGGCAGTCGCTGCTCCGGACGTTATAGGCTCTCCGGTAAACAAAGTAGCTTTTCCTTTAAAATCTGCTTCTGTTGGAGCAAACAATCCTTGATACGACCCTTTTATGCCTCTTCTGTTCGCAATCCAAACCGCAATTCTTTCTTTTTCCCTCATTGGAATCTCTTCATTAAAGAGTTCTGCGTGTAAAACATGGTTGATAGTCTCTGATAAGCTCGATTCATCAAAAAAAACCATCTTCATCACCCATCTTTCATCTCATTTTCATTTATTATATCGCAACTGATGAAAAGCAACTTCTTTTATTTGACCAATATGGGCAAGTAAAAAAACCGGATCAAGGAATAATCGCACGTACAAGCACTTCGAATCAGCACTATCTTGCTATACTTCATGGTAACACAAAAATCCGCTTGAAAACTAATCCAGATTTAGTAATATATTGCTTGATGACCTTCGAGTCCGAAACTGCTAAAGTGAAAACCATGCAGACGGACCGTTAGGGTATAAAAAGAAATTTTTATACCTCCCTTATTTGGAAAGGAGGCTACAAAATAAGAATAGGATTGCATGTAACAAATATATGGATTCAGATCATATCAGAGTTTTCTCGTCTCTTTTTAAAGCATCAGGAGGTAGTCGATGTCTAAGACCAATTTAACTGTCAAATGGATCACCAAGACCGCTATTTTACTTGCTTTGTTAATAGTTATTCAGCTCTTTAGAATGCCACAATTAGTTACCGGTGTCCTTGTCAATTTCATTCTTTTGCTGGCGTATGTCCAAGTAGATTTGTTCAGTGGCGTGATTATAGGTTTGATTAGCCCTGTAGTAGCTTTTTTATTTGGAATTTTAGCAGCTCCTTTAGCCCCCATGATACCGTTTATCATGTTAGGCAATGCCGTGTACATTGCAGTATTTGCCTTGATCAGATCCAAAAATCCCAACTGGTGGAAAGCGATCATCGGTGTCGTGTTTGGTGCTTTGTTAAAATTTGCGTTGTTGTCTTTAGCAGTGAAATATCTCGTGAATGCTCCCCCAAAAATTGCGCAAGCGATGAGTATTCCGCAGCTATATACTGCTTTAGCTGGCGGAGTTGTGATTATTTTACTGGAATTTAAATGGTTAGCAGATCAAAAAAGGACCAATCCAGAAAAATAACTTTTTTATATTTTTATTAACATTATCTCGGAGGGAAGTTTTATGGAAAATGAAGTTCAAGTGACGATAAACGGGCAGAAATACTCGGTCCAGAAAGGTTCTACCATTTTAGACGCGTGTAAAAAAGCGAATATTGCCATACCTACGTTATGTTACATGGAAGGTTTGTGCGATGTGGGCGCTTGCGGTGTCTGCGTAGTGGAAGTCGCCAAAGCAAAAACCTTGCAACGCGCCTGTATCACGGAAGTAATGGAAGGTATGGAAATTCAAACACATACGCCTCGCGTACGTGAAGCAAGAAAGGTTTTGGTTGAGTTGCTACTTGCAAACCATCCTAAAGATTGTTTGTCCTGCGACAGAAACGAAACATGTGAATTGCGTCAGCTTTCCTATGATTTAGGCATCAAACAAGTTCGTTTTGAACAAACCAAAGAATTAAACATGCCTTTGGACGAGTCTTCCCTCAGTATCGTGAGAGATAGAAACAAGTGCATTCTTTGCAGAAGGTGTGTCGAAGTATGCGATAAGGTGCAGTCGGTCAATGTCATCAATGTATCCGGAAGAGGCATGAACAGCAAAATATCCACATTTCAGGATATGGGACTAGGCAGCTCCTACTGCACCAATTGCGGTCAGTGCGTTCTAGTATGTCCAACCGGCGCCCTAATGGAGCGCTCCGAAATCGATAAAGTCTGGAAAGCACTCTCTGATCCAAAAAAAATTGTACTTGTCGAGGCAGCTCCCGCTGTCAGAGTAGCGATCGGCGAAGAATTCGGTATGCCTGCCGGCTCTTTAGTAACCGGAAAAATGGCAGCTGCTTTACGTCAACTCGGTTTCAACAAAATTTTTGATACGCAATTTACTGCCGATTTAACTATTATCGAAGAAGGATATGAGTTAATAGGCAGAGTAAAAAAAGCTCTGGGTCAGGATGTTCATATTCACGGACCTTCCGCTCTTCCTATGGTCACCTCCTGCTCTCCCGGTTGGATTAAATTTGCAGAGCACTTCTTCCCAGGCATTTTAGATCATCTTTCAACATGCAAATCCCCGCAACAGATGTTCGGAGCGGTAGCAAAAACATATTATGCCGAATTAATGAAAGTTGATCCGAGAGATATCGTGGTCGTGTCCATCATGCCATGTGTCGCAAAGAAATTCGAAGCTAAACGGCCCGAGATGAATGATGCTTATGAATATTGGAAGACCAAACTCAACCTGACAGAAGCGGACGTTTTTCCCGATGTGGACCACGTATTAACCACCCGAGAAGCTGCCAGAATGATGAAAGAAGCAGGTATCTTCTTGCCAGATCTGCCGGATGAAAAGTTTGATGAGCCATTAGGATTGTCAACGGGAGCCGCCACGATTTTTGGAGCTTCCGGTGGTGTTATGGAAGCAGCAATTCGTACTGCCTACGAAGTATTGACCGAAGAGAAGCTTCCCAGAATCGATTTTGAAGAGGTCAGGGGATTAACAGGAATCAAATCCGCCACCATAGACATCAAGGGATTACCCTTAAAAATCGCCGTTGCGAACAGTTTAAGCAATGCACGTGTCCTTTTGGATCAAGTTGCCAAAGGCGAATCCCCGTATCATTTTATCGAAATCATGACCTGCCCCGGCGGTTGCTTGGGAGGCGGAGGTCAGCCTCATCCAACCAATACGGAGATTCGACAGGCTAGACTAAAAGCTGTTTACTGTGAAGACCGTAATCTTCCTATTCGTAAATCTCATGAGAATCCAGCCATTACAGAAATTTACAAGGCTTTTCTGCAAGAGCCGAACGGTGAGAAATCTCATCATTTGCTTCATACCGAATACGTGCAAAGAGAAGTGTACACGGTATTCAAAGAAGAAGCTTCGGTTAAGTAGCCAAACACACTATATACCAATAAAAAAGGGGAGGAACTCCTCCCCTTTTTTTCTTTTCCAAACTTTACAATCATAATAGTAGTTTTAGAATACCCTTACTAATATTCTTCGTTTATATCTTGAGATTAATTTCCAGTCCTTGCAGGATGGATTTGGTTTCCATATCTTGCACAAATAGAATGATGGATAGGTCTTCTTTGTAAAGTTCAGTATTCAGGTGAAACGGGAATTCGATCTTGAATTGGTCACCGTTCTTGGTTAAGGTTAACGGAATACCGATAGATTCTTTAACTCCAGGTGGCTTGATCCATTCCCGAAATACATGGTTATGGACTGGATCACCATTAATAGCATCAAACTCTATATTGCTTTCCACCAACGCTAGGTTAAGCATCATAGAGGAATAATTGAGATCAGCCAATGTTTGTACGGAAAGAGAAATTGTATAGTTATCGACCGAATCCTTTTGGTTACAGGTAGCCCAAATCTGAACAGAAGGTAAGGCAGCATTCTTTCTTTCCATCATTCCGACATAGGCTTCCTTCATTCGTTTTCTTTTTGATTCATAGGAATCGTCATCCAGATTAGGAACTCCTTTCAGGTAATCGGTTCCATTAAAGAATGCTGTAGGCAAACCTTTATCCTTCATGTACCAGTTCATTCTCTCTTCAGATTCTTTGCACGCCAAACGGGGAGAAGGGAGATCAGCTGTAGAATCCACATAGTACTCAATGGCTACAAATTTATCCCGTCCATACTCATCGTAGATTTCGTTGATCGCATAATGGCTAAACACGCAACCGATGCACCATATTGCCGTAAACAACTCCGTAACGGCGACTGTATTTCCTATTGGAGACATACAGCCCGATTGTGGAAACAAAACAAGAGAGATCATTAAATAAAGTAGAATGATTTTATTCTTCATCTCATACCTTCCTGCTTTTTTATCATTATAATCCTCAAGCTAAGATAGTTAAAGTTTTTCTTTTACTTTATTTTTCTTTCTTTATAATTAATAAAAAAAATGTAGCTCAAGGAGAGAAAGAAAGTGGAATACAAGAATCTGGAACATTACCGATTTAAATGGTTTGGAAATGATGAAATCAGGAATCTGGAAGAAGTCAGGGAAAAGTTGCCATTTATCACAGGCTTTTCTTTCGGATCTTTTACACCCTATTACTTATATCTTTTTTTCCATCAACTCTGGGACTTATTTCTCCTCCAATTTGTCTCAAACTTTATCATTATTTTTGTGTTCTATATCGGATATTTTATTTTTCTGTTTTCACGAGGATTTGGATCGGATAAATTGAGTGACATGGATGACCCAATACACATGATCTTGCTTTGCTGCGTTATTTTTATAATGATAATCATTCAATTCAGTATTCTGATCTATTCGGGTTTCCACAGTCGTAAACTCTCATGGAACCGATGCGAATGGAAGAGCTATGAAGCGTTTGAACAAGGTGAAAAGAACTGGAATATTGTCGGACTCATATTTTTTGTTCTTAACCTCTTATCGATATTCTTGCTGATTGGTGCGTTTTTGCTTTTTTCTACATTGTTGTTAACTTAATTTTTGTTTCGATCCCTTGCAGAATAGATTGCATCTCTCTATCAAGCACAAATATTTTGATGAGCTGATCTTTTTGAAAATCCTTATTAAATAAAACTCATCTATTCTCTAGACTTTTCTTCCTGAGATTCTTGTATAATAGATAGGCTTAGTTATGCGAAGTAAGGAGGGAAATAAACTCAACTTTCAACAGCTTACACTGATCAGTTTAATTGTAATGGGGCTCTTTTGCTTGGCGTTTCCAATACCTGAATATCAAGCCAAGGCACTAATTACGATCATGACAGAATCAGCAAACGAGAATATTCTGCTGATGGTGATTTCTTCTGATGTGATTCCTTACGAAGTCCATTATTCCAACAACGCTCTCAAGATTGTTTTTCCATTATCGCAAGCGAACCAGTTTCAATTAGACTCCATTACGAAAGACTTACATCCGGCTTTGCTTTCGGCAGAGAATAAGCGTGGCCATTTTTTGACTCTATCATTGGAACAATATCCTTTTGTGCTGATGAAACCAGTTGTATCGCCAACAAGACTGGAATGGGTATTCAGTCGTACCTATCCTTTTCCTCTCGCTGGAAAAACTATCGTTCTGGATCCCGGACATGGTGCTTATGATGAAGAGACGCTGTCCGTATATGATACGGGGGTAATGAAATTCGGCTTCATCGAAAGCCAGCTGAATTTGCAGATTGCACAACATACAAGACAGCTTTTGGAAGAATGGGGAGCCTCAGTCATTCTGACACGAGAACTGGAAGAAAATACCGGTACAATCCTTTTCAAACCAAGAATAGATTTTGTTAACACCCTTCAGCCAGATTTATACCTGGCGATTCACCATAATGATTCGGATTTTAACGAACCAAACGGTATTTTTGTATACTATAACCAACTGAGATCAGAACTCTTTGCCAACTACCTTTTTACGGATGTAAGTGATTCGGTTGGATTGAAGAAAAATCACATCCTAACCGATCCATTGGTTACTTTATCATCTCTGCGAATCCAGGTGGCTGCTTTAATCGAGTGTTCTTTCGTTTCAAGTAAGATAGATAGAAAACTCCTACAACGACCTGACTATGTTGATAAAGTGAGTTTTGGTATCATAGAGGCTATTTTTCATTATTTTACACACGCCGCTGAAATCAAGTGAACTTGTGCTAACCATACGATGCCGGAAATGCAGAAATAAGCTTTTCAAGTATGAAAAAATCGGTAAAGGAAAGGTACTTCGATGTTTTAAAGATAGAATGTCTCATATGCAGAACCTACATCTGACTAGTCATCTCCAATGTACTTGCGGAGCGATAATCGGTTCAGATAAAGGTGATTTTTACCAGATGATTCAGGGAAGTTTTCTATATTCCGGTAAAAAGGAAAATGGGTAGAATATATGTGTGATGAAAGGATGTAAAAAATGCCAAAAAAGAAATTAGAGTACAGGGAAGTCTATAAATCCCTGTATTTTCCAAAAAACATCAAAGTGTTAGAGATTCCTCCGATGCAATTTTTTTTGATTGACGGAAAGGGGGATCCGAATTCAGAAGCATTCAGTGAAATTGTAAATAACCTGTATACGCTTTCCTACACCTTAAAAATGATGTTAAAAAAAAGAAAAGACGTTCTTGATTATCAAGACTATACGGTCTTTCCACTGGAAGGGGTGTGGGATCTGGATCAAGCCGGAAGAAACATGGCATTATTAGATAAAAGCAAGTTTATTTACACCATGATGATTCGTCAACCTGATTTTATTACCAAAGAACTTGCGATGGAAGCAATGGAATCAGCGAAAAAAAAGAAACCTCATCCGTTGCTAGAAAAAGCTGTTTTCACTACCATTACGGAGGGTTGGGTCATACAAATGATGCACTATGGAAGCTATGACAGCGAAGAAGTCACATTTCAGATGATGGCTGATTACTGTACAGATAATGGTTTAAAAAGGGTGGGAATGAAGCATCGTGAAATTTACTATTCCGATCCGCGAAAAGTGGAAACCACCAAACTCAAAACCTTATTACGATACAGAGTGGAAGAAAACCTTGGGAGAGAATGATGAACAAACAAGAAACCATTCTTTTGGCTGGAGGTTGTTTTTGGTGTATGGAAGCCGTATTCAGTCTTTTTAAAGGAGTGATCTCTGTTACCCCAGGATATACCGACGGCAAAACAGCCCATCCTACCTATTCAGAAGTTTGCACAGGTCTGACGCACCATGCCGAAGCGATACAGCTCGTGTTCGATCCTGATGTGTTACCATTGGCTGCCGTACTGGATATTTTCTTTTCTTCTCATAATCCCACTACATTAAATCAACAAGGAGGTGACATCGGCACGCAGTACCGATCTGGCATATACACCTCCACACCTGATCAGACACATTTTGTGAAGGAGTATGTTCAGACATTGTCGGAGCAAGGTATATTTCCAGATCCGATCGTTACAGAAATCAAGGAAGCCGGTCCTTTTTACCCGGCAGAAGGCTACCATCACGAGTATTTCAAAAACAATCCCACACAATCCTATTGTCAACTATCGATCGGTCCAAAAGTGAATAAAATCAAACAGAAGTACCACCTAGCGTGATTTATATTATCTCGCCTTTTACACTGACAATATGGTGAAATATAGGGATTGACTTCTTTGCTCTTTTCATTGCTTCCTTCACTAAGGATAGCAAACCCGAACAACAGGGAACTTCCATCATGAATACAGTCACATTTTTTAAATTGTTCATTTGAAATAGCTGTGTCAATTTATCCAGATACTGATCGGTATCATCTAATTTCGAGCAAGCAATAATCAGTTTTTTTCCACGAAGAAAATCTTGATGAAAATTGCCGTAAGAAAAAGCGGTACAATCCGCTGCTATCAACAACTCAGCCTGATTCCAGAAAGAAGCTTGTACTGGCACCAGATGGAGTTGAATCGGCCAATGCGTTAATTCTGAAGAGATCATAGGAGATACATTTTCTTCTTCAACGGAGCAAAAATCCTGCATAGCAGAACCAGGACACCCTCCACTCCCGCATCCTCCGCTTCCGCAAGACATACAGCTGTCTTCTTGAAGCTCAGGAATAGGCATTTTGTGTCGAGTGAGATAATCAAAAGCTTCTAGTAGATATCCTGTCTCGTTATGATCAAGCAAATGCTGCAGATGAGCTTTAATGGTGTTTGGTCCCTGACTGACTATAGAGTCCATCACTTTGTTTTCATCGTATGGCGAGGCTTCCCTCTCTTCGATAGTGATAGCACCCATAGGACAATGACCTAAACAAGCGCCTAATCCATCGCAAAAGATATCACTGACCAATCTAGCCTTGCCGTCAATGATCTGCAAAGCGCCTTCTTGGCAGTTTGGAATACAATCACCGCATCCGGTGCATTTTTCTTCATCAATCCGTACTATTTTTCTAGTCGCCATCTTTCACCTCCCTATTTGTATCAAGATGAAATAACGTATCGACCTTCAAAAAGTTTCAATATTTCCTCTTTTTTGAAACAAACATCCATATAAACACAGCGTGGAAAAGCAGCCTGTTTTTTTTCCAGATTGGGAATGACCAGATAGTCATGCAGGAGAGATAAAATGGTCAATAGGCAAAACGAACCGCATTCATTTAAATTTTTTAGGTCGATACTTTCAATAGTGTCTTTAAAGTTATGGTAACCACCGAGATTTGTCGGATTTTCCTTGAGAAGGCACATTACGGGAATGCCTTTTTGATAAAAGGGGTAGTGATCGGAAACGGGTTTCATCATCCAGTCAGCTTCTTTGATCTTCAATTTTTTGATACGAAGCGCTTCTTTCAAAACTTGTCGGGATGGTTCTTGTTTGTTAAAGTTGGTTCCCATCTCCCACGACCCAGTACCCGTTCCGACCATATCGAGATTAAACATCGCCAGCGCATGATTCAACGGATACAAAGGCTCATTCGAATACTGTTTTGACCCGTATAAACCCTGCTCTTCACCGGTGAAAGCGATAAAAATGATATGCACAGAAGATAGAAGAATGGTTTTTGATAATACTCTTGCTATCTCCATGACCACGGATGTGCCGGATGCATTATCGTTCGCGCCCCGATAAATCTGTCCGCTGAAGCTTTTTCCCAGATGGTCATAATGCGCACCGATAATGATTGACTGCTGACATGTCCGATCGGAAGAGGGGATAAAACCAATCACATTATCACCAGTTGAGAGGCTCAATGAATTCGTAACTGCTTGATAATAAGAGCCCTCTTTATAGGGTTGTAAAGTAAAAGAGTCGAATTGTTCCGCAATCCATGCAGCAGCTTTCTTCCCACCTTCTGATCCTGTCAATCTCCCCTCATATTCATCTTTGGTCAATTCGGCAATCGTACTATAGGCTTGCTGACAGTCAAATTGATCAGCGATATACGAGATGTATCCAAACCGTCCCGGTTGTGTGGATGCATTTTGAAATGCATTGGTAACAATGGGAAACAGCAAACTCCCAATCAGAATCAGTGAAAAAACAACCATTATACGAGGGAGTTTGATAGCTGTCTTCATTTTCATCTTCTCTTTCCTTCCATTTATATGGATAGTGATTGGATTAATTCTGATAGGTAACCGCTATTTCCTGTTTTGCACTATTCCAATCGACTTTGCACTGCAAATTCTCCGCAACGAACCGAAGAGGCAGAAAGGTTCTGCCGGGAGGCATGATAATCGGTTTTACCTGAGTATTTCCCGGATCGATATACACAACCTTCCCGTTAACAACTGCTTGAGGATTTCCGACTTTCATCGTGATTTCCGTATATTGCAGGTATATAAAAATTTCCTGAGTGGTAGCTCCCCAGTTAAGACGTGCGCCTATCGATTCTGCGAGAAATCGGATAGGTAACATCGTCCTACCCTCTATTATGACAGGCTTTGTGTCCATAGTGTGCATCGACTCGTCCACCCAATAAGTTTCGTTTCCAACCTGGAATCGGATGGTAGTCTTTTCTTTATATGTCTCTATGGGATATCCCGCTTTTACCCAAGCTTCAAATCCACCAACCAACCGATACACTTTTTCATAATCATTCCGCATGAATAGATCTGCCACAAAAATAGCCGACTCCTCATTTCGACCGTAAATCAAAATAGCTCTTTCCTTGTTGAATTGAACGATTTTTTGTTCTATTTCATTCATTTCCACATTGACGGCTCCGGGCAAATGTCCTATTTTCCATGCATTTGATACATCCAGAATGTATAGGGAGGGAGTATTATCATAAAGCTCTTTGGCTAACTTTGCATCTATTTTTGAATGAGCTTTTTTAGCGATTTTGATATCTCCCGAAACTCGAAAGGCATGCATGGAAGTATACTCATCCTTTGTTCCGTAAGCAGCGATATACTTTAAAAAACCGGAAGTAGGAAATGGTAGATCGAAATTATCTTTTGTCTCTACAAGACGTTGAAACTCAAGGATCGTGTATCCGTCAATCTCCATCCCGGTATACACAGTGATATCATTGACACCGCCAAGTGATTCATCTTGCGGATGAGGCCCCGTCTCTCCTTCAGAAAAAGCATCATAGATTTTTGTCTCCCCGTTTGCATCTACCCACCCTATGATTATGTCAGCGTGATCCATCTTATTTTTTCCTGCAGGAGAGATACCGAAAGAGACCCATCCGGTAGTTTTTGCCTTGATCCCCATAACCACTTTATTTTCTTCATATCTCCAATAGTATTCATAATCACCATTCTGGAGAGATAATTTCTGCTCATACTCACCCTCGTCAATGATTCCGTCAATAAGGATATCTGCTTTGGATGGTTGTATAAAGCTAACCGTGAATAGTGCTGAGAAAAGAATGGCAATACACATGATGCTTGTCACTTTTAGAAGCTTGTTTGGGACCATCATGCCCTCCAATAGATTTCAAATTTACTATTACCATTATAGCGTAAAACAATGAACCTATTAAGATTACGGATTATGCAAATGCTAAACAGGTAACAGGGAAACTCTGTCTTTGATCAGTTATTTGGAGTAATATAGGAGATGAATTATTTGCTTTAGTTTTTACCCATCAATACACCCGTAGTGTTCCCAAGATTTGGTTCCTCCATCAGATTCGTATCCGGAGAATGTGGAATGAAGTTTAAACCCACTTGATAAGTTGTTATTTATAGAAAACATAACAGATACTTTTCTGGAGTGATACCCAGATCATAGATACCTTGCTAGCATTCGACACTTATTTCACCATAACGAATTCATTTTTTTCTTTCACATGAAAAAACCGTATATTCTCATAAACTACAAAATTGTCAATCTGTTCTTTTCCCAGATCGGGATAATAAGCAATTATTTCACCAGTAAACTTGTTTATTTCCAGATAAGCATATTTTTCTCCGGATTGACTCCCGCTGATTCGATATACAAAAGAGGTAGGTTCAATGGAATTTTCTTTTTGAATAGTAAATTGGCTGGATAAAGTATAAGCAGAGATCACCTTTTTTGTCTTTATATCTACATAACCTCTTTTTTCTTGATTGTACCCATTTAAACATGATGATTCTCCACAATACAATACTCCCTCATCCAGGAAATACCCAAGTCGATTCCACCAAAGAATTTTTCCCTTCGAAGCATCAATTTCATAGAAACCGTCATGCAACTTATTTGGCAAAATAGTTGATTCATCGTTACCTTCATATAAATTCCCACTCCAAGAAAGATATACTGCATCCGGAAGTGAACTTTCCAAAAATAAAGTGCAATAGCCTGATGCTTCATTGAGTTCCCACTCTCCCAAAGATAATCTCCACTCTTCTTTCATTTCATTCAAATTTATTTTGAACAAATAATATTGATTCTGTATGCTCATAATCATATATCCTTGGAAATCATCCGAACAGGTAAGAACATCCTCAATAGAGATTTCTTTCATTGCATCTAGAAATTGAATGCCACTTTTGACAATTTTTCCGGATGTAAGATCGATAAGGTGTGCCGAGAATTTATCTTTGTCTGGCATAGTTTGACAAAAGAAAGCAGTTTGATCAGTTACTTTAGCAAAATAATATCTTTCAGGTAACCAATTTTCAGGATTTTCTGCCAAGGTGATAGCACTATTTTTCCATAGCATATCACCTGAATCATGATCTAAAGCAATTAAATTACCTGTTGTTTCTTTGCAGATTATCATTTTATCCATGTAAACAAGCTTCCAATTGTAGGATAATGGTGATGTATATTGCCAAAGCTCCTTACCGGTGAGAAAATCAATGCCAATTAAAATGTAATAATCAGGATATCGGTTGGAGAGTATGATTGTTTTCTCAGTGAATTGATTGATGGAAGGTGTTATTTCTGGTGGATTCTTATTTGACCTGCTCCATTCCGGTCTTGTGTATTCCCAAACTTTCTTTCCATTTGTTACATCTAATGCTACTACAGAAATGATTTCCTTGTTCTGAATCGATTGTTTGGAAGTGCACAACAGTAAATTCTGTTTGAGGGAATCTTCTTGGCTATATGGCTGGATCGATACTCCCTGTTTTTTCCATAAAAACTGGTTACCATCAAGATCAATACAATAAGTAGTATCCATTGCTACCTGATACCAGAGAAAATAATTATCAAACCGAATTGCATTTGATTTTCTTTCCGGAAAGTCAGAAGATTGAATAACTGTTTTTTTTGAAAAAGGTTTAAGTGGTTGAGAGTCAATATTGATAGTTGGATATTTTGTCCAGTCAATAGAATATTCAGAATGATTGCTTGATACATCAATGTTATTGATTGTAGATCCTAATTGATTATGACAACAACTTAATGAGAGAAACAAAAATATATGTATCATTACAACATAATAATTTTTCATTGAAACTATCTCCTTAAATAAGTATCATTGTTGGCATAACATGAATAGAGCAAGATTACAAAAATCAACCCACCGATCAATATTGTCGGAACAGCTATGATAACCTTACATAAAGCCATACCAGCTTTACAAACCATCCGTTACTCCTCCTTCAGCCCAATCCGAGTCAACAGAATAGATCTTTCTACTTTAGAACAGATTTTTATTCTTGTTTATACATATAAAATTGTAGAATAAAAAGCAATTTTTTCCATCAATTATTTTATATACTGATTCACAATTTATCAGCAAACATGATGATAAAATCTTAATAAATGATGTAAAAAGCATTATATTCTTTCCTGTTGTGTCCAACAATCTTCTGATATACACTTAAAGCATTCTAATCATCGACATATGTTTAAACAGGTGATAGGTAGCATTTTTGCATTGAGAATACTATACTTATGAATATGAAAACGAGTTTCTTTTTTCGGAAAAGTTTTATTGGTAAGAAATTTCCTTTGTTTAAACAACTCCAATCAGTTTATTCGAGATCAACTCCTCTGTAAAATGATGAGAATTTCATGCAAATGATTCGGGGAAAAGATGAGATCGCGATTAATCCGGAATATTTATTTGCCTATACCCGAAGAAATATCGTATTTGAGTAATGTACAAAAGGAGAAAAAAATATGAACTGGATGATTCGTTTAGCCTCCCGAAAGGATGTTCCGCAGATTGCAGCATTACATAATCGATTTCTACAGGATCGATCATTTATCCAAAAGAGGGTGCCTTCCATTTGCGAGTGCAGCACCATTACCATTCGAGTGAAAGATATTGAAAAGAGTATTCTTCAAGAGATGAAAGATCCCGCTTATACCCATGTGGTTGCGATAGATCAGGAAAAAGTCGTTGGGTATCTTGTTTTAATAGAGATCGAAGAGATGGACGACCTTCTCAAACCACCGTATTCTAGTATTGACACGATTGAAATTCACCCGGATTATCAGAATAAAGGACTAGGCCAAGTTTTAATGGATGAAGCTATTCGAATCGCCAAAGAAAAACATCATTATTACATCGATTTAAATGTGTGGGTATTTAATGATCCAGCCATTCACCTCTATAGCAAAAATGGTTTTATCCCCATTGAGCAGCGTATGGCCAAAAAACTCCAATAATTTTTTACATACACCTATTTGTTTGTTGACCTCTATCAGCAAACTTTCCAGGATATTGAAGACGAATCGTTTGATCAACAGAATTCCACTCCAGATGAAAACCAAGGCTCTCCGATACGAAACGCAACGGAATCATCGTTGATCCCTGAATAATCTGCGGCGGTACATCCAACTTGACTGTTATGCCATTGACGGTTGCCAGCATACTGCCAATGACTAGCACTAGCTTCATATCTGATGAGCTGTAATACACATGAGTCACTTTTTTGGTTTCAGGATCTGTTAAAAAATGAACCGGGATTTGGACAGCCTCTCCAATGAATCGGAAGGGGACGAGCGTCCTCCCATTTTGAATTAATGGAGATGTAATCAAGTTTTGTCTTGTGTTATTCACTATAGCTTGTTTATCGCCAATTTTCAGATGTATCGTGTACCCAAACCACACTGTAAAGTTCATCTCTGTCGTATTTTCTAAAGCATCTGAGGCGATAATAGTGATAGGATAAGATCCCAGTTTGCCCAACTCCATCTTGTATTCAAAATACCCAAGCTGGTTTGGATAGACACGCTGTTCATTAATCGTTAATTTCTCAGCAGGATCTTTATAGCCTGCATATCCAGCAATTATCAAGGTGTCGGTCAACCAGGCTTGGTCCTGGAGGGGAGAATCAAGCTTGATTTCAGGCGGAGTGGTATCCAATGTTATTTCATATTCTTGTTGTATCATATTGCCAGCCTCATCTTCTAAACGAAACAAAAGAAGGTTCTGACCTTCCTGCAATTCCCAAACCGTTTTAAAATCACCCGTTTTGGGATTAACAGAGACAGATTTACCAGATATAGTCAGGTTTTGGTCATACAGTATCTGAAAAGTATCTTGATTATAATTCTCGAATTTGATGCCTGCTACTTGACCGGATATAGTAAATTGTTTCTGCTTGATGATAACCTTTTTTTCTTTTGGTGAAAGAACGGATAATTCAGGTTTAATAGAATCAATTTTCAGATGGATCGTTTGAATAGCAGATTTGCCATAAGGGCTTATAACATAGCAAAAAACATCCATCATATAACATCCATCTTGCAAAATCTCTGGTTTACCATAGTACCGATTGGCAATATTCATGATGTCATACCCGTAAAAAATCTGGGTATTGGTATCCCTTGACTCCAGTGATATCTGTGGCGGTTCAGTAAGCCAACCATTTTTCCCCCGTACACCGCCTATCAGCTGGTAGTAGACAGATGGTAAAGCGGGAAGGATGATGATTTTATCAGCGTATTCCGATTTCTCCGCTCCATACTCAATACTGATTTTGTACTGCCCCGGTGCAGGATTTTTAATATTGCTCAGAGTTATGGTAGCTTCTTCCAGAAGCTCCTCTTCCACTTTCCACCATATCGGATTGTCCAGAAAACCTAGATAAAGCTTGATCTCTTCACCAATCTGAGGGATTCGATCCGGATGAAAAGCAACTTTGAAAGTAAATTCAGCAATTTCTCCGCAGTTTGGCTTGGATAGCTCAATCTTCTGAATCTCAAGCTTTGGTTCTTCAATCTTGATAGGATTCGAGACAAAGAGTGTTTTGTATTTAGTATGCTCGATTTTAAAACTATAGATTCCAGATTGCTTTGGGGTTTCTATGGCAGTACTGGGTCCTATTTCAATCCTAACAAGCGTTTCTGGCTCAATTGCGACAGGGCTTACGATCTCCATCGTCTGCCCAACAAAGTTTAGCTTGATAGAAGGATCTCCTTGAACAGTGACCCCCGCTCCACAACAGATGGGACCTGGCAGGTAAAATTCATCCGGAAACGTAATAGCGATGATATCATCAACTGCAATGATGTCTTTATTGTTAAAATATGTCAGTGTAATCCAAGCATTTCTCGCAGTTTTTGCCGGATTAACACTTAATCTGGCAGAATACTCCGATGCTTTGATGACAAATGGTTGACTTGCTACTCTTTCCTGTTCTGTTGAAGTGCTGATAAAAATGGAATGTTTCCCGGTTTCATACGGGTTGATAAAACCGTATTGCTGATCGATATGGATCCAGACAGTGTCCATTGGTTTCATGTTCTGCAAAACAGGCAAAGTAAGGACCGATCCTGTCCAAGTCGGTTCTGTCAATAAAGGAATCTCATTAATAGAAATCATATCAAACCGGTACTCGGGTTGACCGGTTAAAAACATGCTTAAAACACACTGGAAAGATTCCGGAAATACAATATGGAAATAGTGTTCGGTAAATTTTAAGTTACCCGATGAACCCAGTTGGAACCGAATATCCATACCGGTCGGTTCTCCGGCAAAAGGATGACTCAGTATGACTTCAGCGGGAGTGATGGCAGATTGAGTCACCTCTACCGGTTGGCTGGCGGTTTTATGCGGTTCATTCTGCAAAGCCAAATGATATTGGTATTTGCCAGGTGTTTGCGGAAGACAGATGCCTGCTTTTTCTGTTATTGTTATGACCGTTTCCCGATAATGCCTATTCATCGGATTGAATGTCATTGTATTGGAAGTGCGTAAGTTCAAAGAGCCATCCTCTTTCATTTCCACAAGGATCCCCTGAGATTTCTCGTCTTCTCCCAGTGAATATTCGATACTGGAACCAATCTCTTTCAATCTTTTCTTTTTTCCCTCTTCATCGGTTGGTAATGGCGGATTCAAGGTAGTGCCGGGAGGAAAAAAGAAACTCATCCATTCATGAATACCTAGTGTTTTTTCAGCGATATAGACAAATTGATACCTGGCTACGGAACCAGCTGAGGTGGGGGTAACCTCCACTTTTAGCTTCTGTTCTTCTAGTTCATTCGGTTCGCTCCCAACCAATTTCATTTCTTGTTGATTTTTGTAAAAAAACTTGACTAGTCCTGGAGTAGTAGGATTGGTGATCCCCGCAAAATCAGCGATCTCGATGACTGTCTCCTGATACGTATCTTTATAAGGTCCCGTTCCAAAAGGACTTGACACCCGTAATGTCATCGATCCGTCATTTAAAAAGGTAACGATAGGTAAACCCTGACATTCAGCACAAGACATTCGATCTATCGTAAAAGCTTGTGCAATTGTTTTCAACCGCAGTTTTCTTTCATGTTCGTCTACCGGCATAGGCGGTGTAAGGGTTGTACCGGGAGGAAACGTGAGTTGAAACCATTCATGGGTGCCCAGAATCTTATTAAGCCGGATATAAAAACGATAAGTTGCCACTTTTCCGGTGAGTCTCGGGCAGACCGTTACCTGAAAGGGCGTCTTTTCCAGAATCTCAACTGGCTGCGACGGTACATAATCTGGTTCACTTTTCGAAGCAACATAGTACTGATAACTGCCAGGAATCGAAGGATTTACTATGCCGGCTTCTTTGGAAAACACAACCATCGTATTGGAATAATTTTGCTTTTCTGGATCGATATCGATAGGACTTAGGAAATTGATTTCCATAGATCCGTCCGGTAAAACAGCGATAATGGGTAATTCCAGTACATCAGCACAACCACAATTGTCAAAATTGATCGCTTCAGCTATCTTTTTTAGCCTTTCTTTCCTGGCTTCTTCCTCCTCCGGCAAGGGTGGGTTCAAGGTGGTTCCGGGGGGAAGCTTGATTTTGATCCAATCATGTACTTTCACTGGCTTTTCAAATCGGAAGTAGAAAGATAATTCTGCTACTTCTTCCACAACCGTTGGATTGATTTCTATCCAGTGTTTTGTTAAATTCAGCAATTCCACCATTTCGCTTTTAATCGGGCTTAGATCACGAATGGTATAAAATGAGAATTGAACCTTTCCCGGAGAGGGAGGTGTAACAAAGCCAGCTTTCCGACTGAAACTGATCCTAATGCTTTTATAATCTGGGTTTGCGGGATCTAGTTCAATCGGAGAATGCAGCTTTAACTCCAAGGATCCATCTTTCTGAAATGTGATTAGAGGTAATCCCAAGCAAGCTTCATACCCTGCCCCGAATAATGAAAACGCATCAACAATGTCTTTTAAACGATACTTTCGAGCTTTTTCCTCCTCCGGTAGGGGAGGTGTTAAAGTAGTGCCAGGCGGAAACACGAGGCAAAACCAATCATGCACCCTTATTGTTTTTCGTATCGGGATCTGAAACTCGTATTCAGCGATACTGCTGATCATCGGGGGCAAGACTTTCACCGTGAAAGGAGTATCAGGAAATTTTATTGCTTGGCTCTCAATCAGCGTCGGTTCAGCGGAAGTGGCAATCTTATACCGGTACGTACCCGGTAAAGAGGGTGTCGCCATGCCCGCTTCCTTGGAAATGCTGACTACTAGGTTCCGAAATTTTTCTTGATTCGGATCGAATCTAAAATGAGAAAAGAATTTAAGGATGATGGATCCGTCTGTTTCATAATCAATCAAAGCAATACCAGGTTCCGGATCTATCCAATTTTCTGTGGGAGGAATGTACTGAATACAATTCATTAATTCAACCAGTCTTGCCTTACGTGCTTCCTGTTCTTCAGGTAACGGTGGAGTAAAAGTGGTTCCGGAGGGAAAAACCAGCGTGATAGTATCATGCACCTTGATAGGTTTTTCAATTGAGAAACGAAAAGTATAGTCAGCGATGGCATTGGAAGCAAGCGGATTGATTTCCACTGTAAATTGCGTAATCGCTTTCACAGGTTCTACCTTTTTAAAGACAGAAAAACACGAAACCACACTGACTAGAATAACAATAATCGAAATGCTTCTTTTCATAAGCTTCTCCAAAATTTTATTGTATTGCTTCTATTCTATTGTATAGCTAACTCGCTACTGCTAAAACATTTTTACGCTTTTTTCTATCTGCTTTTAGGAGTTTGGTGAATGGGGAAGATATTGTATAGTGATCGTTTGGGTATCTGCTTCCCACTGGGAAACAAAACCAAGGTGATCCGCGATAAAACGCAAAGGCACCATTGTAACGCCATTCACAATCTGAGGGGGTACATCCATGCTGACCGGTTTTTCATTGACAAGCGCTATTTTACTCCCGATAGTCATTTCTACTTTGACCGATTCGGACTGGTAATATATAGATTTGACCTGTTTTGTTTTCGGATCGGTTTTATATCCAACTTGAATGCCAACTGATTCTCCAATAAAACGAAACGGTACTAAAGTCCTTCCTTTCAGAATCATAGGAGCACCAGGCAAATCTCGGACTTGCCCGTTCACAGATCCTGTATTCGATCCGATTTTTATTATTAATGTGTACCCATACCAGAATGTATAACTCTTGGTGAAGGTATTTTGCATGACATCTTGCGCAGAAAGAACTAATTCGTACTTTCCTATTTTATCCAGTAAAATTTCCTTCGAAAATGATCCGTCCTCTTCTACCATCGTCACTTCACCATTAATCAACAGCAAAGCATTTGGTTCCGTTTTGCCTGAGATATACAAAATTGGTTTTATCCACACTTGTTGAATATCAGGACTAGTTAAGCTGATATCCGGTGCTATCGAATCCACTTGAATGGTGTAATGCTTTTTTGATACCAGCCCCGCTTCATCTTCCACGGCAACTTCTACTTTATTTTCCCCCTCGCTCAGAGAAAGCTCATAAGAAAAAGAGCCATCCTCGCTATTCACAGGAGTTCTTACTCCGTTGATCGTTAGGTTGTTATCCAACACCATCCTATCTTGTAAATAGTGTTCTAATCGGAACATAGTGATGTTTCCGATAATAAAAATATGATTTAACGGCCAATCTGTATGCTTTGAAGGAGGACTTTTAATTTCAAACTCCGGAGAGAGTAAATCTACTTTTAATTCGACTTCGTGAGCATTTTCTTTACCGTATACACCTTCAGCCCAAAAGACAATCTTTCGAATAAAAAAATCGCTATTCAGCAGGCGGGGAAGAACTAGTTCAAAACTCTTGACGGTGGATAGCGTACCATGGTATTCATAAAAGATGTCGGCTTCAGGATCATCGCAAGAAAATTGAATAAAGGGAATCTCTACAAACCAACCATTTTTTTGTTCTTCGCTTCCTTTAAATTGAATCTCTGTTTTTGGCAGGGGAGGAAGAATCATGATTTTATAAGGACTTTCTGCTTTTTCTGATCCATAAAATACCGTTAAATCATAATTCCCGGGAGGGGGATTTTGAATGTTCTCCAAGGTAAGGATTGTCTTCGCTTCTATCGGCTCTTTTCCAACCCATTCTATAATGGTTTCCAGAAAGGATAACTTGATTTTCACTATTTCATCGGTTTTCGGTATCCGGTCCGGATGAAAAGAAACAGCTATTTTGTAGGTAGCTACCTCACCGCTATTCGGACAAGAAAGTGTGATACCATTAATCTCAAGCGTAGGTTCTTTAATCAAAACAAAGTCGGAAAAGTATCGTATGCTGGTTGACCGATACAAAATGGAAAACTGGTAATTTCCCGGTTCGATAGGATTTTTAATACCTGCATCGAGAGTGATTACGATATCTATCTGCTGGTCTTTTTCAAATGCCATAGGCGTGATAACCGATACGATATTCTCTTGGTATTTTACTTCGGAGGGACTCTTGCCATTAATAGAAATCGAACCCTCCCATATAGCTGCAGGAACCGTAAAGCCTTCCGGAAAGAAGATGCCTAGCGTTGATCCACTTGGTAAAGTCGGCTGGTCATGGAGGTAGGTAAATCGAATAGACGAGTTTTGTTCGGTAAAATTGGTTGAAAGATCAATTCGCACCGGGTATTCAGATGGGTGAATGACATAAGGATGACTTTGCACTTTTTTTAATTCCTCGGTCGTATACACTTCTAGCGTGTATTCGCCGGTTTTAAATGGATTGATTAACCCAAACTGTTCCTCAATCCGAATATGTACTTCATCCGATGGCTTCACAGCTTTTACTACAGGTAAGATCAGCATTTTATCTACCCATAATGGTTGTTTGAGAACCGGATATCCATTGATGGAAATCATATCATATGAATAGACTGTACTCTTTGGTGGCAGGATGGTTTGATCAGGGAATATAATATAGTAATATCCTTTTGAAAACAGCATCTCCCCTGTAAAGCCTATCTTAAAATCAATGTTAAAGCCTGTTTTAGCGCCTTGAAGAGAATTGGTTAATGAAACAGCAGGTTTCGAGACAGTAGATTGACCGATTCCAATCGATTGACTCTTTATGTATACATTTTCCTGCGATGTTTTAATCATAAAGGTATATTTTCCTTCTTGGGAAGGCGTCATAATACCTGCTTCTTTCGAAATGGTGATTGTGGTGTCTACATAATCCGGTGATGCAGGATCATGTTCACAATAAGAGTTAAACTTTAATTCCATTGAACTGTCATTTAAAAAACTAATGATGGGTAATCCCTGGTAGGCATCACAGGGACAACCACTGAGCTTAATCGATTCGGATATTTGACTTAACCGTTCCATTCCTTCTTTTCTGTCGTTTGGTATAGGTGGATTCAGGGTAGTACCCGGAGGGAAAACAATGCTAACACCCTCATGGACCTTCAATGGCTTCTCCAAGACAAAGCGAAAAGTATACTCCACTGCGGTGTTGGTAGTTTTCGGTTGTACTGACACAAAGAAGTTCTTAATCGCTTTCACTTCTGTTGATGAAGCAAACAGCATGCTTGAGATAACGATAAAAGAAATGATGATTCCGGAAAAAAGTCGGTTCTTCATTTTTTCTACCTTTCTAACATGTTTATTTGTTAAACGTATTTCCTTATTTGCTTGATCTGAATTATTTTTTATACATTTACTAAGACTGTAGCATGTTTTTCTGAAAACACTATACTTGTGAATATGAAAATGTATCGAAGGAAAAAAACACAACCTTACAAGCCTATTGAGTCTTCCTTGTTAGTTTTTTCTTACAAAGCTTTTTTAACAACTTTATTGATAGTTTTTTCTTTCTTTTTTCATCCTTTACCAGTCAGTAGAGAGATAATCATACCGTCTAATCTACATTCAAGCAAGCAAGAGCCCTCTACTGTCTCCAAATCCTTGATTCTGGGGCAAAACTTAATAGTGGGTATTCCAGGACCAGTTTTAGATCAAAGCACTGCATCGTTACTCAGAGATATCAAACCAGGAGGTATCGTTTTATACCAACGGAATTTTCGTGGCTTTACTCAATTACAAAAGTTGATCCAATCTTTGCAATCGCTTGCCTTTAAAACAACCGGTTATCCTTACTATATCATGCTGGATGAAGAGCCCGAAGGAGCACTTCGTACAGGTCTTTTGAAAAACATATTCCCCCTGGGTTACCCTGATTGGAAGAAAATTAACGAAGACATTCGTCTGCTAGCGATGACAGGGATCAATGTAGAATTAGCACCATTAGCAGATTTTCCTTTCCTACCCAATTCTTTCATCGCGAAAAGAGTCCCTTTTAGCAATCAAGAGGACATGAGAGCCTTTAACCGTTCTTTTATTCAAATCATGAATCAAAACAGCATCCAAGCTACCGTGAAGCACTTCCCCGGATTGGGTATGCTCTCCGATGATCCCCATTATCAAGTAGTCACTTCCTCTTCTACCACAGAAACAATTGAGAAATCAATGAAGCTATTCCGGGACGGTATCCAGGGAGGAGCTGCCTTTGTAATGACTTCGCATGCCCTGTATGATCACCTGGATAAAGAGAATCTGGCTACTTTTTCGAAAGTCATCGTAACAGATAAACTACAACATGAGCTAGGTTTTGAAGGAATCATCATTACAGATGATATTTCCGATATGCCCTTGTCCATTAAAGGGCTCAACATCGCGGAAGCCGGAATTAAAGCATTAGAAGCAGGTCACCAGATGATTATGTACTCTCATCAATTATCCAGAACCAAAAGATTGGTTGATGTCCTATTATTGAAAGCCGGTCAGGATAATGAATTTCAGGAATTATTGACACACAACTATAATAAAATTATTGAGAATAAACAGATGCATCTGCCTATTCCAGCCCAATTGTTAGAGTATGAATAAGGTAATAAAAAAGGAGAATGAAAATGGATCTCACCATTCGTTGTGCTACCAAAGAGGATGTCCCCCATATCGCTTTTCTACACTACCAGTTTCTGCAAGATCGGTCGTTTGTCCAAAACAGAGTACCTTCCATTTGTGAGTGCAGTACATTGGATGTTCCACTCGTAGAAATTGAAGAAAATATTCTCGAGGAGATGAGCAACCCGGCTTATTCTCACATCGTTGCATTGGATCATAGCAAAGTCATTGGATACCTTGTTTTGATCAGCATAGAAGAGATGGATGACTTGCTCTCTCCTCCGTATACCAACATTGACACCATAGAAATACACCAGGATTATCATCATAAAGGAGTCGGACAGGCATTAATTGAGGAAGCGATCCGGGTGGCAAAAGAAAAGAATCATCATTTCATCGACTTGAATGTGTGGGCTTTAAACGAGCCGGCACTTCATCTATACAGCAAGAATGGTTTTATCACTATCGAGCAGCGTATGGCCAAAAAACTTATCTAAAGTTTTGGGTAGTAAAGAGTGATGGTTTGGGTGACAGCATCCCACTGGACATCGAAATCAAAGTTCTCCGCAACAAAGCGTAACGGTACCAGAGTAGTGCCATGAAGGATGCGGGGAGGAACGTCCAAAGTGACAGACTTCCCGTTCACCAATGTCACTTTACTTTCGATAGTCAGTTCAATTCTCTTGGTTTGAGAGATATAAAACACTTTGGAGACCAACTTGGTTTTTGGATCGGTTTGATAACCCACTCAATCCCGATCGCCTCTCCGATAAAGCGGAAGGGAACCAATGTTCTTCCCTGATCGATGATCGGGGAAGAGAGCAAGGCGATTGGCCTATCATTAATAAAAGCTTGGTTATCACCTATTTTCAGCTGTAGGATGTATCCAAATAGATCCATCTTGATTAAATTCTACTCGGGGTAATCCGATACATCCTCCAACTGATAGTCCATTTACATAAACCGCATTATCGATTTGATTAAGCATTTCTCTCCTTTCGTTTTCATCCTCGGGTAGAGATGGAGTTAAAGTTGTACCAGGAGGAAATAATAGTGTAATGGTTTGGTGAACTAATAATTCCTTTTTCGGTTTCAAATGAAAACCATAATCAGCTATATGACTGGTTAGCTGTGGATAAACTTCCATGTTAAACTTTGATGGATCAATCAACTCCATCGGTTGGCTCTCAAAGAAAGTTGCTTCAGATTTTGTTGCCATATAAAAACGATAAAATCCTGCGATAGTAGGATTCACAATGCCGGCTTCCTTAGAGATGAGAATTTCTGTTAGATCATATGAATCTAATCCAGTATTGATCTCAATTGGGGTATTGAATAGCATTACAATCGAACTGTCATTCTCCCTTGTGATGATTGGCAAGCCCATGATGATATCGCCACATGTGCAATCTGGGAAACTGACTGCATCAAGAATATCTCTGAGCCTTTGTTTCTGCTCCGATTCTTTTTCTGGTATAGGTGGATCAAACGAAGTACCGGGCGGAAACTTGATTTTTATCCAATCGTGAGGTTTTAATGATTTTTCCAAATTTACAATAAAGTCATATTCAGCGACAGAGCCAATAATAGGAGGGTTGACTCCAACATATAGCTTGGAAATACCAAGAATTTCCACTGGTTGGCTGGTAAATGTTTCTTCATGCTGTGTTCGAAAAGAAAAAGTTACCTCTCCCGGACAGGGAGGATTCATGATACCAGCTGATTTCTTAATTTGAATGACAGTTTCTTGATAGTTTTCGACGAAAGGGTTTAATTCAACTGGACTCGATAACCTGATTTGCATTGAACCATCCTCAAGAAAAGTGATAAATGGCATTCCCATACATGCTTCACAACTTTTTGAATCCAAAACAAATGAGTCTACAATTTGCTTTAATCTGATCTTTCTATCCCTTCCCTCCCCAGGAAGAGGAGGACTAAAATCTGTTCCAGGAGGGAAAGTAATATGAAACCAATCGTGTACTCGTACAGTTTTGCTTAGCTTGAAGTGGAATTCGTATTCAGCAACGCTACAAACCATTTGTGGTTGCACTTTCACATAAAAATCTGAAATCGCCTTCGCAGGATAAGCATTAAAATAAATAAAGCTGGAAAGGAATACAACTAGCAATAGCAAAGCAGATAAAAACTGTTTTCTCATTATAACCTTTCAGACTCTTTGATTTTCCCCACAAATTGATTGTATTATACCTTTTAGTTTAAAATCAAAAAGCTTTTGATAAGTAATTATTTGACGGAAAAACAAATTGGATCACCCAAAGCATTTCACTACAAAAGTCTTTGTACTTTGGGGACCCAAAGTACAACCCTCTGATGCAACCATCTCATCCATTTCTGCCCACAAGTGGCTCTCCAACTCCTCCAACTCGAGCTTTGAAAAGGTATTTCTTCAGTTCATCCAGCTTTTCCAGCGTTGGATGAGCTGTTCACGAGTCAGCATACATTCACCTCCTATTAGTTTTTAATGAATCTGATTGAGTTTCTATCAATATCATTTTTTTATTTAAAAATGTGTTTCATGAGATATGAGACTATGTGTTGTGGTTTTTGAACCACGTCAACATATTCGGTAGATAAAACGTACTCATTAGTTTCAATATCACCAAATCCATATTTTACTTGTAATAATTCAACTCGAAGGTACTCTGTTTTGACTGGCAATGCATCCTCAAAACTTTGTAATGCAAGCACTATTGAAGATGAAGTGGTATCTTTCAATGATAATTGATTTTTAATTTGATCGTTGTTCAGTTTATCAAATCTATAGTTATCATCACCTGACAAATCAATTTTGACAAACCAAGTTCCGCTTTCATCAACATAATTAACAAGCTTGTTGGTTATATCTTTTTCTGTAACTTTAACTGGGTAAACTTGTTTACTTTCTCCAGAAGGCACAGTAAGATAAATCATAAAAGCTGGTGGTAGTCGTAAAGACTCATTGATTGAAGGAAAACTAGGATAACTTATTTTCTTTACTTTTCTAGGTTTTAGATTTTTCAACCTCAAGCTATTTTGATCAAAAGCAAAACCTTGTTCTACCCAAAGCTGGCGCATGTTATCAATCACGAAAGTTAGTTTCGGTGAAAGGCTGATTCCGGCATATTCAGGTAGCGTTTCTCTATAAAATGGACTGGTAGAAAACCATGTATATTCCTCACTAATGAATGAAAAATACCAACTATTTGTACTTGATTTAGCGAAAAATGGCTTATCAGGATAATATTCTGAAAATTCAGTCTGTGTTTTTTGTAATGAAATATATTGTTTTTCAGAGATTGACACATAATCTTGAAAAGAATGGGTCTGCGCAAACATCGTGTCGAAAACTAGAAAAACTATCACACATAACAATGACGCAATTATGAACAGAGAATTGTTTTTAATGAAATAAAATGCTCTTCCAAAAGAAGGTTTAGTTTTTATAAAATCTTGACTAATCCTATTTTCGCTCCCCATATTCACTACCGTCTTCGCAAACGCTTCTTCTTCTGTACAACCTTCTGTTACGACTATTTCATCAATTTCTGCCCATAGATGGCTCTCCAGTTCCTCCATCTCAGGCTTAGAGAAAGAACGGTTCCGGTTCATCCAATTTTTCCAGAATTGTATCAATTGGTTACTTTTCATCTTGTCTACCTCTCAATTTTACTTTCGCACATGGTGACCGCTATTATTGTCTTTGTTACTTTTCTGGTGTTTTGCGACTAACAAATCTCCATCTCCCATATTTTATGTAAGGTAGAGTCGACAAACTTCCACTCTTCCTGCTGGGATTTTAAGTGTTTTAAACCTCTGTCAGTAATTTGATAGTATTTTCTTCTCGGTCCTTCCTCGGAATTGACCCATCGAGATTTGATTAATTTATCTCTTTCCAGTTTATGGAGTACCGGGTACAAGAAACCTTCATACCAATTCCAACCTCCCTCTGTCAATAGCTTTATCGTGGTGAGGATTTTATACCCGTAACTCTCTTCCCTGCTCAGAATTGACAGAATGATCATCTTCGATGAAGCAGCCACAAGATCTTTTGAAACATCACTCATATGAGCCTCCTACACTATATCGATGTAATAGGTAGTATAGTCATCAGAAAAACGATGTCAATAAATTTTCTGTACTTTTTTTCTATTTCCGGAAAGCATAATTTACAGACATAGCAAAAACACTCGTATACGATGTATTTCTATCGATTTGTATGATTAGGCAGAAGAATCCTCTTCCGCTTTAAATTTCACTATTTTTTGAATTAATGAAACCGGTAATGGTTCGTCCAAGGGTAATTGTAAAGCTCCTTTGGAATATTTGTAGCCTCCAAACTCCGCTTTGAACTTTTCTATACCGCTATTAGTCGGATAGAATCCGATATGATGCCTATGCAATGCAAAGTAAACCAACACCTTTTTCATTTTAAAAGCCGGCATTTGATAGCTAATTACTTCTTTGGCATCAGGAATCACTTCCTTGATAATTCGCCTTAATTCTTCCAGTTTTTGCTTTTTGTCGCTTGGAAATGTTGCCAAGTATTCATCGACAGTCGAATAGGATTTTATTTCTTGTTTGATGAATGCTTTTTTCATGGTTTGATACCAATAAACAATCTTGTTATGCCAAATGTCAAAGAGATCGTATTTTCCATCCTTAATCCACTCTTTTCCATCATTTCACAAAATTCAGAGATAGAGGGAAAGTGAATTATAGAGCTACTCAGGTAGTGATACGCTTTTTTATTGGATGAAAACAAACTTGCCAGGAAAGGCAACCCATAGCATAAATAATATTGATAAATTTTCTTGAAAAACCGATTTTGCTGCGAGACCATTTCCAAAACCATTACCTGCCCGCCTGGGATCACAACTCTCGTCATCTCGCTTAATGCTTTTACTTTATCAGGAATATTCCGAATGCCGAATGCAATGATAGCCACATCAAATGTATTATCGGGAAAGTTAATTTTCATCGCATCACCCCATTGAAAAATAACAGTGTCCTTTCGGCTATGTTTGGTCACCTTTTTTTCTGCGACATCGATCATCGCTTCAGAAAAGTCGATTCCAACCACATTCACCATAGGATAGTGCTTGGCTATAGTGAGTGCAATATCGCCCGTACCGGTAGCCACATCAAGACATCGATTGGTTTTGATAAATTGCATGCTCTGTACTGCGCGTTTTCTCCAGATGATATCTTGTCCAAAACTTAGGAAGTGGTTCAAAAAATCGTATTTGTCGGCAATGTTCGAGAAAATACCTTTTACCAAGCTAGTCTGATTTTCAGGAGCATAGAGAGGAGGTGTTTGATTAGACACGCTTCACCAGATCTTCCCAAGTATAAAACTGAGACCGAGTAATAGCTGTGTCAGATGAAGGTGCATTACATTCATCTGCTGTGCTGGCTGATAAGGTTTGTCTCTTGAGATTCCCTGGTTATAGATTGTAAACACAAGAGGTAAAGTCAGTGCTGTTATGATCGACCAAATTGGAAAAACATGAAATATAATCCCTGCAAAAATAAAAGGGTACATTAGCAAGACCAAGATCAAATAGTAGTTCATAGTAGCTTGTCGACCAAATAAAATCGGAAATGTTTTTCTTTTCCCAGTTCGATCAGCCTCTTCATCGGGGATTTCATTTAAAAGCAAGAGGTGATGGACAAGAATCGTGGATGGAATCGAAACCAAAAGGGCTTGCCATGAGTAATGTCCCGTTTGGACAAAATAACAACCTAATATGGGTAACGCTCCAAGTCCTATTCCGGCAGACCATTCAGCAAAAGGTATTTTTAAAATCTTCGGTGAGTAGGCAATGATAAAAAAAGCTGCTACCAGAAGAAGAGGCAATAGCCACCAACTAACCGTAATCATAAAAAACAAACCAATGAAAGCAGCTATGGTTAATAGAATGATGCCGACTGACAGGGTTGCTTTAGAAGTGATAATACCGTCTTTTATAGACCCACTACCGCCATTAAAGGGGGTTCTGTTGACTACTTTATCTATTCCGCTCTTGTAATCAAAATAATCATTGATGACGTTCACACTCATATGAGCCAGCATTAAACCAATAAAAGACAAAACAGCGATACCCCACTGGAACTTTCCCTCATAATATGCCAAAGCGTTACCGATGATACTTAACACTACTGGCAGTGTCATATATTGTGCTCGAACGATTCTTACCCATCTTGAAATATTCATCTCCATCGTTTCACCTTTTTTGCTTTTTTACTTTAGTATTTTATTGAATATACCAGTTTTTTAAACCAACGCATTACCTTGAATCTTTTTTTCATTGCTTGGTGTGCATGCTTCTTACATGCCTTGAAATTCTTCGTTCTAGTTGTAGATTTGTACCTATGAAATTATGGCAAAAAAGCTCTATTCGAAGCTTCTGTCGATTTTTTGGATTGAATATTTCCATGGTATCTTTGCTGATCATGGTAATACTCGTTGGCTTAGGAGAAAAAATGGCAGAGAGATTTCTCCCTCTGTACCTTCTGGCAATCGGTGGCACCACTTTTTCTGTTGGTTTTTTAAATGGATTAGACAACCTATTGTCTGCGCTTTATTCGTTTCCAGGCGGTTACGTAACAGAAAAGATCGGCACGAAAAAAGCCCTCATTCTTTTTACTATGATTGCGATGTTTGGTTTTTCGATTGTCATTATTATCCCAAGATGGTGGGCGGTTTTAGTAGGCGCTATATTCTTTATCTCCTGGACTGCGATCTCTTTGCCAGCCATCATGAGCCTTGTTTCATCAAGCCTGCCAAAGAATAAAAGAACCATGGGTGTTTCTGTTCATTCCTTTATCAGGAGAATTCCTATGGCACTCGGACCAGTATTGGGTGGTGTTTTAATAGGCAATTACGGAGTACGGATAGGAACCAGATTATCCTTTGCGATCGCATTATTACTCGGATTGGTTTCTATTATCGTTGTCAACCGATATATTCCTGATTCTTCTCCTGAAAAGAAATTTCCGATTCGCCTACAACGCTCTATTCGGTTTATTAAGGGGGATCTAAAAAGCCTACTCGTCTCTGATATTCTGATTCGTTTTGCTGAACAAATTCCCTATGCGTTTGTCGTCATCTGGGTTGTGAATCATCAAGGCATCACACCTCTGCAGTTTGGTATTCTCACCACAATCGAGATGGCGGTGGCAATGATCATTTACCTCCCCATAGCGGTTTTAGCTGATAAAACTACAAAAAAACCATGGGTACTGATTACTTTTATTCATTTCACCTTGTTTCCATTGGTCTTGTATTTTTCACGATCCTTTTCTGCTTTAGTGTTTGCTTTTATTCTAAGGGGAATGAAAGAGTTTGGTGAACCTACCAGAAAAGCTTTGATTATGGACTTGGCACCAGAAAATGCTAAAGCGATTACCTTCGGAACGTATTATCTGATACGTGATGTCATCGTATCGATTGCAGCATTTTCAAGTGCATTTCTTTGGAATATCTCACCAGGCGTTAATTTCTTTGTTGCATTTTTATGCGGTGTGATTGGCACTCTGTATTTTGTCATCAATGGGAAAGATTCATCCGCAAAAATTACTATTTGAAAATTCTTGTGAAGCCTGTTTTTCAGCTTCTATCGATAAAAAATACTCCTCCCTATTTCTTGACTATGACTGTTTTCATTATATACCTCTTAGTAAGATAACAATCGGAGGGTTTTAAATGAGAAAAGCCGGTTTCATTATAGCGGGTATCTCTGTTTTTAGTGGTTTCGTAATGTTGACCAGATCGGTATTTGCTGATGAATGCCCTCCAGCAGGCGGTAGCACTGGAAGCGGCGCGTCAAGCTTATTCGGGGGAGGGATGTATAGCCTGATGGACGCAAGTCAATACGGAGGTTTTGTCTACGCACTTTTTGTATTACTATTGTTATTGTTTGTATTGTTAGTCTTTTACCTCGTTAGAAACAACCAGAATAAATTGAATAAAACAGCGTCTAGCTACGACCAACCACCTATCTCAACCACAGGTGGAGAAGCCAGGGTCCAACAGTCGAATGGATTGACGCAAAACGTTAGCCTAAGACCCGGTAGTAACCCAATCGGTCGCAACCCAGGAAGCGCAATTCAACTGAATGATCCGAAAGTATCCGGTAATCATGCTGACTTATACGTCTCCGAGGGGCGTTATACGATAACTGACTTGAATTCAAGCAATGGTACTTTTGTGAATGGCGAAAAGATTACCCAACGAGACCTATATCAGGGAGATCAGATTCAAATCGGCGACTCGAAGATCATTGTATAGCCTCTCAAAGTGTAATGTTTAAAGCGATCTAAAGAAAACCATCTTTCTCATTGATCATTTTTCCCTCTTAGGATTCTATTACTTAATCGAAAATCTCGAAAATCTGGATTTTCATGGTTCTATCGGGATCACATGATATCGGTAATTACCAAAGTCGGAAACATAGATGTAGTTATTAACTATCTTGGCTCGTATCGGGAAATAGAACTGATCAGATTTCTCCAGATAAGCTTCCTTGGTAGTACCGATCTCCACCTGTCCTTTGGAGCCGATGGTCTCCAGCAAGTTTCCTGTTTGATCAACATGGAGTAAGCAATATTGCATCACATCAGTTAGAAGGTATGTACCATCGGGATAGAGCGATAGAGAGGTGTAAAAGCTGTTGGCTTGTTTCGGTAATGGAATGGTTTGAACCAAATCTTCCGATTCACGGTCAATCACCGATATTTCACTGTTCTCGCTATCCAGAAGAATATATTGCTTCTCAGTTACAGCAAAATCAAGGAAGAGAGCGTTGGATTTGAAATCCTCTTCAGAGCTTTGCAAGTAGATTTGGTTGAGGTAAGCGAATGCTTTTGGATGTTGATCTGGAGTATACTCTATATCCCTATAAAACAACGATGGATAGTGGCTCCGGTTGTCGAGAAAATACAAAGTATCATT
>Ga0302252_1000399_pt1 | contig 40341 bp, 29 predicted proteins | sample AAG_RA_Leu_MG_FD_193511 | JGI IMG/M metagenome (GOLD analysis project Ga0302252, IMG submission 193511) | Enriched activated sludge microbial communities from anaerobic digester in WTTP, New Holstein, Wisconsin, United States - AAG_RA_Leu | ecosystem: Engineered > Bioreactor > Anaerobic >... | reverse complement strand
GAGGAGAACCCGAAGCTGTGGTGGACGCACGACCACGGCGAGCCAAACCTCTACGGGATGAACACCGAGATACTGGAAGGCGACAGTGTTTCCGACTCACTGAAAGGGCATTTCGGGATCAGGAAGGTTGAATACGACAAGGCCACAGGTGTCCTGAAATTGAACGACGCGCCGCTCTATCAGAGAGGCACGAACTATATCGCCACAGAATGGCTTTCCACATACAATGAAGAGAAGTTTGAGAGAGATCTCCACCTGATGAAGGATGCAAACCTCAATTCGGTGAGAGTCCATGCACACGCTCTTCCGCAGGAGTTCTACGACAAGGCCGACCAGGAGGGTGTGCTCGTCTGGGCCGATTTCCCGCTCATATGGGCGACCAGTCCGTCATTGTCATTCATGGCGAAGGCGAGGGATCAGTACAAGCAGTTCATAGATCTTTACAGGAACCATCCATCGATTGCAGTGTGGAGCGCCCACAATGAATCGGTGCCTTTCAACTATTTGATGGACCACCTGATGGACCGCGATGCTGCAAAACTGGACCCGACGAGGCATCACAAGGCCGGCTCGGGCTTCACCGAGCACTACTACCCAGGCTGGTATGATCCGCCGTACGGCAAGGAATATACCAGCGTGGACAAGTGGAAGCCCAGAATGGCATCGGAATATGGCGCGGAGGCCATCCCGACATCTATCAAGGACTCCATCCCTGCAGACAAGCAGTGGCCCATCGACCAGAATGAGGCCACATGGAAATTCCACGACCTTCAGCTGCCGAACAACATCAAATATATAGGCCATCCCAGGGCCTTCAAGGATCTCGACGACTACATCGACACATCGCAGAAATACCAGTATGACTATAACAAGTATGTGACCGAATACTTCAGGCGCATCAAATTCAAGCCCAACACCGGCATATATCAGTTCATGTTCAAAGAGGCATGGCCTTCTGCAACCTAGGGTGTAATGGACTACAAGGCCGCTCCGAAGATGGCCTATGAGGCTCTCAAAAACGCCATGAATCCGACTCTCGTGAGCATTGAGTGGAAGAAGACGCAGTTCAAGCCGGGTGATGTAGTGCAGGCGCCTCTCTGGGTGATCAACGACAACTACTCGGAAGTAAAGGACAGCAGGCTGAATTGGAAGGTATTCCGTGCCGACGATGCGGAGAAGAAGCCTCTCATGAGCGGAGAGATGCAGGTGCAGAGCAAGGCTGATTCATCAGACCGCGTGAACTGCGTGGAATTCAAGATTCCAGATGGAGCGAAGCCAGGTGACAGGTGGATCCTGGAGACATCGTGGGATGACGCCAATGGTGCGCAACTTTCAAAGAACGCATATATGTTCGGCGTCGAGAAGCCGCAGGTCGGCGAGCACAGGTATCAGCCTGTGAACCCTGAATACCCGTCTGCTCAGCAGTAAGAGCTTTTCCAATCAAGACAGCAACAGCGGCGCCACCGGCAAAAACCGGTGGCGTCATCATTAATGCCGTATCTGCTTCATCAGGATTCTGCCGATCGCGATGAGAGGACCTTCCTGACGGCCTCTTTGAGCGATTCCGTATCCAGCGGCATAGGCAGTGTCATAGCCACAAGCTCTTCAAGAGGCGACTGTTCGGAGCCGGTGAGCAGAATAATCGGGATATCTTCCTTGAGGCTCCTGTTCAGGATCTTGAGGAATGAATTCCTGTCCGAACGGGACAGCTTTTCACTGACAACTATTACATCAGGCTTCTTCCATACCGCATCACTGAGCGCCTCGCTTCCGCTCTCAGCCGTGTCTGCCGCGAATCCCTCATCTCTCAATGACTCGCAGATGAAATCCTTGAGCGGCTCATCGCCGCACAGCAGCAGTACTGCCGGAGATTCAGGGCACTGCCGGCTCCGGTATGCTCCCTTCCTGAGGCTGAATATGAATTCAGCGCCTTCGCCAGGCCTGCTTCTCAATGTTATGTCCGAGCCGTGAAGGGCGAGATACTTCTTCACTATGTACAGGCCCAGTCCTGAGCCCTTCCGCTCTCCTTTCACCTGTGAGTATTTGTTGAAGATTATATCGTGATACTCTTCAGGGATTCCCCGTCCCGTGTCGGACACGCAGATCTCGACATTTCCGCCTCGATCTGCCGTTCTGATTGAAATCGAGCCTCCCTTTGGCGTGTAGCGGATTGCATTTCCAATCAGGTTGAGAAGCACTTCCCGCATTTTTTCCCTGTCTGCCGTAACGTAAATGTCTCCCGGGCAGTCAAAGTTGAGCGTCACCGAGATCAGCAGAGCCATGGGCTCGAAGATCTTCTTCACTTCCTGCAGCAGGCCGGAGAGACTGAAATCGGCAGTCGCGCACCGGGCCTCGCCCACCTCCAGACGGGAGGCGTTTATGATGTTGTTGATCATTGTCAGAAGAGTCTCGCATGAGATGCGGGTCATATCGAGGAATTCCCTCTTCTTCTCTGAAATCTCTCCGAGACGGGGATCGGCGAGCAGTCTGAGCGAGCTCAGTATCGAAGTGAGCGGGTTTTTCATGTCGTGTGTCAGCGACGAGAGGTATTCATCCCTTGCCTTTGCAAGATCCTCTTCGAGCTTCAGCCTCTGGAAAGCCGCTCCCAGCTCCATGGCGACCTTTTCGAGTATGTGAATCCTTTCGACAGGGACTCTCTTCTTTTCAGCATCAGCCAGACGGATTACGCCGATGGCCCTGTTCCCGACACAGATGGGAATGACTGCCACAGATTCGTATTTCAGCCCGCTGCTCACCAGGTACAGCTTTAATTTTTCCTCTTCGCAGGCAGTCTCATATGAAGCCGACGTGGAATTCGTAAAGAACGAGCCTGCCTTTGTGAAAAGGGGATGCGTCGGCTCAAACTCGCGGTTGATTACCTGGTTGCAGAAGTAGAGCGTTCTGTCAACCTTGTGGAATCTCTCCTCCCCAGACTCCTGATCCAATCCGCTCTGCACAGAGAACGACACCTTCCCGTCCCTGTCTATCATGTGAATCGACACCGTGGAGCAGCCTGTGTAGCTTTTCAGCTCTGCGGCAGACTCTTTGAGCATCGGCTCCAGCTGAGCGTACCTGTTTGCGATCTCGAGAATCCTGTATGACACCTGCAGCGCTTCTTCCAGGTTTCTGCGCTCGGTGATGTCGGGTGTGTAGAGGATGAGTTGAATCGGCCTGCCTTCGCTGTCCATCACAGGGAAGCCGTGTATCTCGATCGTCCTCGGGTTGCCTTCGGTGTCGCAGTGAGTGTGCTCGAGCGTTATCGGAAGGCCTGTCCTGCTTACCTCTTCTATCGGGCACAGCAGTCCCCCGCTTTCGCAGTTCCTGTTGTTGTGGTTTGTCGACGCATTGCACTTTTCTCCCACCATGATGCCCGCCCTGCGTGCGGCGGAGTTGGTCGCCTTTATCCTGTGAGTCTTCATATCCAGAACATAGAGAGGATGTATGATGGATTCAAAGATGTCCTTGATGAATGAGCATTCGGCGCTCTGATTCTCCCTGTGGTCGGCGCACCAATGCTCCCCGCCGTGCCTGCCGATGAATCTGCCTGAGGTCTCTGCAGCTGTTTTCTGCTCCGGAGTCTCGCTGATGCTCTCAGCGATTCGCTCTGCCAGGGATTCCAGCGGCGCACATAAAGACATGTCAGGGTTGTCCTCATACGGCTCCCCTTTGAGGCCTGCGCTTTTTTGCAGATTCATATCAATATCCATGGCATGAATCTCCTTCAGCATTACTTCTATAGTCTTTGATGCATTTTGCAGCCGCAGGGTTCTTCGGCTGCCTGACATACGGCTTTCCATGAAACGCTGAGGCTCATCTGCAGAGATTGCGCCTTTCCATGCAGATTGCACAATAACACTCCGGACAGTGGTGAAAGGATTCTTTTTTATGGTATAATGCCTAGTGAGGCAAATTCAAAAAGGAGACGCAGAATGGAACAGTTAATAAGTCAGGTACTGGACGATGAAGGCAGACTTGATTTGGAGCGCGGCATTGAGGTCCTGGAGGGCAATCCCGACCTGCCCTTCATGAGAGATGACCAGGGAAACACCCTGCTCCACTGGGTGGTCGATCAGGACAGCTATGAAGGAGTGCAGGCAGTCATAGAAAAGGGCGCAGACATAAACGCCTGCGACAACAACGGCCTGACGCCGCTTCATCACTCTGCTCTCAGAAACACCATAGAGATTGCAGAGCTTCTGTTTCAGAATGAAGCTGATATGGACGCCAAGACATACACCGGCCTGACGCCACTTCACCTGGCTGTAATGAGCGGGCACAAGGAGATGGTGGCTCTCCTCGTCCTTCGTGGCGCCAGCCTTTATGCGAGAAATGACGAAGGCGACAACGCCTTGCAGATAGCTCTGAACGCAGGAAACAGCGAGCTTGTAAAGATACTGGAGTACGCCAGGTCGGGGCTCTGAGCCGGCCGAATTATTCCGATGATTAAAAATTACCTTCTCATAGAAGCCCAGAAACTCTGGCGGTATTACCTTCCCATATACGAGCTCAACATGCCCGCCGACGTGGTGCAGCCTCTCGGTCTCATTCAGCTTGCCTCGGTGATCAGGGAGAGGGACCGAGATGCCGAAATACGGATTCTCGATCTCAGGCTCTTCGAAAACGATTTTTACATGCTCCCCAGGATCGTGAAGGAATTCATGCCTGGTTTTGTGGGCTTCCGCGGAGTCACGAGAGATGCGCCTTTCATGTACGACATGGTCAAGAACATACGTTATCTTGCGCCTGATGCGGTGCTCGTGGGAGGCGGCCCCCATATAACTGCCGTGAAGGGAAAAGTGCTCGACGAGGCACCTCTTGACTATGCCGTGTATGGAGAAGGGGAAGTCACCCTTCCCAGGCTTCTCGACTGCATAGACAGAGGAGAGGGCTTCGGCGAAGTCGAGGGTCTCATATTCAGGGATTCCGGCGGGAACGTGACCGTCAACCCGCCTAGACCTTATATTCAGAACCTCGATGAGCTTCCGATGCCTGCCTGGGATCTCCTCGATCACGAGCACTACTTCGCGATGAACTATTACCCTGACGTCCCGATCAACCTGAATGCGCGCAGGGAGATAGTCTCGATCTTCACTTCCAGGGGATGCCCATACAGGTGCATTTACTGCCATAACATTTTCGGCAAGAAATTCCGCGCCCGGTCTCCCCGGAACGTCGTCGACGAGATCGAATACCTCTATAATACTTTTAGCATCAGGCAGTTCGATATCCGCGACGATATATTCAATCTGGACAAGGCGCGCGTGATGACAATCTGCGACATGATACTCGAGAGGGGTCTCGAGCTGCGGTTCTCGTTCCCGAACGGGCTCAGAGCTGACATCCTCGACGAGGAGATCATCCTGAAGATGAAATCGGCAGGGCTCTACCGGCTCAACTACGCCCTTGAGACGGCGTCGCCCCGCCTTCAGAAGCTGATCAGGAAGAACATAGACCTGGATAAGCTGAAAGAGATGATCCATTTCACTTCAACCCAGGGCATCCTGACAAACCTTTTCGTCATGCTCGGCTTCCCGACAGAGACGAGGGAGGAGATGATGATGACTGTAGATTACTGCCTCGACAGGGACGTCGATTTCATTCACGTTTTCACGGTCAATCCCTTTGACGGGAATGAAATGGCCGAACTGCTGAAATCGGAGGGGTATGACCTGGACTCCCTGAAAGGGAGATATGACTATTTTTCCGTCGATTTCAGCGTCTGTGAGCTGGGAAGAGAGGAGCTGGAAGCGGTGAGGAGCGAATTATTACTACGCTTCTTCACGCCGGAGAAGATCTCGAGGACGCTGCAGAAGCTCAGCCTGTTTCTTTAGCGGGCCAGAGATACGAAGAAGTCGCTCTGCAGGCACGGCGTGCAGTGATGAGCGGCTGCCGGTACGGACAGGGAAAAGGAAATATTACAGCAGGCCGGAGGAGGAAAAAGCATGGCATATGAAACAATATACGGCGCCATAGTCAGCAATGACGCCGCAGCAGTAGAGAAGTTTCTTTCTGAGGGCGTCAACATCAATGACATGGACATTCAGGGGAAGAACCCCCTCCTCGAGGCGGTCGGCGACGGATATGCAGGCATCGTGGGCCTGCTTCTGCAGAAGGGGGCTTCCACAAACGTCAAGGACAGGCAGTATGACATGACGCCGCTCCATGTGGCTGCAACGCTCGGCTATGCCGATATAGTGCACATGCTCGTCTCGCACGGCGCGGATATCCACGCAAAGGAAAACAACTACGGGATGATCCCGCTGCACAGCGCGGCATACTACGGCTTTGTCGATGTGGCCGAAGTGCTGATATCGGCAGGCACCAATCTGGAAAGCCGTAACTACAACGGCTTTACGCCTCTGCACATAGCCGCAATGGCAGGGCAGACAGAAATGGTTGAGTTCCTCGCGATGAGGGGAGCAGACATAAACGCCAAAAGTTACAATATAGTGACGCCGCTGATGGTTGCAAGGCAGCAGTGCTGCCAGGATGCTGTCAACCTTTTGCTCGAGCTGGGCGCAGATGACTATCTGGTGCCCCGGTAGCACGAAAGTATGACTTCGGCGGCTCTTTTCTCGAGCTCCCTGCAGATGGTGAAGAGGTCCCCGTCCTCCTTCAGGTGAAGCACGTACGGCTCCCTGGAAAGGCACCGCGACAGGACTGTGTTGAGCGTCAGCAGCATCTGTGATATCTCAACAGTGATTATGTTCTCCAGGAACGTGTCTTTTTTGAGCACTACGCTCATCTCGATGCAGGGCCTGTTCGTGGGATCGAATCCGCTGCATACATCAGGCCTGGCCTCGTAGATGGAGCATAGAGCCACAGAGGGTGAATGGCGGACGAGAAAGATGCAGTCTGCGCCGGTGGCCACCCGATCCAGCTGTTCCCTGTCCTTCTTTGCCAGTATTCCGTCTGCGCCATTCCAGGAGAAGATCGGTGGGAATATATAGCGCCTCCTGGCCTCTTCTTCTGTCAGTCCAAAGTGCAATGCTATCCTCTCTATATCGGCAGGCGTGATTTCAACTCTCATGCACTGGCAGCATTTGCCGCAGAGGAAGCAGTGCGATTCAGGATGCCACAGCATCTCCCACATCTGGGGATCGCCGTATGACAGAAGATGCTTGAGGAGCACCCTGACTGATTCCAGCACGGCGGCGTGGCTCTCGTACCTGATGCATTGGATCTGTTCGGCCCCTTCTCTGATGAAGGAAGCCTTCAATTCATCGCTCCTGATGGAGAGGCCGGTTATGACAGTGCCATCATGGCATGCTTCCGGCTCAGGCTCTCCAGTCAGCGCCAGTGTCAGCCCCTGCAGCCTTCTGGTCTTTTCCACGAGCACCTGATAGATGCCCTTCTTTTCCATGACCTCTATGTCGAGGCTTCTCGTCAGCGCGTTGAGGGAGATCATCTCGGAATAAAAGTCTGCGGTGATGCCGTCGCTGATGAGTCTTTTCCTCTGCGATTCCACTCTGTCACAGAGCATCTGAAGAAGCTCCTCGTCCCGATCGGCTTTCTTTTTCTCCAGAGTGGCCAGCAGGCTCCTGAGCTCTATAATGCATTGCTCGAGAGCGCTCTGTCCTATCGGGAGCTTCAGGCGGGCTGCTGAATTCGTGATTATCTCGAAATCATCCTTACTGACTGTTATCGATTTCACCTGGGATATCAGTATGTGCCTTGCCTTCCGGCAGTCGATGAGTGATGGAGCGATACCGGCACAGGCAGCGGGCCTCACTGAATGGATTCGGCAACTTGTGCGTTGAGGCGAGAGCGTTTCCAGAAAGATGCAGCGGCCTTCCTTCTTTTTTATGAAGCCGTCTCCTGAGCTCCACGTGCACGCGCTGTCTATGTACCTGGCTCTGAAGTCATCATACGGCTCTCCGCCCAGGAAACTCCTGATTCTCTCCAGCTCTCCCGCACCAGCCTTCACCGGCCTTTCCAGGCAGCATCTGCCGCACTGGGCGCAGAAATCCGAAAAGAGCCGGTCCTCATATTCCTCAGCGACGATCGACACAATTCTGCGGGCTGCCTTTTTAAGAGCGGGATAGTCAAAGTAAAGCATGACTGCCTCCCCCTCTTCGCCGGGGGCTATGATCAGCTTGTTCGTCAAGAGCTCCAGAGAGATGTCAGAAGGTATTACCATGGTCCTCCCTTGATTCCGCCTGTTCCGGATGCCCTGCGATGTTAAGGCATGTTATTCTCCCGGCCTCACGCCGAAGCTCATCGACGAGGTCCCGGAGCTTTCCGCACTCATCCTGGAAGAGCGCTCCAGGCTTATCGCCGCGGCTCTCAGAAAGGGTCGTCCGTATCAGGAGCGCGCGCTTCCTCACCTCTATCGACACTATTCTATCCGTGCAGAGCTCAGGTCTTACTGAAGACATGCCTCTGATGCACTTCGAGATGAGGCCGGCGGTGCTCCGGCACGAGAGAGGCCTCACATCGTAGATGGAGCAGAATGACGTGCTGCCGGCGCGGACTTCCATAAACGGGCACCGGTTCGCCCGGGTCTTCCTGAAAACGGCTCTATGTCTGTTCCACGAACAGGAGCCCGGCTCCAGAAAGTCATTCCACATCTTTTCTAAAGAGAGCCCGAGGTGCGAGGCGATCTTCTCAATCTCATCCGTCCCAACCTCTCCTGTGTGATTGCTGCAGCATTCACCGCAGTGAAAGCATTCGATATCTTCATCGGCAGGAAAGCCCAGCATCTTATGATCTGCACGGCATGCAACGGAGATCAGCAGCTCCCTGGCGAGCCGGAGGATCTCCGGATGGTCTCTGTAATGAAGCATGCTCTCTGCTCCGGCTCCTGCCTTATGCTCTTTCAGCTCCAGGTATTCAGGGAAGAGGACGAACCGAGGCCTTCCTGATTCCGGTTCTGAAGAATGCGTCTCGTCATCTATGCATTCTAGCAGATGCTGAATGGCGTCAGACAGGCTGTCCATCCTTACAGAGAGTCCGGGTCCGGAGATGCCTTCGGCTTCTCTGATCGCTTCCACGGAATCAATTGCGCCTTCGATCTTTTCCTCGAGCTCCTTCGTGAGGCCGCTCTCATAGAAGAGAGACTCTGCGGCGATGACCATGCCGGAGGCTTCATCCGCTCTGCAGATGAGGTCATTGATGCCACTGCTGAGATCAGGCTCGAGCGAAGCCAGCAGATTCGCGATGACTGGGCTGAGGGCAGGATCGTCTGCCGGGAATGAATAGATGCGCCCTCCAGGCCTTTTAATCTCAATCGTTTCAGAGAATATGCATAACTCATTCATATGGTCTATGAGGACGCCTCTGTCCTTCAGGCATCTGTCGCCGGCTGGCGATACGGACAGGCACTGGGGCGGGCGGACTGGATATACTCTGCAGCGGCTGAGATGTGGGCCTGTCCTTTCGAGGAATATGCACGCTCCGTCCCGCTTTGCCAGTATGCCGTCTCGAGCGTTCCAGGTATATCCGTCTGCCAGATGCTCATCTCTGAAAAGCCTGTCATCATAGAATCCGAGATAGTGGGCAATCTGCTCAATCGTCTTCGAGGTGACATTGACGACCCTGTCTGTGCAGCAGTTCCCGCATTGCACACAGAGATCAGAAAACAGTTCGGATGAACAGCGCTCTGCCAGGGTATCGAGAAGTGCTCTTGCAGCATCCCTCACCGGCGGGGATTCGAGATAGGCAATCTTCAGGCCTGCCGACGATCGCTCCCTGCTGGTGAGAGGTATGACGGTCAGGTATTCCGGCTCGAGTCTTACAGTGTACTGTGATGAGTTCATGACCTTGTGCTGAATGTATTCTTCAGCTTCAGTGCTATCCCTCTGTCAGCCTTAGCGGGATGCTGTTATTGATTCCTTCGCTCCCCTGCTGTTCCGCCATGCATCGAAATATCGTTCCGAAGGGAATTCTGGAAAGTTGTGGAAGTACATAAGCGGGAGGGAGGTCGATCTTATGAAAATAGAGGAATTTCAGAAGACCATGCTCTGGAGCTTCTTCAAGGAAAGTATTCTTCTCGGCGAGAGGTTTTATGGAGTTGAAGAGCTCGAAGACTATTACAGGGAGCTTGGAATCGACTTTGGGATACTTGCCGACGAGCATTACAAGAAAGAGAACAAGAGCAAGGGGAGCCTAGATCCTGAGGGCCTGTTCATGGCGATCAGGGAGTGGCTCGATCAGATAGGGCTCGAGAGCCACCTCGACTCTATCGAGAACAGGGTCTGTGTGATCCGCCTTGATTCGCTTTTCCCCGGAAATCTCTTCAAAGACAGCCATCACAACGAACTGTTCGTCGCCAGCGTGATAGGAGGTATGGCCGCCAAGAATTTCGGATACGGCAGCGTGCACTTTACCTCAAAGGGAAAGGGCTCTGAGGTCGAGGTGACCATATCCCTCGAAGAGATGCAGCAGAAGCCCGGGGCTTCCTTCTATGAATTCCGTTCAGAAGAGTTCCTCGAGAGAGATCTTCATTTCTACGAGGCCCATAGCAGGAAGATGAAGTCCCTTCTGGACAGGGCGAAGAGCCTGGAAGTCAAGAACAGGGAGCTGGAAGTCAGGGCCAGCGCCTCCAAGGGGAAGGGCGCCGATCTCACTCTCTTCAAGAGAAACCAGGAGCTGGAGAAAAACAACCTGGAATTGCGCTCTCAGAATGCAGAGTTGGGAAACAAGAATGCCGAGCTCGCCTTCCAGGTAATAGAGATAGAAGAGGATGTCGCAGCCAGAAATGCCAAGATAGCAGAAGGTGAAAAGCTTTACAGCGAGCTCGAGCAGAGCCTCAACAGGGAGCGCGGAGCATGGAGCGCCAGGGAGTCGGAGCTCGGCGACGAGCTCAAAAAGACCCAGGATTTTCTGTCCAAGTCCCAGGAAGAGCTTCAGAACAAGATGCACGGTCTTCAGGTCAGAACTGATGAGCTGAACGCCATGATGCTTCAGAAGGATGAACTCGACAAGGAGCTCACTCTTGCCAGGCGCGAGCAGGAGCAGCTGAAGAAGAAGATTGACGAGCTGGAGATGATGGTTCTTGAGCGCGATGACGCAATGAAGACTCTTGAGGAGCGTTACGGAGAGCTGGAGAAAAACAACGAGCAGCTCCAGGAGGAATACATAAGGAAGATCCAGGAACTGGCCAAAGTAGATTTCGGGATATCGAAAACCCATTACGGCGAGGTGGGAGCGCCCAGAGAGGTGCATCCGTTCGATCTCCTCTGTACGGTCTTCGTGCCTTTCATGGGGCCGTCCGGAAGGATTTTTGTCGAGAAGGCATACTCCAGGAACGGCGTTGCACATGAGAGCACGGTGGAGGAAGATGTCCGCAAGGTATGCGACTCGCTCGTGCAGGCGGCGAAGAAGGTCGTAGGCGCATCGTCGCCGGATTTCCAGAGCATCAAGGAGAAGATAGTAGGGATACAGCAGGGAACGTATACCATTGAGGAGCCGCAGATGGAAAAGGTCTCGGCTGAGATCATCCCGCCTGCCGAAGCTCCGCAGGAGAAATTTATCGAGATCCCGCAGCAGGAGCCAGCCGAAGTCTCGCAGCAGGAAACTGGCGAAGACGAGGCATATGAAGATGAAAAGCAGGTTATGGTACTGGAACAATCTGATTCCGCAATCGATCAGGAGCAATTGAGAGATGTGAAGGAACTTCTGGACGAGAAGGAGGCTGAGAAGGCGCCGGAGATGCCGGAGGAAGAATCTCACAGGCAGGAGCAGGCGGCAGATGAATCAGAATGGGTTGAAGTCGATGAGGAAGAGGAAGCCGGGGAAGAAGAGCTGGATGAGGAGGCCGAAGAAGTAAAGGCCGATGAGATTCCGGCAGAGCCGGCCGAAATGCCTGCAGAGGTCATGGAGCGGGAAGATGAAAAAGAGGCAGCACCGGCTGAAGAGAAGAAGAAGGCTGCCGAGGAAGCCGCGGCCGAAGAGGTCTCCGAAGAAGTCGATGAGAACTGGCTTCTCGAGGAGATCGGCAGGGGAAACGAGTTCCTTCATAAAAAGGAGTTCGAGAAGTCCATGGAGCTCTTCTACAACCTGTTCAGCAGGGTTCCGACAAACCAGGACGTGCTTAAGGGGCTGTTTCACAGTTACTGTGGATTCAACTGCTGGATAGAGGCCTACGATGTGAGCAAGAGGATAGACAAGGATCGCCTCGCCAAGGACGATCTCAGAGTATACCTGATGGCTCTCCAGGAGGTTCTCCACAACAGGCTCAACCAGGTCAGAAACAAGGAGCAGCAGAAGACCTACATGCTCGAACTTGCGGAGATCTTCATATTTTACCAGAACAAGAAGCAGCGCGCCAGGGAGATCCTCCGCGACGCCCTGAAGATTCCAGAGGTGACGCCCAACGATGAAAAGATATTATACTACTATTCAGAGCTGCTCATCGAAGAGGGGAAGAAGGAAGCAGCCGAGTATCTGCTCCAGTATGTAGAACAGTTTGGAGAGAGAGTCGGCGCATACGATCTGCTCATGTCTCTCTACAAGAAGGACCCTGCAGGCCCCAAGATGCCAGCGATGAAAAGGATCAACGCTTTTCTGAACTCCCCGTTCGAGGAGGTCGCTGAGAAGTTCAAAGAGCCTGTTGATAACGAGATATATCCGGAGATCAACCTCTCGCTCGCCACGTTCAAAATGATCGAGGAGGGCCGTGAAAACTGGATAACCAACTTCTTCATAGACAAGGTATTCCCGATCCTGAACCTCGAGGAGAAGAGGATTCCCAAGCAGATCGCAAACATTATGAAGCAGACGAAGGGCGCCATACTGGACGATCCGGTCGAGCAGGAGATACTCGGCTTCAATGAAAGGATCTTCAAGATAGAGCATCTGGAGATCCTGAGATACAGCGGCTACCAGCCTTTCTATGCCACGCTGCAGGATATTGACGGTCCCACGTTCATCCTCAACGAGGGGAATCTGGCCAGGCTTTCGCCGCTGGAGATCCAGTTCCTCATCCTGCACGAACTGGTGCATCATTACAGAAATCACAATAAGATATGGACGATAGCAGAGACTCTGACTATCGAGGACAAGCTGAAGTTCATACCGCTGATAAAAGAGCTCTTTGCCAAGACTCACACGGCGTTCCCGCCTGTAATGGAGTCAAAGCTGGATGAGCTCTCGGAGGATCACGACAAAGCGATGATGGAGCTCGATGGAACGCTCAAATACCTGCAGACCAGCGTAGAGAGCGTTCAATTGCTGAACGTCTTCGAGTTCCTCCGCTCAAGCCGCCCCTTCAAGAATGTCTTCGACAGCGTGGGCGATAGATTTGCCCTTCTCGGCGTGAGAAGCCTCAGAGAGGCAACTTACGCCATCGTGAAGGAAGAGGTGGGCGAGGAATACATGCTCGACGATATCATGAACAAGGGCATCAGGATGGCCTTTGAAGGTGATGAAAGCCTCTACAGCCTCAGGAGAAGAGTCCAGGATCTCTGGCTATTCACGCTGCGCAACTATCCTGGAAAGAAATAGCGGCAGCCGGCAGAGGCTATCGGCAAAGTTGAGATAAAGAGGCTGCTTTCCAGGCAGTCTCTTTTGATGAGACACCGGTGTGCTTTGCCGCTTCAGATTTGTCATGATAATGAACAATGAACGAAAGGTGCATAATAATGAGAATTGATGCAGGAAAAACGATTATCACATGGATGGTTGCTCTGGTATTTCTTGTATTGTCAGCAGGTGCGGCCAATGCCGAGGGCGGCGATCAGAAGGACAATATGGGAGAGCAGAAGGACAACTACGACGCCCACAGATCCTACGTAAAAGTCCATTTCAACGACGACGAGATGGATTTCTGGTTTGGATGGGTTCTCGGAAACATCTCCGGCGGCGGGAGCGAGGCAGGCGAGGCCATGTACGTGGCAGGCAGAATCAAGGATGGAGACCCGAAGAGCTGGCAGGATGAATGGGAGAAGATGGCTGTGCGGATTGAGGAGCGGGCTGATAAATCCCTGGCAGGCGGCCACAAAATCAGCGCAGGCGAAGCCTACAGGCGGGCCTGCGTATGCTACAGAGCTGCGCTCGTGTCGATGATGCCGGATAATCCGAAATTCAGCAGACTTGCCGCCAAAGCCCGTTATTGCATGAAAACCGCAGGAAAGCTGTATGATCCGCCTGTCGAGTATATCGAGATACCTTTTGAAAACACGGTTCTGCCCGGCTATTTCGTGAAAGGCGACCTGAGCGGAAAGAAGTGCAAAACCCTTATTATGATAGGCGGAGGCGAGACATTTGCCGAGGACAATTACTTTTACATTGCAGAGCAGACAGTCAAGAGAGGCTACAACTTCCTGACAGTAGACCTCCCTGGTCAGGGCACACTTCCTGCGGAGAAGCATTTCTTTCGCTACGATACGGAAGTGCCGATGAAGGCAGTTCTGGACTATGCCTGCAGCCGGCCTGAAGTGGATCGCGAGCGGCTGGCGGCTTTCGGGATCAGCAACGGAGGATATTTCGTCCCCCGCGCCGCGATGTTCGACAAGCGCATAAAAGCAGTTGTAGTAAGCGCTGCAGTCGTGGACAACTACCGCATGTTCAAACAGATGCCCTTCGCCATTGATACGCAGGAGCAGATCGACAAGTGGCCGCCCTTCAAGCACAACATCATATCTGTGGTGACCTGGCGGTGGGGCCTGGACCCTTCTGACGTGAAGGGGCAGGTCGGAAAGAACGTGAAGTTCCAGTGGGACCCGAAGAAGGTGGATTGCCCCTTCCTGGATCTGATTGGCGAAGGCGAGTATGTCAACGAGGAGACGAAGAGGCAGCAGAAGGAGTGCATGGACGGGCTTCCAAACGCCAACAGGAAGTTTGTCGTTACGCCTCTCAACGAGGGGGCATCAGAGCACTGCATCAACATGAACCGAAGCCTGATGAGCCAGGTGGTCTTCGACTGGCTCGACGAGATTTTCAAATAACGGAAACGCTGTCAGATGCGGCAAGGTCTGCGGCCGGATTCAAGGCCGCGGATCTGCCGGACAGAATCCAGCTTATTATGCGCCTGTATTCCTCGAGCATGGCGCGCCTGTATTCCCTGCAGAGCTCTCTGTATCTTTCGCAGTCCTGTTCTGCCGTCTTTGCCATATCGGCTCACTCCCTCATTCTCATTATCGTTCTTCCTTCATAATAGCCTGTTGAGTTTAACCCTGTATTTCAGCCGTGTAAAAAAACGTCGATCATTTGTTAATATTTATGATAGCGACGACTGGTTCTGATGCTGCAAAATTCCGCTCAGCCTGTCAGCACATAGGAAAAAGCCAGCAGGCAAAGAAGTATCGAAGCACAGAAACATGAACAGAAGCTGTATTTCACGATAACCATTCCGGATAGTTGACTTGATCATCGCCATTGAGTCGGGTCTGCCGAGCGATTTGCGAGGTATGATCCCTGTGATCGACTACAGGGACCATGCCGCCGGGACCGATGAGATGAAGCATTGCTTTCCGGGACTCACCGATAGTGATTTGCCTGACCGCCTGGGCTGGGCTACAGAATCTGTGAGTCTCTGTACCCATTCAGGGATAAATCTCGACGCTCCTTATCATTACCACCCGACCACGGATAGAGGCAGGCCCTCTCTGACCATCGATGAAATCCCTCTTGAGTGGTGCTTCGGTGACGGAGTGATGCTGGATTTCCGCCGCAAGAAAGATGGGGAGCCGATTACTGTAGAGGATCTGGAGCGTGAGCTAAGCAGGATCGGATACTCGATAAAGTCTCTCGATATAGTCCTCATCCAGACAGGAGCCGACGCCACCCGGGGCACTTCCCGCTACTGCTCAAGCGGAGCCGGGATGACAAGGGAGAGCACACTGTTTCTCACGGAAAAAGTTGTCAGGGTAACGGGGATCGACTCATGGAGCTGGGACAGACCTCTGCCGGTTCTGGCCAGGGAACTGAGGCAGACAGGGAACGCCAGTGTTATATGGGAAGCCCATTTCGCCGGAATTGAAACAGGATACTGCCACATGGAGAAGATGGCCAGTCTTTCATCCATCGGATGCCCTTACAGCTTCACATTGCCTCCGATTTCATGATGCTATCACAGAGAGGACTGCGCTTTCTGGCAATGAAATCTTATTTGAGGCTGTTTGTGAAATAAAGATTGATAATGAAGAAGGAGTGAATATGAAAGAAAAAGAAATCTCTCTGCCACATATGTTCCAGGGTGGTGGGAGCTTGACAGGGTCTTCTGTATCCGCTTATTTTATCATCTTGCTGTGCCTGTTCATGCTGATCGGCACGTACGCGCCGGCGCAGGCAGATGATTCTCTCAGGCTGTCAGAAATACTGAGCGTATTCGATGAGGGGGAATATATCGTTCAAAGCAATGCAGCTCAGGAGAAGAAAAGCATTGAGCCTGGAGCCGGGGATGCCAGGTACAGAGTAAAAGCCTCATTTCGAAGCCGTTACGAATCACTGGATGATCTCGATTTCAACGATTCGACCGATGACCTGCAGCAGTATGTATTTCAGAAGTGGTGTCTCACCGGCGAATCGAAGGGAGCTTTCCGCTCCCAGACAGAGGTGAGATTCGTAAGAACCATCACCACGCCACTCACCACGCTGGAGCTTTACCGGGCGAGTTTTGATGTAGGTCGTGATCTGATTGCTCGAACTGGAAGACAGGAGATACGCCTGGGTGACGGACGGATCATAGGGGATCCGCAGTGGGGGAATTATGGAAATGTGTTTGACGGCATAAGGTTTATGACACCCAGAGACAGAAAATTCACAGTTGACGGGATCTTTCTGCAGCCTCTGCTCTACCACACACCCAAGGTGTTCGGGGAAGAGCTTCTTTACGGGGTTTACTGCACCTGGAAGCCATCGTCGTCATTTACAGCTGATCTTTATTCCATAACGGACAACAGGAGAGGCTCGAGTTTCACGACGCCTGTAACGGCGGCAAATGCAGGATTGAGGATGCGTTATGACTCCGGCTCGCGTTTTTTCTGTTCGGCTGAGTTGATAGAGCAATCCGGATACCAGGGAAATGTCTCGAGGGACGCTCAGGCGTTTTTCCTTAAAGCACAGCAGAAATTCAACTGCCCGTGGAAACCGCAGCTGAGTGTCAAATATGATTATGCTTCCGGAGATTTTGATCCCAATGATTCGGTCAACAATGGATTTGAGGTAATGTATGGAGTGCGGCATGGATTATTTGGGAATATGGATCTGATAGGGCAGAAAAACATCAAGGATTTTTCCGTCAATGCGACGCTGTTTCCGGCAAAGAACCTGGACATCTCAGTGGACTGGCATCTTCCCAGACTGGTAAGCGCCAGGGATGCCTGGTACACAACAAATGGCCAGGTTTTTCTGAGAGACAGGACAGGCCGCTGGGGAAACGACATAGGTGCAGAGACTGACTACCAGATTCACTATAAGACCTCCCAGTGGGAGGTATATGCAGGCTATGGATTCTTCAACGCCGGTCCAGCAATCAGCATTTTGAAAGGCAGATCAAATCCTGCGCAGAAGTATTACCTCTCTGCCCAATACCGGTGTGAATTCTGAGCTTAATCCATGCTCATCGCGCCTTGCGCATTCCGGCCATGTATGTGATGTATTCAGCACCTGGTTACCGATACACAGCGATCATGACCCTTATCATGAATCAACACCATCTGATTTGTGAGAAGGTCTCTGAGTCCCATCATAATAAGCTTGCTATATGCAGAAGTATCCCTTAAATAATTTATGCTTCTATCCGATAATACAGATGAAAAGGTTTTGCCCAAGGGGCAGACCGCCTTGTCGGTCAGGATAGAGTCCTGAAAGTTGAAGGCACACCGGTGATCTTCCGGAGAGGGAGAGGGTGTGCTTTATTATCTGAACCCTGCAAATCAGGACAAAGGCCTGAAAGTCGAAGGCACAGCCGTATGCTCATTGTGAGAGAGCGGGTGTGCCATTTTTATTGACCTCACATACTCTGCTGCGCAATCTGGCATTCTACCTGACTTTAAAACTACATCAGAAGGGGGGTATTGTTTAACTGCACGTTTGTAAATGAGAAAGGAGGAACATCATGCTCAGAAATATGAATCTGAAGCTAAGGATTACAGGGGGGTTTCTCGTCGTCGCTCTGATAGCCGCATTCATAGGATTATATGGCGTATATGTAATAGCTGTCATGAGAGCCAATATAAGCGAGGTTGGCGCAATACGCTTCCCCGGAATAGAAGGCCTCGCCATTATCCAGGAAAATCTTCAGAGGGTCTGGGTGGGAGAGCGCGGTCTGCTCAACAAAAGAATGATGGAGTCCGACATAAGGAAGGCTCAGTATGCCTACATAGATGACGCATTTCAGCGCATCGAGGAGGGTATGAAGATATACGAGCCTCTCCCGAAGACCAGGGATGAGGCAATGTTGTGGAGCGAGCTGAAGCCGCTTATGGAAGAATGGAAAAGAGCCCACGGTAAGGTCAGATCCCTGGCAGAGGAGAAGGACAGAGTCTATGCATCAGGTGTATCTCTTGAGGATCCAAAGATAGCTGCGCTTGATGACGAGTGTTTTGCCATGCATCTCGACGCTCGAAAGAGAATCCTTCCGGTCGTGGACAAGCTGGACAAGATATGGAAAATCAACGACGAAGTGGCGAGAGCTTCCGTTCAGAATGCATTCAAGACAGCCCAGACAGGAATAATCATGATGATTGTGGTTTTCATCCTCGGAATAATCTCTGCACTGAAGCTGGGCTTTACAATGTCTGAAAGCATCACTTCTCCGATACTGAAGGTCAAGAAGATGCTCGAGGACATGAGCAGGGGCGATCTCGGCAGCCGGCTGAAGATGGAGAGGAAGGACGAGATTGGCGTGATGGCAGATGCCGCTGATGTCTGCGCCGATTCAGTGAAGGCTCTGATCGCCGATGCCGAATCGCTGAGCAAGGCCGCCGTCGATGGTAAACTCGATGCGAGAGCCGATGCTTCGAAACACCAGGGTGATTTCCAGAAGATTATAAAGGGAGTCAACGATACGCTCGACGCCGTAATCGGCCCGCTCAATGTGGCAGCCGAATATGTGGAGCGCATATCGAAAGGCGACATTCCGCAGAAGATCACCGATAAGTACAGCGGGGACTTCAACGAGATCAAGAACAATCTCAACAAGTGCGTCGATGCCATCAACACGCTCGTCGCCGATGCCGGCAGGCTGAGCAGGGCCGCAGTCGATGGGAAGCTCGATACCAGAGCCGATGTGGCACCTCACCAGGGCGATTTCAGGAAGATCGTGCAGGGAGTCAACGACACGCTCGACGCGGTTATTGGACCTCTCAACGTGGCGGCCGAGTATGTTGAGCGCATCTCCAAGGGCGACATCCCGCCGAAGATAACTGATAAATACAGCGGAGACTTCAACGAGATCAAGATCAATCTGAACCAGTGCATTGAGGCCGTCAACCTGCTGGTCACCGATTCCAGCCTGCTCAGCGCTGCCGCCGTGGAAGGAAAGCTGGCCACGAGAGCCGATGCCTCAAAGCACGGCGGTGATTTCAGAAAGATCGTGCAGGGCGTCAACGACACGCTCGATGCGGTGATCGGGCCGCTCAACGTCGCGGCGCAGTATGTGGATCGCATTTCAAAGGGAGACATCCCTGAAAAGATCACCGACTCATATAGCGGCGATTTCAACGCCATCAAAAACAACCTGAACCAGTGCATAGATGCCGTCAATCTGCTGGTTGCCGATGCCAGAATGCTGAGCGCAGCGGCCATCGAGGGCAGACTGGACACGAGAGCCGATGCCTCAAAGCACGGCGGTGATTTCAGGAAGATCGTGCAGGGCGTCAACGAAACGCTCGATGCCGTGATTGGGCCGCTGAATGTTGCAGCCGAGTATGTGGAGCGCATCTCGAAGGGCGATATACCGCCTAAGATAGCCGATAAGTACAACGGAGACTTCAACGAGATCAAGAACAATCTAAATCAGTGCATAGAAGTGGTCAACCTTCTGGTGGCCGATGCCGATATGCTGTCGGCGGCCGCAGTCGAAGGCCGTCTTGATACGAGGGCAGATGCCGCCAGGCATCTGGGTGATTTCAGAAAGATAGTCAAGGGAGTCAACGATACTCTCGATGCCGTCCTCGATCCCATCAAGGAGGCCGCCACAGTGCTCGACAGGATCGCGGAGCGCGATCTCACCGCCCGCGTGAAAGGCACATACAAGGGAGACCACGCCAGGATCAAAGACGCCATCAACACAGCAGTTGAAAACCTCGACCTCAGCATAGCGCAGGTCAATATCGCATCAGACCAGGTCGCATCTGCTTCGGCGCAGATCGGGACTGGAAGCCAGGCCCTCGCGCACGGCGCTTCAGAGCAGGCGAGCTCTCTCGAGGAGATCTCCAGCTCGCTGCAGGAGATGGCGTCCATGACGAAGCTGAACACCGGAAATGCCATTGAAGCCAGGGGGTTGACAGAGAACACCAGGTCTGTAACCCAGAAGGGCGTTGAGAGCATGAACAGGCTTTCGGAAGCCATAAAGGCTATCAAGGTCTCTGCAGACCAGACCTCCAAGATCGTCAAGACCATAGATGACATTGCCTTCCAGACAAATCTTCTGGCCCTGAACGCCGCAGTTGAGGCGGCCCGGGCCGGTGAAGCCGGCAGCGGCTTTGCGGTGGTTGCCGAAGAGGTCAGAAAGCTTGCCATGAGAAGCGCAGAAGCAGTGCAGAGCACTTCCGATCTTATAGAGGATTCTTCCAGAAACGCCGAAAACGGTGTCGCCTACAACCAGGAAGTGCTCAGAAACTTCGAAGATATCAACAGAGAGATTATCAAGGTGAGCGGGATGATGGCGGATATAGCCGCCAGCTCTGAACAGCACAGCCGTGGCATCGATCAGATCAACTCCTCTGTCGAGCAGATGAACCAGCTCACGCAACACAACGCCGCCAACTCTGAGGAATCGGCCAGCGCCGCCCAGCAGCTTGGAGCGCAGGCCCAGGAGCTGAGGCAGATGGTGGAGACATTCATTCTGAGCTCGAGGAGCAATGCGAGATATTCGCCGTATCAGACATATGGAAGCCCGCAGATGGCTTATGAGAGAGAGGGACGGTCGCCTGCCTGGGCGGCTGCGGGAAAACCTCAGAACGCCTATGTGAAGGTCGGCGGCAACGGCGGCAATGGCGGTAATGGTGGTAACGGTCATGGCAACGGGAAAGATATAGCTAAGAAGAATGGCAACGGCAATGGTAACGGCCACACCAGCAGCGGCGGAAACGGAAACGGCAACGGCTATGCAGGCAAGCAGCCTTTATCGCCTGAAAAGATACGCCAGGTCATACCGTTTGACGACAATGATTTGACGTCGCTGGAAGAGTTCTAGGCTCTTCCGCGGGCAGGAGGTGGTGAGCCCCCACCCTCACTACCTTCCTGCCTCCCTCTCTGTGGGCTGTTCATTTCCTGTGATGGATATCCAGACCTACTCCCCAATTCTTTGCAGGCGATCTGCCCGCAGGGATCTTCATTTTATGGACAGCCGCCGTGACGCCATCCAAGCTTCTGCATCATATCCTCAGGGATGTCCTGTGCAATATCTTCCGAATGAAATTGTTTCACGTGGAACATTGTGTTTCATTCTATACCGTGAGAAATGAAATGTTATTTATAAACAGTTCCTGATGATGATGACTTTTACCTTTCTGTACGTATACGATTGTAAAAAACCATGATATAATCTGAGCTATAGGACACCAACTTTGCTGCATAACACGTGCATGGAGCGAAGGAATGAAATATTCAACGGTACAGTGAAGATGGGCAATCTGGAAATCCTGATTGAATCGGAAGCCGCTTTCTGATATACTCCGGCTTGCAATATGTTTTCATGCGGGAGGACAGGAGATGTAAGATAAAAGCGCCGGTCTCTATGATAGAATCTATAAAGCCATAAAAACTATGAGAAGGAGTCGCTTGACATCAGGGATCTCATAGACAGGTACAATCGAGAATGCCATTCGGTCCTGAATATGCTTACAGAAAAATCTTGAGCCTGCTAAATAATTCTGCTGAGCCTGTCTGCTCAGGATATGACTGTGGAGATGGCTTCCACAACATCAGGAAGGCCCTGTATTTCAACACGAAGAGACAGGTGGCCGTTTTCTGATCGATTTTCATTGAAGACGCCGCAATATACATGTGCGGAGGCCTGTCTATCCCCTCTGCTATGAGCTTTTTTGAGGGTGGGCAGTTTGATTTCTCATTTCTCATCTGATATAATTATCTTATGGATACATGTTTACTGTATATTGAAATGCCCTCTCTCGAAGTCGATTATCCATGCCACACTGGAGAATACCAGTACAGGTGGGATATTCCTGACCCGTCTGTCGACGGCGAAGGCGACATCGAAGGATATCACCTGTACCGCTGCCCGAAGGCTGAGCTCATCGAGAGAGGCAGGCCAGTCTGCAATGTAGATGAACTGGTGCGGAAAGTGAGCTCAGGGCACTTTGACAGGGAAGAAATCGCATCGGATATTGACTCAGAACTGAACAGCATACTGCATAAGCGTCTCATCATAGATCTAACGATGGGCGGGATGCTGAAGGCTCTGAGGCGTCAGGGGGTGCAGCATCTGGGATATCGCTCGATGGGTGACTTCGCTGTAGAGCATCTCTCATTCTCAGGGAGGCTGGCTTCAGAGATGATGCGAAACTTCGATGTGCTCTCGAAATTGCCGCTCACGAAGAGAGCATATCTTCAGTGCGAGATTGTGAAGAGCGCTCTCCGTCACACATCCAGGGTGATGACTCCGGAAAATGAGGCAGAATGGCTTTTGAAAGCGCAGACACTTCCACTGAATGAGCTCATCAATGAAGTGAGGCAGGAGTTGGATGAAAAGAAATCTTGTGAGGCTGCATCCGGAGCTGAGGCTGATGATGGAGACTCCTGCGGCAAAGCCGATATCACACAATACGGGACAGATATCCCTTCAGAAGAGAGCGACGATGAAAGAAATGGCGTGATGATGCACTTCAATGTCAAGCCGAAGCTTGCTCTCGTTTGGGACTTTGCTTTGTCCCACTTTCGCGACTGCGAGCAATACGGAGGCTCGATATCAGAGTTCATAGATGCGCTGCTTGGAAACTATCTGAGCTCTGGAAACCGCAGGTCAGATGGCTGCAAATCCAACAGCCACGGCTCCAAAGAGAACATATCGAATACTCACAGACAGGCGAACAAAGAATCTGGGAAACGCAAAGGCGGGAAGCGCGAGGCCGGGAACGGCAAACCTGTAGATTACGCAAACAGAAGTTTTCCAGCAACGGAACAAAAAACAGAGACTCTGAAAGACAGGGAAAAGATCCTGGAAGAATACGCCGCAATCTATCTCGCATCCAGGGATTCGAAAAAGGCTGATCAGGAAAAGGGCGCGCAAAATATCAACCCAGCCACAAGCAGACAGCAGGTATACACATCGGCAATCAAGTTGCCGGGAGACTCAGCAGCGATCGGCCAGCATGTTGGCAAAGATGCTATCAGCTTGAAGACTGGCCTGAGATCGATCAGGCTTCAGTCCTGCCCGGGTCCGAACCTGTTTTCTGCTGCTCAGGCCGCTCCGCTCCCGATCTTCTACAGCTGCCATATGAGACCGAATACCGATGAGGGATTCAACCATCTCGGCGATATCGGGCCTCCAAAGCGTGATGAGGACGGCATCTGTGAAAACGGGGCGAACAGGGAGAACATCCTCATAATCTTCCCTCCCTCATTCAGAGAGATACCGGACAAAGTCAGGGAAACAGTGGAAAGACTGGTGGAATATGCACTGATGAGACAGGCTCTCGATGTCGGGATGGGAAGGCTTCTGTGGGCGATGAGATACAGGAGCCTTTACAGGCACTTCGAGTGCAGGAGCATCGAAGAATACGCCATACGTTGCTGCGATCTCTCAAAGCCGCTGTTATACAGACTGCTGAAACTGGCCGACGGGATGGAGAGGCGCAAGAACATCAAAATCGCCTTCGAGAGCGGGTTAATCTCCAGGCAGCAGGCCGGATTGATCCTGAAGATTGTCAACAGCAGGAACGAGAAAGCCTGGATCGATTATGCGGCCCACGTTCCGACGGTGACACTGAAAGAAGAGGTTGAGCGCATAGTAAGGATCCTGCAGTATGACTGCCTCGCCTCGGGATATTACATGATACTCCCTGGGTTCCGCTATATCACAGATGAAAGGTTTCACGAACTGCCAGAAGAGTTGAAGGATATAATAAGAACAGGGGCCTGGTATGACGGCCCGACAATCAATTCGACGTGGCCGCTCGAAGAAGATGACGAGCAGGATGTGATAGAGCGCGACAGGAGGCTCGAAGAGCCTTGGAATTACTTCGAAGATGTGGATGAGTTGCTGATTTACGAAGCCGAGGTCAGGGAGAGGAAGAAAAAGAGGCTCTTGTGTGCGCGCGAAAAAGGGCAGAAAATCTCAGGCCGGGATGGATCATCTTCCTTGTTTGCCGATGTAAATTGGCAGGATGCTCCAGGCCGGGATAATACAGCTTCCTCCTATGAGAACGGGAGAAATCAGAATATACCAGATCCAGGCGAAGCACCAGCCTTGTGTGCCGATTCAAAAACCTCAGACTGCTGCTGTAAATCTCATGAAGATTGCCACTGCAACTGCGGCTCAAATCACAGACCAGAATACAGCGAAGATGCCCTCTCAAAAGCCCGGGAGATTGTCAAGATGCCACAAAGCTCAGATTCTGCAGAAACCTTGCTTCTCGACATCCTGGCCGACGACGACAATGACAGCGACGACAGCAGAGATAATGAAGAAGAAAACTGGCCTCGCAGGAAATCAGCTACGATGCCGATCAGGTTCTTTCTTCCTGAGGATATGCTCGAAATATGGAACTTCATCGCCCTGTTATATCTCGATAGCATCTCAGCCAAATCTGCAATAACCTCAAAATGGGGACTGACTCTATTTTCTTCAAAAAATGGAGTCTGTCCCCATTCTGCCGAGCTGCCCCCGCCTGAGCCGGAACTGTATGAAGGTTTTCTCGCAGCGCTTCTCCGGGAATATCTGATAACCGAGCGCATCCATCTGAAAGTCGCCAGGCATTATGCCATCCTGAAAAGAGACCGCTTCAGGTGCCAGGTGCCTGGATGCAGATGCCGCAGGAATCTCGAGATTCATCACATCATATGGCGCTCGAGAGGCGGCAGCGACGAGCCTGAGAATGTACTGGTTCTGTGCAAAACCCATCACAATTACATTCTGCACGATCTGATGGCTCTGAGGATAGAGGGCACAGCCCCGAACAATCTGACATTCATCTTCGGACAGAGCATTGATAAAGACGGTGAGCCATTCCTGAAGTATACTAGAGGAAAGAAGGTCATCGAATTCAAGCCACAGACACAGAAACAAATCTCGTAACCCGAAGACAGACCCCTGCGCATCCATCTTCAGGATCCTGTCCGGATTTCCATGGTAAAACCCGGCTGAAAACCTGATAAAATATTCACCTGAAAACTCGGAATCGTTTTTCACATTAGGATCAGGTCAGCAAATCAGGTGCGGGAAAGTTGGTGTCCCGTAACTCTGATTATTTCATGGTTTTGGGTATCTGATCAATGACATTTTTCCAGTTCAATGGCTCCGTACGCTCCGTATGGATGATTATCGTCTCTGCTTACTGATTTTGCTCGATAGATTGCGCCTCGCCCATCAATATCCACGGTTTCTCCGGGGTCTACTATGGGGCCATTGTCAATAAGATAAGCGGCAGTGTTATCTATGACTTCCTGATACAGAGAATCTGCGTTATCGTTAGCTGGATAGAAAAGTTGAATATCAGGCACGCCAAACTGCTCCATGCCATGGGTATGTATCCAGATCCTCTTTTCTTCTGCGACATGATGAACAAGAACGTAAAAACGATAGAGCCGATAAGCATCGAATGGCTGGTCAAACTGGACATCTTTTAACAGTCTCTTTGGGCGATACATGTTGGCAGAGATGTTAAAGGCGCCAAGAGAATTGTTATTTTTCAGCAGTATGGATAGAATTCTGACTGTGAATGTTGCTTCCTCAATTTTATTATGATTTCCAAACCTGCCTTCCAATAATATGTACCCTTTATGCGAACGTAGCAGATTGATTTCTTTCTCTTCCAAATCAAATGCACCCGAGCTAAGAATAAGATCCAGATAATCACTGGTGAGAGCTTTCTGTGCAATGGTGATCCTGTCGGAGTTGGAGCCAGCAGCAACAGTGTATTCATTGATCTCATTCTTTCTGTCATTTGCTGTATTGCTCTCACAGCAGATTATTTCGCTATTGAAAGTCTTGCGAAAACTCTCTATCATTGCCAGTTTATCGAATATTATTGATTCTGATAAAGGTATGACGAACGCTATATAACACTTATCGCTTATATAGCTTTTATTAAATAAATTAACGAAGTATTGCGTTAATGAAATGACACCAGCCAATGTGATAAATACAATCAATATGATACAATGCTTCTTCAGATAATTTTTCATATGAACTCTGATAATCGAATTACATCTAAAATATCTAATTCTACTGGAAAATTCGAGATCCTATTCAATATTGCTTGATATTTTTTTGATTACAGACTATGACCTCACAAATTTGGATAATAACGAATAATCTCCACTGTCAGCTGCCTGTAATGCCTCAATATATTATTTTCTACATTCACATGCGAGTACCAGATTTTCACTGCCCCAGGTGAAGCGGGGCTTTTTAAATAATCTTTCCAGCATCAGATCTGAGATCAATCGTGCAAACCTGCCGTTACCATTTGGAAACGGATGCACTGATACTATTCTGTGATGAAATCTGTATGCTATTTCCTCGTGTTCATACGTTCCATTTTCTATCCAATAATTTGCATCATCACATAGCTTTTTTAGATTCTCGGGAATCCTGGTCCAGCAGCAACCTATATTTTTATCACTTCTTCTGAATTTTCCAGCCCATTTCCATACTTTATAAAACATCCTCTTATGAAGCTCACATATGAAGGATATGTCAATAATATTTGTATCTTTCTTTCTGGCGAACCACAGTTCCGCCTCATAAATATTATCCTGTTCCCATCTATCCAGCTCGGCTCTCGTTGATATATGCGGGAGGATGAGGTCATCTGCTTCATCCGGATCAATTGGCGTTGCACCTTCAGGATATTTAAATTTCATTTCTTTCATCCCAGATAGACTCAGGAGCCTCAATTAGTATATTCTCTATAGCATCAGAAATAGCTTTTTGCTCCTGTTCTCTGCTTAACCCCTGCCGCTCCAGAGCCATTGTATGAGATACTCTATTCATTCTTTTCTTGACTGTCGATGCTGCCTGGTCTTTTACCGTATTTTCCAGCGAAGTATTTGGGATGAGTGCATATACCAGTTTGCAATCCATTGCCTCAGCCACTTTCTTTAAGGTCTCCACTGTCAAGTTCCCAGAAACTTCATTTTTCTCAATTTCAGAGACTCTTTGCCTTTTTACTTCCAGTCGTTCAGCCAATTGTCTTGTATTCATGCCCAGGGATTTTCTTATAGATCTGATCCAACCCTGAATAGGAATAGTGACATGTGAAAGTGGCTTCAACTTATTTAAGTTCTCAGAAGTTTGTTCTCTGATCAGTCTGATTTTATCATATTTCATTGCCTGGTCTTCTCCTCACCATTCTCAATACAATAATAATTCATCCAACATCGAATGTCAAGATATATCTTGCTAATTGATAAAGATAGTAAAGAAAAAACTTGCTTAATATCGAAAATACGCAAGTTATAACTTGACTGTTGCTGAACCTGAAAGAAACAGGTTACCGGGACGGGAATCTATGAAAAGTCTGATTGAATCAGGAACCGCTTTTTGATATACTCCGATTTGGAGTCTGTTTTATCTTGGAGGATGGGAGATTATAAAGATGGTTTTGAGCTTCTCGAAGATTGCCACAGATGTGAGCCTGATAATAGGAGAGTCATTGAAGCCCTGCTTTAAAAATTTAAATGACCACAAAACGACATTTGAAAAAACCATTGACTGTCAGGATTCTTTGGGATATTTTGAGATTTTTTCCTTCAAACAGGATGTTGGCCGGGTGCAGAGAAAATCCAACAAGCTATAAGCGAATTCTTGCTTTTACTCTTTCGCACCACGGCTCTGCAGAATATCAACGATGTCCTGAAGCCCCTTTTCTTTCGCCACGCTCACTGGTGTTAATCCTCTCTTATCTTTCGCATTGATATCCGCGCCTTTCGAGACAAGCATTTCAACAACGGATTGATTGCCTTTCACAGTGGCTGCCAGATGAAGAGGAGTCTCGCCATCGTTGCCTTTCGCGTTGACATCTGCGCCTTTCGAGATGAGCAATGTGGCTGTCTCCTGGAAGCCTACAAGTGCCGCGCCATGCAGCGGTGTCCGGCCATGTTCATTGTCTCTGACTTCAATATCGGCGCCTTTGGAGATTAGCAAATCAACCAAGCCTCTTCGGCCTTCCTTTGCCGCCCAGTGTAAATATGCCTCACCTTCATTATTTCTGGCATTGATATCCGCGCCTTTGGAGATTAGTAAATCAACCATGTTTCTGCGGCCATTTACCAGCGCCCAATGGAGAGGTGTATTGCCTTCTTTGTCTCTGACATCGACATCTGCACAATGGGAGAGAAGTAACTCGGCAGCATCTTGATTGCCAAGCATCGCCGGCCAATAAAGCGGTGTTACGCCACGTTCGTCTTTGGAATTAACATTCGCGCCTCTGGATATGAGAAATTCGATAACCTTCGGGTTGCCTATAAATGTTGCATTATGCAGAGGCATCTCGTCATTGTGGCCTGTTGCAGATATATCCGCGCCATTGGAAACAAGTAACTGAATAATATCTATATTATTTTTCGTTATTGCGATATCCAGAGGGGTAAAATCGAGTTTGCTTCTGGCATTGACTTCAGCGCCTTTGGAGATTAGCAGTTCAACCACACTCCTGTGATCATTCACGACTGCCCCAATCAGAGGTGAAATATCATTATTCGATTTAGCATTGACATCGGCACCTTTGGAGATGAGCAATTCAACTATGTCCTGGTGACCACTATACGCCGCATGATAGAGGAGTGTGAAGCCACTAATTGATTTCGCTTCAATATCCGCACCTTTGGCAATGAGTAACTCGACCACATCTCCATAGCCTTCACCTGCAGCCCAATGGAGAGCCGTTAAGCCTTCCTGATCTTTTACATTGACATCTGCACATTGGCAGATAAATAAATCGGTTTCATCTCTGTGTCCTTTTCTTCCCGCCCAGTGAAGAGATGTGAAGCCGTTCTCGTTTCCTTTACCGAAGACGCATTGAGAAATAATTAACTTTATTACATCCATGTGGCCTTTTACCACTGCCAGATAGATGGGCGTCATGCCTTTTTTATCTATGGCGTTGATATCAGCACCATTGGAGATCAGCAGATCGGCCATATCAGGATTACCTTCCCATGCTGCACGATGGAGAGGCGTGAAGCCATCATCATCTTTTGCATTGACATCAGCACCACAGGAAATAAGCAAATCGGCCATATTCCGGCGACTTTTCACTGCCGCCGCCCAGTGAAGGGATGTGAAGCCTGCTTTATCCCTGTCATTTACATCAGCGCCTTTGGAGATGAGAAACTCGGCTGCCTCCCGGTTACCCATGAATACCGCTGTATGCAAAGGCATCGTGCCACGATATCCCTTTGCTTTTATATCAGCGCCATTGAATATGAGTATTCTGAAAATTTCTTTCCTGTCTTTCATTGTCGCCACACAGAGCGGCGTAAAGCCGAATCTGGTTGTAACGTTGACATCGGTGCCTTTTGAGATGAGATACTCAACTACATCCCGGTGGCCATTTATCACTGCCCCAAATAGAGGTGTAATATCATCATTCGATTTTCCATCGACATCAGCGCCTTTTGAGATAAGCAATTCGACCATGCCGAGATGACCATTGAATGCCGCGCCATATAGCGGTGTAAAGCCGCGCTTTTTGGCATTGATATCTTCACCATTGGCTATGAGTATCTCTACTTTCTCCCGTTGACCCTTACCAGCCGCTTCATGCAAAAGTGACTGGTCATCATACCCTCTTGCATTGACATCTGCACTGGAAGCCAGGAGTTGATTAATAAGCCTGATATTGCTATTCGCCGCCATTAAATGGTTGTTTTCATAAGCGCCGGAGAAGCTTTTCATTTATCCCCATATCCTTTTTGAAGGCGATTATTTCCCTCAAGGCAGAGTCCTTCTCCGCCATACTCCTCCGCCCCTGTGGGAATCCGTTCGAAAACTGTCAGAATTCCGCCAGAAAATCCGGCATTGACTCCGGATATGTGTTCAGGATATATCATCAGGTGCGGGAAAGTTGGTGTCCCGTAACTCTGATTATATCATGGTTTTTTCACAATCGAACTTTTTTATCAATTCTGGAGTCAATCTCGTACATAATCATTACACCATCTTCCAGAAAAAGTTGACTAGATGGTTGGAGTCAAGCCGGGGAATCAAAGAATCGACAATGATGGGAAGGGAGGCTGCAATCATTGATACTTGGATAGATTATGGCCTTGGCCTGATTGAGTTGATGGTCATTATGGTGAAAACAGCTTTTATACCTTTCATAGTCACATATGTTCCAGCCTTTGTATTCGGTTCTGTCGTCTCGTGGGCAGGCATCCGCAATCCAATGAGGCTGAATGTGACAGTTTCCATGTTGTGCTCTTTATCATTGTTTCCCATATTGTCAACATATCAGCCAAAGACTTCTGACTTTGTCCCGACATTACAATGCATAGCCAGTGTTCTGGCCGTGGGCTTCGGATTTGTTTCCGGTCTTGAATACAGAATGCGTAGAAGGCTCAGCTCCATAAGGATTGAGAAAGGGGATCGAGCCAGTTTCAAAATAAGCCTGGAAAGGCCATGCAGGAAAACGTCGCTATGGAAATAGGAGATCTTGCACACCTGAAACGGGTCCTTATTATCCCGCCTGTTCAATCTATCCACTTGACAGTCCGAGTCTATAATTGTTGACAAAAGAGTCTGTCACTATTTTTATTCTATGGCAGTTCGAGGTTTCTTTCGCTGCGCCATACGCGGATTATTCGAGCCCTGTTTTTATCATACCTGTACACGATGCGGAATGGAGGATGGGTGATTTCTCGAAGATATTCTATCTCGAATTCGGGCACAATCCGGCCACTTTGCGGATAGTCCACAAGCCTCTCGATCTTTGACAGCAACTCTCTGAGAAGTTTTTTCCCCTTCTCAGGAACGCCTTCATCATTGTAATATGACTGAATGCTTTCCATGTCGGAAACGGCAGATTCTGCAAATGAGACTGGTTTATTTGCGTTCATCTGCATTTTCCATCCCGAAGTGTTTTTTCACATCTTCAAGAGAAAATTCGCGCGCTTCTTCAATGTCCATCAGGCCTCTTACGACACCTTGCATGAAGGCGCGCTGTTCGGCTTCATCCTCATAATCTTTCAGCGCCTGTACTACAGCAACGCCGCGTCCCCTGCTTGTCAGCAGTACCGGGCGGTGTGTTGCAGCAACCTGGGAGACTACCTTGCCGGGATTGACCTTCAAATCACTTAGAGGAACAATATCTTCAGAGAACTTTATACCCACAAATGACCTCCTGAAAGGTGCTGTTTACTGGTTTTATTATAGCACCTGTCTATAGTCAGGTCAATGGTAAATTGTTAATAAAAGAGTCTGTCACTATTTTTTAATGGCGTCACAGCTCGGCTTTCATCACGGATGTGAAGCCGAGGTATTCGGAGGAGAATGGGGAGGAGGACATTATGTCCACCGAGTCGTCGAGCGCGTAGACGTCTGCTGCGATTCCGCCTATGTCGCCGTGTGATGACGCGAACACGTCGATCGTGAAGAGGGCTTTTCTCCACTGCACCGCATCGCCTTCCACGAACGGGAGGGCGGCGCTCGGGTATTCGACCTTCTCCTGCAGCACGTAGTTGCAGGGCATGCTCAACGCGCTTTCCACTGTCTGGACCCATTCGTCTTCGGTCATTTCAGAGCCTGCCAGCGCATCGACGTCCTCGCCCCACTGGGGCCTCAGCACGAGGTACTGTCTCGCAGTTCTCGCATAGTCTCGCAGAGAAGCTCTCTGGCCGGCAGGCGTCGTTATCTCGCCATCTCTTATTATTCTCGTCCACGGCAGCATTCGCTTCACCGTCTCGATCGGCGGGGCTCCGAGCGCTTCTGTGTAGCAGGGATCGGTGAGGAGCTCGAAGATGCCCTGCGCAAATACAGGTAGCGGCGCCATGTTGAAGAGTCTGCCCTTTTCCAGGAGAGACAGGAGAGCGGCCGGTAAGGGTGGCTCCAGCCCGGCAAGCGTCGCCGCCGGAACTGTGTTGAGCAGGGCAGACAGCGCAGGCATATCGATGGCGGAATGGATTCCCGCCAGCTCTGTCTCAATACCGCGCTCGCCTAGATACGACGAGAGCTCCAGGATCGCCCTGCGCTCTCCTTCTCCTGATTGCTCGTCGAAGAGAAGCGCGAAAGGAGAAGCTCCGCCGCCTTCAGACTGGAGCCAGGGCTTGAGCTGCTCGGCGAAGAAGTTCATCGAGTCGAGGGACGAGCAGGTCGTGGTGTCTATCCCGAGATGCCCCCAGAGCGCGAGCTGGTTCTTTGAAAGGTTTTGATGCGACACGAAGCCGGGATTCACGCCGTCGCCTCTGATCGACAGGAACTTGACTGAGGGCTGAATATAGTCCTGGTAGATGAAAGGCGCCATCCCTATCCTCAGGAAGAGGGTCGAGTCCCAGCTCTGAACTGTCTCAGGGAGCCATCCTCCGTAAGGGCAGGGGAGAAGGTCCCTTACCTCCTGGCGGCTCATCCACAGCTCGTGAGCTTTCATCAGCAGCGTCAGAAGCATCTTGACCTTCAGCGACACAGCCCGGATCGTGCGCTCGTCGATCAGGAATCCTCTCAGTATGGAAGGAAACAGCCTGTCGCCTTCAGAGTTTTTCCAGTTCTCCCTGAGCATGGGTATATTGCACAGCGAGATCGTCTCGTCAGTAGTGGCAAGAACGCTGCGGATCCGGTTCTTTCTGTCCTGGAGGGTCCGGAGGGGGTTCATCATCTGGGCGGGCGCTCCTTTACATTCATCTCAGATGCGTGTGGAGCGGAGCACTTCTTCAATGGTCGTGTCGCCTCTGAAGATCTTCATCAGGCCGTCCTGATGGAGGTTCTTCATGCCGTTCTTTATGGCTATCTTCCTGATCGGGTTTGATTCTGCAGAGCGGGTGATCGTGCTCTGCAGCTCCTCGTCGATCTTCATTATCTCGAATATGGCGACCCGTCCGAGGTATCCTGAGAAGTTGCATTGCGGGCATCCCTTCCTGCCACCCGGCTCACTGGCCCCCCTGGCTCTGTAGATCGTGTGCCCGTTTGTCTGCGTCTCGGATATGCCAAGGCTCCTCAGCTCTTCTCCCCTGGGAGTGTACTTCTCGCGGCAGACCGGGCAGAGCCTTCTGACGAGCCTCTGGGCGATCACACCGATTAGCGACGACGATATCAGATAGCTCTCCACGCCCATATCCACGAGTCTCGAAACGGCTGATGGAGCGTCGTTCGTATGCAGCGTCGACAGCACGAGATGGCCTGTCAGCGAGGCGTGTGTCGCGATCTCAGCCGTCTCGGGGTCGCGGATCTCTCCGACCATTATCACGTCAGGATCCTGCCTCAGGATCGAGCGGAGACCGCTCGCGAAGGTGATCCCGATCTTCGGGTTGATTGGAATCTGGCCTATTCCGGCGATCTGGTATTCGACAGGGTCCTCGATCGTTATTATATTGCGCTCAGGCGATTTAATCTCCATCAGCATCGCGTACAGAGTCGTGCTCTTTCCGCTTCCTGTCGGCCCTGTCAGGAGGATGGAGCCGTGAGGCCTGTCTATCAGGTCCCTGATCTTTCCGAAATCTTCCCTGAGCAGCCCGAGCTGCTCCATCGTCAGGATCTGCATGCCCTTGTCCAGGAGCCTCAGCACGACTCGCTCGCCGAACTGGGTCGGGAGGATCGATACGCGGACGTCAAGCCCTCTCTCTCCGGCTTTCACCCTCATCCTGCCGTCCTGGGGCAGGCGGTGCTCGGCCAGGTTCAGCCTCGACATCACCTTGATTCGCGCCACGACGCCTGACTGCTGATGCTTCGAAACGGTCATTATCTCCTGCAGAACGCCGTCTACGCGAATGCGCACCAGAGCATCGTTCTCGTACGGCTCTATGTGGATATCGGTGCCTCTCAGCTGCACTGCTTTGAGGAAGAGGCTGTTCACGAGCCTGATAATCGGGGCGTCCTTGCTGTGGGAGAGCAGGTCCTGGGTGGTGTCCTCTTCGAAGAGCTGCATCTCCTCTTCTTCTTCGCGCTCTCCAAAGCCGATGTCGGCGACGAGCAGGTCGCGCAGGCCCGAGTCTATCTGCTCCCTGTTGATATGCACAGGCTCTATGTCGACGCCCAGGATCAGCCTCATGTCCTCAATGGCTTCTGTGTTGGAATCAGGACAGATTCCGAGGCGGAACTCGCCGTTGGCCTCGAGCGGGAGGAGCAGATTCTTCTGCAGGAAATCGAGTGGGACCTTGCTCGTTATTGTGTCCATGCCAGAGCCTCTCCTAATGAGTCCCTTCCTTGTCTTCGTCGATTATGAAGGGGGCTTTCTTGTTCTTGGCCTCATCGATGTGCAGCACCCTGCCGTACCTGTCTGTAATCTCCTGCAATTCCTGGGGGCTGTTGATGATGTGCGGAGTTATGAAGACAAACAGCGAGGACTTCTCGTGCGTCTTGGAGGTGTCCTGGAAGAAAGCCTTGCCGATTATGGGCAGCTTGTAAAGGAACGGTATCCTCTTTATAACGTCGATCGTCTTGTTGCTTATCAGGCCGCCGATTATAATGGTCTGGTGGTTTTTCAGAGTTATCCAGGTCTTGATCTCCCTGTTTGATACGATCGGAACAACGTATCCGACTGCGCCGATGTTCGGCTTCAGGTAGTCTGTCACGTCTTTGATGACCTGGTTGATGTCGAGTCGGACGTTCTCGCCCTGGCTGATATGCGGAGTGACCGTCAATGTGAGGCCCACATCCTTGTAATCGTATGTGATGACAGGCTGGCCGTTGGCGTCGAACTTTACGCCTGTCGCGTAAGGTATGATCTGGCCGACGTTAATCTTAGCCTCCTTATGATCCTGCGCCAGGATCCTCGGAGCTGACAGGAGGTTGAAGCCGTTCTCCGTCTCGAGAGCGGTTATCGCTGCAAGCACGTTGGGATAGAACAGGGTCTTTCCGCTCACGTCCACAGAGATGCCCTGCGTGCTGACGCCGCCTGCCACGAAACTGCCTGACGACATCAGGTTATATATACTGTCGAGGCTCAGGCCGCCCTGGAACGACGCCATTCCCTTGTCTGTCACGATGTGCCATCTGGTGCCGATTTCCACGACCTTTTTGAGATCGACCTCCGCAATGATGGCGGAGATCAACACCTGCTTGCGCTCGGCGTCGAGGAAGGCTATCATCTTCTTGAGCTCATCATATTCCTTGTCTGTCACGTAGAATACCAGAGAGTTGGTCGCTTTGTCGGATGACACCTTCGTGGACACGAAGGTCTCTTTTTCCTTGGCCTCTGCTGTGCCCTGCTGTTCTTTCTTTACCTCCTCGACGATCCTCTTGCGCTCTTCCATCATGTTTCCGATGACTTTGGCGACGTCTTCCGCGTCGGCATACTGGAGGTAGTGAACCTTGAACGAGCGGGTCTCAGGCTTTATGACCCTGTCTTCCGTGTCTATCTCGGCCATTATAGATTCTATCTGCAGGAAATCTCTCTCTGTCGCCACAATGAGAAGCGAGTTCGTAGGCTCGTAGGCGTTGATCCTGACCTGCTTGTCCGCAGTCTGTCCCTGCGCCGCAGCGAAGAGAGGCTGCAGTGCCGCCGCCAGCTCCTTGACCCTTATGAACTTGGGCTGGAACACTCTCAGCGTGGCTCCTCGGTAGTTGGAGTCGAGGTGCTTGATGATCTGCGTCAGGCGGCCCACGTTGGCCGCAGAGTCGGCGATCACGACGGCGTTCGACGGCACGTATGCGTTGATCACGCCGCTCTGAGGGCTCACCATCGGGCGGAGCGTGTTGGCCATCAGCTCGGCGTCGGCGTTGTTCATCAGTACAATCGCCACTATGTAGCCCTGGCGAAGCTTTGGAACCTTCATGCCAACGTACTTCGTGTCTTCCTTTCGGGCGTCCGCTATCGGCATCACCTTGGTGAACTTTCCATAGTCAACCACGCCGAATCCCGCCGCTTCCAGTCCTGACACATAGAGCCCCCAGGCTTCCTTGATGCCGACCCTTCTCGACGACAGGATCGTTATGTTCCCTGAGACGGCCTTGTCGAGGACGATGTTCTTCTTCGTCAGCTCGGCCATTATCTTGGTGATGGCCTTGATGTCTATCGAGTCGAAGTTCAGCAGGATCTTGCCTGAGCGGATTGCGTTCACGAGCTTCTGATCGAGCTGAGAGCCTGACGGCTGGGCAGGCGAAGCGGATGGAGCCGGGGCAGGAGCCTGGGCCCAGATTGTCTCTCCTGCTGTGCAGTAGAGCAGGATTGTTGCCGCTATCAGCACGGCAAGCAGATTCTTGTTGTTGAATACTTTTATCATACCGTCAGATGACCCTGCAAAATTAATTCACCTGTTATTCGCTAATTCTGCAGGAATCCCTCCTATTGAGCTTTCGTTATAGTTATATTGTCGAGATTGCCGCCTACATTCAGTATGATCGGCATCGTGCCCACGCTGAGCTCGAGCACTCCGGCCACGGTTGCAGGAGTCTTTGCATCAATGCGGGTTATCGTGATCGTCCCCTTCCCGTCGAAGCTCTTCCCCTTCAGCGTGAAGACGAGGCTGGTCTTCTGATTCTCAGAGGAGGTCTCGCCTTTTATGGCCAGGCTGCCGCTCACGAGAGGGTTCGGGAACTGGTCTATCGTCGCCTCGAACTTGCCCTTGCCTTTCTTTGCCTTCATGTTGTATGAGCCGCTGACAGTGAGAACGCCTTTCCCTATGGAGCTGTTGAACGCCTCAGGGATGGGGAGGTTCGTAAAGGAGTAACTGAGCTCCTGCAGATTGACCTGCCCATTCACCTTGCAGTCATTCTTCGCCGCCTTGAAAGTGAGGCTCCCCGGCTTCAACTGCATATCGACTCGGTCGAAGCAGGCAATGAGCTTCTCATCAGATACGATCTGCACGTTGTACAGTTTTACAGACGGGAAATTGTCGGTGCTCCTCTCCCAGGCGATGGCCAGCGTGCCCTCTTTGCTCATCCTGTCGCACATCGAGTTCAGATATTCCGAGTAAGGGAAGCTGAACATCACCGTCAGGGCAAAGACGATGATGAATATGGCGACTCCTGTTACAATCTTTTTCATTGTCATCCCTCTAGAAATATCTTGACGGTCCAGAGACCGTCAATGTTGTTGTCCCTGACGTTAATCCTCGTAATGTTGATCTGGCCCTGCTGGATCATATAAAGAAACCTCGTGAGTTCCTCACCGGTTATGTTGTCGAGCTTTATCTCGGCGCCCTCCTTCGTGCCGGAGCTGAAAGGCTTCAGATACTGAATTTTCCTTTCTATCTTGAGAGTGCTTCCGCACCGCTCGAGGAAGGCAATCACAGAGACTCGCTCAGGAGGAGGGCTGGCCTGCTGGGGGAGGTTCCTGAACTCCTGCACATAGCCCTGCAGGGTCGTCCAGTCCCTGGACAGGGCCGCGCACTGCTTCTTCATCCTGCCGATGTCCTGCATGGCAGGCAACAGGAAGAGCCCCAGGTAGAGCAGGATGAAAATGAGAGCCCCACCGGCCGAGAATACTATCTTCTCTCTCTGCGAGAGCTCGTTGAACCTTTTAAACATTTCCCTCTTTCTCTTTCATTGTGATGATGAGGTTGAATGTAATTCTCTTGGAGGGAAGGGTCTTTCCTTCCTGGAGCTCCACCTTGCTGAAAGAATTCAGCAGATTCTTCTTCATGTTGTCGACCTCTGAGTATGAGATTGTCTCTCCTGTCAGCGTAATGGTGTTCTCGCTGATGTCTATCTCGTATATGTTGATGTCCTTGCCTGTGATCACCTTCGCTATGGTCTCGAATATGCCCAGTACATCGTTGTTCTTCTTTTCGGCGAGCGACTTTTTTTCATTGAGAGCGCTCTCGAACTGCTTCAGTGGAGACGAGACGTTCTTTGTGCCTGGAAACTCCTTCTGCAGCACGTTTTTCATCGCTGTCTGGTAAGTCTTGACCTGGAGCCTGAGGTTGCTCTCCTGCATCTTGCAGGCTGCCGAAAAAAGGACGAGCGGGATCAGAACTGCCGCCGCGTACATCCCGACTGGGCTCTGCTTTACCTTATTCTCCTCCATCAGGTTCACGCCGTGGTTCGGCTCCTTCTCCCTCAGGGCAAGGCCGAATGCGACTGCGTGCATATACGGAGACAGCGATGACGGCATCTCGAAGCTGGTCACTGACGTCTTGAATGTCTCTTCGAGAAACTCCCTGAGCCCTTCCATCTGTGCGCCGCGCCCGGTGATCACTATCTTCTGCCATGGGAACGGCGTCGGGATATTGGCTGAGCGGAGTATCTTGAACATCGAGTTCTTGACCTCGGAAAGCTCCATCCCCTTGTTTCTCTTGAGCTGCTCGGCCTCTGACCTGTCAATCTTCCTCGCCTCGGCTATCGCGCCGGTTATGTATTCTCCGCCTTTAATCACCACTTTTACCGCATCTATCAGCCCGTCCCTGATCCCGCAGAAAACGGTCTTCGAAGCTCCGAAGTCGATCACGAGGGCATCCTTGATGCCGCAGTGCAGCGCCGTACGTAGAAGAGCATAAGGCTCCGCGTCGAGGCTGTTGAGCGCTCTGGGAAAGCTCTTCCTGCATTCGTCTATCGCAGAAGTCTTTCCTATTACTACGAATATGTCGCCTGCCGACGCGCTGGAAAAGTCCCACCTGCTCTCCTCAACAGGAAATGCGAGGCTCTCTCTGAGCTCCTCCTGTATTATCGGGCGGATCTTTCTCTTGTCCACAAAGGGAAGGGTGAACTTCCTGAATGTCAGCAGATGAGATGGCACAGAGCCGACGAATATGGCCGACCGGGAGCCTTCAACGACTTTCACGCTCTTCCAGGCTGCCTCTATCAAAACCTCTCTTGTCTCCGTGCTCCCCGGATCTATGCCTCCTATGGTTTTCATTACTCCACCTTCCAGTAAAGGGGTTTGTAGCTGCCGGACTCCCGCTTCACGACAACCTGCAGGATCGTCTCGTCATCGCCTGCTTTCACACTCACGATGATCCTGAAGTGGGTGCTCTTGACATCTGCCAGATAGCCCATCCGGTAGACCATGTCGCTGTTGATCCCCGGCACCTCTGACAGCTTCGAAAGCTCTTTGATTGGATTCTCTTTCCTGCGCGATATGATCTCCGCAGCCATCTCCCTGCTCATGCTGTCGTCGAGGCTCATCAGCACATCCACTCCTGCGGTGTTCACGTTGATCTTTTCATCGCCGTAAACGGTTAAAAGATCCTTCAGACCCGGCCTTGCCTCCCCGAGCTTTACGCTTGCATCGTACCACTCGCTTTTGAAGTTGTTGATATAAAAAAGCTCTTCGATTGAGTCGAATGGAGCGTTCTTGACAGGGAGCTTGCTGTCCTTCATGGTCTCGCTCCCTCCCGGCGTCGTCGCGTCGCTGTCCTCATCCATCCAGTCTTTCAGGGCGCTGACGAAATTCGTATCGATCTCCTGATTCCTGAACAGCCTCGTGAACTGCCCGGTATGCTTCTCATCCTTCTTCACGTTGTTGATGTTGATGCGTCGGTTCTCATCTTCAATACGCACCTTGATAGTTCCTTCATCGAGCTCCAGCTCGGGGAAGTCCTGCGCCCAGAGGCTCTTCTGCGAGTCATATTTCTCGCCCTTCATATCACCGAGCTTCATCAGCCTTATCGCGCTCTGATATGCGGAGCGGGCGACATAGTAGCTGCTCTCCCTGTGCTGCAGGCGCGAGAGATATTTTGCCGCGTACAGGCTGTCGCTCGAGAGCTGAAGGTTCATCACCATCAGTATCATCAGTACTCCGAGAGCCGCTATTATTATCATCTTGTGTAACCCTTCAGATATCAGGTATATTGTACTTCGCCGTTCATCTGCCCTTACGCGTTATATCCGTGCTTTTGCCTGAACCTGAGCTGCTGCCTGAGCCTGAGCTGCTGCCTGAACCTGAGCTGCTGCCTGAGCCTGAGCTGCTGCCTGAACCTGAGCTGCTGCCTGAGCCTGAGCTGCTGCCTGAACCTGAGCTG
>Ga0302252_1000398_pt1 | contig 40371 bp, 61 predicted proteins | sample AAG_RA_Leu_MG_FD_193511 | JGI IMG/M metagenome (GOLD analysis project Ga0302252, IMG submission 193511) | Enriched activated sludge microbial communities from anaerobic digester in WTTP, New Holstein, Wisconsin, United States - AAG_RA_Leu | ecosystem: Engineered > Bioreactor > Anaerobic >... | reverse complement strand
GCCTGTTTGCCCGCGATTGGCCGCGCGGTCTTAGGCAATCACCCGTACAGCGATTCGGACCGACTTATCCCTTCACCACGTCATGTTTCATCGTCTCAGCGTCATGACATCCTTTGCACAACGCTTCTAGGTTGGCCCACTGGTTGCTGCCACCATCTTCTACCCTCACGACGTGATGCACCGTGACAGCTGGCGCCGGGCACCTATTGCAGGTGGGGTGCTTCCGCAGGTACGCGGCGCGCACCAACTGCCAGTGCCGATCATATCCCCGCTCTGCTGCACTCGGACGCTGCCGGTCAATCTCCATCTGCTTGAGGCGGGCGTGTTCTGCGCACCGGCCCCTGTCAACAGCCGGCCGCGGACAGCCGCGCACTGCACATGGGCGCATCATCATGCGGGCACACATAGCATCAGGCGTCCTTCGCTATGGGGATGTCCACCTGGTAGGGACAGTTCGCTGCGATACTCATGATCCCCGTCTTATTATCGATGCGCAGCACGCGATGGCCATCGACGGCCCACCACCCGTCGGGCAGCTGCTCCCATTGCACCTGGTTGTCATCAGCCGAGACCGTCTTCTGCTTCTCGTCCATGTCTTCCCTAGTGCGCTGCCAGGCCATCCCAGCAGCGCGACGGCATACTTCTGCCCGCAAGGCACTGGGCCTTGCCTCACCGTTAAAAGGCCGATGGCCGCCATTGCTCTTTGCTGGCGGGGTGCGGTCAGCCCGCGGGGTCCCGCCAGCTCACCAAGGAGGACCTGCCTTGCCCAAGGGCAGGCAATGTTGCCAATCAAAAAAGGCCGCCACCTCTGCGGGGTTCTCACGAAACCCACAAAAGTGGCGGCCTTTTTCAGACGCTTAATAAGTTGTTACTGTTGCGATTTCCTCAGCTCAGCAGTACGCGCAATGCCAACGCGCTTTTCGATCGCATCCAACGCAATCAAAAGCGCATGTCGCATCGCCATCCAGAACTCGCGCTCCTCCACAGGCCCAGTATAGCACAAATGAGCTACTACTGCAAAATCACTTTCCTCCCCGTAACAGCCGCACCAGCCAGCCGAAGCCGAGCCCCTTGGCCGCCTGGGTGCTGATCCGGTTGCTCGACCCCGTGATCTCCTTGCGCACCTTCCGCCTGATCTGCGTCTTAACCGTGCGCGGTGACCCAGTCACCGCGCGGCGCACTTCTTTATTCGTCTCCCGCGCCAGTCGCTTAGTCAATCCGGCGAAGAAGCCATCTTTTGCCATCTCTCTCCTTTGGATTTGACTTTTCTTGACTGCAGCATATACTTGGCTAGAACAGACGTTCTAGGGGGAAACGTGGCCACAACAACCCGCAGAAAGAGAGTCCTCCGCAGCAGTGTTCCGGCGTTCCGGGCTGTCCTGCGCCGGCTGGACCATGATGCGCTCCACGAGCTCCTGGCTATCGCTTCCGCGCTTCTTGCTTCTCGAGGAAAGACAACGCCGCGCTCATAAGGTATTCCTGGGCCTCTTCGTTCAGCTTGCGGTAGATATGCACCAGCTCACGTTCTTCCTCGCGCCATCCCTCGGACCATTTCACCGCCTCCTGCGCACCGTACGCCTTTTCCATCACCTGTCCGAGGTCTAGCTCCAGATAGGCGGCGATCAGCTCCAAGGTATCCCAGCGCGGCTGCATGGTTTCCCCGTTGAGCAGCCTCGTCACCGTGCTCAGCGCGAGCCCGGTACTGGTGGCGATATCGGTCGCCAGCTTCTTCCGCTCGTGCATCCTCTCATTGAGCGTCTCTATCACACTTTTCAGGCCGCTGTCAGAAATTGGCATGATCCAACCTTAAAACTTGGCTCGACCATATTGACAAACAGCAGTTTATACAGTATGATGTATTTGCGCAAGTGCAAGATTGCAAAAGCGCAAGGAGGCCCAATGCCGAGAAAGTACAAGGAACCGCGCGTCGTATTCAGTATTTACTTGAGTGTGCCCGAGCTCGAATGGATCGACAAGTGTGCCCTCAGCCGCAACGTGGCCCGCTCAGTGATCATCTCCGAGCTGATCGCCGCCAAGCGCGCCCAGGAGACCGTCAATGCCTAAGCCACTGCAGCGCCCATCATGGCCGCCCACCACGCACGTGGACATCTTCATCTACCGCATGCCGCTGGTGATTCCGCCGCGTGAACCGCCGAACGTGGACAAACTCGGAGTAGGCCCGGATTCCCCCACATCCAGTATACAGCATCCTCGCGCAGCTTACAACATAGCGGAGGGCCCATGGTCTACCATGTTGTGATCGGCTTCATTGTCGGCCTTATCTGCGGCACTTTCATCGGCGTCCTGCTGATGTGCATCCTCAGTATGGTTCGCGCCGATGAGGAGCCGCAGCCATGACCGCCATCTTGCTCGGCATCGCCGTCACCGTCGCCCTGCTGGCCGTGCTCGAGCGCGAGCGCCGCCAGTGGGAGCGTGATCACCCGCCCGAAATCAAGAACCTGAGGTTTAGGAAGTAAGCGCGATCTGCGCAAATCGCAAAGGAGGCACCCATGTTCTTCGTCGCCGCTCTGATTGCCGTCTTGCTCGCCATCACCAACCCGAACAAGAAAGATAACCAGTTCTGAAAGGAGAGTCATGCGCAAGGTGTTTCTATTGGCTGTGTTTGTTCTGCTGCTGGCCGCGGTCCCGGCCGGAGCCGCACCGCCCCGGAGGGGCGTCCTGGGCGACGTGAACGGCGACGGTCTCGCCAACTCGACGGATTTTCTGATCATCCTGTCGGCCGATGTAGGGATCAGCACGCCGTACGTCCGGCAGTACTGCCCCATGAACTGCGGCGACGTGAATCGCGATGGCCTGGTTAACTCGACCGATGCGCTGATCGTGCTGACGTACGACGCCGGGCTGCCGGTGAAATACCCCGTCGGCCGGCTGGGCTGCCCGCTCTACGTCTGGCAGCCGCCCGCGTGTTTCGTGCGCTAAGGAGCAAGCTCCGGCCTGGCCGGAGTAAACATAGACAGGCAGTCGGTTGGCAAACCGTGGGGCGGCCACGCTCCAGCCGCCCCAACTCAATCACAAGGAGGAACCATGAGCGATTCACAGCAAAAGTCGGAGATCCCAATCTGCCCGATCCTGACCGGGGTCAGTTCTGAAACGAAATGTTACAGAGAGCGCTGCGCCTGGTGGAACGCCCACTTCCACAAATGCGCCTGCGCCGTCCTGCCCAGCAGCGGGAACCCGTAGCCGGAGGTCACCCATGTCCCGCCCACTGCACACCTATCTCGCCTACTCGCCCAAGGCCGCGCCGGTGATGATCGCCACCCGCTTTCACCAGCGCTTCGGCGCCTGGCCCGCCGAGGTCGTCTACCCGCCCGACGCCGCCCAGCCCGATGACGGCCAGCGCCTCGAGGGCTGGGGCGTCGCCATCTCCACCGATCCCGGCGCGCGCAACTTGGCCTACGCCGGCCCACGCCCGGAGGGGATGTGAAAACCTGGGTCAAGCTCTACACCAAGCTCATCGATGACCCCGACATCGCCCTGCTCTCCTGGGCCGAGCGCGGCATCTGGACCAGCATCCTCGCCCTCGCCGGCAAGCTCGACGAGCGCGACACCGAGGACCGCGAGACCGGCCAGCTCGACACGCCCGAGCGCGTCGCCTGGTACCTGCGCATCGCCATCGACGAGCTGCAGGCCGCGCTGGCCAGCTTCACCCGCCTGGGCATGGTCGAAGAACGGGGGGGGGTGCTTTTTATCCCAAAATATCCCAAACGCCAGGCCACCCCTCCGTCCGAGCGTAACGAAGCGGTCCGCCAGCGCGTGCGCAGCCACCGGCAGCACGTAACGCCACCAGCGCCCGATGTAACGCCGTTACACGCATCGGGTAACGAACCTGTAACGCACCTAGATAAGAGTAGAGTAGATACAGATTCAGAGCAGAAAAGAGGAGAGGGAGAGGTAGAGCAGCCGCGCGCGAGCGCGCCGACCCCTCCCCCGATTGTGATCTTCCGCGAGCTCACGCATTCGTGTCCTGCTCCCGGAACGCCCATGTGGGACGCCATCGCCAGCCTACCCGCCGCCAACGGCCACATGGACACCTGGCGCCAGGTCATTCAAGAGTGGATGCTGCGCGGATTCAAGACCCGTAACATCGCCGGCATGCTCGACTGGTATCACAACGGCATCCCGCCGCGCGGGCCCACCGTCACCGCCGGGCCGCGGGCCCGCGCCGCCCCGCGGGGACCGGATCCCGACCTGCACGCGGCCGCCATCGCCGGCGAGCGCTACCGCGCTCAACTGGAGGAGCAGCATGACCACCCTGCATGAAGCCACGGAACAGTGGATGAACATCGAGCGTGCGATTGACCTGGAAACGCTGGCGGCCATCGCCAAGTGGCACGCGGATGGGCAGCAGGGCCCCAGGCCCAAGCGCCGCAAGCTCACCCCGGAAGAGCGCAAGGTCCGTGACCGCTATAGCCGCCTGTGGCGCAAAAGCTGGGTGCAGGCCGGCGACGCGCCCAGCGCCGGCCACATGAAGAAGAGGTTGCACCGATGACTAAGGATAAGTGGCAACTCAGCCGTGCCAAGTTCTACCACTGCGGCTGCACGCACAACGGTAAGATACTGTGCACCACCGCGCAGGATCTGTGGGTCCAGGCTCAGGACGCGAAGATAAAAGGCAATCAGGCACTGTACTGGCGATATCTGCACGAGCTGGATGCCCACCGCAAAAAGGCAGGAGTACGTCGATGAAGATCAACGCAATGTTCCCCCGCAATTACATCACCGGAGCCGACCTCAACGGCAAGGCCTACCTGACCACCATCGAAGAGGTCCGCGAGGAACGCATGCGCACCCACCCCGGCGCCGAGCCGGAGACACGCTACGTCATGTACCTGGCCGGCACCGGCAAGGGCGTGATCCTGAACCGCACCATCGGCGAGCAGATCAGCGCCATCGTCGGCAGTGACGACACCGATAACTGGAAAGGACACCGCATCGTCATCTTCCCGGTTCCCGTGGATGTCGCCGGCCAGAAGCGCGTCGCCATCCGCGCCCGCGCGCCGAAAGACTCCGCACCCACGTCCGAGCTCAAGTCGAAGGAGGCATGATGGAACAACGTCAACCATACCGCTGGTGGCAGATCGCCAACTTCCCCAGCGAAAAGGCCGCAGTCAAGGCCATGATCAGCGAGCACGTCGGCGAGCGCGACGCCATCTCCAGCGCCCGCATCTCTGAGGTCCTGCAGATGGACCGCCGTCGCGTCCGCGCCCTGGTGGCCGAGCTGGTCACCGACGGCGAGCTGATCGGCGCCTCGGTCGATGGCGACAATGGCGGCTACTACATCATCTCCACCATCGCGGAGCTGGAGGCCAGCCGCGCTATCCTGCGTGCCCGCGCCACGGAGATCTTCCAGCGCGACCGCGCGCTCTGCGCTTCCTGGCAGCGCCAGCACGGCCAGCAGCTACAGCCCCTGCTCCCGACCATGGGCCAGCGCCGTGATGTCTGCCCGCGGAGCGGCGAGCTATGAGCCAGCTCACCGCCTTCCTCTACCTGCTCTGCATCGGCGTGCCCATCGGCCTGCTCTCCATCTGGCTCGACCGGCTCATCGTCGCCATCTGCCGGCGCATTGCGAAAGGGGACCAATGACCGACTGGAATGACAAGACTCTGCTCCTGATCTGCCTCCTGATCACCCTGGTGATTGTGCTCGCCTTCGGCACTACTGGTACCTCCGCTGGCGCCAGGTCGGCACGTGTGACAACCTGGCCGCCCAGCTCCAGACCGCCGAGGTCGATTGCTCCGCCTCCGGCAAGCAGGTCATCCTCATCACCAGCTGCTGCAAATATGCCGATTCTGTGATACAGGACTGGATGATGGCCCAGGGCTGCATCGTCGAATCCGTCACGGAGCCGCCCCCGCTCGGCTCCTGTGACTGGACCTACGAGTACGTCGTCGATGACGGAGAATGAATTTGAGCAAGTCTACATCGCCAACTACCGCTATGTGCGCGCCTACGTTCGGCGCTATGTCCCGGACGCCGAGACCGCCGAGGACATCGCCCAGCAAGCGTTCCTCAAGCTGGCCCTGTCCTCCGGCGTCCGCACCCCGCGCAACTACCTGTTCAGCATCGTGCGTCACCTGGTCACCGACTACCACCGCGCCCATCACGAGCTGCATCTGGACGCGCCGGTCCCCTCGCCCGATCCACCCGTCGAGGAGCAGGCCGCCCGCATCGAGCTGCGCCAGTGGATCCACGCCGGCCTGTGCCAGCTCCTCCCGCGCCATCGCCAGGTCCTCTACCTGCGTTACTGGCTGGATCTCAACGAGCCCGAAGCCGCCGCCGAGCTGGGACTTAGCCGTGACGCGCTCAACCAGCTCGCCCATCGCGCGCGAGTCAAGATGAAGGAAGTGCTGAAATGACACAACCTCGCCCAAGGTTGTCCCGCCCGCGTCTCCTTACTATCCGCCTGGTTGTCCTGCTCATCCCGCTCCTGTCCGGGATCCTGGCCGCCGGCGTACGCACCGCCGCCGCTGCCAACCTCGTCAGCTACTGGGGCTGGCCGGAGGCCATCTGCGTCGCCGTCTGCGTCGAAGGCGCCGAGCTCGCCTTCCTCCTGCGCTTCATCTGGACCCGCGACGCCGGCCGCCAGGACTGGCTCTCCGCCGCCGGCATGCTCATCGGCATCGCCGCCTCGATCGCCTATAGCGCCCTCTTGGCCTTCTCGGCCATCGACCGCCTCACCGGCACCACCCTGGCCCTCGGTCGCTACGCCGTGATCACCGCCTCGGTGGCCATCAACATCGTCAGCTACCTTCTATCCCGCGAGCTCGCCCGCTACGTCGTCGAGTACGAGCGCGACCTCGCCGGCTGGGAGGACCGCCAGCTACGCCGCGCCGAACGCCGCGCTGCCACCGCCGAACGCCAGGCGGACCGCGAGCGGACCGCCCCTCCGCCTCCCGTCCGCCCCCGGACCGCTGCGGACAAAAAGCGGACGCTCCTGGACTGCTACCGGACCCGCCCGGACTGGACGGTGGACGAATTGCGTACGCTCATGGACTGCGGCCGGACCCGCGTGTACGAGATCCGCCACGAGCTCGTTCAGGATGGGCTGATCTCCGGCAACGGCGACGGCTACAAGGTGCGCGCATGAGATACTACCTTGCCGGCTCCCGCTCCGGCCGCAAGTACATCGTCATCCGCTGGCTGTGGGAAATGCGCGTGCCCATCCCGCGCCGGCTCTACCATTGGCTGCAAAGGAGGAAAGGATGACCAACGAGCCCGTTGCCCCTCCCGCCGATGACCGCGTCCCCATCGGCATGATCATCGCCGGCGCCATCTGCGCTTCGGTGGCCTTCGGCGTCTCCGGACTGCTCGTCGGCGCCGCCTGGGAATGGACCTGGGGCTGGATCGCCGCCGTCCTGGTCCTCATGGCCGTACCGCCCGCCCTGCTCGCCCTCGGCATGAGCGGCTTTGTCATCCGCGGCACCATGTCCTGGTTCCTCGTCCCCAAGCGACAGATAGAGCTTGTGGCCACGGACACCACGCGCACGCACATCGTGGGCATGAACCAGCGCGAGCTCATCGAGTCGGGGCGCATGGCCGTGGATGCCCGCGACCTGGAAATGTTCATCACCCAATCGCTGCCCGTCAAGGACTGGACGCAGAAACGCTGGGCCGGCACGCTGATGGTCTCGGGCCACACCTGCGATACGCGCTACCACGCGGCCATGATGGAGATCCTCAAGCGTGCGGGGGTGATCATCAACTATAGCAAGGGCAGCACCGGCGACCTGGCTATCCCCGACCCCGCTGACGCGATGCGTCGTTGTGGGATCACTACGGGATAACATTAGTTACATAGGTTGCATAGGTTACATAGGAGCGACGAACATGGGACATTTTGATGTGATCTCGGCGATGGACTGGATCACCCCGGTCAGTGCGTTCCTGCACAGCGCCCGCTATCTGTTCCAGACGCGCGAAATCACCTTCCCGGACGACATCAGTCGCGGCAAGATACCGATGTACATCCCGCAGGACTGGACCATGGCCGACGTCACCGCCATGCTCACCAAGACTGGCATCGAGAACTGGGGACATCATATCTGGGACGATCGCGCCTATTTCACGGTAAGAAAGCGTGACTACGCCCGCGCCATTCGTCTCATCCAGGAGACGGTGATGAACCCTCATCACAAAGCACCCCGGCACACGCTGCTGACGTTCCCGCGGAGGTTCTTCCAGGATGGGTTTGCCTGGTTGATTTTCGTGCTGTGTCTCATACTGCTAACCTTGTGTCTCCTCCAGGCAATCCCAAATTGATCCAGATGGCAGACCAGCGGCGAGCCACCCACAACCTGAGCCGTTTCTGCGTCCGTCCGCTCTCGCCGAGTGCCTACTTGCACTTTGATCTCCCACGCGATCTATGCCGCTGGTGGGGGACACTCAAATGCGTGCAATGCTACTTCACCACACCGGAGGGCTGCACCGGCGATTGCTCCGCCTGCCGGCGCCTGTGCGCCGACCGCGGCTGGGTCATCGTCACCGAGTACACCGACGTCGAATCCGCCCGCACCACCGAGCGCCCGCAGTTCCAGCAGATGCTCATCGACGCCGAGTGGGGCCAGTTCGACGTGATCGTGGTGCACAAACTGGACCGCTTCTCCCGTTCCGTGACTGACACGCTATCCACACTTCGCCAGCTCGATGGATATAACGTCTCGCTTGTGTCCATTTCTGAGCAATTCGACTTCACCACGCCGGTTGGCAAGGTCCTCCTCACCATGCTCAGCGCCTTTGCCCAATGGTACCTGGACAACCTCAGCGCCGAGACCAGCAAGGGCAAGCGCGCCAGGGTGGACCAGGGCCACTGGAACGGCATGATTCCCTTCGGCTACACCGTGGAGTATGTCAAGGATGGCGGGGACGGCATCCCGCGAGAGGATCCACAGACCGCGCCCGGCGTCCGGCTCGCCTTTGAGAGCTACGCCACCGACCAGTACAGTGACCGTGAGATCGCCCAGCTCCTCAACCAGGCCGACTACCGCCCGCAGGCGGCGCGCGCATCCCGCGGTCTGGCCCTGTGGTCAAAGGACTCCGTGCGTTACCTGCTCTCCAATCGCTTCTACATCGGCCAGGTGCAGCATCACGGCCAGTGGAAACCCGGCCGGCATGAGGGCATCATCAGCGCGGACCTGTTCATGCTGTGCCAGACCGTGCGCCAGCGCCGGCATGGCTATCGGGGTGGTGCCGTCAGCCGGCGTGGCCGCGTCTTCCCGCTCTCCGGCCTGGCCCGCTGCCAGCGCTGCGGCAGTGCCATGCGCGGCTACTCCTGCCAGACGACGCAGATCCGCTACTATCGCGACCCGGCCTATGACCAGTGCCGCTCCTGCAGCCAGCGCATGGTGCGGGCGCAAGAGGCGGAAGACGCCCTGGGCGAGTTTCTCTCCACGATCCAGCTGCCGGAGCAATGGCAGCAGCGCGTCCTGCAGCTCGTCAGGGAAAGCGCCGAGCAGAATGACGCCGAACAAACTGCGGCTCGTCTGCGGGGCAGCATCCAACGATTGCAACAGATGTACCAGTGGGGGCACATAGAGCAACAGGAGTACCTCGGGGAGCGCACCCGGCTAGAGGCCGAGCTCGCCGCGTTACTGCCCGCGCCGGCTCCCAACCTGGAGCGCGCTGCGGAAATGCTGCAGAACTTTGGCGCCATCTGGCAGGCAGCGCGGCCCGAGGAGAGGCGCAGCATCCTGCGCACCCTCCTCGACGCGGTCTACCTTGACGCCGAGAACGGCCCGGTCACAGCCATCCAACCCAAGCCGGACCTGGCCGTCCTCTTCACTCTGACTCAGGCGGGGACGACGGGCGTCCCCTCATCCCCCGTCAGAGTTCTTTCGGCTTTGTCAGCTCGTACCAGATCTGGCTCGCTGCCCACACGATAATCGGCCAGAACTGCTCCACCCATGCCGGCACCTGCCCGAGGTACGGCACCACCTGGATCGCCAGCCCGCACACCACCGCAGCCAGCAGACCACTCGCGATCTTCGCCACCGTATCCTTCACCGCCGGAAACGCCAGCTTGATCGCCGTCAATATCCAGCTCGACACCACGCCCAGCGCCGCGCTGGTCGTCAGCCATAGCACCCACTCAGCGAATGTCATGCTCTCCTTCCTTTCTCTTCAGTCTGTACACCGGCTTCATGCACTTCCTCTGATCCACCGTCATACCAGGCCGGCGCCCGGCATACTCCATCGTCCCGGCCTGTATCGCCATCGCGATCCGCGTATGAACCCACGCTTCCGACCGCCCCGATGCCCGGATAATCTCCTCGCTCGTAATCCCCTGCGCCGCTGCATCCGCACCCAGCTCGCGCAGAATATCCTCGATCGTGAACTCAGGCTGTGACATACACGCTCCTTCTCAGGGGGGGGTGGGGAAACAGGAACGGCCGCGGAATCACATTCCCATCCTCCACCTCGAGCACCACCATCCCCAGCTTTGAGCTATAGAGCCGGTTCGGTGATAGGCTAGTCCGTTCGTAATGTCCCTGCATCTTCCATGCCGGCGTGGATACCGACGTCTGGACAATCCCATCCGTCGCCAGCTGCACGAACCCGTAGAAATGCGCGTGGCTGCGCACGATCACGTCCGCCGTCTCGCTCAGCATCGATGAGAACTGCATCTCCCGTTCCATCGCCGTCGATTTGTAGCGGATCATGATGCTCTGCTTGTGCGCGAGGTCCCACTTCAGGCCGAACATGTCCGCCAGCAGCCAGTCCCAGGCCACGTGCTGGTCCTTCGCCACAGCCCCAAGCTCGCGGGCCAGCCATTCCATCCACATCGAGCCGTCCGAGTCGTGGTACTCCGTCCCTTCCAGGACGTACACCACGGTAGCCCGTTGTGCGATGGGCCGCACCAGCTCGTATGCCGCGCGCGCCTGGAACTGCGGGTCGATCTCCACCAGGTAGCGGCCGCGGTCCTTCGGCATCTGCCCGTCGATCAGGTCTCCGGTAAAGACGATCACGTCGAGGGGGGGGAGGGCTGCGGCAATCTCTCCCATGCGCTCGTTCAGGTAACTCTGGCCGACGTTCGGCTGATGCGTCCCACCGCACGACAGCTCGGCCCCTGCTGGCCACGGCGCGAAAGCGGAGCCCGTGTGCAGGTCCCCCAGAAGTCCGACTCTGCGTATTCTCATGGGCCGGTGATTCCCCTCAGCAACGCCTCCCCGATCTTCCCCAGCTCTCCGCCGAATATGAGCAGCAGCCCGATGCCGATCGTCACCACCGTCACCAGCTTCGTCCAGTTGACCTGCATCTCCCGCGCCGCGGCGTGCAGCTCCTTGCGGTCCGCCAGGCTATCCGCCGTGTGCGCCGAGAGATCGTTGCGCAGGTCCTGTCCGGTTTTTTCCTGCATCGTCAGCCGTTTATCCATGTCCGCCATGCAGGTGCGGAAGTTTTTGACGTCACCTTTGATCTCCTCAATATCCTGTTGCATGCCATCCAATCGCGTCTCGATGCGTGCCAACCCTTCCACCACCTGTTGCGTCGCGGCTGACGGTGTCATAGTTCACCTCACCAGCTGATCCACCCTGCAGCGCTATCGCTGCGTGTCACAATGCCCAGACGGGGATCGTCCGCCCCGTCCCAGATATCCGCCCCCGTCGGTGATGCCGCCCCCCACCAGCAATACGGTATCGTCACGTCCAGCGGCTGGTCGTTCCACACATTATATAACGTGCTGGTGACTATATTGCTGTATTGAATGTCCGGGTAGGCCTGGCTCTTCATCAGCACGCCGATATCGTTGTACGCCAGCGTGCTCGAGATCACCGTCGTGTTCGCCGCCGTGGCCAGCCCGTAGCTGTTGGTCATCACGTTGGTATAGTGGATGTACGCCCCGTACGAGCTCTCGTCCTGCAATCCCAGGCCGTATAGCACGGTGCCGTACTCGATCTCCCCCACCGACTTCCAGCCGAAATAGATCCCGCCCCACGACCCGACCGTGTCCGATACGCTGCTCGTGAACGTGATCGGCGTGGACGCATCGCCCAGCGCGTAGAACTCGCCATACACGTCCATCCGCGTCCCCGGCTCGAACTGCAGCTCTGTGCCGGGCAGCAGGGTCAGCTTCGCCCCTTCCATCACCCCGATTCTGCAGCTGATCGTGTAGGTGCCCGGACCCCATACGTGCGTGCCGTAGAGCTTGACGCTGTCCGGGCATACCCCCGTCGGCGTGGGCGTCGGTGTGCGGGTTGGTGTCGGTGGCGCCGCCGCTGCTGTCGCTGTCTGCTGTGCCGCCTTCGTTGCCGTCTGTGCCGCCAGCGGCGTTGACGTCAGCTGCGCGGCGATCGCCGTCTCCTCGATATGTGCCACCGCAGTCTGGTAGGCGGCCATCGTCGCCGTTGCATTCCCGGACCAGGCCGCCGTGGCCGTCTGCTGCCAGGCCGCCGTCACCGTGGCATAGACCGCCGATGCTGTCGCCGTCTGTTCCGCTCTCGTCGTCGCCGTGGCGATCGGCGCCGCTGTCGCCGTCTGCTGCCAGGCGATCGTCGCCGTGTTCGCCGGCACTGTCGGCGCCCACGTTGCCGTCTTCGTCGCGATTGCCCCCGCCGTTGCCGTTTGCTGCGCTGCTGCCAGCTCCGTCGCGTTCGCTGCCGCCTTCGTCTGCGTCATATACACGAACTGCGTCGCTCGTGCTGCCGCCTCGGCAGTGGCTGTGCCCGTATAGATCGCCGTCCGCGTCAGTCCGGCCACAAACGTCGCGGTTTGGTCCGGCGTCGGCACTGGCCCCTCCGCGATCACCGGCTCCACCAGGATGCGGTGGATCAGCTCGTCGCCGTCGCTCTGGCTGTTGATCCGGAAATCGGCCCCGCCCAGGAAGGTCTCGCTCGTGGTGTCGGCGTCAAACATGGCGTCCGTCAGCACGAACGGGCAGTTCTTCCATTTCATGCTGTTGGTCTTGGCGCATCCGGTTGCCGATTGAAGCGCGTTGGCATAGTCGTAGTAGTCCAGCGTCCACTCATCATATCCGGTGTCGGCATAGGTGACCGTGATGTACCAGGTCACGTTGCCGCTGTCCCCCGTGTCGTCGATCGGGTACATCTCGGCCGGCGGATAGGCATTGTCGATGTCGAAGGAGATGTACGGGTTGCCAACCCCCTGCGTGCGCCGGTTGAGCCCGGCCGGCCCGCTCTCGCCCTCCACTGGCATGAAGGACGAGTACGGGTGAGCGCCGCTGATCCACGACTGCATCTCGGTTGTGCTGGAGATCACCGCCGTCCGCGACCCGGCGATGCTGCGCTTTTCATAGAGGTAGTACTCCAGGTTGTCGTTGGCTGCCTGCCCGCCGCGGTGCGCGCGGATGCACGTCTGCGGGTTGCCCCAGCAGTAGGCTGGATCGCTGTCGTTGACCAGGCTGTCGAATCCCACCCACCACACGCCGGGCGCATCGTCCACCGTCCGGTTCAAGTAGCGCCGAGCGAACTTGAGCGTATCGAATCCGGTCAATCCGTCCTCGGATACCGTCTTGCGCATCATGTCGAATTGCAGGTCGATCATCCAGAAGTGGTCGGCCAGCCCGTGCATGATCATCCAGTACATCCCGCCCAGCACGTTGGTTCCCTTCCCGCCCGGCTCTCCTCCGGTGGGAAATATCTGGTAGGCCGGCGTGCCATACTGCGCCGTGGTGCCGATGCTGAATCCGCTAAACCCGCCGTCCCAGTACCCGGCATGCTTGATCTCGGCCTCAATATAGTTCGGCGGCTGCCAGCCATTGCATTTGATGCCGCTGGTCTTGTTCGTCAGCGACCGCGGCAGCGTCTGGTTGGTCTCGTTCTGCGTCAGCTCGAAGAAATGTGGCTTGTTTGGGAACGCCGCGTTCCAGGTAGTGATGGCGAACTCGATGAAGGACTGCGACATCCCGCCATTGGCCGCTGGCACGTCGCAATCGGACCCGCCGAACGCTTCATTGTAAAAGCTGTAGCTCTCGCACGATGCGCCCAGGCAAGGCAGGAAGAAGGCGATGTTGGTATAGTTCGGGTTGCTGTCGAATTCGGCTCCCAGCGCGGTCACAAATGTGGCGTAGTGCGTTCGCCAGGTGGCATTATCATACTGCGGGTAATACCAGACGGTGCCCGTAACGCATTTGGCCCCGGTGCCCCATTCCGCCTGGCTGCTCACCCCGGCCAGCGCGTACACCCAGTCCGGCGTAAAGTCCTGCCCGATTACCGGCGATGCTCCCGTTGCTTCGGTGAGCATGATGCGGATGGCCACCGGCTTGTCAATCCACGTGCCGTCGTCGAGCTGTATGTGGATGCTCTTGGCTTTGTCGGCATAGTCCTTGATGATGTCCCAGTCATAGGTGCCGTTGCTGGGATTGAGCATTTCCCAGGTGATCTGCTCGAATCCGGTGATCCCGCCTACCGGGCCATAGTCCGGGTCGCACTGCCAGATCCCCGCGTCCGCGCCCTCACAATCGAAATTGTCCTCGTCGGTCTGCGCCCAGATCACCGCCGGCAGTTGTGCCCGCGATTCGTCCGTGGTGGTCAGAATGGTGACAATCGGCGGCTTGGGCGGCCCGCAGGTGGCCAGCAGCAGAAGTAGCATCGCCACCACCAGCCCCGCCACTCCCGCCACTGCCATCCCGCGGTTCCCGCTTCCCTGCTCCCCTGTATTCCTTTTCGTGTCTTTCGTTACTACCCCCTCTTGCGGGGTGCTTTTCGTGGTTGGTTTTCCTCTCTCGTGGTTGGCCGTCATTTCTCTACCTCTTGATCCACCAGGTCCCCCGTGTAGATCGGCGCCCCATCTCCCGGAACGCCTTTCCTGTGGCTGTGCCCGCGCACGTTGTCCATCTCCAGCGCCGGCGGGGGCCGCCCGCCAAACGTGACGAATAGCACGCTGTTATAGGGCGAGTCAAAGCTGTCGAACGCCACCAGGCACTGGCACCCGGTGATCAGCGCCTCAATCTTGATCTGCTGCGCGATGTTGATCCCCGCGTAGCTCTGCCCGGCCAGCGCTACCGTCGCCTTCCACGTGGTCGTGTCCACCGTTTGTAGCGTGCACAGCCGGATCCACGGGTTGCCCACCGGCGCCGCGTTGACCCGTTCCTCGATCGCCGCAATCCGCGTCAGAATATCAGGCATACTGGACCTCTAGCTCGGGCTCTACCTCGACCTGCCCTTTCGCGTCTACCGCCACCCGCACTCCGGTCACCAGTACTTCCCAGGTGAACAGCCGTTCTCCGCGTGTCGCCCGGATCGTGAACGTGTCCCCGAGGAACCACTTGCTGCCGTATGTCTCGCTCAGCTGGCTCAGCTCGAGATCGTTCGTGCCCCGCGCCTGCCCTGCCTTGATCTCCGTCGCCGTGTAGATGTTCCCCGGCGTGCCCGTGCGCCGCAGTAGCGCCTCGCCGATGCCGTATTGCGCGATGCTCGGCTCATTGAATGCCGGGATGACCTGCGGTGCAAAGATCCCGCCCCCATCGGCTATGCCGTAGATCGCGTTCTCCACCCCGCCGTAGAACCGGCGGACCGTCAGGCTCCTGATGTTGTGCCTGGTTTGCTCCACGATGTAGCTGTCGGTCCGGTCCTGCCCCCATTGCCGGCGCACCATGAATGTCGCCCCGTCCACCTCCGGCACAAAGCGAAAGCGCAGACTGTCCAGATCGGCCAGGTCCTGCAGAGCCTTGAGCAGCGAGTCGGTGCCCACGTCCGTCCGCAGCGACGTCCCCAGGCTCAGGTCATCCTCGCAGCGCATGTCCGCGTGCGCCCTCTGCGCGTGCAGGGGGGACACCAGTTGCGACCGCACCAGGCTGCGCATCTGGTCATCCACGCATCCCGTCTGGATCAGCCGGTCTCCCACCAGCGGCCAGACGTACGTCCCGTCTTCCACCGTCGCGTACGATTGCTGCGGGATCACCAGGGCCCGCTCCGCGTACTGCGTCGCGTCCGTGCCCTGGAATTCCACGTCCTTGTAGCCGCGTTCGGTCAGCCCCCAGCTCTCCGCGCACAGTCGCCCGCTCCATACCAGCCGGTCCCCGTTATGGATCTGGATGCGCGCATAGTCCGGCAGGCTCACGCCCTCCATCGCGTTGTGCGCAAAGGCCAGCATCTCCAGCGGTTGCCTGTCGTTCAGACGCTCCCAGTAGACCAGCCGCGTCCATTTCGTCAGGATCTTCCGCTCGCTGAAATCGTTGGCCACCCACCAGACCGTGTACACGGCCTACGCTCCTTTGCCCGTATAGGTGATCTGGAACCCCGCGATGGTCCGGTTGGCTCCCAGCGTATCCAGCCCATTGTCGGCCCGGCAGTCCCACACCACGGAGATAATCTGCCCCTGCACGATGTCCGCCGCCGGGATGGTCACCGGATACCAGGCGTGCCACTCGCCGCCCACCAGCGCATCCGCCCGGTTGAGTTCGGACCCGCTCTTGGTGTCCGGCGCTTGCCCCTCTGTACCGGATTCCCAGGTGAAATCTCCGTACACATTCCCGCTCGCGGACGCCGTATAGATGATCGGCGCGATGGTGATCGCTCCCTGCAGGTCCGTCGGCGGCATAAAGTTGGCCGAGCAACGGCTCAGGGAGCCGTCTACCAGAATGTATCCGCTCTTGCCGATGCGGTGGATCTGCGTCGTCGTGGTCGTGTCGTACACTCCATCGATGGGGATCAGGGCTGTCTTGACCACGTCCGCCAGCATGTCCTCGTTGACCTCGATGCGCGGCTTGACGAACTCGCGCTCGTTTGTCAGCACAATAGCCCCGCCGGTGCCGATCTCCACCTTGTACAGGGGGGTCTCCCATTTTGATGCGCTCTGTGTCAGGCTGGGATACCCTCCACCCTCCGCTCCGGGGATCAGTGCCTGTCGCACCTGGTTGGTCGTGGCGTTGTATTGCAGCACCAGCCGGTCCTTGCGCGTCGCGCTGGTGGGCGTGCTTACCGTCACGAACGTGTTGGCCGTCGAGTACACCAGCCGCCCGTTGACGATTCCCACTCCGCTCGCCAGCGTGATCGGCGAGCTGGTGCCCGTCGCCGCGAATCCATCGAACACGTTGTTCGCCCGGAACACGCCTTCCGCGGTCGTGTCCAGATTCAGGATGCCCGTGAGCACCAGCGCCATCGTCGCCGCCGGCACCGGCCCCACATCGCCAGTGTCGCCCAGCATCGAGTTGCCATCGTGAAAGATTGATCCCCAGACCATTGCTACCTCCTACAGGGCCTTGTACTTGTTGTAGTGATACTCGATATGCACCTGCGTCGGATCCAGCCCCTCGGCTGCCACCAGTAGATCGTTGGCTCCAACCTGCAGTTGCCACAGCGTCGAGCCCAGAATGAAATCGGATTGCCAGTCCGTCGGTGTCCCCGTCGGCGCGATCAGCCACTCGGCCGTGTCGAAATACACGACCACGTACTGATAGGCCGGAATGGTGACCGGGATCTGCAGCCACTCTTCCGTGGTCGCATTGTAGAATAGCGGGTTGGCGCACGGTCCCGACACCCAGAACCGCGGAAAGCACCTGGCATTCCCTTCGTTGGTGATCGTGACCCGCACGCAGCCCATCTCCGCATATCCGCCCCAGGGGAAAACCGCCGGGTACAGATAGCCGGAGATGGTCATGTCCACCAGCGCCTTCGACAGTGACGTCTGGCTGAAAGTCACCGCCTGGAAATGTGGATCCGGCGCATAGAATGTCAGCACCCGTTTGCTCGCCCAGGGCGAGTAGTTCAGGTCGTGGTCGTTGGGGTACTCGGTTAGCGCGCACCGGATCATTCGCTGCGTTCCGTCAGGCTTGGTCACGTACAGGTAGCCCAGCTCGTTCGTCTCCTGTATCCCGATCAGCTTGGCCAGCAGCGCGTCGTCGTTTGCTTTCCAGTTGGAATAGTCCGTGCCCTCCACCAGCAGCACCAGGTGCATGTACCGTTCCGGCGTGTAGATCTCATCGTCCAGGTGGTGCACCCCGTCCATGAGCGGCATGCGCGTGGACTCCGGCTGTCGCCGCGGCAATCCGAACCCGTCGAACGACAGCATCCGCGTATTCGCATCCAGCAGATTCTGCGCCGTCCCCCCGTAAGGCGTATACGAGAACCCCATGTCAGCCATGCCCTACCGCTCCCCGACTCCCAGCTTCCTGCTTCCCTACTTAATCCCTTTGCCTGCTTCGCGTCCTTCGCGGTTCAATTCCGTCACCTTCCATACAGCCCCATCTCATACTTGTACTCCCACTCTCGCGCCATGCTCTGCGCCCGGTTGTAATTCACCCCGCTGTAATCGTAGTAGTGGAAGTGGAACCCCTCGCCCTCATCCCCGGCCTGCCCGCTGCTCAGCGGCGTCACCGTCACCCGCTCCGGCTGGTATGCCTCCCCCGCCAGCAGCATCGTCGGCCGGCTCACCACGAAATCCCCGCCGGAGGCATAGTTGCCGCGGTAGTACGCGCCCTTGCCCACTCCCGTCCCCGTCACGGGATTCTCCTGCGCCGCCGCGTCCGCCTCGTTCTGTCTCCCCGTCCATTCCCGCCACTTGTCGATGGCTCCCTGGATCGCGCTCTTGATCGCGTTGTAGGCGTCTACCACCGCATCGAGGACCTTCTTGATCTCTGCCCAGGCCGCCGCCGTCTTTTCCTGGATTCCGCCCCAGTCGTTCTTCCACGCCACCGCTAGGAGCGCCACCGCGCCGATCACCAGGTTAATTGGCTGGAGCAGCCCCAGCAGCGCCGATCCGATCCCCACGATCGTCGAGGCAATGGCCGCTGTGGCCAGGAACGTCGCCACGGCCTCAAACGCCGCCTTCAGGTCTGGTCCGTGCGTCTCCACAAAGGGGATCACATTCTCGCTCACGAACGTCGCGATCGTGCTGCCCAGCTCCCGCAGGTCATCCATCAGCGGCCTGATCTTCTCATCGGGCAGTCCGATCACGTCCGCGATTTTCAGCAGCCGGCCCTCGAGCAACCCGGTTAGCGTGTCAAAGTCCCCGTTCGCTGCCTGCACCAGCTCCGGTATCCCCATGAACAGGTACACCACCCGGTCGATGGTGTCCACCGCTTCGTTGAACTTCTCCGACACTTTGGGCAGCACGTTCTCCGCCAGGGTGCCGAGGGGCGTCAGGATCCGTTCCAGCACCGGGATCAGCGCTACTCCCGCATCGTCCTTGAGGTTTTGCATCGATACCTTCAGCGCTTCCCACTTCTGCGCCGCGCTGCCCGCCACCTCCGGCATTTTCTCCGTGTTCGTGGCCAGCTTTTCCAGCACCACGTTCATCATGCCGGCCTGGATCTCCGCCTTGCTCAGGTCATCGGCTTCCTTGCCGTACATCTGCGCCGCGCGGTCCGTGGCCTCGGCCAGGCTCACCTGGATGCCCAGGTTGTCCAGGATCATCGGGCTGATCCGGCCCACGCCCTTCACCAGGCTGTCCAGCATGAACCCCATGTCCTGCCCGGTCGCGGCCGAGACCTTTGCCAGGTACTGCATCGCGTTGGGGAGCTGGTCGGCGAACGTCTTGCCCACGAGCTGCGCTGCGGAGTTGTAGCTCTTCATCAGCTCGGTGTTCGTCACCATCCCGTACGATCCCTTGCGCAGCGCCGCCAGCATCTCCTCCGCCCCGCCGCTGATCCCCTCGAACGCGCCCTGCACCTGCACCAGCGGCAGCGCGTCGATCGCCAGCTTGGACAGCACCCCGGCCGCCGTGGCTCCCACGGCCGCCAGCGCCGCCCCGGCCCCGGCCAGCCCGACGGTCACCTTGTGCCCCAGGTCGAGATAGTCGCCAGAGATGCGCTTGGCGATGGAGCCCATCGCCGACTCCACCTTGTTCCGCGCCTGCTCCAGGTCCTTCCCCAGCTCGTCCAGCGTCGCCCGGACCGGTATCTGTGCAATTCCTAGCTGTGTCGCGTCACTTTTTGCCATGCTTGGCGCTCTCGTATCTGCTCACTAGTTCGTTATGCTCCTGCTTCCGCCTTTGCGCCTCATCCGGACTGAGGGCCCTGGTCTGCATCTCTCCCATCAGCTGCTTCAGTGAGGGCAGCCTCTTCACCCGCTGCAGCGCCCCGATGTGCCAGGCGATCCATGCGTCCCGCCGCTGCTCACGCTTCTGCCGCCGCACCGCCGCGTCTGACGCGATCGCCAGTTCCCGCGGTGTCATGGCCCAGAACTCGGCCACCGTCAGCCCCATGTACAGCGCATCGCCCAGCAGCTCGTCCCAGTCCCACCCCACCCCCCTCTCCGCTACTGGGGAGAGGGTTGGGGTGAGGTGGGTTACCGCGGGGGGCTCGCGTTGTCCTCCGTCTCGCTGCTATAGGAGAGGACCGCGGCCAGCGCTTCCATTACTACCCGCGCGCAGGACGCGAACCCCACGGCGTCCATGACCCCGTAGGCGTCGGCGATAGTGACCGCTTTGCCGCCCGGCCTCGCCTCGCGCCGCGCCTGCTCCATGCCCACCTGCAGCAGGATCGCCGTGTCGGTCATCCCCAGCTGCATGCTCTGCGTTTCCGCCATCATCTGCAGCACGGTCTTGCCCGTGAGTCTCTCGGCATCGGCCAGCGCCCGGTTCGTGAACAGCACTGCCCGCTCTTCCCCGCCCTTCAGCCGCAGGATCCCTTCCCCTCTCGCTCCAGGCATCTCCCCTCCTTCTCTCTCCTCCCCTCTCCGCATGCGTACTCGCGTGGGGAGAGGGGTAGGGGTGAGGTGTCTTTTCCCATCTGTGTAATCTGCGCTACTGCGATCTGTGGATAGATTACGACCCTGCTTCCCACTCGCCATCGATCGTCAGCCCGATAGCCACCGTGGCCTCGGCCTGGTCCGGAGCCGCCGTTGATAGCGACGTCACGATCGCGCACGCGCTCTCCAGCGTCGCCCCGTCCTCCTGGCGGATCACCTCCACCATCGTCCCGTTGCGCATCGCTGCCTGCAGCGCCAGGTACGCCGTGTCCGTCGGGACGTACAGCGCGTCCAGAGTGATCGTCGAGCCGTAGCGTCCGGCCAGCACCCGCTTGGCCCGCGACTCCTTCGACGAGGTGTCGATCTCTTCGTTCGTCTCGTCAAAGGTCACGTTGCGCTGCGATCCTACGATGTTGCCATCGACCCGCAGCAAGATATCCGTCCCGTTCATCCCCGTCCCTGTACAGCTCATCGTCCCCTCCAGTCCCTGATTTCCTGATTGCCTCTTGCCTACTCATCCAGCGTCGTAATCGTATTCGTGCCCCAATCCGCAAAATCCGTCCCGTTGTCATGATAGTGGTTTCCGATGCAGTGGATATAGTCACCCTGCATTGCGATTCCGTACCCCAGACAGTGCGATGCTGTGTTGAACATTATCTGGTTTCGGTTGCCTTCAACAGAAAACCCGTAGCACCCGGCCCCGCCAAGATGCACAAGATTGTTTGCCACAATCGAGTCATCCCCAACACAAACTATCCCCTGCCCGGAAGCAGCGAGGTCCTTGAGAATGTTCCCGACGCAGACAAGCCCATTTCCTTGTAAGTAGATGCCACCTAGAGACGCCTTATCAATCGTGTTGCCTTGCACCGTGCAATAATCGCCCAAAGTTACCTTGATGCCATTCTTGCAGTCGTAGATAGCATTCCCGGAAACTACCATCGAGTTCGCTGGCCGGAACACCGCAATGGCCGTGGAGCAATTCTTGATAGTGTTCCCGACGACCGATACGTTGGTCATCCCTGTGTAGCCCGTGTACCACTGGCTTGCGTCCAGTTCTATCGCCTTTGAGGTGTACAATGCATCGTCGCTGATGCACCCATCAATGACATTGCCGACTATTGCCACGTCTTCAACTACCTGTCCCTCCGCCTCTACCGCCAGCAGCAGGATGGCGTGGTTTGACTTGGTAGCAGTAGCAATTGTTCCCTGCATGTTGAACGTGTTGCCACGGATACTGACGTGCTTCATCCCCCAACCATCTATCAGGTCGTCGGACCCTGGGTTGTTGATTCCCCCCGCCGGGGGTCGCGGCGCGGTAATGGTGTCTCGTATCGTATTATCATGCACGTCGATATACTCTGCGTACCCATCGACGGTAGAACCAATCATCCCAACGAAGCCCAGGCCGCCGTCCATGCTGTTGTTGCCAATATCCACGTGATGCGTAGTCCAGCCCACTGTAATCGCATCGCCGCATAGTTTCTCAAAGTGACAATTCCTAATGCTCACGAACTCGCTATGCTTGACTTCTATTCCGGCTTGCAGAGGAAGGTCAGTAGTTTGTATGCCAAAATCACCACGGAATGTCAGGCTCTCAATAGCGATGTGGTTGCTGCTGGTCTTGATCTCGAACACCCGCGTGTTGTTGCCGCTGTTGTCCAGGATGCTCGCCGCCCCGGCGCCCATCAGGGTGATATTGGCCATTCCCGCCAGCGTGATATTGGTTGCCTTGTATGTCCCGGGCGGGAAGTATACCGTGCCGCCGCCGGCCGCGTTGGCCGCGTTGATGGCGTCCTGGATGGCCGCTGTGTCATCCACGACCCCATTGCCGATGGCCCCGTACTGCTGCACGTTATAGATGCCCAGACTGCACGCTACTGTCACGTACCATCCTCCATCCAGGGTCAGCGCCGCGCTCATCAGTGCCGCGGCCTGGTCGGTGGCCCTGGCACTCAGCGCGGTGATCAGCGCCCGAGCCCCGTACTGTGGGTAGCCATTCACGATGCGCGTGACGTCCACCATCGCATGGCCGCGCATCGCCTGCTGCAGGGCCAGGTATCCCGCATCGGCCGGCACGTATAGCGCATCGAGAGCGATCGTCGAGCCGTACATCCCCGGGATCACCCGCCGCTGCCGGTGCTCGTTGTTGCTGACGTCCACGGCCTCCGTCGTCTCGTTGAATGTCACGCCCTGCTGCGAGCCCACCACCTGGCCCTCCACCTCCAGCAGGATCGCCGTCCCGTTCACCGCCACCCGTCACTCCCTGCTTCCCCGTTACCTGATTCCCCGATTCCCTGTTGTTCTATTTCATGTATTTCGTGGTTGATTAGCTTTCCAGCATCTTCATCCGCACGGTCACCACTCGCCCATACGACCCCTGCTCATCCGCCACCACCGGCCCGCTGCATTCCGCCATAAACACGCACCATCCCGTCACCGTCAGCGCCTGCCGGTGCAGCAGCTCCCTCACCCGCTCCGCGATCTGCTCCACCACGATCGCCGAACCATCATCCGCCGCATAGCACCGCACGTCCCGCCAGATCTCCCGCCCCAGGCAAGTCTTCGTATCGAACGCCGCATCCACCGCGTCCCCCGCGGTCACGATATACGGTAGCTCCGCGTCCCCCGGCGCCGGATCGATAGTGAACACCGCCGGCGCCCCGCCATAAGTATTCAGCAGCGCCGCCAGCGTAGCATCGCTACTCAATCGATCGTGTATCGCATCCGTCAGCTCGTTCACCCGCTACCTGCTTCCCCGATTCCCTGTTACTACCTCTGCGTTCTTTGCAGAGGTTTCCCTACTTGTCTTTCTTTGGGTTCTTTGCGTCTTAGCGGTTTATCTTCCGCGTATCATCGCCAGGATAGTAGCCTTGTTCTGCCACACCGCCGGCCGCAAGAACGGCCTCGCCCTCATCTTCCGCGTCCCCATCTCCAGGAACCACGCCCAGAAGAACTTCTTCCGCGCCCCAACGCGGGCCTCGATGTAGTTCTCCCGCGCGTCCACCTCGTAGATGATATTCCGCCGCAACTTCCCGGTCCGGAACGAAACCCTGCTCTGCGCCTGGACCTTCACGAACTCCCCCACCAGGTCCATCCGCTGCACCAGCTTCCCCGACACCGCCCCCAGCACCCTATCCGGTTGCCACTCCCGAATGTACTTGCTCATCTCTTTTCACGCATCACGTATCACGCATCACGATCCCGCATCTGTCTCTTCCTTCTGCACCTCGTACAGATCCACCTCCAGATGATGCCCCGCGTGCGCCGGCTCCCGCACCCCCATCACCTCCAGCGTCCGCCCCTCGCCCGTCACCTGGTCTCCGCGCGCGATATCCGTCCCCGCCAGGCAGTACAGCTTGTGCGTGATCTTCCGCTGCTCCTGCAGGGCCACCGTGATCTCCTCCGCCGACGCCGGCCGCAGCCGCGCATCGATCGTCCCCAGCGCCACATGGCTAATCACCCATCCGCCCATCCCGTCCGCAACATGCTGCGTCCGTGTCACGATGAACGTATCCCCCATCAAGCTCTGGAACAGCGAGCTATCAGCGAATAGCGTCTCCGGCAATCCCATATCCGTTTATCCGTTTCTCATCCGTTACTACCCCGTGTTCGTGGCGGGGTTGACAGCAGTCCGTCATGCCCGCGTCGGCTGCGGCACCACGCGGTACTTATCCAAAATGTCTTTTTCACTCAGTAGAAGCATCCTGGCCGTAGAAGCACCTCCCGCCGGCTCGCTCACCCCGCCGCCCACGCTCGACTGGAACCCCGCCTGGAAATCCCCCAGCCCGAGGCTCGCCACTCCCGGCACCCCCGCCGTAGCCGCCGACGCCAGCCCTGCCTGGTAACCCCGCGAGGCCGCCCGCGTGCACACGCCCACGATGTCATCGGGAATCACGTCGTACCCGTGCGTGTACTTCACCTCGATGATCTGGATGCCGCTTTCCCACTCCTGCCCCACCCGGTGCAGCACCCCGTGTTCCCCGAGCTGATAGTCCTCGTCCGCCCCGGCCACCAGCGCCGTCCCGCCCTCCGTCACACTGTCCACCTCGGTCACCGGCAGCTCCGGCAGGAACAGCTTGCTCCCGCCCACGCAGTCGAACGTTACCTCGTCGTCCTCGACCTCGCTCAGGTACTGGTGGCAGTAGTTCCGGATCGCCGCCGTAGCCTCCTCCAGCGCCCGCACGCAAGCCGCGTTCTTAGTAGCGTCCGTGGAGATATCCACCTGCAAAAACGCCTCCACATCCGCCACCGTAGCGAACGTGCTCGAGGCCACCGGCGTCAAATGAATAGTAACCGAAGTCATGCCCTATCCCCCGATTCCCTGTTTCCCTTTTTCGTGCTTTTCGTGTTTTTCGTGGTTGATTTATGCCACGACGACCGTGGTGGGGTTCGTCCCGTTGTACCGCCCATGCTGCACCCAGCAGTAGTACGTCCCCGGGTCGATCAGCAGCGTCACCTTCCCCAGCGCGTCCGTGTACCCGCTCGCGATCACGCCCGTGTGCGCGCTCGTCGCCGTCAGCTCCACCAGTGCCCCGTCGATCGGGCTGGCTCCGTCATCCACGGTAACCGTCAGCGAGCTCGTCCCGCTTCCGCCTCCGCTGGCCGCTGCAATCGCCTCACCCACCGACCCCGGATCCGTGTGCGCGCTGATCAGCTCGTCCAGTACCTTATCCACAATGCTCTGCAACAGTGCCGATAGGCTCGTCAGCGTCCTCGTCGCGTAGCTCCAGATCCCCGCGTACAGCGTCGTGCGCTCTCCCGCCGCCAGTGTCGCCCCCGTCACGGTCGGCTGCACCGTGTACGCCTTCACGTCGGCAGGCAGGTTCCCCGTCACGTCACCCGCCGCCAGGGTCGCCGGTGATTTGCCCATCACTGATCCAACAATCGCCACCCCGCCGCTGGCCCCCGCAACAGCATCCGGCAGCGAGTTCACCGTGCCGGTAGGTGCTGCTTTGTCGAAGAACTTCTTGAACGCCGCCGCAATCTGCCCAGCCGTCTCTGTCAGCGCAGTGCCCAGGATGCTGACCAAATCAGCAGCCATTGTAGTTGCCATGGTCGGTACGTCAGCCGCATACACCCGCAAAGTCGCGCCGGTGCTCTGCCACTCATCGCCAGCCCCATCAGTGCCGTTGATATCAATCTCGCCGCCGTCACCCGCCGCTGTCGTCTCCGCCGCGCTAATCACCACCTGGATGCGCCGCCCGCCAGCAGGAGTGACCGTCGGCAGATTGTCCAGGTTCTCATACGCCGCGCCGTTGATGGAGATTTGGAAATCCCCGGCGGCAATGGTGGGATTGACTTGGAAGTTGTCCGTGTCGGCCACGCTGACGACTTTGAACCCGATGGTATAGGTTTGTCCTACGACCGGGACTCGTGTTGCCATGTCCCTCTCCTATCTACAGCCCCGCCTTCACAATCTTGTCCACCGGCTGCGACACGTGGATATTCGTCAGGTTCGTGGTGTCGGCGGGCAGGTTATTGCTCAGCCCATTCAGCGCCGCCGCCAACTCCGCCGCCGTGAATGGTTGCGAGGCCCACCCGTACTCCGCCCATCCCGCCATGTTCGTGCGTCCGAGCGCCTGCCAGCGATTCGCCAGTACCTGCGCTTGAATGGCCGCGTCCTCCAGCTTGCGCCGGATGGCGACCAATTCGCCCTTCGCCTCTTCTACGAATTTGTCACATTTGCCTGCCATGTAACCTCCTAGAGTGCGGCCATCGCCGTTGACAGAGTAGCGGCCTCTGTGCCCGTCAATGTCGCGCTGTAAATCGCCAATCCAGTTATGTTGCCGGTATAGAATCGGGCCGGAGTGGTATAGTTCTCCGCGCCGATGGTTATTGTGTAGATGGTATCTGTAGTGCCAGTCGGGATAGTTCCCGCAGAGGAGCCATTGTAATAGGCCGTGCTTCCTGCGAATCCAAGTACTCCCGATGTGGCGTTATTTGTTGTTTGCAACAATCCGCCATGCCGATATCTCACGTTTCCCGTCGCGAATAAAGCTATGGCAAATGAGAACTTGGCAGTAAATCCCTGCATCCCTGCCAGTGCGCGCCAGTTGTTAACCCAGTCATCACGAGTCGCACTATTGAACGCCACGAACATTGACCAGGTGTGGTCTTGGGCGGGCGTGACGCCTGTATCCAGATATTGCGACGATGTGAGCACGAAGGACCAGCCCACGGCGGTATCCCATGTCGGGTATGCCGCGCCGTCAGAACAGTTATACGTGCCTGGACTGGCGAGATTGGTTTTGCTTGCCACATACGACGCAGCGCCCTTCGGCTGATACGCCGCCACGCACGTCTTACCCGCCACAACCCACCAGCCAGGCGCCACAGCCGCCGTCTTCGGCTGCCGGTATTCGATTATCCCCGGCGGGTATGCGGTTATTCGGCCAACACGCACGACCATGATTGCTCCAGTCAGGCCCGGCCATGAACGCGCCGGGCCTGCATCGCTCTACTGCTTGCCGTCACGCCCGAGGCCGACTGTCACCTCGGTCTGCGGCAGGAGATCCACCGTGACGTGCACCGTCCCGAACTGGATGCGCCCGCCCCATGCCCGGTCAATGAGGTCGAGCAGGTTCTTCTGCCCGATGACCACCTGCGGCGACCCGCTGGTGGCGTCCACCTGGATGTAGCCAGTCTCGACAATATCCACGACCCGACAGCCGTTGCACTCTGCCATTCTTGCCTCCACTATTCGTTGATTTATCTGCACGCCGCCGGTTGCTGTACCCAGAAGGGACAGCGGTTCATGCCGACGGGATATGGCACGCTCATGCCTGCATCGTAATCCAGCAGGATGAGCGCGTCGGTACTGTTGACCTGCCCGTCCAGGTTCACATCGCCGCAGTTCATCGGGCAGAAGCGCGCGGTGTTGGCGTTGCCCACGTCGGCGTCCAGCAGGATGATCACGTCAGTCGAGTTCGCCGCGCCATCGCCGTTCACGTCACCCAGCACGCCGGGGACATACGGCACGCAGGCGCTGGTGGCCAGCAGTACTACCAGTAGTACCGCTAGCAGTGCCACTAGGAGCTGTCTGCTGTCTGCTTTCTGCTGTCTGCTCATTTATTCCCTTCCGCCTTCCGCGCCTTATTCCGCGCCGGCGCTCGCGCCTTCTCCTCCGGCAGGGGGGGCAGGTATCCCTTCTCCCGCGCCTCGCTCTCGTACATCATCATCCCGCGCTTCCCACCCAGCATCACGCGGACCACCTTCCCGCCCCGCGCCACCGGCATCGTCCCCATCCCCGTCACAATCGCCATATCTCCTCCTTTTCCCCGTTCCCGATTCCCTTCTTCTTTCTTCCCACTTCATTCCTTAGCGTTCTCGCTACTGCGCCCCCTCTTGGGGGTCGCGTTCTTCGCGGTTCCAATTCCTCTTCGCACTATGGCTATTATGAGAACACCCGTTCTATTGCTTGCGGTCTTCCCTCGACCCCGCCAGCCCCGCCAGCCGCCTCCGGATAAACTCCTCCTGCCCGCGCCTGCACCGCACGAACTTGCCCGGCAGGTATTCCACCACTACAAAGTCCTCCGGCAGCGACCGCGACCTCCGCTCCTGCCGCGTCGCCGTCCGGTCCTGCCCCGTGTTGATCAGCCATTGCCGGTTGTTCGTCATCACCGGCTGCGGCAGCCACGACGCCGGCAGCGTGCATAGGATCGGCTTCACCTGGTGCAGCGCCCGCAGGAACGCCAACCGCGGCTCTCCGCCACCGGCCATCTCTTCCTGCCATACCTGCAGGAAACGCTCCCCGGTCGCGCACCTGCGCACGAACAGCAGCTCGTGCGCGTACAGCAGCACCCGCAGATCCTTCGTCACCGCCTCCGTCCGCCGCCGTTCCTCGGCCGTCCCGATATCCTGAGCCAGCACCCCGTACCGCCACAGGGGGGCCGCCATCTCCCATTTGTCCAGGAACCCGAACCCGGCCGGCAATAGCTTCCACGGCACCACCGTCCCCCTGGCCACGAACAGCGTCTTGTCGAACTCCGGCCATAGCTCCCCGCCGATCCTCACCTCGAGGTGGACGCGGCTCGCCCCGCTCTCGATCGTCTGGTCGTGCTCGCCGAGTACGATGCCCTGTGTCATGGCCGGCACTGCTTCCATTTCTCCGGCGGCTCCAGCGTCTCCATGTCCACCGGCGTGATCATCAGCCTACTCCAGTCCTTCCCCGGCCGGCGGATCGACACCGGGCAGAAATGGTACGTATACACGTGCTTCAGGTACCCCACCTTGCCGCCCTTGGCTGTCACCCAGTGCGCCTGGGCCTTGTTCGGGCTCTTCCGCTCCTGCGGGTCCGTGAACAGCTTCGGCGTCGCCTCCAGCACCTTGCGCCGGATCGCCAGGAAATGACCGCTCACGTGCTGTGAGTACACCACGACTCCATCGTCCGCGTACGGGTGCCGCGACCCGGTCACGTTGTCCCCCGGGTTGTTCAGCCCCAGCATCCACAGCTTCGGCCGCGCCTTCAGTGCCTCCAGCTCCCGCGCCAGCCAGTCCGGCTCCAGCTTCGGGCACAGCGCGTCATCATCCGTGCAGATCACCGGGTCCGAGCTCGTCAGCTTCAGCACATCGCATAGGTTCCCGTGCATCCCGCGCCGCTTCTCGTGCTGATGTAGGGTAATCCCCTGCTCCTTCACCCACTCAGCCGTCCCGTCCGTGGACGCGTCGTCGATGATCGTCAGCCGGTACGGTGTCTTCGTCCGCTCCAGGATCGTGGCCACCGTGAGCTTCAGCATCTCCAGCCGGTTGTGCGTCCCGATCACGATGTCCACTACCACCGCTCGCCCTCGCCCCGGTAGTATCCGGCCATGCCGATCCCGTCGTCATCCACCAGCAGCATGTCCGGCCTGCGCCCCAGCTTCTCGCCCAGCGCGTCCACCGCCGCCACCACCTCCGGGTGCGCCTTGCGCCCCGGAATCTCGCTGTTCACCCTGGCCGTATAGTCGTGGAACAGGATCAGCCCACCGACCTTCAGCCGGTTGAACCACTGTACGTCCTCTCCCGCGCGCGTGTGGTTCCCATCCACGTACACCATGTCCCACTCGGTCCGGTCCACCTTCAGGTGCGCCATGGAGGTAGTCTGCAGCACTGCCACGTTCCTGCCCGCCACATTCCGCGCGGCGATCTGCACCTGCTCCTCGTCGGGGCTGATGGTCACGATATTCGCCAGCGGCGCCGCCAGCGCCATCATCCGCGCCGATGCCCCGTGGTAGCAACCAATCTCCAATATCTCCCCACCGTCGAATTGCTTCGCCAGCCGCCATAGCGCCGCCATCTGGTATTGCCGCATCAGTCCCTTCACGTGCGACATATCCACCAGCGCCCTGGCGATATCCGCGTTCACCAGCCGGGCCCACAGCTCGTCGGAGCTGCCGCGCATCCTCATAGATGCGACCTCTCCTCTTCCTGGTTGCACTCGGAGCACAACGGCGGGCGCCGTTCTCCCGCCCCCAGCCACTTCCGGTAGTTGGCATATTTACGGTTGTTAAAGATCTTCAGCAGCGGCGTCGTGTTCGCGTCGCCCATCACCACCGCGCTGCGCCAGTCATTGCAGCACAGCACTACCTGTCCCGTATGCCTTACGTACATCTCATTGCATGGGAACGCGCATCCACCGGCTCCGGGCGGGGGGCCCCCGATGTCGATATTCCCCGCCCGGTTCATAAAGGAGGCTGGCAGCTTCTCTCCCGTATGGGTATAGTCCGTGATCCACATCCCACCGATCTTGGCCCTGAGAAACCGGCTGAGCGTATCCGGCTCGTACGCGCTGATCCGCAGCTTCACCCCGATCCCCGCCAGCTCCCGCGCCATCTCCGTCGTCAGCAGTTGCCCGTTCGTGTTGACCACGCACAGCGCCTTCGGCACCATCTTGCGGATATAGCGCATCATCTCCGGCATCCGTGGGTCCAGAAATGGCTCGTTCATCAGGTACGGCCGCACGTGCCCGCTAAAGTCCATCTCCACGAGCTGCCCGATCAGGTTGTCGAACAGCTCCCGGCTCATCAGCGCGCCGGTGCTCTCGATGTCCTTATTCGGGCAGAAGAAGCACTTGCGGTTGCACCCCTGGATCGTCTCCAGGTGCAGATCGTGAAACGCCAGCATCAGTTGTTCGCCCTCGCCAGCTCGGCCCAGCTCCCGCCGCCATTGCACATCAGCGTCAGCGTGTCGTGCTGCCCCATCGTGAAATTGTCCGTCAGGATCAGCGTCCCGCTATCCGCCAGGTAGATGTTCTTGTCTGCCCAGTTGTACAGGATCAGGATCGTCCCTGGCACGCACCCACCGGCCACTGTGGGGCTTACCCACGCCGCGGCCGCGATGCGCTGGTTGCTCATCGTCGGGGTGATATATCCGGTTACGGTGATGATCTGCGCCGCTTCCACGTCCTCGAGGATCAGGAAATCATTGATCCGCGCGTGGTTGGTTACCTCCAGCTCGGCCCCGAACAGCGCGTCGCCACTCACATAAAGACTGTCCGCTACGGTGATCCCGCCGTTCGCGTTCACCAGCCGCCCGCCGGTATTCATGGTGACGTCCCCGGTGATGTTGATGTCATCCGTCACCGTCACCGCGCCCTTGGCGCTCTTCAGCGGCCCGCCGTTCAGCGTCAGGAACGTCGCCGTGATCCCGTTGCCTACCGCCAGATCATTGATCCCCACCAGGTTCAGCATCACCAGCCCGTCCACGCTCGCCGATCCGGCGATCTCCAGATTGCCGCCAATGGTTGCCGCTCCGTCTACGTTCAGGTCCTTATCGATGTCCACGTTGTACGGCAGCGTCAGCGTGTCCTTGATGTATGCCGCGGCCCCGAACTGCGGCTCGTCCTTCCTGCACTGGCTCAATAGCAGCAGCGAGCACAGCAGCGCCACCGCCACCAGAATAGCCCGGCCCACATTCCTGTTGCCAAAGTCTTCCATCGCTACCTCCCCATCTTCCTCAGACTATCTCTTGATTCGCTCATACTGCTTTACTACCGCCCACGCCTCAGCACTATCGATGCGCCCCGGCAGTAACCCTTCCCACCTTCGCGCGTCTCCCGGATAGTGCATCAGCCCCGCCGTCGTGACCCCTCGGGTGTACTTCGGAAAGGTATTCCATTCGTTCCCCAGCACCAGCACCCGCAGCGGGTCCGCGTACATCGCCCGCACCAGCGGCCCCTGGTCGCGCTGGGCGTCCTCTTCCCATGCCGCCAGCCAGCGCTTGAAGAACGCCCCCACCCGCGGGCTCCGTCTAAAGCACCACACCCCGCCGTTATACTGCAGCGTGTGCAGCGTCCGCACTGCCCGCTCCACCTTCGCCGACTCTTCGTGATTGTTGGCCCGCCGGTACGAATACATCGTGTCCATCAGATGCGGGTCCTTGGTGATCACCAGCTCCCAGCCGTCCTCGACCCACTCGAAGAACCGGTAGATCGGCGCCACCACCTCCGTGTCGGCGTCCAGATACAGCACCGCGTCCCACTCTTCCGGCGTCATCTCGTATGCCTTCAGCTTCGCCCGCCGGCCGCCCACGTCGCTGTCCGGTTGCTCCACGAACAGATCCTCACCGCCCACGCGCCTGGCCCCGCACACCATCACCGGGATATCCGGCATGTGCTTCTTCACGCTGGCGATCAGCCGCTTGGCGCACCTCCGCGATGGCTCCCCGAACGCCACGCAGTAAATCCCTCTAGTCACCGGCCATGCCCTCGTTCGGCTCTCGCATCCACACCTCTTCGAACGCGCGCGCGTGCGCCTCGCAGAACGCCTGCACCGTGTATCCTCTCGTCACCTCGCGCAGCTCCTCCGGCCTGCTCTTGTCGCGCTCCGCCAGCGCCTTTTCCACCGCCGCCACCAGGCCCACCGGATTACCTGCCGCATACCGCGTGATCCCCGTCACCTGCGGCAGCTCGTCGATGATCCCCACATGCTCCGGCACCACCACCGCCACACCGCACGACAGCGCCTCGAGCACCGGCATCGGCCCGCCTTCCACCCGGCTCGGGCACACCAGCAGGTCTAGCTCCTGGTAGAACCGTGGCATCTCCTCCCATGAATACCTGTGTGTTGCCACCGGCCAGCCCCGTCCTGACGCCCGCCACTCGACCCGGTTCGCCAGATTCGACTGTAGCAGGGCCCGCACCAGGTCGTTGCCCTTGCGCCCGTTCGGGTACGTGTACCCTGACATACCTGCCACCGGCACTCTCCGCCGCGCCTTCCTGATGGGCCTGAACCGCTCGCGCTCTACCGGCAATGGCGGCTGCGCTGTCAGCCCGTTTGCCTCCAGCTCCTGCCCGTACCGCCTGCACATCACCACGCGTAGATCTACTCTCCGTCCCAGCTCGTCGAACAGTGCCGCCTTGCTGTTGCCCGCTGGCCATTCTTCCCTGTGTGTGAAATAGGCCGCCAGCAACCTGTCCCCTACCGGCTGGCGCATCAACTGCGCCTCAAAGTACCCCATCCAGTAAATGACATCCGCTTCGGCATCAGGTGTGCGGGTCAGCTCCCACCGCAGGCCCTGCGCCAGATACCGCGCAAACCGCGGGAGCACCCGGTCATCGTCATAGTTCCGGCATACCACATTGACCCGCACACCCATTCCTTCCTTCCTCCACCCCTCTCCGCACGCTACTGCGTGGGGAGAGGGGCAGGGGTGAGGTGTTAGCTACCGGCAGTAGCGTCGATGATCACGAACCCGCTCGGCCGTACCAGCCCGAACGCCGCGCGCATCTCGCACAGGATCGCCACCATGTTCCGGATAAAGAAATCCTCATGCGAATCGCTCACGCTGATCGTCGCCCGCTCGCGGTCCCACATCACCGCCTTGCGGAAGTCGCCCAGGATGATCTGCCCCTCGGCCAGGCTCTGGCACTCCACTACCGGCACGCCCCACAGCGCCTTCTGTCCGTTGGCGATGGGCCCGCCGTAGTAGTAGCGGCCCGCCAGGTCCTGCGTCAGCTCGATCGTCTCCCAGTCGGCCGGGTTCAGCAGGTACGCCGTCGGGCGCGACCGCCCCGTCGACAGCAGCGTCGTCTTCGCCTTGCGTGTGGTCGTGAAGATGTTGGTGTCCCACGCCTGCAGCAGCACGCCCGCCGTGTTCAGGATCCCGGTAAAGTTCTCGCCCAGGCCGTCGCCGTTGATGATCTGGTTCTCCAGCTCCTCGGCGATGTCGTCCTGCAGCTCCTGGTCGATGATCCCGCGGATCTGTGCCGCGTCCGAAAGCGCGCGCTTCGTCGCCGGGATCCAGGCCGCGATGGTCTTCACCGCTGCCTGCACCTTCTCAAAGGTCATCGTCGCTTCCGGCTTCTCACCCGACACTTCGCCGGTCGCCCCGCTGTACGTGGTCACGTTGGCTTCGGCCACCGTGGCCGCCTGGGTGATCTGCGCCGTCTGCCTCACGAACTCAACCAGGTCCGAAGTCGTCTGCCGGATGTTGATCAGATCCCGCACCGTCAGCGGGAACCGGCCGATCGGCTCATAAATCCCGGTATAGTCAGTCTGCACGAACGCGCCCGCGCTCGTGTCGTCCGCGCCGGTGATCAGCGTCTTCTGCCCGAACAGGCGCTTGAACTCCACCGGCGGAGACTGCACGCGCATGCGGTCCGGCACGCGCCCGCCGGGGAACTGCCCCATCCACGCCTTGATCTCCGGAGAGTTCACGAACTGCTCGCCGATGGTCCGGCCCTTCCCGGCGTTCACTGCCGCCTGTTTCCCGGTTTCCTGCTTCTCCACCAGACCGGCGCCCATCTCCAGGATGGCCTTCTTGATCTCCTCGTCGCCCTCCAGCTTGGCCAGCTCGTCCTTCGTGCCCTTGGCCTCCGCCAGAATCTTCGCGACCTTCTCCCGCTCCTCACCGGTAAAGTCCCGGCCTTCCTTCTCTGCCGCGTCGGCGATCGCCCGTGCATCGCCGAGCTGCTTCCTGAGCTGCTCGCGCAGCTCCTGCATCTTCAACATCGTCAACCTCCCACCTCGATCTGTGTAATCTCTACCCACGTCCTCAGCACTTCCGGCAGCACTCGCGCCCCGCTCGGCTTCCCTTGATCAGAGGTCTCGCCTTCGTCCGCGCCAACGCCGCCCGTTGTGCTTCCCTCTGCTTTCTCTTCCCCATCCCAGTCCGCCTTCGGCACATCCATCCCCTCTTGCGCGTACAGTCGGGTCAGCTTGGCGATCGCTTCCTGCTTCCCCGGGCCCTGATACCTGTTTCCCCGGTATCCCCCATGCAGCGCCGCCCAGGCGGCTCCCATCAACCCGTGGTCCAGCTTCCCGTTCACATCGCGCACCCGCAGGTGCCAGGTCGTTGGCTTCTCCGGGTCCTCCACCACCAGATAGTGGCTCGCCGGGTGATCGCCATCGACCTCGCTCCGGGTCACTGCCTTCTGCACGCTCTTGATATCCGTCGTCTGCGTGTCCACTCCGGCCCCCACCAGCACCGGCGATACCTCATGCACCTTCAGCTTCTTCAGGAACCGCACCTGTTTCCCGTCGAACGGGCCGCTTTCCTGTTCCTCCACGTCGAACGCATACGACCACTGCTGCAGGCCGCCGAGGTGCTTGAGGGTCAGATAGTGCTCCCTGCCCGCCTCCGTATCGAGAAAGAATTGCCCGTTCAGAATCGCCTTGCCATCGCGCTCGTGGACCGTGCCCAGCCCCACGGGCAGCAAGCGGTGTTCGTGCCCGTAACTCGCCACCGGCACATCCTGCCCCTCCGTGAACGCGCCTTTCACGGTCACATCCCCGTCGTGGTCCACCACGCCCAGCGTCGCAAAGACCGCCTCGAACTCCCCGGTCTTCTCGCTTCCCTCTTTCAGCCCCAGCTCCGCCTGGTAAACCTTCGTCTCCATAGCCGCCTCCTACCTTCCAAACCTCACCGAGCACTGGCAGTTCGCATTGTTCTCCGCCCCACCCGTCGGATCCCCCGGCCAGCGCATCCCGTTGGAGAACAGCCCGCCAATCGGCACCGTCTCCCCGTGCATCGCCAGGTGCGCGTCCCGCGGGTTCGTCGAATTCACCTGCCACGTCTTCGTCTTCAGCCCGCCCGCGCGCGCGCCCTCGTGCGACCCAAAGTTCGCCGCGTGCGTCACCCCGCTCCGCCCGATCTCCAGCGCCCGGCTCGTCGCCCAGATTCCGAACAGGTCCCGCATCGCCTTCCGCGCGTCGCCGCCTTCTGTCTGCGCCGCGCTCAGCGCCTTCGCCAATTGCTCCCGGCTCACCTGATTGATATTGGCCGCCGCGTACCGCGCGCTCTCCATCCAGTACTCGGCCATCATTTGCTCTTCGATATCCCCGGCCAGCTCCTTCGCCACCCACTTCGCGAACTCGGCCGCCGTCATCATCGCCAGCTGGTACCAGTCTGCGGCCAGCTCCTCGTTCCACCGCTCGGGGTCGTACCACACGTCATCGATCCCCTTCTGTCCCTTGCTCTTCGGCAGCCGGCTCAAAAACGAGCGCTCCTGCCTCTGGAAAAACTCCCCCAGCACCTGCGCCCACTTTCTCTCCCACTGCTCCCGCGACTGCATCCGGGTAGGGTCCAGCTCCTGCGCCTTGGACTGCGCCAGCCGTGCTGCCGCCTTTCCCCCGTCCTTACCATCCGTTTCCTGCTCCCTGCTCACTGCTTCCTGCTGGCTGCTTCCGGCCACCATCACATTCAGCGGAATCCCCAGCTTCCCCGCATCCCCGCCCATGCTCGGCAGATTCATCCGCGCGCGCGCCTCGTCCGGCGTCATCCATGGCCGGCCCACCGCTGAATTGAGCGTGTCCGCCTGCTCCTCGAACGATCCCTGCAGCTTCTCCGCAATGTTGAACTCCACGTACACGCCCTCGGTATCGTCAAAGTCCGGCAGCAGTTGTAGCTCCACATCGTCCTCGGTGGACGCCAGCCATGGCCCCAGCGAGTCCTGGTACAAGTTCTTGTGCTGCTCCCGGATATTGCTGAACGTCGCGTGGTCCAGTATCCCTACCATCGGCAGCGGGATGTGGTACGCCCGCGCGCATTCCTCCCGTGTCAGCTTCCGCCCCGCCAGGTACTCGCTCTCTTGAGCGTTGAACGTAGTCTGCTTCCAGCTCATCCCCTCTTCCAGGATCGCCGTCCGTCCGGAATTGTCTTCCCCGCTGTACAGCGCCTCGAACTCCTGCTTGAATCGTGCCCTGGCCGCCTCGCCCCACTCCGGCGCCTCGGCCGGCCTCTCGATCACTCCACCCATCCGTGCCGCGTTGCCCCAGAAGTGCTCGCGGTAGTTCCCGGCCGCGTCTTCCTCGGCCAGCACTCTCCGCAGCGTCTCCATCGGCGACAGCCCCGTCACCGCGTTCTCCGGGTTATAGCCGCGGAAATGCACGATCTCGTCCGGCCCAACCGTCCGCGTCTCCGTCCCCAGCGCCAGTTTGTACGAGGTGGGCACCAGCCCGCCCTCCACCGTCACCAGCTGTGGCGGGATCCGCAGCAGGCCCATCCCCGCCCGGTTCCCCGATTCCCTCTTGATCTTCAACCAGAACGCATTGAAGTAAATGCCCAAATCTGAGATTAGACTCTCAATTAGGCGGTACCGCGTCACCTTGAACTCCGGGGGCAGCGGCTGCTCGATCAGCAGGGCCAGCGGATGGTCACGCAGCCGCACCCGGTCTGTCTCGCTCACTCGCCTATAAACGTGCAGCCCAAGCTGCGCGATGTTCCGTGCCAGGAAATCAACGCACACCCTCACGTTGGGCTGCAGCCGGTACAGCGCGGCATAGTCGTAGTAGTGTCCGCCATACATCGCCATCGAGCTATAGGTGTACGCAGGCATCCACCCCATCTCCACATCTGCCAGCCGCCCCAGCGATTGTATGACTGCCATCAGCCCACCACCTGTATGAAATCCACGTTCCCGCGGTAGATCACCACTTCCCCATCCACTGCCGTCACTTCCCCACGTGGTTTCAGCAATTCAGCACTTCGCAGCACCAGGTATTCCCCGGTCTGTCGCCATAGCACCCCGCGGAACGCCTTCTCTGTCTTCGTATTCACAATCACCTGCTTCACGCAGGGATAGCGGTCAAACAGCGCCATCAATCGGCTTCCCCACCACTGGCGGAGGATCCACGTAATACTCCGGTGGCCATCCCCCGCCCGCCGTCGCATTCGCCTCGCCAGACAGCGCCGCCCATAGCTCGTCGGGCGTCGGATGCGCGTTCCCTGGACACAGATTCACCCCGGCCGCCATCCACGAGGCCGCCACCAGCTCCGTGCAAACCACCGCCTGCACGCCCACGCCCCTCCGCCGCAGCATCTTCCATATAACCGCTATAAGATTCCTGAATGAATACCGTTCCCCCAGCCGGCTCAGCGCCGCATCCACCGCGCACTCGCCATCCACCTGCTGCGTCCACTCCGGCCTGAACACCTCGAAATACCTGCCCCAGTGCGGTCCAGTCCAATCGCGCACCCCGGACAGCCCCGCCTCCACGGTGTACCAGCGCCCGCGCAGCCACCACACCATCCCGGCATGGTCGTACCGCGCTCCCGTCAGCCACCGCACCCACGGCCGCGCCTTCACCAGCACCACGTCCCCATCCCGGAACCCGTCTGTCACCAGCATATCACACCGTCACCAACCCGCGCTCCTCGTACACGCTCTTCTTCGGCGCCTCATGCCGCGATGCCCGGTCGATCCCCATCACCAATCCCACGATCCCGTCGATCTTCCCCTGGCTCGCCGCCTTGTCCGGCTTCAAGTTCCCCGCCGGATCCATCCGCACCGCCACGTTATCCGCCATCCACCGCAGCACCGGGTTCCCCCCGTGGTGCAGCTTCTTCGCCAGCAGCCGCCGCTCGAACTCGCGCATCGGCGCCGCCATGCTCAGGAACCCCTGCCCCATCCCGAACACGTCCAGCCCCTCATCCGCCAGCTCCTGCGATAGCTGGTAGCCCTGGAACAGCCGGTCCACATTCAGGCTCACCAGCTTGAACCGCCCCGCATCCTCCAGCACGCAGTGCTTCACAAACCCGTAATCCACCGCGTTCCCCGGTGTCACCTGCAAGTATCCCGCCTTCGCCCACTGCCGGTACTGGTCGCGGTACTTGTTCGTCTCATCGTTCAGCCGGTCCTCCGGGCACCAGAACCTGGCCAGGATGTCCAGCTCCTCCGCATCGTTCGCCCTGGGAAACACCAGCACCCACGCCGTGATATCGCTCACCGAGGACAGGTCCAGCCCGCCATAGCACACCCTGCCGGCGAGCTCATCGGCTCTCCCCCCCTCTCCGCCACCGGGGAGAGGGGCACGGGGTGAGGTGTCATTCTCATCCCACAGCGACAGGTCGATCCACCGGTCGCTCTGCTGCGTCCACTCGTCCAGGTGCAGCCTGCGGAACGCATTCTGCTCGGCCGGCAATCTCCGCGCCCGCTCCGCCTTCACCTGCAGATCGGCCACCTTCACCGAAATGTTAAGGTTCGGGTTAGCCTTCGCCCACACTTCCTCAGACTGCCAGTCGTCACCCTCATCGATCCCGGCGATGAATCCGAACCACGAATCATCGCCCACCGTCCCCTCGAGCAATCGCCGGCTGTACTCGTGATGCTCCCAGCACACCGATGCCTGGTCGCTCCCCGCCGTCGTAATCTCGAAAATAAGCGGCTGGCGCCGGGCCCCGGTCGCCGTATCGAGCACGTCCACCACATCCCGCGTCCGGTGCGCGTGCAGCTCGTCGATCAGCGCCCCGTGGATGTTCAGCCCGTCCATCGTGTCCGCGTCGGCCCCCAGCGGCATGAACCGGCTGGCCGTCTCCTCCACGCTCAGGTTATCCGATGCCTTAAAGTGCCGCACCATCCGCGTCAGCGCCGGCGATGCCCCCACCATCCGCACCGCCTCGCTCCAGCAGATCTTCGCCTGGTCCCGCTTTGTCGCCGCCGAGTACACCTCGGCGCCCGGCTCCCCGTCTCCCACCAGCAGGTACAGCCCGATCCCCGCGGCCAGCGTGCTCTTCCCGTTCTTCCGCGGCACCTCGATATAAGCCCGCCGGAACCGCCGGTACCCGCCTTCCCGCTTCCACCCGAACAGGTTCCACACCACGAACTGCTGCCACGGGCTCAGCTCAAAGCTCTGCCCCGCCCACTCGCCCTTCGAGTGCTTCAGGAACCCGAAGAAATCAATCGCGTGCTGCGCCGCTGCCCTGTCGAACCGCAGCCCGCGCGCGGCTCCGTCTTCCATATCCCGCAGGAACCGCCGCGCCGCCTGCTTCAGCAGCTTCCCGGCCGGCAGCGTCCCATCCAGCACATCCTGCGCATACGCCACCGCGGGATGTCTACTCATCCACCGCCTTCTCCCGCTTGTCGCGCAGGTACTTGCTGAACTCGTCCTCCTGGATCTCCGCCGGCGCGCTCACCCGCGACCGCGAGCTCGGCGTCATCCCGAACTCCACCGCATACGCCCGCATCTCCGCGTACGCCCGGTCCGCGATGCGCACATAAGGGTTCGGCACCTGTCGCTGTGTCTTCGGGTCGGTGATCACCAGCCCGGTCTCATGGATGCACCGCTCTGCCTCCCGTATCCGCGCATACAGCTCGCAGTACGCGGCCAGCCCCGCCCGGTCCACCTGGGTGATCACCCCGCTCGCCGCGTAGTGCCGCATCACCCGCTGCCACTCGACCGCGGCCTCCCTGCTCATGTGCCGTGGTGCCCGAGGCACTCCGCCACCGATCTGGGGCTCACTTTTCGGCAACGGCCGCCGTCCCGGGTTGCCCTCGAGCACTTTAAGGGCCGTTGGCTTTGGTTTTCTTCCCCTCATTTCACGTTTTTCCCAATTTCGCGCCTGTTTGCCCGCGATA
>Ga0302252_1000395_pt1 | contig 40692 bp, 51 predicted proteins | sample AAG_RA_Leu_MG_FD_193511 | JGI IMG/M metagenome (GOLD analysis project Ga0302252, IMG submission 193511) | Enriched activated sludge microbial communities from anaerobic digester in WTTP, New Holstein, Wisconsin, United States - AAG_RA_Leu | ecosystem: Engineered > Bioreactor > Anaerobic >... | reverse complement strand
GTCAGCCTCGTTTTTCGGTCGTCTAGTCCGTCCCCAGTTTCGCGTCAATCGCCGCAATCAGGCTTTCGGCCCACGGCTGGCCCATACACACTTGCCGCACCCGTGCCCATACCGATAGCGTGTCCGTGATGGCGACCTCTCTGACGCTCGGCAGGACCACCAGTTTGTCCTCTACCGTCGTAGTCCACTGTGTTTGGTCCGCGCTACCCGCATCGTCCACCTTTGTAATGCGCACCACGACACGCCCTGCGTTGAGCCGCGCTTCCGCTTTGGCGACAGGCATAATCTCTGCGCGTTCCTCGGTCGTCGAAAACGGTGTCGCCGTCGTATCGAGCCACGCCTTTGTCGGGTCCGCGTTGTTACTCGGTATCTGTACCACCACCGCTTTTGTTGTCGTAATCGCCATCATAATCTCCTTATGGGCTGTAAGCGCCAATGATAATCCACGCGGACCCTGTGTAGACTTTCAGTTGCTCGGTAACTGCGTTCCAATACATCTGTCCCTCGGAAAGGTTCTCAGTCGGGTCACTCGCCGACGAACCGCGCCACTGTATTAACGGGAATGTGTTTGCCGTCACACCACCCGATGCCTTGATATTGCCTACCACGTCCAACGCTTCGGTCGGGGCAGTGTAACCTCCAACGGGATTCGTCGGGTCCACCTTCAGTTTTCCGCCGACTTGTAGCGTCTGCGCGGCGGCAGTCGCGCCCATGACTCCGTAGAGTAGACTGTTGGCTTTCTCTTGATTTGTATTAACTTGGTCCTTGTTGTTGACGTAGAACTCGTTAGAACCTGTCGCATAGCGACCAGCGGAATATCCTAGAAATATGTTGCCAGACCCTGTGGCGACGTTACCCGTATACGTACCGATTCCAACGTTATAACTTCCAGTTACGCAACCGAATAGTGACCGTGCGCCAAACCCACTGTTATTGCTTCCGGTTGTAAGATCCGCTCCACTGTACTGACCAAACAGGCTGTTGTTACCTCCAGTCGTTACGAAACTTCCAGAAGAAGAACCATAGGCACAGTTGTAACTCCCGTATATCAGTGAGGCCAAACTGCGATATCCATAGGCAGTATTGCTTACCCCAGAAGTTACGTTAGAAAGACTCAAATTACCGTATCCGGTGTTGTAGCTGCCCGTCGTGTTGTAACGCCCAGAGGATACGCCAAGATATTGGTTTCCAAGCGTTGCGGTCTGCGACCTGCCTTCTAGCGTTGCCGTGCCACTGGAATCCTTGATTGTGAAGGTCGCCGCCGATGGGGTAATCGCTTTTACGCTTACAGTTACTGCGCCATCGAAGTTGGTAGTCGGCGCGATTGAAAGTGGTCCAGCACCGGCATAGAAACCCCATGCCGTTGAGGTTGTAGTAGCCGGAAACGTAGTCAATCCGTATGTTACCGTAATCCACCCGGCAGTCCGTCCGGTAATCGTCACGGTAACCTGTTTGTACCCACCACTTGCGTTATCAGAATGAGCGAGCGTTGCCGTGCCACCCGCAATAGCGGTCACGTTGACGGTACAACCGTTGCCAGTCCCGCCACTGGTCGCCTGTCCCGTCCCGCCACGGTAGCCCGTCGTGCCACCGGATGTCAGTGTCACCGCAGTTACAACACCATCAGTTACCCCTGTAGCGGTCACAGTCGCCGTGCCGTCTCCGGTCGTAACCGTCAGCACGTCGTTGAGTGTGTAACCCGTACCACCGTTGGTCGGGGTCGCATTGACAGCGGTGATTGCACCGCTATGCACGAATCCCTGCGTCCAGTCCGTACCGCTTGCATACGTCCAACCCGCACCGAGCGTCCACGTTGTAGCGTCGAGAATCTCCGCTCCGAGCGTTGCCGTGTCGTAGGCCGCGCCGGGCTGGTAGGAGGCGGTATTGGTGTAAGCATTGGCCGCGTTCTTTAGCGGGACGTTGGCGGACAGCGCAGAGTCCACGATGCCCGTGATGAGCGAGCCGTCTCCTACGAAGTAGCCAAGAGTCTCGATATTGGATTCCGCGTAAAGGCCGGACCTTGCCTTTACTACGTCTGCTGTAACCCAGTGTCCATCGTTTGCATCATACGTAAATGTACTGGTACCGCTTGCTAGTCCCGCTACGGAGCCGTCTGTCGATGCCAGAGTCTTTGTCCCGGCTGGAAGCGTGATAACACTCGTATCATCCGAACTCGTCAGCGTCATCGTCTTCGACACCGTGAGCGTTTTGCCGCTCGCAATCGCCAATCCGTCAAACGACAGAGAGCCCGTGAACGAGTTGTTTCCGGTGAACGTGTTGTCGCCGTCCTGCAACGCGACGTTGGAGGACAATGCGGAGTCGGGAACGTTGGTCAGCCCTGCACCACTCCCAGCGAAGCCACCAGAGGAGTTCAACTGGTTTGATGCATTGACTGTGAGGTCCGTGTAGTTTGAGCCTGTGAACACCCGTATCCAGTTTTCGGCAGGAGTGGAGAGGTAGAAGTCGTTATCAACAGGGGTCATGAATCCGCTGAATCCGTTGGAGGAACTGACCGTGAACAGGCCGTTGCTGGAGCCTGCCATCCTTGCGTAGATATAATCGGTCCCAAGCCCCATCTGAATCTCGTTCGGGTTGATGACGGTTATGGGTCGTTCGCCGGGTGCTACGATGGTTGGGTCGTACACGCTCACAGCACCGCCGCCCGGCGCGGCGGCTTTGTCACTGAGCAACAGGATACCGTCTCCCGTAGGCGCAACCAGTCTCAGGTTCCCTTCATCGGTGAAGGGGTCGTAAGATTCCAATCCAAGGTACTTCCTCAACCCGTTCAGGCTTGTCTGGCTTGTTCCCGTGCCACCCTTGGTAACAGGTAACGTGCCGTACACCCCCGGTCCCGCAAGGTTGGTGCGTATCTGGCCGTAGGCCGAAGCACACAGAACCATCAGTAGTAATGTAACATAACGCTTCATGGCGTTCCTCCCGCATTCGCTAGGATATTCAACTTCCTTCTATGTTCTTCTGTGTCACGCTGGAACTGTTCATGCAAACTGATGATGTTCCGTTCGACATCTTCCGGTGACAACTGGTTACGTTCACCCATACGCTTGTACTCTCCGATACGCCATTGCAACTCACGCTCCATCGTCTTGTATTCCATCGCTAGTTTGGCTTCGTTGTGAGCAGGGTCAATCAACGTTGTCTTGACACCACCAAAGACGTTCATCGCATTCCAGCCCTTAGATGCCTTATCTCCAAACGCATCAACCATACCCTTACTAGGCTTTGTAACGGCATTCATATAACCATATCCTACAAGCGGGAACCACTGAGGCAACAACTGTTGGCCTACGAACTGTGCCTGCTGTCCTAGTTTATGTATCGTTCGCGTGTCTGTGACAATAGGTTGACCTGTAAACGTGTCCTTGTTCTGACTCAATCCGGTAAACGTGTTCAACGCAGGGTTGGAAGCGATAGGATTGTACTGCCCTATCCCGATACCAAACGCAGTCGTGTCATCCAGCATACCACCTACAGGCAACGGATATGTCAGGTCGAATGACCGTTCATGCGCCCAAGGAACCTTCAACAACAACTTGGATTCTTCCTTGTTCGACATCGTTCTTGCCGTGAGTTCATCTTCTGGACTCTCATTGAATCCTTCGGCCTCACGCTTGGCATTGGCCATGATACGATACCGATAGTTCTTTTCCATGAACGTCTTGGCCTCTTGAGGGATAGCCAACGATGGATACCTAGCGAAAGGTATGATACCAGTATCACTCAAGTAAGCCGCGTATCTAGGCGCACGACTGTAGTCAAACAACGTTCTCTTAATCGCATCTACACACTGTTCGTCGGTCCAGCCCTTCTTGTGACCCCACTCCCATATCGCTACCTTGCCCATCCATTCGTCATCTTGATACCATTTAATAGCCTTCTTGACCCCACGCTCCGTTAGGCCACTGACACGACCGAATACCTTGCTTGGTTTAACGCCTGTCTGTGCGGAGAGGATAGCCTTCTGGTCAAGTAACAGGTCGGTCTGAGATGTGAGGGGCATGACCTTACGCATCTGGTCCATCGCACCACCGGGCGCATGCATCGCATCCTTCCACCTAGCCTTAGCCATCAATACTATGGATTCTTCAGGACGCATACCCAATTCGGTCCACATACGGAATACGTTGGACTGTATGTTACGCGACCGTGCCGCAGGGCTTAGGATAACCTTACCTATCTTCCACAGGTTGAGTACCTTACCGTAGTACTGCCATATCTTGTTGGTAGGTAATGCCTTTGCCCCGTGCAGTTCCCACTTGAGAGTACGTTCCACTTCTTTGGGAATCCACAGACCATCCAGTTTCCCCCACCTTGCACCAGTGACACGAACATAATCAGCAGGGTCGTTAGCAATAAGACTGAACAACCTTGACACAATGGTATTGGTACTACCTAGACTATCAGACACTTGTTTGGGAAGTAACGAAGCCGCTTCTCCCGCAACACCAATGTCTCCTTCTAACATTCCCTGTTCATACAGTCTCTTGAACGCACTATCATCTAACCCGAAGTCTGCCGCAATCTTATCGAATAGTAACGCTTCTTGTGCCGCAGTATTACCTAGTCTCAATCCTTCGTGAGAACGAAGCAACGCATCATCTATCTTTCCCATCAGTTGCATCTGTTCTTCTGACAGGTCTTTGCGTTCCTTCGCGGCCTTAATGAGTTTTGAAATAGCTTCTGGAAAGTCTTGTCCTTCCTCTTTCCTAAGCATATCTGCTATGACACCCATCGCTTCTGGATGTTCTTCCATCGTCTTCAAGAACAGATGAGGATTCTGATGAATAAGATATATCCTTCTAGCATGAGCATCTTTCATAGCAACCGCAGTCATTGGAGAATAGACACCACGCTCAACAAGAAGGTCCAGCATGGCATTCTCTGGTTCCAGAAAGGTCTTCATTAGCCCATCAGCATCTTCACTGGATAGACCCATAGCCCTTAGTGACTTAATGCCTTCTTCCAGTTTCGTTCTCTTGGCCCACCAGATGTCACCCTTCACTTGAGGATTCAGAACTTGTAATCTCTCAATGATACCCTGCCTTCGCAGTAGGTTGCGGGTAGTCCTTATCCTCTGAATCATCTCATTACGAGACTCTTGTTCCTTTGTGGTCCTTAAAGCACTATTGAGCATTCGTTGTTCTGCTCTAGTAAGTTGCTTTTTACCTCTACCTATCTCTGAAAGAGTAGCCCTTACCTTGGCACTAGCGGCAGTCCTATCACGCAAGTCATCCAACGCTCCAATAATCTGTAGTCTGACCTGTGCTAGTTCCTTCTCTAGTTCTTCTGGAAGCATATCAGGAACTTGTGCTTCGACTGTATTCTGTACAGAAATAGCCGACCTACGACCCTCCTTTAGTCCTTGAACCTTTCCAGCAACAAACGCTTCATTACCCTTCTGCTTAACCGTTGGGTTACTAAGCACTTCGCGTTCAGGTACAGTTTCTTCCTTGGAAAGTTTGACCCATCGTTGTTGAGCACGACGTTGGGCCTCAACACTAGTAAAGCCCTTTGCCTTCTTAAACTCTGGCAACGTGATGCGTTTGCCACCCTTCGGAATCTTTACCGATTCTGGTGACACAACAATAACGTTGGTCGGTCTTCCATTAGCATCAAGTATGCTAACCTGTAGTTTACGACGTACCGTAAGCGGGTGAAGGCTTCTTGCCTCTGGTCCTAGTTCTACCCAAGAACTAATATCTGTCTCAACCCACTTCTTGCCATCCTTCATGTACGTGCCATAGGATATACCTCTGACACGACCTACGTGGTAGCCCAATATGTTCTTGGTACGACCTACCTCATTGAGTCCTTCATAGGCAGTTCCAATCAATGCACTATTTGGTATCCATACCTCATCTTGTTCAGATAGTGTCGGGAACAGAGAATGCACTTCTTCTGTAGAGAAGTCATTGAGTCGTTCTATCTGTTGTTCCCACTTCTCAATTACATCTTTCTTCTGAGCAGATTTGAGTATGCCAACAGTAGACGGTCTGGATATCGTTACGTCTTTAGGTAAACCATCAACGTCAATCGTAATGCGTTTCTTTCTATCAGATGTAGTTAAACTAACATCGCTGAGAGATTCCGCTTCATCTATCTCTACCGGACCATGAGACGTGCGCGGCATCCAAGACCATTCATCTAGTTCTTGTAGTTCCGCATCAATCTCTGCCAGTCTAGCTTTGTTACCGACAAGAACTTTCTTAGGTGGTTCTACAACCTGTTCTGTTACCGATGTAGGAGTTACATCCTCAATATCTACATCTCTGAACCGTTCGATAACAGTATCTTTGAACTCATCTTCCAGTTCCAGAAGAACATCTGCGCTTTCTTCCGCACTCTCACCACCCTTGTCTTGAAGAGATGATACCTTATTCCCTGCTGTTTCGTCCCATAGTCGTTCTGCCTCTGCCTCTCCCAACCGTTCCCAGTCTTCTTGTGTCAGGTTAGGATGGAGTTCTTTATACCTTTCGATTAAAGCATCGGCATATTCACTTACCGAATCGAAATCTATATCCCACTCGTGACCATCTGCAAGTGAACCACTATGTACAAATCTGAACGGATACTTCTTAGGAGACGGTAACAAGTCTACCCCTTCGGGTAGTGTTCTAGCCTTACGGTCATCCATCCCCAGTGTACCATCACGTTCTTTCTGTTCAAGTTCAAGATCTCTACGGTAATTACGTTCTGCTATTTCAACATCATTTTGTCTATATAGTTTCTGTTCCCATAACGGGTCTGCCCTTAGTTCTAATTCCTCTTCGTATTCTTCTATTCGCTTTCTGATATTTGCGGCTTGTTCTACATCGGGATTGTCCTTTATAAAACTCTTACCCGCGTCTATCTCGTGTTGTAACGTAGCATTTGACTTATGAGATAATCCCATTCGCTTAGACACAGTAAGTTTTTGAACCGGAGGTACACTTGGAACTTCTGGTGTAACAACCGCAGGAGTTTCAATAGGCGCATCTGGTCTTCCTTCTAGTAATGCTTTCTCTTCCAGTAATGCAGTTCGCCTTGCTTCACGCTCAACATACGGTTCATACAAGAATCCCGTAGGTTCTTTCCTAACGATGGTATGTGCAGGTTCGATGGTTGTACGGTCGCCCATCAGTTTGGCTAGACGTGCTTCTCTGTCTGCTATTCTAGAATCAGCAAGGCTTATCGTTTCACTCAACCTAGTGCGTATCGGTTTCAACGCATTCTCTACAGCAAGGTCACTCTCTGTCGCTACCAGATTATCCAGCAAGCTATAAAGAATACTTCTTGACCGCTTGAGTTGATACAGGTTTTCATCTGTGAAACTGTCTGCGTTAATCTTCGATAGTCGCTCAACGTCCTTGACGTATCTTTCGGTAATGCTTGTTAACTGCTTCTTCGTTCTGTTAAGTTCTGATTGAGCGGCACGTTGATAGCCTTGTGCCGTGCCGTATCGTACCCTAGCCTGTTGACCTTCTCTAATCTCGGCGCGGAGTTCCTTACGCATCCTTGCGCTTCTATCGGCTACCGCTTGCAGAGACACAGCAGACTGGTCTGAACCCGCTTTCCAGATATCGTCTACCAACCGACCTACCGTATTACGCAACTCTTGTTCATCTATGTCTGCTTCGGTTGCAATACGTTTGAACATACCGTCCATTTGGTTGATGTGCTTATTAATCTCGGCTTCTCCTAACTGCTTAGGAATAGTGAGATATGCAGTAACCAAGTCCTCTGTACCCTTACGCAACGCTAGGTTAGCCTGATACGAACGAACACCCCTGCCCAATGCCTGTCCTACAACCGTGGGTATCCTGTCCTCTGCCGCCGCTTTGATGCCTCCCTTGACAGCACTCACACCCGCACGGTACACACCCTCACCAACGGGGTCTATCGCTACACGGGCCGCATTATTGGCAATGAGCCTTGCTCTATCTGCGGCTTCCAAGCCACGTATCCCTGCCGCTCCACCCTTGGCAAGTATCCCCTTGCCCCCTGCCTTGAGCGGCGACAATGCCCAACTACCCACAAGGATAGATGGGTCGGTCAGTACGTCAGCAACGAATCCCGTTGTTGTCATTGCCGCATCTGCAAAAGTACCGGGACGTGTCCCAAACACTTCACGACCCAACTTGCCGAACATCATATCGGGGTCACGATAACGTTGGAGGTAACCCCCACCTTTGGGGTTGATTAAGGAACCCGCAACTGCCGTGATAGCACGGTTGGGGATTGTGAGGGTGTCAATGACATCGGAGAGGAACCCACCTTCATATGCCTTGCGTCTTCCAGTATCGCCATAGACGCGACGATACGCTTCCTCCCGCTCCTTTGGAGTAGAGGCCTTTTGAATTGTTTTAATACCTTCGTTTTGTTTAATTAGTTCTTCTGTTAACGTCATGGTACTAAAAGGTTACGGAGTAATCTTGCCGGGTGTGTTATACGGTAGTCGAACTACAGGTTTCTTGGTTCCATCATTGTCATACATTCTTATAATCGCTACTCTTTGCGCTGGTGTTAGCAAGTCATGGATATTTTTATTTGTATTGGGAATAATAGTAGCCAATTCACTTCTCATTTTCTCTAAGAAGTCCTGCTTGTTTTTGAACCTCCTACTATTTATATTCTTCTTTATAAACTTACGATATTCATCGTAGAACATTGTTGGTTTTACAGTTAATACGTTTTTGTTATATACACGAGTAGCCGCAACTAATTGATGTGGCGTTATGCCATATAATTCTTTCATTGTCTTCCAATCCGATTTCGCAATTTCTTCTTCTATATTTCTATTCGAATTGGAATCTTTCATAATACCACTCCACTGTTGAGATGGTAAACCAACGCTAGAAGCCTTTACAGTATTGGAACGAACAGTAGAACTTGTACCATTCTTAGCAGAAGGCGCGGGACGAGACTTAAAGTATTCATTGTCTATGTTACGATAGTTCTGAATACCCTGCGCCCTTTGGTCACCTGCCGCCATGCTAATTAAACGCATCACGTCCGGTTGCTTACTCTTAAGTAAGTCCTCAAACGAGTATCCCATACCCATCAGGTTAAGCAACCGTTGGTCTGCCAGCATCTGAGGCGTTCTAGGGTGGTTCATGTTGATGGTCGGGACCTTGGTATAGTCGGATACCTCTTCTCCTGCTACACCCTTCTTAACCTTGGGATATACTAATACGCCTTGGTCCTCCCAATACTTCCAAGTCTTCTGCAACAATGGAACTGGACCAATGTAGGCTATCCCGTTATCCTTCAACGCTTTAACCGTCTTGGAAGGAATACCTATACCCAAGATATCAGACAAGTCTTCTCCTATAGTTCCAGAACCACGACCACCGTACCCACCTCCTTCTCCCCTAATCTTTGCAAGTGCGGTTCCTGTGGCAATATCGGCTTTTGCTCTAGCCCCAATCTCGCGTATAGTATTAGAACTGCGTAGGTTCTCTAACACAATCGCTTGTTGTTGCTGAACCCGAGCCAATGCAATACGGTTCTCTTGTTCCTTTGCTAGGAGGGCAAGGGTCTGTTGATACTTGGACGGGTCTTGGGCATCCTTGCCAAGAATCTCGAGTTCAAGGGCAATCCTCTTTCCGTCCTGTACAAGGTTCTCAATCGTAAGTTCCAACTGCTTACAGGCAAGTTCTGCATACTTCTTGAAGTAAGGACGTTGAGCCTCTTCCTTATCAAGTGCAATTTGTAGTGACTTAATATACAACTCTTGAGCGGTAATACCCTGTTTCTTTGCCTCACGGTCAAGTGCCAAGTCCCCCTCAAGAGACTTAGCCCTTATCTCATCCATGTAAGCATTGGCCTTGGCCGATACCAACTGAGGCCCAACCAATGCGGCATTCTGCATTGCCTCCTGACCCTGTATTCCCATCTGCCTGTTCTGGATAGCGGCTTGTCTAGCCCTGTCTGCCATCTCAGACTCCATCTGCCACCGTTCCATCTTGTCCTTGTCTAGCTTCTCCATTCCAGCAAGATACCCACCCATCGCCTCTACCGTTGCTTTAGGCGCGGCAATGAACGCCAAAGCAGTTAGCAAGGACTGTAACGGTGAACCTACCTTCGGCTTGAACTTCTCAGGCATAGGTGTAGGCTTGTACTCAGGAATAGGATACTGTCCTAAGACTCCCGCCATACTCTTCAACGCATCAGGGTCGGTCGTACTTATCTTTGTCTTACCATCACCTGTCTTAAAGGAATACGTATCTACGCCTTCCTTCTGTTGACCCTGTGCTATTGGTTGTTTACCTTGTGACAAAGATTCTCCACCTTGTGACAAAGATTCTCCACCTTGTGACAAAGTTTGTGGCCCCATCAATCCAAGTAGGTTCAGATAGACAGCAGGATGCACGTTAGGCATCACATTAGGTTGGGGGTTAGGATTCCCCAACTGTCCCATTAACCCATGTTCTAGAAGAAACTGCTCAAACGACGGATTCATACTATCACCTAATCCTGAATAATCTCATCTGGTCCCGTTGCTATTGGTGTGTTGTAAGTAGTACCAGTCATTGCACTACCCCCACCAGTAGATGTACTTGGCGCACCCGCCTAAGCACCAAAGTATGCCGCCGCTAAACCACCTATCGGTTCTGCCAAACCCTGAGTCGGTGGCTTGTACAGCATCGGTCCCAACTGTGCCATTGCCCCTGCCTGACCACTCAACTTCCTCATTAACCAGTCATTGTATGCACGTCTCATCTGGCTTTGCGTCATCGCCGCGAACCTAGCACGGGTTCCCCCGAACTGAGACGCACCACCAAACCCCAACGCACCCATTCCCGCCATACCAGATGCCTGCTGGTTTGCTAACTGGTTATCGTAACTCTCCATTGTTTGTGCGACATCCATACGTGGGTCGTAGGAGAGAGCATTCCAACCAGATAGGTTCTGCTGTATTTGGTTCTTGTACCAATCTGGATACCCACCAGAAGAACCCGTTAGAATCGAACCTAGACTCATCACACCCCTCCTACTGGTACGGCTTGTAACCGCACCATTGTTATCGAACCAGTACCAACACACTTCCACTGAAGACTATCACCACTCGCATAAGGCAACCATAACGGTATACCACTCGTAAGCTGTCCTGACCATACGAGTGAACCACCCGCATATACAGTCCATGTCCAATCCCCCGTGAACTCGGCAAGTATACTCTGTACCGCGTTCTCGCTCATTAGACCCTTAGCATTCGTTCTCGTATACAACGGAGAGATATATGTCACCGTCTCCGTATCCGCATCAGGGTCGTACAGTCTGTATACCTGACCCGTAGCCCCACCAATCATCGCATTCCCACCATCAGCAGTAGGTTTGTATGCCCAACACGTAGGTTCAAACAACGTACCGTGTTCCGTAATGGCACGGGACTTGCCATCGAACACATAGTTCCCTGCTTCACCGCAGAACGCAGTAATCAGACCATTCAGTCCATCGTAAGTTAAGACCCAACTGGAACGTGACGATGCCGACTGCAACACCTTCTGGATAGGACCACTCAGCAGTTCATACTGCAACCGTGAGTCTACCGCATAGATGTCTCCGTTGGGGTCTATCTTGACGATACGACCATCTCCATCGTGACACCAAGCATACGGTCCACATATCCCGCCGGGGTGTCTGTGCGCCATATTGAACGGGTTCTCCGCTTGGCCTATCCTTGGACTGTCACCCTGCAAGATGCAGTCCCAACCCGCATCTGTCATCATAAGCAAGCCCGACCCATACTGTTGGGTAGTCGTAAGGCCGAACCTAGCCATCGCTACTATATTCCCGATATCACCTACCGGTAATTTCAGACCATTCAAATCCGTAACCATGTCTATATCAAGAAGGTCCGAAACCTCTTGTGGAGTTACGTTAATGAACGTGGTCGGGTCTTGCTTGTCGCTAATGTATATCCAAGGTCGCTTATAGAGAACCGTGCGGTCGTTGTACGTACCGATACACGTTCCACCCGTAGGAACTGCCGTTCTTCCCGTCACCAGATACGGATTAGCCGATATGTCATAGATGCTATCCGTGTATGACGTTGACCCTGCTACTGCATCACCTACGTAGTGATACCTTGTGGTTACTTCTTTATCCCGTCGCCATATCTTATCCACGTATCCAGTAGGAACATCGTCCGTACCGAAGTCCAATACTATCTCAGCACCAACACTACCCGCATCCACATCTTCCAACACGGCACTCTCAGGAGAGAGGAACTCCGTTTCCCAATCCTCACCATCACCTATGATAAGTGACCGTGTGCGAACGTAGTCACGCTTACCAGTCGTGCCTTCGTTGTAAGTTAACTCTTGAAAGTGAATAACGAACGCTTCTTCTGCCGTGCAGTACATTCCATACCACATCACTGAGTCTCTGGAACCTTCTGAGACACCAGACATCGGTAGTGTGACTGAGTTCTCACCAGCAGTTAACACAAACGGGATAGTCGTTCCAGACCAGTCAGTCTCACCCGTATCAATCGCCGCAGTCCCAAAGGCGAACGCCATATAGGAACCCACTTTGTTCGCCTTGGCATCGAACTTCATACGTACCACGGCAGACCAGTCTGGATATGCCAATGCACCTTGGTCAGTCCACGTTATGTCGTTATCCACCACAGACGTACCATCAGTAGGCCACGTCGGTTCCGTAGGGTCATCTGTTGTTCCCAATAATGAACCGGAGATAGCCGTCGCCTTGTAGTAATGCTGAGGCGTTGTAGGAGTTAACGGTTGGCAGTAGTCGCCTAGCCTTACACGCTTCCCTGCCGCCCATACAGGACGTGTATCCTTGTACCAACCGTCCTTGATAGCACAATCGCCGTCTGTGTTGTACAATAACGCATACGGCTCATCAAGCCCATACGGGTGCTTGGGTCGTATCCACACGGAATCAGCGGCGGTGAAGCCTGTAGCCTCCGGTGAACCTACCTTGTGGAATCCAAGCACGGCTTCTATGTCTAATATCTCTGACTCGGTAGCCAACGTATCCACGGAACTGGTATCCAGAACATTGATTGTTGCCGTCATCGCGCCATCAGTATTAAACGCTGGAAGGGTAGCCGTAACGATTCCACCTAACCGATAGTCATACCAATGCAAACCACCAGTAGAATCCCCCGTATCAATGAACAGACTGCGGTTGGCATCCAACTGTGAAAAGATTACGGGAGACGTGCCATTGGTCAACGCAAACTCGGTAGCGTCGTACTTCGGAACCTCTACGCCATCGGCATAGACCTTGGTTCCATCAACCGTCAGCATATTTCCTATTGCATAGTTCATGTTACGTGCCAAGTCATCCCGCGTAACGTACTGGTTGTATCAGGACTTTCCACATCTACCTTCATACCCTGTAACGGAAGCAGACTATATTCGTCCATCCGTGCATTGGTAGCCTGAAATGCCTTGCGTATCATACGCGGATTGTGATGCAAGTCTATACCGGGAAGTACCGTCTCTTGTAGGATTACAATGTTCATAGGTCATACACCACATAGATTGGGTCTTCCGTGATGTCGATAACTTCTGTATCAACCGGAAGAATGGTCCCGTCGTATCGGTAGATTCCCCTCACCGTGTCTGGGACGGAGTAGGTGGGGAAACCACCCTCAAGATAAGCCTTGTAAGGATAGGTAAGGCCTGTATTGCCTGTCAACTCAATCGTCCCGATTGCGTTCAGCATACACTCAATTTTGGCGTTCTTGCCACCTCCACCAACCAACTCAATATCCGGACGAGAGGTATAGCCACGATTGCTCTGCCCAAGAAAGTGCATCTGAGCGGAGATAATCCTGCCGTTGGAAACATAGACAATACCCTTAGCCTTTCGGGTCGGGGTTCCTCCACCAACAAACCTCATATCAGGTGCGCTTGTGTACCCGGAGCCTGAGTTGATGATTCTCATACCGAGGTCGTTGAATCCGTCGGTGTAGGAACCAAGGCAGTCCAGTTTCGCCGTCCCAGCCAGACCTTCCGGTCCATCAACCCAACGAACGGCAGGGGCGGTCACATAACCAAAGCCTGGATATGGGGTCGCTATATGCAGTGTTCTCTCACTATCCAGCCATGTCTTCACGATGGCGGGAACCAACTTCTCGGCCCACAAAACCACAACGTTGGAGGTTCCGTTTGTGAAGACGATTTCGTGATGGTTTGGGTCGGTTGATGCGTCCTCCACAAAGGTATATCCATCCAGTAACCTCCGCATCTGATTGGCGGCATAGTAGCCGAGTTTGGGGGCTTCCGCAAGACGGATGTGCCCCATCTGCGCTTTCAACACGGCTTGTCCAGCTACCGTCAAGCCCGTTCCATTAGCGGTCGGAAGAGTATCCAAGGTGTACTTAAAGGTGTTCGTGGTGCAGTTGTGGACAACAAACGTACCGTTATAACCTGCGGTAGTCCCCGTCCCTCCTGAAATAAGAACACTGTCTCCATTAACGAGTCCGTGGTTCGACTTCGTGATGGTTGCATATCTGGTAACCGGGTCCCACGTTCCAGACGCTCCGGTCAACGCAGATGTGGTTGCCGCCGCAATCGCAACCTTTGGGACCAGAACCTCACAGGTGATGGTCCCTGCCGCATTACTGCCGGGGACAGAAGACATAACATACTTGAACGTCTTTGTCGTGGGAACTTCGGTTATGTAGAAGGTTCCATTGTATGCAAGCACGGTAGAACCGGAGATGATGACCGCATCGCCAACAGAGTAGCCGTGGTCGTCCACGGTGGTTACGGTAGCGGTCCTGACGTTATCCGTAATGCTTTCCACGGCTTTCGGGAGAAATCCACCACCGGGATTCAGAATCTTGATGTCGGTAACCTTGCCACCCTTCAGCCAAGCCCTGAGGACTGGTTCCTGAACGGGCTTGTTCCCGCATGTGATGACGGGGTTCTCGTAGTTGTTGCCCTTGTCCCGCACCAGCACAGACCTGAGATGTGCAACTGCGCGTTGAGGCCATACCACATAAGGTCCCACATTGGTAAACACCAGAAGGTCTGCCGCCCTGCCGACACCCAGCGGGTCAGCACCGGATGGGGCTTCTATGGCGATACGGTAATCTATCTGGTAGGGTTGACCGGGGTCCTGTATCTGACCCAGTGCTATCGTGTTCGGGTATGCCCCGTGGTCAACGATTTCAACCCCCTGAACCATCCCGTCCATCAGGATAGCCTTGCAACGCGGCAGTATCGCAGGCTCGGAGAACTTCACGTTGGGGGCAAGCGTGTAACCTGAGCCGCCCCTCCAGACATTGCACTGTCTGACCGATTCCGCACCTTTGACCCACATGTAGACTACGAACTTGCCATTGAAGTCTGTGTCAGGAGTTATCGTCAATGCATCAGTGGACAATGCTGTAAGTTCCAGTTGCGGAATGGAACGTTCCACGATAAAGACTTCATTGGCCTGCCCACTACCAACAAGTGTCGAATCTATGAACTCCGCATCGCTTACATCAGGGGTTGCTTCATTCGCATTGGCAAGCGTTAATCCTCCAGCGGTAATCGTCAAACCTTTGCCAGCAGTTGGATTCGTGCTCATGTACAAGGCGAAGACATAAGTTACCCCAACCTCTAAAGCAATCTTCGATGTAAGTGCTTCCACGTTTCCTGTTGTGTGCTGGAATCCGTTCACGTTCTCGGAGGGACGTGCGCGGGAATGTTCCCATCCGGTTCCATAAGTCCAGTCTCCGTAGTAGTCGAAGATGAGTTTGTCACCCCACGCCTCTGCCCTGACCCCTCCCTCCGGCGGGTCATCGAAAGTCACGTAGGCATTCTTGAGAACCTTCTGAGCTGTGCCACCACCAAGGAAGTCGATATACTGGTGACCAGTGGTTGTGTCATCGGGCATCAACTTCAGCGAGAACCTTACGGTCCCGTCGAAATCTGCGGTCGGGGTCACGGTGAAATTATAGTCACTGGTAATCTCGGTGCAGGTCGGGAACCACGACTTGTCTGCGGTTACACCCGCGATGGAGTCATTGCCAAGAGAAACGGTAATACTCCCGGCGGTCCTGCCAATAATCAGGATATCCACCCGGTACATCGTGTTATCCACTGTCGGATAGTAGGTGTTGGTCAACCTGTCGGTATAGGTTGCAACAATGGTTCCTGCGGCAACGATGGTCTTCCCAACTACGGTTATCAGTGCATCTTCAACATCAGCGGCTAGTGCATCGATGGCGAACGTAAACGTAGTAGCATCGGCAGTCACAACGGTTTTGTCACCATTGTAATATGCGTCGTTGGCCCCGCTTATTGTTACAACATCTCCAGATTTAAAGGTGTGTCCCGGTGCAGTACAAGTAGCGATAACCCCATCGGAACCAACCGTTGCTTCAAGGTACGTGGCAGGAGTAATCGGATAAGTAAACACATCATCTGATACGACTGTGATTTCAACTGGGGTTGCCTTATTGAACTCGGTGTCGGAGGAACCAGAGATAACAACCGACTGCCCTGTGGTGAAGCCGTGGTCAACCTTCGTGAATGTTGCCAAAGCACCTTCAGATACCAGTGTCGTTGCGGTAACCGGGCCTGGGACAGTCTCCAGCGGCGTGTAGAGAAAGCCGTCCGTGTTATCCCCGCTCCAACCGGAAACGGTCGGGTAATCCCACGTTGTAGCCGTAGTCAGCAGTTCTGCCCCAAGTTTTCCAAGCCGAACCCCGGTGACCGCACCCGCATCACTCAGGATAGCCTGCCCTACGGCTTGTTCAGGGTCTACGTTGGCAACCCCGCAGAACGTGATTTCGGGGTCCTCGTAGAATGCGCCAGCTCCTATCACCTCCACATCGTTGATATAAGACTTCGTTTCAAGCGCGTCCAGCGAGGTGTCGAACGTACCGCGAGAGGCTTTCCCTCCGACAAATGTGAACGGGTGAGTGTCCCGTTCCTCACACAGACCATAGGTGTCCTCACCTCTGGCATAACCATAGGAACGCCACACGATGTTACCGCTTGCAACTACCGGACTTGGAACCGTGTAAGGTGTGTAGGTGAAACTGGTTTCATCCACCTTGGTTATCTTGTACGAACCGTCAAACGCAGAAGGCTTGGACCCCACAATCGTCACCCAATCATCGTTTGCCAGTCCATGCGGTCCCGTGGAAACCAGTGTCGCCACGGAATCGGCATACGACAGTTTCTTGACCGTCATATTCTTCTGTTTGAAATTGACGTAGTTCAGGAACGGGTCGATGAAGAAGTCATCGTAGTGGAACCAGTATGTGCAGGGGATTCCGACCGATGAGGCCCAAGCCATGAATCGGACAAACTGCTTGGCCGATTCCTCCTCGTCGGTATAGATGTACTCACGTTGCACCGGATAGCCGTGGTTATGCCATTGATGCACCCGGTCCATCGAATATCCAATCTCGGTAACCACCAACGGTTTACGCCCCAGTTTGGCTATCCGTTCGATTTCCATTCTGGCATTCTCGGAGGGGGTCACTAAGGTATAGGGATGTATGCTCACGTAGTCGGCATCGGCACTACCACCGGAGCGGAAGTATCTCTGGTAGTAATCGTCCAGCCAAGGCTCGGTCCACGATGCCGTGACAAATCCACGTTTTCCCGATAACAGTGCCGCTCCCCCTCCGGTGATGATGGTCGCATGCTTGTTGACGTTCCTGATGACACGGCAGGTCTTTGCTACAAACGACCCTGCCAGTTCCGGTTGCGGTGCAGGTTTCCAGAAGTTACCGTGAGGCTCGTTCCATATCTCGTAGAAGACCCGCTTGTCCTTGTAGCGGGTCACAACCTCGGTGACATATGCTTCCCAAGCGTCCCAAGCCTCTCCTGTCAGCGGGGGGTGCATGGAGGACGCACTATACAGCGCATTTCCGTAGGACAGGATGAAGAGGACGCTGATGCCGCGACTGGTGCATTCGTCCACAATCTCGTCCGCCGCCTCAAATGTGTACACACCTTTCGAGGGTTCTATCCCATTCCAACCGAAGGAGACGCGAACGGAGGTGAACGTCTCCGCGATACGGTCCCAACCCTCGCTCGACATATTGAGTCGCGCAACGTTGGAGACGTTTATGCCCATCGTTCTTTCAAACTTTTGAGTTAAGCTTGGTATCATAGGTCGTCCAAATGCGGGTCGGTCGGGTCGGCTATAATCGGGGTGGTAGTTTTAGTATCCTCGTCGAAGTTGGCAATCATGTTGTAGTAGAGCGCGGCTGAATCGACGAAGACCGCTTCCATGTCGAACTGAACCGTTTCGGCTATAGCCTCCCAGTCAGGTTCATTCTCGTCGAAGAAGGTTTCGGTACTGTATGTGGTTATGTTCTGTGTGCTCATGATTCTATCGGATACCAAAGTCTACAGGTATCTCCCGTATCGAAAGTGAATCCAGACCGTAGCGTTCCGGTAACAACCGTTGTTCCTGTAACTGTAACATTGAATATCTCACCCAAGTCCTGCGAGATAATACGACATTCCGTAGTATGGTCTGCATGGATTGAAGGAAGTCCTAATGCCGTTAGGTCGAAAGATACCGTTGAACTATTAGCCGTTGGGGTTGTATCAGTATACTTCCACCGAACACCCTCAGCATAAGATGTAGTCGTACTGGTATAGGTAACTACCGTTGTGGGGGTTGCGGAGACAGAGGCGTAGGGTTCTATAAAACTATAGATAGGCTTATTCCCAAACCCTTGGGGGTGAAGTCTTTTAATACCGCCACCAAAATTGGCCCTCCAACGTTTTGCTCTATTGAGCACGTCTTCGGCCTGTCTCCGCAATTCGGGCATCCACATGGCAGTAGAGGGGTCATATCCCAAGGTAGGACTGAGCCTGACCGCCGCTAGATATGCCGCCGCCTCATCTATCTCTACAGGAAGTTCACTAATTGGAGCAGTATCAGATAACGGTCCAGCCGCGCCAACCATCTCCACGTTAATACCACTCTGAATGGAAGTCGTAGGTGTCGGCCATAGGTTGACACAATAACCTAGAGTCTGCGCCTTTTCCGACGTTCCCCAAGGGTCATCCCATATCTCCCGTAAGCCAACCACAGAGGCCCATAATCGTACCTGATAGACTTGTGGGTATGTGATACCGCCAGAGTCGGGGTATGCGGGGAAGTAGGATAGCAACGTCGGTACTGATAGACGTTGGAGTTGTCGTGCGGGTAGTCCGGTAGCATCAAGTACGCTTACACTAAGGACACGTTCAGGTGTCCATAGACCGAGCATATAGTTTGCTTCATCGGCTACCGCATCCAGAATGACTGTCTGGCTTTCAGTACCAGACAGGTCCGACCATACCTCACGTCTACACATATTCCAGTGTTGAAGTATGGTCGAATCAGTCAGGGAAGGGTCCGTGGGTGAACGTCGAAGCAGACCCCTGATTAGTGTCGTGCCATCAGATAGAACCACGGAAACCTCCGATTACGCAATGCTGGAACCAAGAATCAACCAATTCGTACCATCGCTTACAACGTGTAGATAACCGTATGCCTTGGCGATGACGATACCTGTCGAGAATGCTGTGCCGTCAAATGCACCACTTGTACTAGACTTCACTGTACAAGCCGTTGCGACATTGGCTACGTTCTTGATAAAGTATACCATTCCCTTATTTTCCGCCGATGGAGTCGGAAGCGTTAATGTAAACGCACCACCAGTTGGGTCAACACGAATGATACCCCCCGTTGCTGGAGCATTAGCAGTTGTAGTAATCGTAGTTGCACAAGGTAGTTTTGAACCACCTGTAAGTGTCGTGATTCCAGTAACAGCAAGTGTTGAAGCAATCGTTACTGCACCCGCTGCTGATACCGTGAACTTATTGGTACATATCGCCAATGCACCATCTTCCGCCACCGTGAACTTATTGGTACATATCGCCAATGCACCAGTCGCGGCCACCGTGAACTTATTGGTACATATCGCCAATGCACCAGTCGCGGCCACATTGAACTTGTCAGTAGCGATTGCTAATACACCATCTTCCGCAACCGTGAATTGCGCGTAGTCCGTGCCTACATTGAGTGCGAGGGCATTGACCGTATCAGTTGTATACGTCCCCCCATTTACCACTCCGTATCCTACTGCCATATCAATCCCCTCCCATCCAAGTGAATTCTGAGTAACCACCTACTGCTGCTGTTGGAGCCGTGTCTACGTGAACCTCTACTGCATCTCCGGGATTGAGTATTTCTACCCCAAGAAACGGCTCAAGTTGTGTTGCTCCAGCCGCCATCGTTCCAGCACCCGCCATCGTCACGATATATTCAGTGTTAGGAGTCTTGAAACTTACAACACCAGCATCAGTTGTTCCAGCAGTCACACCATTGGTTATAGAGACTCCACCTGTAAGGTAGAGTTGGTGGTTAGTATTGTTCTGCCATCGGACTATCTGGTTAGTGTTAGCCCAATTAAAGTGAATCCTTGCCGTTCCTATTCCCATCATTTACTCCTTTAGAAGTAAGCCCCCCGTTTCCGAGGGGCTTTCTCATCGTTACTCCCAGAAGAGTATGACATGACCAGTTGAAGAAGTAGTTGCGGCAACGTCTATTTCGACAATAAGTACATCTCCTGCTTCAAAACAGTTAGTCGTAGAAGTTACTACAGCACCACTAGCACCTACCGTTGCAGTTCCAACAATGTCTTCGTAAACTCCCGTCCATGCCGCCTGCGTTTTCGACCACGTTACCGTGGCAAGCAAATCGCCAGTATCAATCGCACCTTTCCAGACCTTGACCACAAGGGCCGTGGTGTCCGATGCTTCAATACCATTGACTACCTCTACACCCTTTAGCGTTCTTCCCGGCGCACCCGTAGGAATTGTCTCTCCATAGATGACGCTTCCCGCAGTTGTCTCAGGGTCAAACGCAATGGTCTGCATAGTTGGTGTTATATTGGTCATCTTATTTACTCCCAATAAAGGTGAACAAATCCGGTTGTCGCACCTGTTGCCTTAACAGCACGTACAATAATCAGAATGTCACCTTCGTCGAACTGCGTGTTTAGCGTCGAACTAAGTACACCACCAGATACTCCAGCAGTTATTACAGGTGTAGCATCCGTATATACCCCCGTCCAAGCCGCTTGGTCTACTGCCCATTCTACCGTAGCCAACAGATTAGCCGCCGTAATCGAAGTCTTGTACACCTTGACGGTGAACTTGTCAGACCCATTTGCGGCAGTAATCCCATTGGTTACTGCAATACCTTTGAGCGTTCGACTTGGCGCACCCGTTGGTATTGTTTCTCCGTATAGAACAGTAGTAGGCCCTGCGGTCGTTGTAGGGTTACAAGCAATGGTCTGGACTGTTGGGTGAATGTTTTGCATCTCTGTATCCTCCAGTCTTTCTTAATGGCCTACAACTTGAATAACACGAACCTGATTGTTGGCTACATCAGTGGCATCATTACCCCAAAGCAACTTAACACCCCAAGTTCCGCGCATCACGACACGGTGGAACCGTGCGCCATCGGCGGAAGGGTCAAGATACAGACGGGGAGCAAGGGCAGTCGCTTCGGCAACGGCATCATCGGCAACCATAAATCCACCACCAACGAATCCGGGAGTCGTTACCGGAGAGATGGCGAAGTTATCTTCGATGAACGTAATGCCATTCCATCTTACCAACTGTCCATTAACCGTTGGGGCAGATTCACGCGCACCCTGATACGCACCAATCAACGTCGCCTGAATCCGACTATCACGCAAGATACAATCCAGCGTAGTAGCAGGAGCATGGAAATGATACGTACCATCAGGGAATCGCGGGGCTTTGTAGGTATCGCGCAACTTGTTCTTGATTGCCACGATGTCAGCAGAGTCAATGTTTCGCGTTGCCGCAGTCGCATGAGTACCATCGGTAATCCACGTTCCCGCACCCGCGCCAGCAGTACCAGTCGGGGCATACTTCACGAACGTAGCAACCAACTGGTTGAAAATCAACGCATCACGGGTTTCCGCAAGCCATTGTGCCAGTTCTCGCTGAATGGCATTGTTAATATCGTATTCGGCCAACTGTTCCAGAAGGTCCGTGTGCTGAACAGCAATACCGTATTCGTACAAGGTGAGTGTCACGTTGTCGAACGGCATGGTCGCATCGGGGGTTCGGGCAGTCTCGGCCAGAGGGGTAGTCGTATATTCCTGAGTCAAACGTCCAGCACGGGTGACTTTGATATTCTGTCCACCCTTACCACCTTTGACGCTTATCGTGCGGGGAATAGAAGTAAGCGTACACTGAGCCTTCGCGTATTCGCGAAGTTGTGAACTAAGTTTATCTATGGCTACGGTTGAGCCTAGATTACCAAAGTTCATTGGACTTGTAACAGCCATCGTATGCCTCCATAGTAAAGTTTCAATAACGAAAGAGATTCGCTCTTGCCACTTAACTCGGCACTACGATGGTAGAGGTCCCGACCTTTCGGTTCGGCTCAGTCGTGGTGGTCCCGGCCAGTTCGCTTGAGTTTTATAAGGGTACGGTCAACCAAGGGGTGAAACCGCTTGCAATGTCAAGTAGAGAAACCGTACCCTCAACCCCACGGTACTCTACAAATCCTAGTTTGTCAAGTACCTTGCAAGATATTTCTTACTTATTTTCAAGTCACCACTTAGTAACATCGTCATCAACGCTTGTGCCTACACCGGACCTTGCGGTTCCTCCCACTGGTTTGACCGGAGGTTCCTGTGTTTTAGGTTTTGCTTGAGTGACTTCAGATTCGAGGGCTTTGGTAAGTATCGTTTTGACTGACCGTGCCAATAGTTCTGCGTTCTTGGCGAAGTCGTTTGCGAATCGTCCACCTTGGGCAAGTTGTGTAGATACTTCTTCCACCAACGGTTTGACGTTTTGCAGTTCAGGATACATTGAGAAAAACTGTTGTTCTGCTTTCTTGGCTGTTTCTTCATACTCAATCGCTTTCTGTTTCGTCTCTCCGATATCGTACTCCATCATGCGCGTCACGTAGGTGGCGTTGCCCAAGTTCAACGGGTCAACGGCATCCACGTATCCAGCATCGTCCGTGTTCCACACGATACCATGTGCCTCTCCGTACCTGATGAACGTCTCATTGTTCAACTGTTTGAGCGGAGGGATTCTCACGATAGGAACGAAGTCTACGAGAGGATTCCACTGAGGTTCCTGTGGAGCGTAACGTTCAGCCTGTTCTTTTGCTCTCCGCGCCTCAAGTTCCTTCTCGTTGATGACCCGTTGTGCTTCCGCGTTGGCTTTCAGAACATCGGCAATAGTCTTGTACTTTCCGTTGATAAGACCATTAGAGTCTCTATATTCAAGAAAGGGGTCTTCCTCTGTGACTTCCTCCTTCGCCTCTGCCTTATCTTCCGGTTCCTCTTTCGGTTCTTCTGCTACCGTTTCTTCTTCGGTGTCAGGAACCAACTCCGGTTTGGCTTCCGTCTTACCGTCCTCTACAACCAACTCCGCTTCCCAACTGGTTTCATCTATCATAAATCCCCCCTTGCCAACTGCTTATATACATCTGCATGGACTTCTAGCGACATAGCCAACTTCCTCAAGTTCATCATTCCCGCACGAATATCCAGCAATTCTTCATAGGTAGGAGTCGCTTCATCTGTCAACTTACGAAGCAATCTATAACACTCTGCTTCAAACACTTCGTTGAACAGAGGTCTAGCCGCTTCCATCTGAAGGACTTTTTGCTCACGTCTTGCCAACTCGCCGGGACTTGGTTTCACCAGTTACTCTCCAACTCATTATCTGATATGTCTCTACCGGATAGTGTGACAACTTCTCCTTGTGACCGTCCGTAAGCAGATGCAGGGGGAAGTTTCTCAAACTCAATCTTGTCCACTTCGTAAGGGAACAACCATACAAACATCCCTCCTACGTGTTGCAACCTTTCCTTAATCTGCTTCAACTTCAATGGGTGAATGTCGGTAAGAGGACCGATAACATAATGAATCTCATCATGTCCTGCGGGTCGGAATGCAGGAACCAGACACATTGCCTTGCCTTGATACTCATGCACTGGATACTTACCAACCGATTCAGGTACGACATTCGCTTCTGCTGAGATAGCCTTGTCCAAGGCTTCCTGAATGATTCGCCTTAGCATCACACGGTTCTTACCGATGGATTCAACTTCATCCAACACACCCAACGACTTGGCATCTTTGGGTAGGTTCTCTGCAATAACGTCTATCCTCTGGTCGAGAAACGTTGCGGGGTCTTCCATGATACTGGATACTTTTACGTTCATACTTCTCCTTTAGCCTTGCATAGGTGGACCGGATATCTGTGGTGGTTTTGCTGACTGCGCCATCTGTTGCGCTTGCATTGCCGCTACAGGGTCGAATCCCTTGTCAGCGTCTTTGATTAACAGTTCATCGGGGTCTACCCCACTTGAATAGGCAGACAATCTAAGAATCTTGGGAACGTTGAGAAGTGTGGGACCGCCGGGAAGCATCAATGCCGTCTTCACAAACGTAGCCATCGCGCCTTCCGTCTCGTTCTTGGTAATGACACCAGTGATACCCGATACCCTTACGTTCATCGGCTCATTCATAGCCTGTTGTATCACTTCCATCGCGGCCTTCCACTCTGGTGTACCCTTATCCACATGACCTTCTTCTTCTTCCAAAGGCGCGGGAGGCATACCAACTTGCATTCCTGCCTCTGGTCCGTACATCTGACCTACCTGTTCCCGTAACCGCTCAGTCTCCTGTTCACGCAACATAGCCGCAGTCTTATTGACAGCTATCTGCAATTCGGGTTCTATCAGGTCAAGCACACGCTCATCGGTCAAGTCCACATACATCTGGATAGAACGAACCAGTCTTTCCACTAACCTTCGCAATACGTTATCTTCATACGCCGCCGCTATCGTCGTGAGTCCACGTTCCGCGTTGGCCTGTTTTATCTGGACTTCGCCCAACGTGATATCTGCATTGCCACGGTTCTCATTCAAACCCTGATAGGTCTTCGTGATTCCCGTCGCCTGTTCAAACTGCTGTTCTAGAATCTGGAACAAGGCAAACGCCGCTTGCGGGAACTTGCCCGTATCCACAGGCATCAATGGCGGCCCATCACCCTGTCTCTGCACAATCAGGGTTCCCGGCTGAACCCCGTTGTCCACTAGGTCTTCCAGACTAGCCGTGGTAATGTCCTCTTGCCTGATGATGAAAGCTCTTAACACGTCATACGCTAACCCGTCCATCATACGCCGCATCAACTGGTTCATCAGGGTCGCTACCGGAATCGCGTCTTCGATGTACGAACGTGCATACGCACCAAAGATGCGGGGCATCAAGTCAGCATCTATGTAACTGGACTTCATATCACCCCAAGGGTCTTCTATGGGTCCGAACAGCAGTTTTTCCTTGTTACCCACCACGCAATACGCATAGTTATAGGCCAGTTCGCCTGTTTCGTCGTACAACGGACCCCAATACTCATCCACCAGAATGAGGTGGTCCTTGTCGTTGCTGGATAGTAGGTCAGTCGTGGGAGAAACGTCCTGTATGAACTGCTGGATAGAGGAATCGTACCTTGCAGGAGCCGCAGACTTGAGATATTCTATGTTCAGCATATCCCATTGCTTCATACCACCTTCACGCTTGACCGTTGCCCAAGGGAGGACGCTTGTTTGGCATATCCATTCGTCCCTACCGCTTGGGTCACGTATCAAACAACGCATATCCACGTTCTCTATACGGCAAAATCCCTTCCACTTCTCAAAATCAGGGATAACTATCATAGCAGGAGAACATGTCAGGAGGGCAGACACGATATGAGGCTCAATGAGCGTGGAGAAACGGCATTCATCTAGGTTATGGCGTATCAATGCCGTGTAAATCGGGGCAACAAGGTCGCCAAACGGAGACGTCCCTGAGATATCGTACCATTCCTTAGCCCCCTTGATACTTGCATCCTTTACAGAAGCCGCAATAGCGTTCACTGCTCTTGAAATCAGGGGCAAAGTGACCCCACATTGCCAAGGGAGAAGCCCAACATCATCGTAATCGTTGTTGTATGCCCTCCAATTCGCCCTCCAAGTCTCTCTGAGCGACAAGGATTCGTCCAGTCCAGCCTTGAACCTTGTATTAATCTGCGCTACAATCTCAGATTCGTTCAGTTTGGGCAGTTCTTCAACTGGTTCTTCGATGTCTTCTATGGGTTGACCCACATCTTCCATCGGGATTTCTTCATTCATCAGTCACCTTCGCTTTCAACACTCTCTCGGACGGACTTCACGAGAAAGAGCATCGCTTTGTGCAAGCACGGATAGCACACTGTTACGGTCGGAAGGTCAAGCAAGGTGAACTTGTGCCGCTCCTTGATGTTGGTCATCTGCTTTCCACAAGCATCGCAAGTGGAAAGTTCGTAGCCTATCCTGTGTGTTTCACTCGTCATGTCAGTCTTCCTCTGTCAACTGCAACATGGCCCAAGCCAGTTTCCTAGTATTGCCCTTGTTCAGACCCGCTTCGTTCTTATCTTCCGGTGTCAATTTTAGGTTAACGCCGCCAATATCGTTCTTTGCTATCGTAACCTCTACCTCTTCCCGCTTCTCTTCCTGTTCTTCATTCGTCTTTCGCTTCATCTTCTACTCCTAGTACCATCTCTAATGTCTTTCATACTGGTCGCCTGAATCTCCTTTCTGTACCGCTCATCACTCGACTGGTCAAGTCATCCATGACACTACCGTACTTCTCCATCGCGCCAACGAACACGTCCAGACAGTCATCGTGTGCACTCAACGGGAACGACAATATCTCCGGTAGGAATATATCACTCCACCAGTTTCCTATACTTGGCGGTCTGAATCTCCTAGCCTCAACCAACGGGGCAACACTCCTTGCCCTCATCAACTTACCCACTTTAGGAACTTTTACGGGAACAACGTTAACCCGACTCCCTCTCCACCTCTGAATCATCAATGCACCCGCCGCAGTATCCTCAACAAACTCTCCCTTATACAGCCCGCCAAACCGTCTGGTGTTGTCCATATAACTGGTTTCCAAGGCGTTGCTGATGACATCACCGGACCAGTGACCCGCTATCCCACTCACACCGTACAACAAGCCGTCCTTGCCCCTAGCAACCGTTATCCCTGCCGTCCTGTCGTTCGTCTCATTTTCCTTCAACGACATGTCCCACCGTGTCCACACCTCATCCAGCGGTGGCAATACGGTCCACGGTTCATTAAACCATTCTGCCTTGAACTCCAAACCAGAACTGCCAGTAGGACTGAGCATGTACAACGCATTCCAAGTCCGTTGCCCAACCTCCTGCTCAATCAACTTCAACGCTTCATCGCTAAACCGTTCGGGCCAGTAGGGTAATCCCAACTCGTTCCGCGCAGGAATCTTGATAACACGCCAGTCACCCTGCTGTAACGCACGATGGTAGATATCGTCTTCGTGCCAAGGCGTTCCTCCCAATACGATTGCCGCATCGGGGGCTTGCCTTGTCATGAATTCAGACTGCCACCAGTCCCATAAACTGTCCCTCTGTATCTGTGACTCTGCCGCTTCAGCACCTTTCACCAAGTCATCGGCAACTGCTAGGTGGAACCCGTGTCCAGTAATACCACCACCGATACCAACGGACCTGAATCCCCCCCTGTTCGGCCTAGCCAATTCCCATTGAGTGATGCTCTGCGCGTCGGCAGATACAGATATCCTAGGAAACACAGACTTAAAACGCTCATCGTCCCTGACCATGTTACGTACACGTCTTGAGAACAGATTGGACAAATCGCTTCCATAAGCCGTGTGAATGACACGCTTGTCGGGGTTCTTGCCAAGAAAATACGCAGGGAAGTGAACTGAGAACAACTCACTCTTTCCTGCGCGTGGGGGTAATTGTATCAACAACCGCTTGCAGTCGCCGCGCTCGACATCCTCCAATGCGGTACAGATGTCCTTGTGGAACCATGCAGGAATCCACCACGAACTCATGTACATGGTGAACCCCATAAACCGTTCCTTCGCTAGCGCGGCGATAGCGTTGGCTACGTTAGGACTGGTCAACCCATCCTGTGTCTTCGTCAATGTCTCCTGCATCGCTTCCTTCTATGGCTTCCACGGTATACTCAACGTCCAATGCATTGAGTATCCGCTTCGCTTCACTGATAGTCATATCCACTTGTACCGGACCACCATCAGGACCACTCATCACGACATTCCGTGTATTGCCAAACCGCTTCGGGTCGCCTCTCTCCAACGCCCATCGTGCCGTCTTCAAACTCTCAGGGTTGATTCGTCCCTTCAACGCCTTCGTCACATGCTCCCGCGCCTTCTCAGTCAATCCCTCCTGCCACAGAGTCAATGCATCTTCGTGCCGTTGCCTGTACACCGGATTACTCCTGATGTATCCGTAATACTCGGTATAACCAATCCCCGTCTTAGCACAGGCTATCTTGACATTCCCGCAGTCGGCCAACAAGTCCAATACACGATTGACCCTGAACTTTATGCTCTTGGGATTTCTCTCTTCGTAAAACTGTTTCGCGTCGTGGTACTCATTGAACAACACGGTGTTGTTCTTTATATGCATCATAATCTTGTTATACGATACACCCGTTCCTTCCAACGCCTCTCTTACCGTCTTCCCAGCACGTAACCGACGCAAGAACTTGTTCCACATCGGTTCGATATCGCGCCAAGGAAGAGGCTTTCCCATCTTCACACCACGCTTGGAACGCAACTGAATGGCTCGACCACTCGCTTCCATCTTCGTGTGGTCACCCGCATCTATCTGTTTCTGACGTTCGACCTTCTCTTCTTCCGTCAGGTCTTCTCCCTGTACTTCATCGTCCTCTTCTTCGACAAACTCATCCGCAACATTCCCTGCCGTCTCCTTCGGAAATATCTTCCTAGGCATCTCTCTACCCCTTCCCATCCACCAACGCACATATCTCATCGAAGTCGGGACGCTTTACCACCTCCGACCATATCAACCCGTTGTGCGTCACCGTTCTCCCACCCCTAGCCCTTTTGTATGTCCTGCGCTCCGCTTCTTCTACTATCTCCATCCTACGATACCAGTCGGCCTTCTCAGCATCGTCCTTCCATATCGCATTCACCCTTACCCATCGGTTATCAACAACTGTCTTCATTTCTTTTTACCTACTCCAACAAACTCATCACCCGATTAAGTCCTCCAACGTTCGGTGTACCTCAACCAAACGCAACAACTCTTCCAATGCCTTCTCACGCTCACAACCACAGGACGCATACAACCAACCCACAACCGCAGTCAACAACTGGTCGTGTGCCACCTTCCACAAATCCTTCTCTTCGCACACCAGTTCTCGTACCATCATACTCACCTATAACCCATCCCCCCCCTTTTGTCAACCCTCACACCTCATGACGCTTTAAGAATTAGTTCGGTTTCAAAACCACTTGACAAGACTTGACTTCTCAACGTATTCTGGGGAGGGGAGGGGGAGGGGTCAGGGCCGAGAGCCTCAAGCCTAAGCCTAAACCTAAACCACCACAAGCTTAAGCTTACTAGTTAAGCTTAGAGCTTAAGCTTTCTGCTTTCTTCTTCTTCTTTACTCCACTTTCTTCTTCTTCTTTCATCTTTATCACCGCTTACTTGCAAGTAACCCTGCACAAACTTCCCTCTTTCACGCTTGGCCTTTTCAAATCTATAGAAATTTTGGAGAGAACTTTACGCTCAGAGTTTCACACTCGACAATTTTATCAGGATACTTTACTCACGTATATATCTCTAAAGCCCGGAGGCGCACGTGGAATCCGCAGGGGGGGGTCTCCGAATCTTGACTTACCTTAGTCTAGAGTCAGGATTCATTATGCAAGTTATGCTGGGGTCCGGTTTACAAGCGTGAAAATGGGTCGCATATAGATGAACGGGTACATTGTAAATCGCAAGCGCGGGTCGTCTATGCACGGGGCGACGGTGCACCGTCGCCTTTACATGTAGGGTGTCGCCATTCATTTCACAACGAAAGGATAACTATAATGGCCGCACATGAACCGCGAATGCGCGGAACAATCACGAAATGCGCATATGACAAAGATGCGCATACACTTACAATTGAATGCGCGCTCGCTGATAAGCCGTTCAATAAGGGCAAGGACGCGAAGCGCAACATGTGGATAATGGGATTTGGTAATGTGGACGTGAAGGGCGACTATTCGTCCATCACGCTTCGCGTAGATTCTTCAGAACCTGTGTAAACCAACATGCGACACCCTACACACTTAAGGGCTATAGGCTATACGCTTATAGCCCTTATCTTTACCTATCCTCTTTAGAATTATTCCAAGTCTAACTCTAACATTCACGCTTGCTAAGCGTCCGAGCATAGGGCGCAAACCTATGGGCAAGGCAAGGCGCGCCAAATGCCCATAAACGGCCCTAGACGGCCCAAATAGGGCCGTTCGCCCCATTTCAGGTGTCCCATACCTTCCAAGCGTCAAACCTTCCCGTTGGGCATTCTAGGACCACGCCACGCTCAGAGTAACACATTTTAACACGGTTTCCTTAGAACTATTCTAATTCCATTCTGAGCGTGAACCTAGTCTGTAACACCATGTAACACATGACCCATCCTAGCCCTACCAAGTCTACAGTACCGGATACTTCCCTATTCTACCCATGTGCCCCTTAGAGTCCGTATCCTGACCCTATCCAGTCCATCGTACTGAGGAAGGAACGCTATCGGGTTACTTGCAAGTAAGATGCAAGTAAGATGCAAGTAAGTCTACGTGACTATGCAGTATCCAAGCGTAGTATAGAGACTGTGTATTTGTGTGTGATGTGGGAAAGATGCCTGTTCCATAGAGGAAGGTACGGAAAGAATGGGTAGTATATAGGGCGCGGCGAACATCGGTTCGGCAAGTTTTGGCTCGTGTTAAAAAGTGTTAATCTGAGCGTCGCTGAGCGTGGTTTCGCGGCGGCAAGGTGTTAATTTGTGGCAAGGTTTCGGGTTCACGCTCAATCGAACGTCCGTTCGGGCACACAATGCCTTGAGCGTGGTTCCCCTGCATACACTACGGGAAAGGAGGTGAAGGATAGGAGAACGATAGGGTAGTCAATGTTAATGCATGTTTTTAGAAAGGAACAGTACGATGTTTGTAGACCTAGACAAGAGAGATGGGGTAAACGAAACGTGGCATAGTCGTAGAGAACGCTATACGTGGTATAGCAATATGAAAGCGTCCAATTCCTTCTTGGCCGCTATGCTACGTAACTGGTATAACTTGGACAAGGCTCAGAGTAGCCTGTCCAAGCCTACGGTAGTCTATACATCTCACGTTGAGGAGTAATCAAGTTTAGGCTAGGGAGGTAACTAACCTAGCCACCAAGAAAGGTACTGATATGGGTTTGAGAGAATTGAAAGACAAGGTTCAGATAGTTAAGCGTACAGAAGAACATGACTATCTTCGTATCCCGTCTATCCAAGGCAACGATAACATTACGCTTGTAGTAGACAAGGCTAATGATAACCAATGCTTTGGTGTCATACAGTTCTTTCCAGAGGGTATCGGTCAGTATTACTACTGTATGGTATGGTCATTTGAGAAAGGTAGTGATTGCACCACATTTACTACGTTCCTCAAGGATTCGTATCCACTTCCGTTCTTTAACAAAACCGATGCGTATTACTTTGTAACTCACTACTTTGCAAAGGAAAGGAAATCTAATGCGACACGTTAAGCATGTGAAGCATACCTACTTTATCTTCAATGATAAGGGTATGTTCATAGGTCAGGTTAGGAAACAGAATCCTCCTAGCCTGAAAGATGGTCAAGAGATAGCAACGCTACCATACGAGACTGCTAGGAAAGGAATCCGTAATGAACGATGATATGAAAGAATGCTTGGTGGATATCCTTTTGACCGTAGTCTTTCTTGCTGTTTGGTACGTACTGTTTGTACTTATACATACAGCATTCCCTAATGGAGTAATCCAATGACTAGAGATGAAGCCTATGAGTTGGGTAAACATCACGGCCTAGATATAGGTCGTGAGAATGTAGACGGTTTCAAGCCTACAGAACGTGGGTATGATGCTTACCTAGAGATTTGTTTAGACTGGGCTAGTGATGTTTATGCTAAAGAACTCAACGGTGACGAAGACTCTGATGCTTTGTGGAAAACATATGAGTCTGGTGTGACCGATGGCCTAAATAAGGTTTGGTGGCAAGCCTATGGAAAGGAATTCTAATGCCAGAACCTACTATCAAGTCTGTTATGATGACCTACGACCATCTGTTCGACAACGGTAAGGTACTGAAGTATGGGCCTATCTTCGGTAGGAACCCGATAGGCTTGTTTCAGTACGTTAGCCACTATTGGGTAGCCTCTAAATTGGATGGAGTATTGGCCTGTAGGCTAGTACTGGAAGAGGCCGATAAGATATACGAAGATTGTCTAAAGGAAGGACTATACAAGTGAACGCTAAACAGAAGATTGCTATGTATGAAGCGATTGAAGAGCATGGTAAAAAGTTACTAGCCTTGTTCCCAAACGCTAAGGAAAAAGACCCGATTAGACTATGTAAGCGATTGAGGGTCTATGAAGGCAAGGTTAGACATGGTATTAACTTGGCATGTCAACCTTATTGGTATGAAATGGGAGAGAACTATATCCAACAAGGTCTTCGTGGTGCTAAGAGACTACTTGGTACGGACGATATAGACTACGACGATAACTCTGATACTCATTTAATAGTAAATATATCAGAACATGAGTGGATGTATGTAGCACCAGACCTATCTCCTACGGGAGAGTACACAAACGGCATTACTGGTTATGCAGTAAAGAGAGGAACATAATGAGTAGATATATCTTTAGAACACCAGAATCTGAACGCTTCGTACTGATAATTACGAAGGGTATCAGTGAGGTTACTGTAAGTAATGATGTTGGTACTCTACCGGAGATTAATGAGGGTACGATTGTTATCCCGTTTGATACTAGTATAAGGGAGTTAAATGTAACTGAGTTTAAGGCACAGGTTGCACATCTTATTGAGCGTGTTAAGCATGGTTGGAAGCCTTCTGATTGCTACATATCCAAGGAGGCATATGCGGCTATTATCACATTATGTGAGAAATGTGGTGACCATACTATGGAATGGTGTTCTGACGTAACAGATGAAGTACGAGTTAATATTCCCGTACTGAACATCGGAGACTAATCGTACAGTGGGATGCGCATACTAACCACGCATAGAAAGGGCTATATGCTTACAGAAAGGTATGAGATTACGATTACAGAGACTGGTGCTCCCTTGTTTAGTGATGAGTATCGTATCTTTGACTCACATCAGCATGAGTTTACTACGTATGATGAATGCTTGGATTGGATTAAGGAACGATACGGAAGTCATAAGAAGCGTCCAGTATTCTGTGAAACCAGAGATGGTAAGACAGAGCAAGTAGGCTGGATATACTCGTTTCGTAACTGTGATTACTCTCATAGCCCATTGGAGAAATGGAATCAGAGGGATTGGGTAGAAGTCAATCACGTTACCAGAGTATCTATCGTAAAGTAAAGGACAATAGAATGAATACAGTATGGGTAAGAAGGATGAATAGTTCAGGATACTGGCCCGCATGGTATCATGCTGAATGCAAGTTGTTTATGGTTCCTGCTACTCAACGAATGGCCGCTATAGTACGGGACTATAGAACAAAAAACAAGTATTTAGCAGTAGACGTTAATACCGGATTACCTGTCTCTCACAAGACATTCTTTACACAGAAAGAGACTAAGGATAATGCTAAAAAGTATAGCCAAGAGATGATGGATAAGGCGAAAAGGGAAGATAACCTTAACTGGATGCTTAATAGGTTTGCTGAGGAAGAGTATGTTAGGGAACAGGCAGAATTGGAATGGACGGAAGATATGATTAACAACATTCTTCCACTGTCAAAGAAAGGATGTATGGAATGGACGCTGAAACATTTGGAAAAGTGATAGACGAACTACAGGATGCCTTGGAAGAGGAACAAAGAACTAGGGCTGTTTATGATGCTGAGGTATGGTATCAGAAGTTAGATGAAGCCGAGAAGTACCTTAGTGTATCCAATGAGGTGAAAGAGGACGGTAAGCCCGTCTATAGCACAGAGAAGGCTAGGGACTGTGCTGTCCAGATAGCCATAAAGAACGATAGTGAGTCTTTCAAGCGTATGTGTAGCAAGGGCAAGGCAGAGTTAGATTATTCTAGGGCAAAGGGTATGCTTGAATGTGTACGGTGGAGACTACGGTGGATGTGTAAAGGAAAGGAAGATGCCTGAGCCTGATTGGGATACGTGGTCACATTGTAAGCACGTTAAAAGCGAAACTAGGACATGCTTCCATGCCGCTCCGATAGTAAACGGTAAGTATACAGCATCAGTATGGTTTGAGATTGATAGGTGGTGGGCTTATGTGCTAGACGAAGATGGCGTACCGTTCAAAACGAAAGAAGAAGCCTTTGACTATGCAAACGAAAAGGCCTTTGGTGTAAGAAAGGAGACTGATAATGCCTGAAACGAAACTTATGACTGCGAATGAGGTACTGACCGATTGTGGACTGGACTGGAAACTGAAGAAGGAAACGGTTAGGTCATCGGAAGGACACATACTTCACGATAAGCAGTTGCTTGTACGTGAGGATAACGGATTCCCTCTTGCCGTAGTAGGCAATAACTACAGGGTAGTGCAGAACGAAGAAGCACTACACTTCTTCGACATGGTTACTGCTGACCCTGGTGGAGCCAAGTATGATAAGGCACTTACCATCTTCAACGGAAGGAAGACGATGTACTCTTGTACGTTACCTGACTTCATCGAAGTGGTGAAAGGTGATGTTATCCAAGAGCATATCGTCTTGGCTAACTTTCACGATGGGTCTGGTAGGCTTACGATGATGTGGAACGGCATTAGGTTGTTCTGTGCTAACCAGTTCCCCGCTATTATGCGGAGGGCGGGAGATAATATCTTCCGTATGAAGCATACGACCAACAACAACGTGATGTCGTATGTAACCCAAGCACAGACTATCCTTGGCCTGTCTACAGAGATGCACACCAAGATGGAAGAGGTATTAGGCTACATGGTCACAGTAGAGCCTACCAAGTCGGACATTGAGAACGTGCTTATGAAACTGTTTCCTCCGCTTGAGCCTGTAGCAGTCTATAGTGAACTACCGGAACGTACCAAGAACGTTCATAACAAGGTACTTGACCTGTACGAGAAAGGACGTGGTACTGATACTGGTAGCAACGGTACAGCCTACGGCTTGTTCAATGCGGTTACAGAGTACGTTAACCATGAGAAGATTGTCCGTAACAAGTACTTCTCACACGACGATGCTAGAGTCAACGACGTGATGTTTGGTCGTGGTAACACCCTCATGCACAAGGCTTTGAACGTCTGTGCTTCCCTCAAATAAGTACCTTGTCAACGTGTTGACATAGTGCTATGATTGGATTGGTAGGGGGTCTTGTCCTTTCTTCCTCCTACCAGTGGTCGAGAGGCAGGGGTAGATGTAACATTCCTGTCCTTGCCTCTCCCACCAACCCTCACAGAAGGATTGAAAGGAGTACACATGGCTAAGAGAACTATCCAAGAACGCTACGAGAACTGGCGTAAAGACCATCCAGAAGTCTACAAACTCTTCGAACAGTACGTACTACAGATGGTAGTGCGGAAGGAGAAGTTTGGGATATCTCTGATAGCAGAACGTATCCGATGGTACGGTATCGTGAAGAAGGGAGAGAAGGAACAGTTTAAGATTCCCAACTCTTATCGTTCCCGTATCATCAGGGATATCATCAAGCGTTGGCCCAACGTACTGGATTACGTTGAGATAAGAGACTTGAGGACACCATGACACCACCTTGGAATGACCCACTATCGGGCGATACGTTCTTCAGGCTCAAGTATGGGGGTAGTCTATCCGACGATAAACTACACGAATACCTGTGTAAGAACGGATACCCCGATGTAGACATTGACCGTGACTGTCCTTCTGATATCATAGAGGGGCTTGAACTGGAAGATGCAGGGGAAGAGTACGTAGTGTACGATAACGAAGATTGGGATAGGGTAGTACGTGGTTTGTGGCAGTTTGAGGAAGGTGGAGAACCATGAGTCATGACTTTATGTTAGGAGCCTTAGTAATGGCATTGATATGGTCGCTTGCTGAACTGGTACAACTGTTAGTAAGAAAGGAGAATTAGATTGTCTAAGTTTAATCCGAATGAGTATCTCATCAAGTTGAAGGGGAAAGATTACCTTCAGGTAATGCACCGCCTGATATGGTTCCGTGAGGAGCATCCTACATGGGGTATCCAGACATCGCTGGAACACTACGATAGTGAGCGTGGTGTAGCCATCTTCCACGCTACCATTACCAACGATGAAGGACGTGTGATTGCGGAAGGTAGCAAGTCGGAGACTAGAGCAGGGTTCTTTGACTTCGTAGAGAAGGCAGAGACAGGTAGTATAGGCCGAGCATTGGGTATCCTTGGTTACGGTACTCAATTCGCACCGGAGTTCGATGAAGGTGAACGTATTGTAGATTCACCCGTAACACCGAAGCCTACGGTCAACAAGGATACAGGAGAGATAGTAGAACCCCCGATTACCAAGCCTACAAGCCCCAACCTTAACGATAAACCAATCAAGGCTAGTACCATACAGAAACTTAAAGACACGATAACGTTTGCACAGATGACTATCGAGGAACTTGATGCTATCTGTATGGAACGCTATGGTGCGCCACATGATGGAATTACTTTAGGGCAAGCAAAGGAAATTGGGTCTGAACTCTGGCGTAAGGGAGAGGAACGGAAGAAGAATGCCTAGATACAGTGAACAAGCATCACCTTATCAGGACATCTGTCCAGAGGGCGATTACGTATGTGAGTTGATATCCATAGAGGACTCTAGAGATTCCAAGGATAGGCCGATGTGGTTGTTTAAGTTCGATACCACGGAGACGATGCGGGATGATGGGAACCCTTACCGTCTGTTCTGCAAGTGTTACCCATCGGCACGGTCGTTCGCCAAGATGTACGACGAGAACAACCTATGGGTACTGGACATGTGTGATAAACCGGACTTCGACTTCGATACCCTTGTCGGTATGACATTCCTTGTCAGTGTCTACCACAAAGAGTACAAGGGTAAGACCTACGCTAACATCTATTCCATTCGTACATACTCAGCGGAAGATATTGGCGACCCGTTTGCAGAAGAATGAACTATGAAGAATGAATCAGTCAACCAACGTAGAAAATCTATGGCTGGCATTCTGCTCACTGTGGTTCATGAACTGTTGTCTACTACCGACAAGAAGGATTGGGGTAATGATGCTTTAGACATGGCAATAAGTCTGTTAAAGCAACCCGATGAAGAAGGGGAGGATGATTGAAACTACCTTACTACCATCATTGGTTCAGTGATTGGGAGTCTGTATCGAGGCGTATGACATGTACTGAGTATGGTGCATTCATACGTCTCACGGAGGCTATGTGGCATCAAGGTGAACGTACCGGTACTCCGTCCCTGAAAGACAACAACAAGGTTATCGCACGTATACTTGGCTTGACAGAGAAGGCTTGGATAGCGTTGCGCGAGAATCTTGTAGGGGACGAAACGCTACCGTTCGTTACCGACGGAGACAACCTAACGTGTGAGTTCATATCGGACATCTTCGACAAAGCAGTAAGCAAACACGCTAGACAGTCAGAAGGAGGACGAAAATCGCGGGTCGCGCCGACCGCCGAACCGCGCAGAGTTACTTGCAAGTTGCCCGAAACCAACTTGCAAGTTGCCGTTGCATGTTACGAACCTACAAACCCACAGACCGACGTACCTACAGACCTACATACCAACAGACCTACATACCAACAAACCAACGTACCCACAAAGGGAAGTCAACTGGTCACTGACTTCGATAGGTTGTGGGAAGCGTATCCTAAGAAGACAAGCAGGGATGCCGCATTAAGAGCATACTATGAACTACGGAAGGATAAGAAACTACCACCTATCGAAGAACTTCTTGCCTCTGTAGTGGAACATATCAAACGTGACCCTGTGTGGACTAACCCACAGTACATTTGCAGTCTATCTAACTACCTGATAAATGGACGCTGGAAGGACGAGTTCGTTAGTCCATCTAACTCATACGACCCACTGAAACAGGCACTGTCGGAGGGTAGATGATGACTAGTCAAGACTTCGATGCATTCCATTCACTGATGAATCGTATGGCCAAGTCTATCGGACGTACCGATATGGACGTTCAATCAGCAGAGTTCCTCTTTGCTGTTCTGAACAACTCCATAGAGGACTGTACGATAACGGAACTTACAAAGGCTATCTTTGCCTGTCTCAAGAAAAGTAAGTTCTGGCCCACGCCATACGATATCATCAATGCCGTAGAGGATATACGTTACGGCCCAGATAGCAGACCAGAGTATGAACAGTTCGCCTTGCCACCCGCTGAATACACACCAGAGGAAGATAGAGAAGCAATGGCAGAAGCAAAAAGGAGGATACAAGAGGTGATAAACAAGGTGGTGAAGCCCATGCCTAGTGGTCAAACGATAACTATGGTAACGGATATCGGTATGAACACGACAGATACGGAAGAAAGGAAGAGAGAGATAGCAAGGCAAGCGGAGTTTCTTCTATCAATGGAGGAAACGAATGACTGACAGTATCCATATCGTATGTGACATACCAAAGAAGTGCCTTAACCCCAACACGCCATGCCATTACCTTACCAAGAGCAAGGCTAAAAAGGAAGCCAAGAACACGGTGTTCTTCCTAGCCAAGCATGAGGTAGGCAACAAGCCACCACGTTGGGAGTACGCAACCATTACTATCAGAGGATTCTACAAGGACAGGCGTAGACACGATGCCGACAACCTACTCGCTTCACTCAAGTCCCACATAGACGGCTTGGTAAAAGCGGGTGTGTTACTGGACGATAACAAGGTAACGTACGTTATACGTCCCGCGTTGTGCAACAAGATAGACCCACACGTAGACATCCTAGTGGAAAAAGGAGAACCAGAATGACACAACCTAGAATGCCTAAGAGGGCAACGTACTATATGAACAAAATCCTATACGATTGGATGAACAAGCGGGTAGGTATGAGACTGGCAGGAATGACGTACTGTAACATATCTGCGCGTGACTTGATGCGATACTACGACATCATGGAAGTCTATGAGCGTAGTGTACTAGACCAGTTCGATAAGGACACGCTGGAACTGCTACAGAAGTACTACAACATAAGCGAGTTAACCTTACTCCACAACAACGAGTTCTTTGCGGAGTACATCAAGTACAAGATGAACAACAGCAAGGACAAGCCATCTCAAGCGGTGATAGACGTGACGTTCGATATGCTCAACCAGTTGGATAAGTTTGAGACATACGTATTGCTGGACTACTTGGACCGTACAGAAAGGGTATAACTATATAATGCCATTCCTAAACTACGGCCTGTATTCGAGTAAGTATAGGCGAATATCATGTTGGTACGCTCAATGCGACTCCTGCAAGGGAGTGACACCAGAACCGCAAGGCTCACGCTTGGGATGTATTGAGTTTGCGTGGGGACTTGGATGGGATATATCCAAACGTTCTCATGCGAGTAACGAACAGATACTATGTCCTAAATGTAGGGAAGTATAAGAAAGGAGATGTATGAAGTACGTCTGGACTAAGAGAAAGGGTAAGGAAAGTTACCTTCTTGAGAAGGTGCTTGACGGACGTTACACACCCATAGCAGAGGCTTGGCCCTTTTCAAAGCAAGGAGAAGAGGTATGGTATGGACGATTACTTACAGTTCCGTTCGGTAAAGCATGGGAAAAACAAGAATCTAAAAAGAGGATAAAGGAAAAACTTATTGAAGAGTACACAGAAAGGAGTAACTAATTGCAGATTAACCGATACAAGGTAAAGATTACGTTCACTGAACCTGTACTTGGCAGTCAACCGACTACCGATATTGCGGCAGAGTTCGTAGCAAAGAAGGCACAAGAGGCACTAACGAAAGAAGCGGGGAAGTATAACGGTGAGTTACCGGAAGGCTACTCTGTTGAGATACCGGAAGAACTGATGCCTCACATAGATACACCCACCGATGCCGTAGACAAGGCTACCACGGTCTTTCCACGGCTGGACGGTGAGCCTATGATTATGAACTATCAGGTCAAGGGCTTTCTGAAAGAGTCTGCTAACATACAGAACAAGATGCACGGATTCGCTACCTACCGTGACCAGATAGGTAAGTTCGTCCATATACCACAACGCTATATCCAGTTAAACATTCCGCATAACGGTGACTTTGAGATATGCTCACGTCCATTACGCGCTATGACAGCACAGGGGCCAAGGGTATCGTTGGCTAGGTCGGAACAGTTACCCGCTGGAACTTGGTTTGAGTTTGAATTACACTTGCTTCTGTTACCGAAGTGCGTCATCAAGGCAGAGCATATTAAGGAACTGTTAGATTTCGGTAAGTACATCGGGCTAGGACAATGGCGCAGTAGCGGAAGTTACGGAACGTTCGACTATACCTTTGAGACGTTGGAGGAAGTAGCATGAGTAACATGCTATATATGAAGGGAGGGTAAGATGAACGAACGATATGAGGTACCAGAGTTTAGGGAACCAGACCCTAACCCACCGGACGATGAGATGGAACTGGAAGATACGGTCGCCAATCTGGAGCGACGGGTGCGGG